>Ga0187892_10002929_pt1 | contig 32518 bp, 25 predicted proteins | sample MA1701073metaG_FD_139345 | JGI IMG/M metagenome (GOLD analysis project Ga0187892, IMG submission 139345) | Bio-ooze microbial communities from a basaltic lava cave in the Kipuka Kanohina Cave System on the Island of Hawaii, USA - MA170107-3 metaG ...
AAGCGGATGACGAAGCGGATCGCGATACGGGATCCGGCGCGGTACTTCGGCACGGTGCTGAAGGAGACGCTCGAGCGGGCGGGGGTCGAGGTCGGCGAGATCCGCGAGTCGGACACGGCGCTTGGGGACCATCCGAAGCTGCAGACGGTGGCGGAGCACGAGACCGACCTGGCGGCGACGCTCAAGGTGTGCAACACGGTGAGCCAGAACTTCTACGCGGAGATGATCTGCAAGACGCTCGGCGTCAAGCGGAAGGGGCAGGGGACGACCGCGGCGGGCGTCGAGGCGATCCGCGAGTTCCTCGAGAAGGACGTGGGGATCAAGGTGGAGCAGGCGGACGGCTCGGGACTGTCGCGGGGGAACCGCGCGAGCGCGGCGTCGCTGCACGCGCTGCTCGAGTACATGCGCCGGCACGCGCACGCGAAGGTCTGGGTCGACTCGCTGCCGGTGAACGGGACCGACCCGGGGACGCTGCGGCGCCGGATGCTGACGTTCCGCGGGGCGGTGCACGCGAAGACGGGGCACATCAGCGGCGTGGCGGCGCTCTCGGGCTACCTGACGACGAACGCGGGGGACACGCTGGTCTTCTCGATCCTCAACAATGAGTGGAAGAGCGGGAGCGCCGACCGGTTCCAGGACCGGCTGTTGGAGTTGCTAGTCGCCCATAAGGGCGACTAGGGAGCGAATCGCGAATCTCGAATCACGGGAGCAGCACTGTCGACGGTGGATTGCCGTGATTCGTAAATCGTAATTCGTGATTCGTCCTCACGGGTTCCGCGCGCGCCACGCGTCGAAGTCTTTCTGCATGGCCTCGCGGATCTGCTTCCAGCCGGCGTGCGATGCGTCGTCGGGGAAATGCTCGATGACGTAGTCGTAGTCCTCGAGCGCCGCCTGGAAGTCGGCGGTCGGGTCCTGCCCGGCCTTCGCGCGGTAGAGGGCCAGGCCGTGGCGGGCGCGGGCGCGGTGGCGGCGGAAGTCGGGGTAGTTGGGGTTGATCCTGAGCGCGTGCGACTGCACGTCGATCGACGCGAGGTACATCGCGCTGGGGTCGGCGCCGGTCTGCAGCTGGTGGTCGGCGATCGAGCGCAGGAGCGATCCGCGCTGCATCAGGTGTCCGGCGACGCGATCCTCGACCGTCGGATCGACTTCCCGGGCGCGGTCGAGGTCTGCCAACCCCAGGCGGTACTCGCCCGTCGGGTCCTTGCCGCCGGCGCGGAGCTGCTCGCCGGTGCGCTGCCGGAGCATGGCCTTCACGCGGTAGGCGTCGAGGTGCTTGGGGTTGAGCTCGACGGTGCGCTCGAGGTCGCGCAGCGCGGCGGCGTAGTCGGCCGAGGGGTCCTCGTTGCGGCCGGCCCGGCAGTCGCCGATCTCGCGGTACGCGTACGCGCGTCCGAGGTGCTGGATCGGGCCGGAGCGGAGCTTCACGCTGCGGTCCGACTCGGCGATCGCCCGGGCGCAGGCCAGCGCGCCCTCCTCCGTTCCGAGTCCGAGGCTGCGGGCCTTCGTGCGCATGAGGGCGGCGACGGCGTCGATGATGTCGGCGTCCTTCGGGTTGATGCCGCGGGCGGTCTCGAGGTCCGCCTCGCCCTGCGCGTAGTGCTCGCGCATGGCGGGGCGGTCGTAACGGGCCAGGAGGATGCGCGCGTTGGCGCGCGCCCGGAGGATGACGGTCGAGCGCGGCTGCACGTCGAGGGCCGCCGTGTAGTCTCGGACGGCTTCCGCGAGCCCCGGCAGGCCTTCGCGGCCGCGGCCCAGGAGGTAGTCGGCGAGCGACTGGCGCACGTCCCCGCGCCGCGCCAGGGCCGGGGCGGAGCGCGGGTGGGACTTTACGACGTCCGACACGGCGTCGAGCTCGCGGCCGTAGGCCGCGCCCGTGCGGTCCGGGTCGAGGCCGTCGCCGCGCTCGATGACGCCGAGGGCCCAGGCGAGTCCGAGCCGCGCCTCGGCGTGGGTGCCCGCGCGCCGGTAGTCCGCGCCGGCCGCCTCCAGGTCGGCGCGCGCTTCGGTGCCGAACTGGCTGAGGTAGGCCCAGCGGGCGCGGGCGGCGGCCGCGCGCCGGAGGTGCGCCAGGGAGAAGCCGGAGCGCCGCTCGAGGGCGCGCGTGTAGGCGTCGATGGCGTCGCGGAACGCCTGCGGGTCGCGCAGCTCCAGGCGGCCGCGCGCCGCGTCCTGCTCGGCGCGGGTGAGAAGGGTGTCGCCGACGGCGAGCTGCGCGTCGGCGCCGTCGAGCCCCTGCAGGAGCGCGAACGCGCGGTCGAGCTTCGGACGCGGGTCCTCGCCGCGGTGGTCGAGCGCGACGGCCCACTCGATGTGGGCGCGCGCGCTGAGGACGCGGCCGTCCTCCTCGTCGCCGGCGACCTTGACGGCGATGCCGGTCTCGTCGGCGCGGGCGAACCACGCGTCGGGATCGCCGCCGGAGAGGTCGGCCTCGAGGCCGCGGGCGATCATGAGGCGGCCCCAGGTGGCGAGCGCGGGCTTGGGGTCGCGCTTGAGGACCGGCTCGAGGGCCTCCTGCGCCTCGGCGAAGCGCGCCAGCGAATACAGGCACTGGGCGGCCAGGAGGCGCGCCTCGTCGGTGGCGTCGAAGAGCGGGAGCGCCTCCTCCGGGCGGCCGTCCCACATGGCCAGGACGGCTCGCGCGAAGGCCTCGCCGCCGCCGCCGCGGAAGGCGGCCGCGATGCGCTCGCGCAGCTCGCGCTGCGCGGGGGTCTCGGGCGACGGCGGTGAGACGCCGAGGAGGCCGCGCGAGATCGCCGGCTCGGGCACGGCGCGCCCGGCGCGGTAGTCGAGGAGCAGGAGGCGCCCGAGCCAGTAGCGCGCGCCCGGGTGGGCCGCGTCGAGCGCGAGTGCGGCGTCGACCTTCGCGCGCGCCTCGCGGAAGTCGCGCCGCGCGTAGGCGGCGGAGGCGTCGTGGACGAGCTGCGCGATGGCCCGCCCCCGGTCCGCCTTCGCGGAGACGGCGACGACCGCGGTGAGGCCGGCGAGCGTGATGAGGGCGATCGCCGCGGCGGCGACGTACGGCAGGGGATTGCGGCGGATGCGGCGCGCGACGACGAAGGGGAGGCCGGGCGTGCGCACGGCGACGGTGCCGCCGGAGAGCCAGCGGGACAGGTCGTCGGCGAGCTCCTGGCCGGTCGGGTAGCGGCGCGCCGCGTCCTTGTCGAGCGCCTTGAGGCAGATGGCCTCGAGGTCGCGCGGCACGCCGGAATGGCGCTGGGCGGGGGACACGGGATCCTCGTGGAGGATGCGCCGGTAGACCTCGTCGATGGTCTTGCCGCCGAAGGGGACGTGGTTGGTGAGCGCCTCGTAGAGGATGACGCCGAGCGAGCAGACGTCCGAGGCGGAGGTGGCGACCTCGCCGCGAACCTGCTCGGGCGACATGTAGATCGGGCTGCCGACGGCGGCGCCGGTGCGCGTCATGGAGGCCTCGCCCTCAACGAGCGCGAGGCCGAAGTCGAGGACCTTCACCTCGCCGGCGGCGTTGACCATGATGTTCGACGGCTTCACGTCGCGGTGGACGACGCCCTTCGCGTGGGCGTAGCCGATCGCGGCGGCGGCCTGGCGGACGGCGTCGACGCGCCGGCGCAGCTGCCAGTGCACCCACGACTTGTCGAGCGCCTGTCCGTCGACGAGCTCGATCGCGAGGTAGAGGACGCCGCGCTCCGTGCCGACGTCGTAGACGGCGGCGATGCCCGGGTGGTTGAGGCGGGCCATGGCGCGGGCTTCGCGCTCGGCGCGCGGGGTGAGGGCCCCGCCGGGGATCTTGAGGGCGACCTCGCGCTTGAGCGACGGGTCGTACGCGCGGAGGACTTTCGCCATGCCGCCGCTGCCGAGGAGGCCGCGGATCTCGTAGCGGCCGATGCGCGGGACGCCGGCGGCGTCGAGCGGGAAGTCGCGCACGAGGGTCGCGAGGTAGGCGAGCTGGTCGGGCGTGAGCCATTTGCGCTGGACGAGAAGGTCGGGGAGGAGGCCGGGGGCGGGCGATGTTCCGCGGGCGGCCATTCCTTCGTCGAGCTGCGCGCGGGTGAGCCAGCCGAGCCGGACGGCGGCCTCGCCGACGGCGACGTCCATGTCGGGCGACGAGGAGTCGCGGGTCTGCGCGTGCTCGCGCGCGTCGGCCAGGGGGTCGTTCGCGGATTGGGTCATTGACGATTGGACCATTGACGATCGAGCCGATCGGCCGTCGTCAATGAGACAATTCTACCGCATGATCATCTGCGGGGCCGCGCTCTACGATCTCTGAGCCACGCCCCATGACCTCGTGCTGCAAGGATGTGCAGATTAAGTGCGTCGCCTCTGGGCGCGGTGAACGTGACCCACGCCAACTTTGGGGGCGAGCTCACCGAGCACGAACGCAAGCGTCTTTACACTCTCGGCTACCTGTGCGATCCGGCCGTGCGGCTGCGCGAGTTGCTGGCCTCACCCAAGTAGATCACCGCCTGGCGATCATGGCGGCCAACCGGTCGAGCCCCCGCTCGACGACCTCGCGCGGCGCGCCGAAGCTGAAGCGCACGAACTGGCGCAGCGGCGATGAGCCCGTGCGCAGCTTGCCGGGATTCACGTCGAAGAACTCGCCCGGCACCGTGATCACCTGCTGCTTGAGCGCCTCGCGGAAGAAGCCCATGCCGTCGTTGAGCAGCGGCCGCAGACCGGCGACCGAGCCCCACGCGTAGAACGTCCCCTCCGGCTCGCGCGGAAACGCGACGCCCATCTCCTTCAGCCGCGCCACCATCAGGTCGCGCTTCGGCCGGAACGCGTCGCGCATCGCCTGTGTCTCCTGCTGGGCGCGGTCGGGCTGGAGGAGCGGCAGGACCGCGCGCTGCTCCCACCGCGACGGCCCGCCGTCGAGCGCGCTCCCCGAGCACGTCAGCGTCTCGATGAGCTTCTTCGGGCCGAGCGTCCAGCCGATGCGCCACCCGGGGTACCGGTAGCACTTCGTGAGCCCGTCGAAGATCAGGACCTGGTCCTCGTCGACGTTATCGACGTGCCGGGCGGCGCTGACCGGCGCGGTCCCGTTCCACACGTAGTGCGAATAGTATTCGTCGAGCAGGAGCGCGACCTTCCTCGTGCGCGCCCGCGCCAGCCACGCCGCGAGCTCGCCGTCGCGCACCACGCGCCCCGTCGGGTTGCACGGGTTGGAGACGAGGAGCGCGCGCAGCTCGTCCTTCTCGACGAGGGCGACGAGCGCGTCGGGCGAGATCGCGAAGCCGTCGGCCGGCTTGAGCGGGATGTGGTGGCCCTTGACGCGCGGGACGCCGCCGAGGAGGTCCTCGTACGCCGTGTAGTCGGGCGTGAAGTAGCCGATGCGCACGTCGCCGAGAGCCCAGACGGCGCGCGTGAGCGAGAGGCGGCCGCCGGCGGAAATGGCGACGTTCTGCCACGTGTACTGCGACTTCTTTCCCTGGCGGAACCATCCGTTGTAGAGGGCGGCGACCGCCTCGCGGAGCTCGCGGATGCCGGCGACCGGCCCGTAGGCGTGGTCCTTGATGTCGATGGAGACCTGCGCGACGCGCTCGGGCGCGCCGGGGAGCGGCCCGACCTCGGGCATGCCCTGGCCGAGGTTGCACCAGTCGGGGTGGTCGCCGTGGTAGCCGAGCTTCTCGGCCTCGGCGACGACGAAGATGACGCCCATGTAGGGCACGTCGCGGAAGGCGGACATGAGGACTCAGAAAGTAACACCAGAGGACGCAGAGGACCCAGAGAAAAGGAACCGCCTCTGATCTGCTGACGATCGACATCTTGCTGCTCGTCTCTGGGTCCTCCGCGTCCCCTGCTGCTGGAGTGAGGCACCGTCTGCTTGCGGCTCTGCCGCGCTGCGTCCTCTGGTGTTGATCCGAAGCGTCGTCTGGGTGCGGGCCTGCCACGCTGCGTGCTCTGCGTCCTCGGGTGTTCTATGCTGGATTCGTGTCCTCCAACCTCTCGCCGAGCCCCGAGGCGCTGAAGCACGGCCACCGCGTGGCGATCCTCCGCGACGGCGGGGAGGCGTACCCGCGCATGCTCGAGGCGATCCGCGGCGCGCGCGACAGCGTGCTGCTCGAGATGTACATCTTCGCGGACGACGCGGTCGGCCGGAAGTTCGGGGACGCGCTCGTCGAGCGCGCGAAGGCGGGGGTCGACGTGCGCCTGCTCTACGATGCGGGGGGATCGCGCGACACGCCGCGCGACTTCTTCGGCGAGCTGCGCGCTGGGGGCGTGAAGGTCGTCGAGTTCCACCCGCTCGCGCGCTTCTACCAGGGCTTCGGCCTGCGCCGCCGCAACCACCGCAAGCTGCTCGTGGTCGACGGGCGCGTCGCGCAGCTCGGCGGCATCAACATCGCGCGCGACTACGAGTCCGTCGAGGAGGGCGGGCTGGGGTGGCGCGACACGAACGTCGAGATCGAGGGGCCGGCGGTGCGCGAGCTGGCGGACATGTTCCTCGACCTGTGGGCGCGCGAGCGGAAGGCGGACCCGGTGCCGGCGCGGCGTCCGCCGGTGACGGCATCGGCGGGCGCGCGGGCGCTCGTGCTCAGCTCGCACCGGTACCGCGACCGCTGGGAGATCGCGCAGCACTACCGGCACGCGGTCGTAAACGCGCGCGCGCGGATCTGGATCGCCAACGCGTACTTCCTGCCGTCGGCGAGCTTCCGGCGCGCGCTGCGGAAGGCGGATCGGCGCGGCGTGGACGTGCGGCTCATCGTGCCGGGGCGCTCGGACTTCGCGCCGGTCCTCTACGCGTCGCAGCGGCTCTTCGGCGGGTACCTTCGGAGCGGCATCCGCGTCTACGAGTGGCCGGGGCAGATGATGCACGCGAAGACGGCGGTGGTGGACGGCGAATGGTCGACGGTCGGGTCGTACAACATCGACCACCTGTCGCTGCTGCACAACTACGAGCTGACAGCGGTGGTGGTCGACCGCGACTTCGGGCGGCGGATGGAGGAGATGTACGAGCGGGACTTCGCGGAGTGCCGGGAGATCACGCTGGAGGAGTGGCGGAAGCGGGGATGGAAGCGGCGGATGTGCGAGTGGTTCTTTTACCAGTTCAGAACGCTTTTCTAACCATGAGCCGTTAGCCGTCAGCCATCAGCCGGAGGACGTTACCGGATGTCATCCCCCTTTCCGTCGTCGTCCTTCCCGTTGCGGCCGACGGAGTAGAGGACGCGGTCGTCGGGGCGGTAGACGAGCGGCCGGCCCCACGCGTCGTCGGTGCGCTTGATGTCGGAGTCGAGCTCACGCAGCGACGCCGGCCATGCCCCGTGCTTCTTGCGATGTGCGTCGAGCGCCTCGGCGAGCGCCTCGACGATCGCGCGCGTCACCTCCTCGCGGCGCTCCTCGACGTTCGCCTCCATCACCTTGAGCGCCTTGGCGCGCGTCTCGGCGTTGGCGCCCTCGATGAGCACCCCGACGAGGCGGTCGGTGCGCGCGAGGTCGCGCTCGAGGGACGCGACGCGGCGTTCGAGGTCGGCGTCCTGGCGCGCGGACAGGACGAGGAAGGCCCCCAGGATCGGCAGCAGTGTCTTCATGATGCTATTATGCCCGCGCGTGGACCTATTCTCGAAGCGGCCGGAGGAGCTCGCGAAGACGGCGCCGCTGGCGGACCGCATGCGGCCCCGCTCGCTCGACGAGATCCTCGGACAGGAGGCGGTGGTCGGCGCGGGCAAGCCGCTGCGGCGGATCCTCGCGAAGAGGGGGACGCCGCCGTCGATGATCTTCTGGGGCCCGCCGGGGAGCGGCAAGACGACGCTCGCGCGGCTCGTGGCGGCGGGGAGCGGCCTGGAGTTCGTGCCGTTCAGCGCCGTCACGAGCGGCATCAAGGAGGTGCGCGAGGCGGTCGAGCGCGCGCGGGCGAGGCGGCGCGAGCACGGGCGGCCCTCGATCCTCTTCGTCGACGAGATCCACCGCTTCAACCGCGCGCAGCAGGACGCGTTCCTGCCGCATGTCGAGGACGGAACGATCGTGCTGCTCGGCGCGACGACGGAGAATCCGTCGTTCGAGGTGAACTCGGCGCTCCTGTCCCGGTGCCGCGTATTCGTGCTCGCGGCGCTCGGCGAGGTGGAGGTGCGCTCGCTCCTCGACCGCGCGCTCGCGGATCCGGAGCGTGGGCTGCGCGAGAAGCCGGAGGTCGAGCCGGCGGCGCTCGACTGGGTCGCGAACGTCGCCAACGGGGACGCGCGGCAGGCGCTCAACCTGCTGGAGATCGCCGCGTCGGCGGGGAAGGTGACGCTCGAGGCGGTGAAGGACGCGTCGCAGCGGCGGATGGCGGGCTACGACCGCGACCGCGAGGAGCACTACAACGTCGTCAGCGCGTTCATCAAGTCGATGCGGGGGAGCGATCCGGACGCGGCGGTCTACTGGCTGGCGCGGATGCTGGAGAACGGGGAGGATCCGCTGTTCATCGCGCGGCGGCTGGTGATCTTCGCGAGCGAGGACGTCGGCAACGCCGACCCGCGGGGGCTGATGGTGGCGGTCGCGGCGCGGGACGCGGTCGACTTCGTCGGGATGCCGGAGTGCTTCTACGCGCTCTCGCAGGCGACGACGTATCTCGCGACGGCGGCGAAGTCGAACGCGAGCGGGATGGCGTACCTGCGGGCGAAGGAGGACGTCGAGAGCACGCGCAACGATCCGGTGCCGTTGCACCTGCGCAATGCGGTGACGCCGTTCATGAAGGGGCTGGGGTACGGGAAGGGGTACCAGTACGCGCACGAGCAGGAGGGCGCGGTCGTGGATCATGCGCACCTGCCGGAGGGACTGGTGGGGCGGACGTACTACGAGCCGACGGACCGCGGGCACGAGAAGGAGATCCGGCGGCTGATGGACGAGCGGACGAAGAAGCGCAGGAAATCCTAGTCGACCAGGATCCAGACGCCGTCGCGGTGGACGTGTCCGCAGCCGTGACCGTGGACGTGGCCGTGGACGACGACCCACTCCTTGTGGTGGTGGTGCGGGTGGACCGCGCGGACGTGCGGCCGGCAGCCCGGCAGCAGGAGCGCCGCGAAGGCGGCGGGGGCAAGGAGCGTTCTCATGCGGATGTAACCCGCGCTTGCGGAGCGAGTTGCGCGTCCCGTAGAATCGCCGCCCTATGAAGAAGCTCGCGTGGCTGCTCGCGCTCGTCTCCGGCTGCGCCTCCCAGGGAGGGGGCGGCGCCCCGACGCAGGAGGAGCGCGACTCCGAGATGTCGTCTATCCTCGCGATGGCGTACGATCCGGCGCAGCTGCGTGTCGGGCAGCGCGCGATCTACAGCGTGATGCGCCAGGGCGAGGGATCGCCGCGATACGTCCAGCTGCAGGTGGTCGCGCAGGACGGGGACACGATGTGGGTGGAGCTCAAGCTGCCGATCGACCCGCGCCCGATGGTGGTGAAGTCGCGTCTCGACAGGGCGGGGAAGCTGCACGAGCAGTGGGTGGGCGAGCCCGGCAGCACGGGACCCGCGAAGACGTATCCGCGTCCCGACGGCAAGCCGGTGGAGCCGCCGAGGGCGGGCGACTCGCGCGCGGACGTGTCGGTGGCGGACGAGACGGTGACGGTGGGCGGCCGGCAGTACGCGTGCAAGAAGGTGACGACGAAGCTGACGTACGGCGGCGGGAAGCAGTCGGTGATGATCAACTGGTGCCATCCGGAGGTGCCGTTCAGCTTCAAGCTCGGGGCCGACTCGCTCGGCGGCGTGGTGAAGCGGGTGTACGGGCGGTACGCGATGGAGCTGACGGTCGCGTCGCAGACGGGGGCGCGGTCGGAGCTGGAGATCCCGCGGAAGTAGTCACTCCCCCTTCGCACGGCGGGCGTCGGCGAGGAGCCTCTCGATCCGCTCGCGGTCCGGGTAGCCGGCGGGCGCGCGCCGGAGGGCTTCCTCGCCGTCGGCGACGGCGGCGGCGTAGCTGCGCATGACCATGTGCGCGTACGCGCGGGCGTAGTAGGCGTCCGGCTGCGGGTCGAGCCGGATCGACTCGCTGAGGTCGTGCAGGCATTCGTCCGGATGCGCCAGGAGGATGTGGACGCGGCCGCGGTAGTACAGCGAGCTGGCGTGGGCGGGCCGGAGCTCCAGCGCGCGGTTCAGGTCCGCGAGGGCGCCTTCGCCGTCGCTCCCGGCCAGCCGCAGCACGCCGCGCGCGTGCCAGGCCCCGGCGTACTTCGGATCGAGACGGATTGCCTCGTCGAAGTCGCTCCGGGCGCCGGCAGCGGCGCTGTCGTGGCGGGCCATTCCGCGGTTGACGTAGGCTTCGGCGAATCCGGGATCGATCTCGATGGCGCGCGACGCGTCCTCGATCGCGCCGGCAAAGTCGCGGCGGATCAGACGGATGCCGCTGCGGTTGCAGTAGGCGTTCTTCGCCTTCGGATTCCCCTTGATTGCGGCTTCGAAGTCGGCGAGGGCGCCGTCGACGTCCCCGAGCGAGTGCTTGACGGCGCCCCGCGCCGTGAAGGCTTCGGAGCCGGGCCGGATGGCGAGCGCTGCCGTGTGGTCCGCGAGCGCGCCCTTGAGATCGCCGAGGCGGGACCGCACGATGCCGCGGTTGTAGTAGGCCATCCCGTGGCGCGGATCGAGGGCGATGGCGCGGGTTAGGCACTCGATGGCGCGCGCCGGTTCGGTGGGGGAGAACAGGTACCCCCGCACCAGGTGCGGCTCCGCGAGGTGCGGGGCGAGCGCCTCCGCCCGGTCGCAGAGCGCGAGCGCCCGCGCGGAATCTCCGGTGATGGCCGCGACGCGGGCGCGGCCAAGGAGGGCGTACTCGTCGTCGCCCGGGGCCGCCTCGAACGCGCGGCGCGCGTCGTCGAAGGCGTTCCTCTCGTCCATGTAGATCCGGCCGCGGCGATAGTGCGCGGCGCCGAGGCGGGGATTGAGCGCGGCGGCCTTCGCGTACGCCGCGAGCGCCTCGTCGAAGCCGGCGACCTGCTCGCACAGCTCGCCCTTCTTCATCCAGCCGTCCCAGAACTGCGGGTGCCTGGCGAGGGCGGCTTCGAACAGGGCGATCGCGCGGCGGGTGCCGTCGGGCGTCCTGGTCAGCTCGGGCAGGCGCGCTCGAAGGGGGGCGAAGACCTCGTCGTCGATCCGTTTCTGCTCGGCGGCGGCGGCCCACTGCGGCCGGATGAAGCCGAAGTACGAGGCGAACAGGACGGCCAGGACGATGCCGAGCGCGACCGGGAGCTTGCGCTTCGCCAGCCGTTTGCGCAGGCGGTAGAAGAGCGACGGCGGATGGGCGAGGATCGGCTCGCGGTCGAGCCAGCGCGTCAGGTCCTCCGCGAGCGCCTGCGCGGTCGCGTATCGCCGCCCCGGTTCCTTCTCGAGGCACTTGAGGACGACCGTGTCGAGGTCGGCGTCGCCGCCCGGAGGCCGGGGCTCTACGCCGATGACGCGCAGGAGCACTTCGTAAACTTGGGGGCCCTCGAATGGCGGCCGGCCCGCGAGGAGCTCGTAGAGCGTGGCGCCGAGCGAGTAGACGTCGGAGCGCGCGTCCGTCGCCTCGCCGCGAGCCTGTTCCGGGGACATGTACGCGGGGGTGCCGACGACGGCGCCGGAGAGCGAGGTGCGGGCGCCGGTGCGGCGCGCGAGGCCGAAGTCCATGACGAAGACCCGGCCGTTCTCGACCATCAGGTTCGCCGGCTTGAGGTCCCGGTGCACGACGCCGCGCTCGTGGGCGTGGTGGACGGCGAGGGCGGCGTCGCGGACAAGGGCGGCGAGCGCGCGGCGGTCGGTGCGGGGGAGCGACGAGAGCGTGGGGCCGGCGATCAGCTGCATCGCGATGAACGGGCGGTCGGCGGCGTCGCCGACCTCGTAGACCGCCGCGATGTTGGGGTGGGAGAGCCGGGCGGCGGTCTGCGCCTCGCGCTTGAAGCGCGCCACATCCTCCGGGTCGGAGCCGATGAGGAACTTGAGCGCGACCCAGCGGTCGAGTTCGGTGTCGAACGCCTTGCACACCTCGCCCATGCCGCCGCGGCCGATCGTCTCGAGCTTGACGAACTTCCCGAGCGAGCTCACCGGAACGATTGTACGCGCGCGCCGGGGCACGGACGCGTCATAAGTACATGCTGCTCGCCCTGCTGCTGATCGTGCCGATGCAGGACGACCGGTTCACGCAGCTCCTGGAGCTGCGCCGGCGGATGTCCGAGCATCGGGCGGAGGCGGCGCGCCTCTCGCGGGAGTCGCACGAGGCGCTCGACCGGGGGGACTACGACGCGGCGGTCGGGAAGCACAAGCAGTCGCGGCAGCGGGAGGCCGAGTCTGCGGAGCTGGGAAAGAAGGAGAAGCCGCTGGTGGAGGCGGCCGCGAAGGCGTGCGTTTCGGAGCTTGACCACGACGACATCGAGACGCGCGAGCGGGCGTCGGCGAGGGTCGTCGCGATCGGGCCGGCAGCGCTGCCGATCCTGGAAAAGGCGTGCGGCGCCGAGGCGGCGGCGAAGCGCGAGCTGCAGCACCGGCTGACCGGGCTGATCGCGATTCTGCGGCTCATGGAGATCGACGCGGAGGGGCGCCTCCGGCAGTGGGCGTCGGAGGCGGCGGCGTCGACGCAGTACGGAGCGGCGGACTGGTCGGCGAAGCAGGCGACGGGACCGCCCGACACGATGATCGGCGGCGATATCCGTACGGCGTGGGCGTCGCTGACGCAGGACGGGGGCGAGGAGTGGCTGGAGCTGACGTACAGGGAGGCGGTCTTCGCGACGCACGTGCGCGTCCGCGAAACCTACAACCCGGGCGCGGTGACGAGGATCGAGGCGAAGGACGGGGACGGCAAGTGGCACGTGCTGTGGGAGGGGAAGGACACGACGAAGGAGGCGCCGGGATGGCTGACGGTCGCGTCGATGGCCCCGCGGTTCCTGACGCGGACGATCCGTGTGACGCTCGACAGCGCGGGCGTCGCGGGGTGGAACGAGATCGACGCGGTGGAGCTGATCGGGGACCCGGCGCTCAAGTGACCGTTCGACCGTTCGACCGTTCAGCCGCTTCACCGCCCGGACGATGCTCCGACGCGAGCATCGAGTAGACCGCCACGTCGATGAAGCGGTCGTAGAGCTTCTCGGCCTGGCGCGCGACGCCCTCGAGCTTGAAGCCGAGCTTCTCGGGGATGCGGCGGCTCTTCTTGTTCTCGACGCCGCAGCGGATCTCCATCCGGTTGAGCTTGAGCTCGCGGAAGGCGTGATCGACGATCGCGCGCGATGCGCGGGTGGCGAGCCCCTTGCCCTGCAGGTCGGCGGACACCCAGTAGCCGAGGCTCGTCGCCCCGTTGCCCCAGTCGACCTTGTGGAGACCGATGGAGCCGGCGATGCGGCCGGCGTGCCAGAGGCCCGCGACGAAGCCGTCGTTGCGCGCGAACTGCTCCATCGTGCCGCGGATGAACTTGCGGGTGTCGTCCGCCGTGCGGGTCGGGTCGACCCACGGCATCCACTCGCGCAGGTACGCGCGGTTGCGGTCGGTGAGCGCGAACAGCTCCTCGGCGTGGCGCTCCTCGAGGAGGCGCAGTTCCGCGTCCGGCCCGAGGCTACACGACCACATTGACGAGCTTCCCGCGCACGACGATCACTTTCTTCGGCTGCTTCCCGTCGAGCGCCTTCCGGACCGACTCGTGAGCGAGAGCGGCCGCCCGCACGGCGTCCTCCGACGAGCCCGACGGGAGCTCGACCGTCGCGCGCGTCTTGCCGTTGATCTGGATCACGACCTCGATCGTGTCGGTCTTGAGCGCGGCGGGATCGACCGCGGGCCAGGCGCTGCGGAACACGCTGCCCGTTCCGCCGAGCCGCTCGTGGAACTCCTCGCCGAGGAACGGGGCCATCGGCGCGATCACCTTCGCGAGGATTCCGGCGAACTCGCCGAAGGCGCGCCGCTCATCGTCGTTCGACGGCGGCTTCTTCGCGGCGGCGTCGTGCGCGTTCATCGCCTCCATGAGGCCCGCGATGACCGTGTTGAAGTGGAGGTTGCCGTCGAACGAGCCGGTCGCCTTCTGGAGCGCGACGTGGATCTTGCGGCGCATCTCCCTGCAGGGCGCGGAGAGCTTCGACGCGTCCGGCGCGCCGGACGCCCCGGCCTTCCCGACCGCCTCCCAGATCCGCTCGACGAAGCGCTGCGCGCCGATGAGGCCGCGTTCGCTCCACTTGATCTCGTCTTCGCTCGGCGCGAAGAAGAACATCGCGAGCCGCGCGACGTCGACGCCGTACTTGTCCATGATCTCCTGCGGCGAGACGACGTTGCCCTTGCGCTTCGACATGACGTCGCCCTTCTCGTCGCACACCATGCCGTGATTGAAGAGCCGGAGCGCGGGCTCGTCGGTCGGGAGCCAGCCCTGATCGTAGAGCACCTTCGTGATGAAGCGGAAGTAGAGGCAGTGGCCGCGCGCGTGCTCGACGCCTCCGATGTAGAGGTCGACCGGCATCCACTTGCGCGCCTCCTCCTTTTCCCACGGGTTCTTCGCGTTCTTCGGGTCGACGTAGCGCGTCTGGTACCACGACGAGCACATGAAGGTGTCCATCGTGTCCGGGTCGCGCTCGGCGGGGCCGCCGCACTTCGGACACTTCGTCTTCATGAAGGCGGGCGAGTCGGCGAGGGGGCTGCGCCCCTTCGGGACGTACTGCGTGATGTCGAGGGGGAGGACGACGGGGAGGTCCTTCTCCGGCACCGGCACGGCGCCGCACTCCGCGCAGTGGATGATCGGGATCGGGCAGCCCCAGTAGCGCTGCCGGGAGACGAGCCAGTCGCGGAGCTTGAAGTTCACCTTCGGGCCGCCGAAGCCCTTCGCCTTCGCGTGCGCGGTGGTCTTCGCGATGCCCTCCTGGTTCGGCGTGCCGTCGAAGGGGCCTGAGTTGCACATGATGCCGTCGTCGACGAAGGCCTCGGTCATCGCCGCCGGATCCAGCCCCGGGTTGATGACGACGCGGATCGGGATGGCGTACCGCTTCGCGAACTCGAAGTCGCGCTGGTCGTGCGCGGGGACGCCCATGACGACGCCGGTGCCGTAGCCGCCGAGGACGTAGTCGGCGACCCAGAGCTGCGCCTTCTCGCCGTTGAACGGGTTGATCGCGTGGCGGCCGGTGAAGACGCCGTCCTTCTCCCTGTCGCGCTGCGCTTCGTCGCGCACGAGGGCCTTCCTGATGTACTCCTCGACCTCCCGCCTGCGCGCGGGGTCGGTCGGGAGGGAGCGTGCGAGCGGGCTCTCGGGCGAGACGGCCATGAACGTGACGCCGTAGATGGTGTCGGGGCGCGTGGTGAAGACTTTGATCGCGTCCTTCGACGCGTCGAGGCCGAAGGTGATCTCCGCCCCTTCGCTGCGGCCGATCCAGTTGCGCTGGATCGTGCGCACGGTGTCGGGCCAGCCGTCGATGCGGTCGATGTCCTTGAGGAGACGGTCGGCGAACTGCGAGGTGCGGAAGAACCAGGAGCCCTGGAGCTCCTTCATCGTGATGGGGGTTCCGCAGCGCCAGCAGACGCCGCCCTCGCTCTGCTCGTTCGTGAGCGCCCACTCGTCCTTCGTGCACCAGTTGACCCACGACGGAGCGCGGTAGGCAAGGCCGGCCTTGTGGAGCTGGAGGAAGACCCACTGGGTCCACTTGTAGTAGTCGGGCTCGCAGGTGCGGATCTCGCGGTCCCAGTCGTAGGAGATCGCCATGCGCTGGAGCGTCGCGTTGCCGGTCTCGATGTTGCCGATCGTCCACTCGTGGGGGTGGATGTTGCCGCGCTTGAGCGCGGCGCCCTCGGCGGGCTGGCCGAAGGCGTCCCAGCCGAACGGGTGGAGGACGTCGAAGCCCTGCATCATCTTGAAGCGCGCGACGACGTCGCCGATCGAGTAGTTGCGGAAGTGGCCCATGTGGATGTCGCCCGAAGGGTAGGCGAACATCTCGAGGACGTAGTACTTGCGCTTCGGGGCGTCGGAGGTGCGGTAGAGCTTCGCGTCCGTCCAGCGCTTCTGCCACTTCGATTCGAGGGAGCGGAAGTCGTAGTCGCCCATGGGTCGTGGAGGCTAACAGAGGGGAAAAATGAAATCAACTGCGCCGGAGGGAGGGAGGTTACGGCAGTCGTTGCATGGCTTCTTGAACCGCCGGGGCGCGCGGAGGTTCGCGGCGGGCGGCGCCTCCTTGACCCGCGCTTCCGGGGCCGCGTACAATGAGACGCGCATGGCGGACGACCGGGAGAATCTGCATTTCGGCGCCATCGCCATCAAGCTCGGCTTCACGACGCTGGAACGGGTCGACGAGTGCCTCAAGCTCCAGGAGAAGATGAAGGAGCTCGGCGTCGCGCCCAAGAGGCTGGGCGAGATCATGATGACGAAGGGGTACGTCACGAACCAGCAGGCCGCCGAGATTTTCAAGTACCAGGGGATGAGAGGCGGCCACACCCAGATCGCCGGCTACAAGATCCTCACGAAGATCGGCCAGGGGACGATGGGGTCGATCTACAAGGGGCTGCAGATCTCGATGGACCGCATCGTCGCGATCAAGGTGCTGGCGCCGCGCTACGCCGCGAACGCCGCCTTTCGCGACCGCTTCCTGCGCGAGGCGCGCGCCGTGGCGCGTCTCAACCATCCGAACATCATCCAGGGGATCGACGTCGGCGAGTCGAACGGCATCCACTACTTCGCCATGGAGTACATCGACGGGCCGACGGTCGGCGAGCTGCTGAAGCGCGGCGGCGCGCTCGACGAGAAGCGCGCGCTCGACATCGTGACGCAGATCGCCCGCGCGCTGAGCCACGCGTTCCAGAACGGCATCATCCACCGCGACATCAAGCCCGACAACATCATGCGGACGCGCGACGGCGTCGCGAAGCTCTGCGACCTGGGGCTGGCGAAGGTGGCGTCCGACGACGTGACGGGCGGGTCGCAGGGGGCGTCGGGGACGCGGCCCGGGGCGTCGATGGGGACGCCGTACTACATCTCGCCGGAGCAGGCGCGCGGGGAGGCGAACGTCGACACGCGCAGCGACATCTACTCGCTCGGGTCGAGCTTCTACCACATGGTGGTGGGGGACGTGCCGTTCCCGGGGGAGACGGCGGCGGTGGTCATCTCGAAGCACCTCACGGAGCCGCTGACGCCTCCGCGGCAGCGCAACGCGCTCGTCACGCAGGCGGTGGAGCACATGATCGTGAAGATGATGCAGAAGTCGCGGGAGGACCGCTACCAGACGCCGGTGGAGCTCACGAAGGACCTTGAGGCGGTGGCGGCGGGCGGGATGCCCGACGGGTTCCGCGCGGGGGGCGACGGCAAGTCGGCGGTGCCGAAGCTGCGGCGGTCGCGGCTCCTGCGGGCGCCGCGACGGTTCCGGCGGCGTTAGCTCAGGCGCACGCCGGTCGTCACGCTGCGGATCTCCGTCCCCATTTGGCCCGCGCGCTCGTACCGCCGGTCGCGCTCGTACTCCAGGGCCTTGAGGACGATGCCGTCGATGCGCACGTCGAGCGGCACCTTCTTCGTCGGCGGGTCGAAGCGGCCGACGGGCAGCTGCCCGGTGAGCAGCTCGTAGAGGACGACGCCCATCGAGTAGATGTCCGCGCGGCCGTCGACCGCCTTCATGCTCTCGCGCTGCTCGGGCGCCATGTAGTCGGGCGTCCCCATGAAGGCGTCGGTGCGCGTGAGCGTGGGCGCCGCGTGCCCGCCGCGGACGAGGCGCGCGAGGCCGAAGTCGGCGATGCGGGGCTCGCCGTCGCGGCCGATCAGGATGTTCTCCGGCTTCACGTCGCGGTGGACGATGCCGTGGGCGTGCGCGACCTCGAGCGCGTCGCAGAGCTTCGGGACGAGGTGCAGCGCCTGCGCCGGCGTGAGGCCGCCCGCGCGCATCACGGACCGCAGGTTCGCGCCGTCGATATGCTCCATCGCGAAGTAGAAGACGTCCCCGTCGCGCCCGACGTCGTAGAGCGACACGATGTTCGGGTGCTGGAGCTTCGCGAGCGCCTGCGCCTCCCGCTTGAAGCGCTCGACGAACTCGGGGTCGTCGGCGAGCGCACGCGGGAGGATCTTGAGCGCGACCGTGCGGTCGATCATCGTGTGCTCGGCGCGGTAGACGGCGCCCATGCCGCCGCGGCCGATGAAGTCGGCGATGCGGTAGGGGCCGACCTGCGTGCCGTTCGGAAGGACGTCTTCGGGCGGCGCAGGGCGCGTGGGAGGCGGGGCTTCCGCGAGGAAGGCCGCCATCTTCTCCGGAGCGGGAGCGGGCGCGGCGGCGGCGCGGCGCAGGACGTGCCGGACGACTTCGACGGCGGCGACCGAGAGGGCGACCGCGAGAACGCCGCACGCCCACGCCGGAAGCGGGACCCCGAGCTGGCCGAAGAGCGGCCGCCCGACCGCCATCTGTCCGCCGGTCGCGAATCCGCCGGTCGCGAGCTGCCCGATGGAGGCGATCGACGCGAGCGCAATCTGGCCGACCACCGCCCAGCCGAGCATGAACTGGCCCAGGCCGACGATGCCCGCGCCGAACTGCGCGACGGTCACGACGCCGACCGCGAACTGGCCGATGGCGACGATCCCTTTCGCGACGCGCATGCGGTGGTTCCGATCGCGGCCGATGGCGACGTGCACGAGCGGGATGCCGAAGAGCGTCGCCTTCGACTTCCACTCGAAGCCCCAGCCCTGGAATTCGGCAAGGCCGGGACGCGGCGCGCCGCAGTGCGGGCAGGCCTGGGCGTCCGCGCTCACGCGTCCCCGGCACTCGCGGCAGGCCGGCAGCAGGGTGGCGGCGGCCGGATCGGGGGTCGGAGCGAACGGCCGGCGCCTGAAGCGGGCGAAGACGAGGACGACGAGGGCCACGGCCACGCCGATCAGCGCGACGGCGGCGTCGCCCATCATGACGAGCAGTTCCATGAGCCCCATACGCCCCTATCTTCAGGAGAATCGACCGGATCCCTCAGCGAATCGTTTCGAGAATCCGGGCAAGCTCCTCCTCCGCCTCGGCGCGCGTCTCGACGTCGAGGCGGATCTCCGCGAGGACGAGCTCCCGATAGCGGCTGCGGGCGCGGAGGATCGCGTTCTCGGCGTCCTTGGGCTTGAGGCGGAGGCGCGCCGCGATCTCCGAGGGGCCGAGTCCCTCGGACATCGCCAGCGCGAAGGCGTCGAAGTGGGGCGCGCCGCGCATCCGCTCGAACGCCCGCGCCAGCACGTCGGCGCGCCAGCCGCGCTCGAACGCCTCCTCGGGCGTGTCGGCGCGGGACGTGAGCTCGCGCTCCGCCTCCCGGAGGTCGAGCGGCGCCTTTCCGGCACCGCGCTTCCGCGCAGCCGCGCGTTCCCGCTCGTTCGAAAGGTAGCGATCGAGACACGCGAGCAGGAACGTGCGGAACTTCCCGCGGCGCGGATCGACGCCCGCCAGCGCGTCGCGCTCGAGGAGCGACGCGAAGAAGCCCTGCGTCAGGTCCTTGGCGTCCTCGACGGAGCGCCCGCGCCGGCGGACGAAGAAGTAGACGGGCTTCCAGTACGCGTGCGCCACGCGGCCGAGCGCGGACGGGCTGCGGTCGCGCGCCTTGAGCACCGTCGACCAGAGCGTTTCGCCGAAGCGGACGGCCGGGCTTCCCATCGAGGTCTCGGGCATGGAAAAAGTATACGAAGTCGCGCGCGCCGGCGGCCCGGCAGGTTAGATTATGGGAGGACGCGTGCCGGGGAAAAGGAACAAGCGGGGGATGAGGGTCCTCATCGTCGAGGACGACGAGGACAACCTGGATTTCCTGCGGACGGTCGTCGAAGCCGACGGGCACGTCTGCCGGACCGCCCGTACCGTGGCGGAGGCGGTAGCCGCGATCGACGCCGGGGCGCCGGACGTGATCCTGCTCGACTTCTTCCTGCCCGACGGATACGGCATGGAGGTCGCGCGGCATGCGCGCGAGAAGAAGCGCGTGCGGGTCGTCGCCGTGTCCGCCTACCTCGAGCGCTGGAGCAAGGACGCGTACGCGCAGCTCGGGATCAAGCAGCTCATCCCGAAGCCGTACCGGGTGCAGGCGATCCGCAAGGCGCTGCGAGGGGCGTAGAGGCTATTTTTTCGGCGGCGGCGCCGGGGGCTTCGGCAGCTCCATCTTCTCCGCGTACGCCCGCCATTCCGCCTGCAGCGCCTTCATGTCGACCCCGCCGAACGCGGCGTCGTAGGCCTCATCGATCTCCTTCCCCTCGAGCAGCGCGCGGTAGTAGGCGTCGATGAGCTTGCGGTGCTTCCCCTTCTCGTGCTCGTAGAAAAAGTGGATCATCGACCAGGCCTGCGCGTACTTGAAGCTGGCCGGGCCGGAGTAGAACGCGCCGGGCGACTGCTTCATCAGGTTCTCGAAAGGGAACGCCATGTCGAGGTGGCGCTTGAGCCCCTTGAGCCGGCCTTCGAGGATGCGCCCCTTCTGCTTGATCGCCCCGCCCTCGATCGTGATGCCGCCCATGTACTCCGCGATGCCCTCGTTGTACCAGTAGGGCGGGCGCGCGACCATCATCATCATGAACTGGTGGAACGCCTCGTGGTACAGCGTCTGGAGCGTGTCGTCCATCTCGACGTCTTCGAAGAGCAGGAGCTCGCGGAACGGCGGCATGAAGTACCCGAGCGTGAACTCCGCGCGGTCCAGCAGCGTCAGCTCGCTGTACGTCATGTACGCCTCGCGCGTGTTGAAGATGGCGACGCGCGGCTTGATCCGCTTCGGGTCCTCCTTGAAGAAGTCCTTGAACGTCTCCCCGTAGTACTTGTAGGCGGTCTCCAGCCGCTCGCCATAGAGCTGCGTCTTCGCGGCCGAGATGTCGGTCATCACGATGTAATGCGGGAACTCCTTCTTGAACTTGCAGCCGAGGTGCTCGGGGCCCTTGACGACGTTGGCGATGCTGCGGTGCTTCGCTCGCGTGTCGTCGTCGGCGGGGTCGAGGCGCATCGCGAGCTCGAGGTCGGCGAGCGCGGCCTTTGAGTCGGCCTTGAGGACGAACTGCAGGTATCCCTTGAGCGCGACCGCGGGCGCGTAGTCGGGCGCGCGCTTGAGCGCCTCGTCGGCGTACCACAGCGCCTTCTCGTAGTCCTGGTCGTCGTCCCACGTGGCGCCGGCCGCGGTGAGCGCCTCATGGAAATTGGGGTCCTTCGTGCAGCGGACGAAATCGCGGCGCGCGATGACCGTGTCGTTGAAGAGCGCGCTGAGGCGGCCGCGCCAGTAGAGCGCCGCATAGAATTCGGGCGCCGCGCTGATGATCGGGTTGAAGAGCGTGACCGCCTGCAGGTCGTCCTCGCTGGTGATGCCGGCCTGCAGGATGCGCAGCGCCTTTTCCTTCGCGCGCGCGTACTGGTCCTTCTCGTCGTCCTTCAGCATCCGCATGAGGTAGGGGTCCTCGGCCGACAGGACGATGTCGCGGACCGTGCGGGCGCCGCCCTTCGCCGTGAGGTCCCCCTCGAGCGCGCGCCGGACGAGCACCTCGGACTCGGCGAAGCGCTTGTCGATCTCGATCGGGTTGACCTTGCCGGTGACGGCGAGCTTGCCGTACGTCGCCTTGCCGCGCCACACGCCAATGCCGCACCAGCCCTTCGTGTGGGTCGCGTCGGTCGCGGAGATGACCTCCTTGCCGTTGACGAAGAGCTTGAACGCGCCCCCCTTCGCGCTGATCTTGATCTGCGCGGTGCCGGAGAGCTTCTCGTCGGGCTTCTCCTGGACGACGTCGCGCTTGTCGCCGGTGTGGCGCGCGAACTCGAAGCCCTTGTCGCCGCTCGAGAGCTGGAACGTGTAGCCGTTGCCCTCCCAGTTCATGAAGAGCGAGAAGGCGGCCCAGCAGTCGTCGCCGACGGTCACGCTCGTTTCGATCTCGACCTCGCCGGCGTATTCGACGTCCTTGATGGTCCAGTTGCCCTGGCCTCCCGCCTCGAGCTCCAGCCCCTTGCTGACCGACTTCGTGCCGCCGCCGCGCTCCTGGAAGTCCTCCGCCTGCTCAGGCGCCGCGAAGTCCCACGTGAGCGCGAGGCCGTCGCGGCCGAGGCGGCGCGACTGGGCGCGGAAGGCGCCCTGGTTGGCGAGGATCGGGGCCAGGTCGGGCACGCGGTCCTTGAGCGACGGGTCGGCCTTCACCGCGACGTCGAAAGCGGCCTTTGCGTCCTTCCAGAGCTTGCGCGTGATGAGCTGGCGGCCGAGTTCGTACGGCTGGTCGGCGTAGACCGCGCGGGCGAGTTGCGCGAACGACGGGTCATCGAGCGTGTCCCAGGCGACGGTGGCGGTGACCGGCGCGCCGTCGGAGTCGTACGACAGGCGCACGTCCGCGCGGCCGAGCTCGACGATGGACGCATTGCGCAAGTACTGGCCGGTCCGGGTACGGAGCTGGAACTTCTGGGCGGCGATCTTGGCCCTGACGTCGGACCAGCGCTTCGCCTCGGCGGCGCGGTCGGACTGGATGGCGGCCTTCGCCGCGTCGAGGCGCTTCTTCGCCGCGTCGAGGCGCTCCTTGACGCGCTTGTCGTAGTCGGCGCGGCCGGCGTCGCTGACGGCGGGCGTCTTGCCGGTGTCGTCCGGCTTGGCCGGTGGGGGCGCGAGGCGGCGGTTCTTGGCATCGTCGACGAGCTTGGCGATCTCACTCTTGCGAGTCTTGACGAAGTCGGTGAACTGGTACTTCTCCGCCAGGAGCTTGAAGCTGCGCCACGAGTCGTCCCATTTGGAGTCGGACATCTGCTGGAAGCCGTCGGCGTAGAGCTTCTCGGCCGCCTGTTCGTTCTCCGCAGCGCGCTGCTTCTTGCCTTCCTCAATGTCGCGCCGCATCTGCTCTTCGGGGCTGATCGGCGGCGGGGCCACGGTCTTGGGCGGCTCCGGCCTGGGAGCAGCGGTGGTCGCCGGTGCGGGCGCCGGCTCGGGCTTGCCGGCGAGCGGCTTGTCGGATTTCTTCGGCGGCTCGCCGGATCCGCCGCCGCCCATGGCGAGGAAGGCGATCGCACCGACGAGGACGACGGCGCCCACTGCGATTCCGACAAAGAGGCCGGCGCTGCTTTTCTGCGCGCGCATTGTGGTCTGCCGCGGGCGCGTGCCGGTGACGCGGGTGCCTTCGCGCTTCCCGGTGACGCGGGTGCCGCCCCTGGGGGCGGGCGCCGCATCGGCGGGCTTGAGCACGCCCTTGTCGAGCATGAGGTGGACCACGTCGCGTTTGTAGCCGAGCTTCGCGAGCTCGCCGGCGAGCTGCTCCAGGGCTCCGCGCTGAAGGCCTCCGACGTCCGCGGCCGCGGCGGTTTCGGCGGGGGTCGGCTGGCGCGTGCGAAGCGGTGGGTGGCCCTGGACCTTCGCCATGAGCGGTGCGGCGCTGGCCGGCTTGAGCCAGCCCGCCTCGACGCAGACCTCGGCGAAGGACTTGTCGATGCCGTTGCGGGCGAGGAGCGCGAGCGCCTTGGCCGCCGCCTGCTGCTGCGGCGGGGTGAGCAGCTTGTGCTGGACCGCCAGCTTGAGGAAGGCGTTGTCGTGCTCGGCCATGGGTCCTCTCCCTTCGAATCGGCCTGCGGCCTCCCTCAGGGCAAGTCTCCTGCGGAATGATAACGGTTGGACGCCGAAACTCAAGCGCGGCGTCCGCCAAGATGAAGGCAGGTGCGGCAGGGGAGAACAGCATGATCGCCGCCATCCTCGCCCTGCTGGTCATACAGGAAGATCCGGTCCAGGCCATTGCCGCGGCCGCCGCGAAGGTGCGGGAGAAGCTGGCCGGCGTCGAAGGCGTCCGCGCCGTGTCCTATGCCGGCGTCGACAAGGACTTCCGCATCATCGTGAGCGCGGAGAGCGACGCGGCGCGCGACGCGGTGCGCAAGGAGCTGGGCTTCGAGTTCGAGGGCGTGCGCGTCCTCGTCTACACGCCCGCGATGCGCGCGCGCGTCTGGGCCAAGCCGATGGAGGAGGCGGGGGGCGACGCCCCCGCGCCGCCGCCGAAGAAGGACGAGAAGGTGCCGCCCGCGGCGGACAGGAACGTTGAGGACGTTCCGAGCGTGGACGACTCGGCGGAGCTGCGGGCGCTCGAGGCGAAGACGTACAAGAGCGGCGTCGAGACGATCAGCATGATCGAGCTGCTCGAGTGCGACGGGATCCGGAGCCACTTCGGGCTGCCCGCGGCGAAGCGCAAGGAGAAGCCGTGCACGCTGGCGACGCGGATCGGCATCGGCGGCCCGCAGGCGCGCACGTCGCAGAGGATCATCAACCACCGCAAGGCCTGTCCGTTCAGCAGCGAGAAGCTGCTGTACTACCTGCCCGCGGAGGCCCGTGCGGATCTCCAGAAGTACGCCAAGGAGGTCAGGGAACTCGAGGACAAGAAGGAGAAATAGCATGAGACGAGCCGCGCTGCTGCTGCCCCTGCTGCTGGTCGCCGCGCAGCAGGATCCGGTCAAGCCGCTCAAGAAGGAGAACGACTGCTGCAAGGGGGGCAAGGCGCAGCCCTGGGAGGGCTACAACAAGGGGGTCCACTGGACGCAGTCGAAGGACGAGGCGTTCAGGAAGGCGAAGAAGGAGCGCAAGCTCGTCATGGTCTTCCACCTCGTGGGCGACCTCGACAAGGGGGGCTGCTGAGCGGCCGGCTCCGTGATGAGAACCGTGACGTTCTCGGACGAGGCGACGGCGAAGGCGGTGAACGAGTCGTTCGTCTCGACGTGGGTGAACCGCAAGCCCGGCTTCCACAACTGCGACCAGCGCGCCGAGCAGGGGATCGCGGGGCGCGCGTGCTTCGCGACGAAGAACTTCTGCACGTTCTTCGTGACGCCGGACGAGCGGGTGCTGCATTACTTCTCGGGCTTCTTCCATCCGGCGATGTTCGCCGAGGAGCTGGCGTTCGTGCAGACGCTCGCGAAGGAGTGCTACGACGAGAAGTGGAAGTTCCGGAAGGACGGGTCGAAGCGCTACGTCGAGCTGCATCAGGAGCACGCGAAGGCGCACGAGAAGGAAGTGAAGCCGGTGGAGACGGGCGACCGGGCGTCGGGTCAGGTGCCGAAGACGTGGGGGCCGGAGGCGTTCAAGCACCAGGGGCTGACGTACCTGGCGAAGGTGCACGCGTCGCTGGCGGAGAAGCCGACGACGAAGCTGGACGACGTGTTCACGACCTATCTGTTTGGCAACGCCTTCACGGAGGAGTAGACCGGGAGCTCCCCACTCCCAACTGTCCCGCCCTGACGGGGTCATCGAGATCAACGCAGGCTGTCGCCGCCGCGCATCCGATGTAGAGTAACCCCTGATGCACGCGCTGGAGGGGGTCCGCGTCCTCGACCTGAGCCGCCTCGTCCCGGGGCCGTACGCGACGATGCTGCTGGCGGATCTCGGGGCGGAGGTGGTGAAGATCGAGGAGCCGGCGCAGGGGGACTACCTGCGGGGGTGGCCGCCGGCCTACCGCGCGACGAACGCCGCGTTCTGCATGCTGAACCGCGGCAAGAAGAGCGCGACGCTGAACCTGAAGTCGGACGAGGGGCGGCGGCGCTTCCTCGAGCTGGCGAGGCGCGCGGACGTGGTCGTCGAGAGCTGGCGGCCGGGCGTCGCGGACCGGCTGGGCGTGGGGTGGGAGGCGGTGCGCGCGGCGAATCCGCGGGTTGTCTACTGCTCGATCTTCGGCGGCGACGACACGCCGGGGCACGACCTCAATTACCTGGGCGTCACGGGGGTGCTCGACGGGATGGACGGGCTGCCGAGCGTGCTGATCGCCGACATCGGCGGCGGCGCGATGACGGCGGTCTTCGCGATCCTCGCGGCGCTCTTCGCGCGCGAGCGCGGCGGCGGCGGGCAGCGCGTGGACGTCTCGATGATCGAGGCGATCCGGTCGTGGATGTTCTTTCCGGGCGCGCACTTCTTCGCGGGGGAGGAGACGCCGCGGCCGCTGCCGCTGGCGGGCGGGCTGCCGATCTACGGCATCTACGTGACGAAGGACGGCAAGCGGATCACGCTCGCGGCGCTGGAGCCGAAGTTCGCGGCGGCGCTCGGTGTGGACGCGTTCGACCGGGAGGCGGTCGCGGCGCTCATGCGGTCGCGGACGCGCGACGAGTGGCTCGCGCGGCGCGATCTGCCGGTCGCGCCGGTGCTGACGGTGGAGGAGGCGCTGCGGGGGCACGTGGTGTGGGTCGATGATCCCGCGGAAGGGCGCGTCGCGAACCTGCCGTTTCCGGTGCGGTTTTCAGGGACGCCTGCGCGCGCGCCGTCGCGGTCGCCGTCGCTCGGCGAGCATACGAAGGAGGTGCTCGGGCTGAGCGATGCGGAGGAGGCGCGGCTGCGGGCGGAGGGAGTGATCTAGCGAGCCATCAGCGGTTGAGCGGTCACCTCGGGCGCAGGCCGTCGAGGATGAGCGAGATGAGCGCGGCGGGGGCCTTATCGGCCTCGCCGACGTCCTCACCGCGCAGGGCGCCGAAGAGGAGGCGCTCGACCGCCCCGACCACCGCCAAGGCGCTCACGCGGCCGTCGAACGGGCGAAGGAGCCCCTGCTTGTGGGCGATGCCGGTGAGGGAGATCGCCTTCTCGCGGACCCGGAGGGCGATCTTGAGGATGGGGGCGCGGGCCGGGGTGGCGGGGCCGCGGCACTCCTGGAGGTAGAGGAGAGCGATCTGCGGATCCGCAAGCAGTGCGGCGGCCAGCTGCTGCGCAAGCAGTTGGTAGGCGCCGAAGAGGTCGCCCTCCGAGCGCGCCCTGTTGAGCGTCGATTCGCAAGCGGTGAAGGCGGCATCCACTTGCGCAAGCAGTGGGGCGAAGATGGCGTCCACCAGGTCGGCGCTGTCCTTGAAGTAGCGGTAGAAGCTGCCCTTGGCAACCCCGGCTTCCTTCACGACATCGTCAATCGGCACGCAGTCGATGCCGCGGGCAAGGAACAGGCGGAGTCCGGCGGAGCGGAGGTCGCCCGCTCTCCGCAAGCGGTTCTGGTCTCTCTTACCGCCGGGACGTCCAGGTCGGAGTTTCGGAATGCTTGACATATAGTGACTATATGGTCATTATATATATAGTGACCGTATAGTCATTGTATTGTTACGCGGAAAGGGACTGCAATGCTTGCGATTGTGCTCCACGCCCTTGGGTTCCCGGCAGCGCTTGCGATCGCCAATGCGTCCGAGTGGTTCATGCATAAGTACGTGCTTCACGGACTCGGGCGGCGCAAGTCGAGCTTCTGGGCGTTCCACTGGTACGCCCATCACAACGCGGCTCGTCGGAACGAAATGTACGACGTCGAATATGAGCATCCGCTCTCCGTCTGGAACGGGCAGACCAAGGAGCTGGCGGCGCTGGTTGCGGGAGTGCTTGCGATCGGGCCCCTCTGGTGGTACGTCCCCGGTCTTGCGGCCGGGCTCTTGTACTCCGCCTGCAACTACTATTATAAGCACAAGAGGTCGCATCTCGACCTGGAGTACGCGCGCAAGCACCTCCCCTGGCATTACGACCACCACATGGGGGCGGACCAGGATGCGAACTGGTGCGTGACTCGCCCGTGGTTCGACTGGGTGATGGGGACGCGGGTGCCGTACCTCGGGACGCCGAAGGAGGAGGCGGACCGGACGCGCCGCGCCGCTCGCGGTCCGCTCGCGGAGAGATCAAAGATCAGAGAGGAAAGATCAGAGTGGGCGGAAGATCAACTCTGATCTTCGATCTTTCGGCGCCGGCGCGCCGCGCTCAGAGCCGCAGGAGCCGCCGGGCATTCTCCAGCAGGATCTTCGGCCGCGCCCCAGGCGTGAACGGCGCGGCCTCGAAGTCGGACATCCATCGCGCCGGCCCGATGAAGGGGTGATCGCTGCCGAAGAGCACGCGGTCCTGGAGCGCGCCGTTCGCATGCCGCAGGAGCGCCTCCGGCAGGTGCTTCGGCGACCACCCCGAGAGGTCGATCCAGACGTTCCCCTTGTGGAGGGCGACCGACACGAGCTCGTCCGACCACGGCCAGCCGGGGTGCGCGGCGATGATCGTGAGCGACGGGAACTCCGCCGCGACGTCGTCGAGGAGGATCGGGCGTGCGTACTTGAGCCGAAGCCCGCGGCCGCCCGGCGCGCCCGCGCCGTACGCGGTGTGCCCGGTGTGGAACATGACGGGCACTCCGAGCTCCGCGCACTTCTCCCAGAGCGGGAAGTGCTGCGGGTCGTCCGGATAGAACGACTGCGCGATCGGGTGGAGCTTGAGGCCCTTGAGCCCGAGCCCGCGGACGGCGCGCTCGACCTCGCGCACCGCTTCGGCGCCGCGCGACGGGTCGACGCTCGCGAAGCCGACGAACTGCGACGGGAACTCCCGGACGATCTCCGCGACGCGCTCGTTCGACACGCGCCCGGCCCACGCGAGGAGCACGCCCATGACGTCGAGCGCGCGGTACTCCTCCGCGAGGTCGGCGACGGTCTGCGGGGGGTCGGGCAGGCGGAACGCGCGTCGCGCGTCGCCCATGGCGTGGCCGGCGGCGTCCTCGGCGGTCCCCGGGTGGACGTGGACGTCGATCGCCTTCACCGCGCCCTCCACCGCGCGACGCCGTCGCGCATCTCGCGCGCGACGCGCCCCTCGTCCTCGAGGAGGTCGAGGTGCCCGTGCACCTCCCGCAGCGCCAGGAAGAAGCCGTCGGGGGCGAGGTCCTGCCAGATCGCGCGGACGATGCCGACGATGCTGCGGTCGCGCTCGCGCACGAGCTCCATCACGCGCGCCTTGCGCTGTTCGTGGTGGCGGCGGATTTCCGCGACGCGGTCGCGCAGCCCCGCGTACGGCGCGCCGTGGCCGGGCAGGATGAGCGACGCGTCGAGCCCCTCGATCGCGCGGAGCGAGTCGATGTAGTGGGCGAGCCCCGTGCGGCGGCCGCGGTACTGCGGCACGTAGACGTTGGGGTTCGGCGTGATGTCCTGCAGGAGATGGTCGCCCGCCAGGAGCCACTTCTCGCGGGGGGCCCAGAAGCAGACGAGCCCCTCGGTGTGGCCGGGGCAGTGGATCACGTCGAGCTCGAGGTCGCCGAGGCGGAGCGTCTCGCGCGCGCCGAGGAGCGGCGAGATGCGGTCGAGCGGCACATCCGGCGCCATCGGCGCGTACGACTCGAAGAACGCGCGGAACGCGCCGTGGGTCTCGTCGGGAATCCCCCACATCCGGGCGACCGACGCGTACTCCTCCAGGCGGCCGGTGATCCAGCCGCGGAAGCGGGCGGTCGCGGGGATGTCGTCGACGTGCACGTGCACGCGCGCCTGCGGGAGGCGGTGGGCGAGGCCGAAGTGGTCGAGGTGGCCGTGGGTGATCGCGATGCGGCGGACATCCTCCGGGCGGCGGCCGAGCTGCCGCAGGCCCTCCTCGAGGTCGCGCCACGACGCGTCGGTCGACGGGCCGCAGTCGACGAGCGCGGGCTCGCCGGCGTCGACGAAGTACGCGTTGACCGGCCCCACGGGCAGGGGCGTCGAGACGGAGATGCGCGCGAGGACGGGGGAGAGACGTTCGACCTCGGCCATGCGGAGATTATAGGGTGACGCGCCGCGTCATGGAACGAGTTCGTCGAGCATGCGCTTCGCCTCCTCGCGGGCCGGCCATTTCGCGGGGGCGACCTCGAGGGCCTTCTCGCAATCGGCGACGGCCCTCTTGCGGTCGCCCAGGCGCCGGCGGGCGGACGCGCGGCTCAGGTACGCGTCGGCGAAGTCCGCCCGCAGGCGGATCGCGGCGTCGAAGTCCGGGAGCGCGGCCCTGGCGTCGCCCTCCTGCAGCCGGGCCATGGCGCGGTTGTAGTAGGCGTCCGCGTGGTTCGGGTCCAGGCCGATCGCTTCCGTGTAGCCGGCGACGGCCTCCTTCTTCTCCCCGCGGAAGTGGTGAATGCGGCCGCGGTTGTGGCGATGCTTCGCCGAGTCGGGGCGCAGGCGGACTGCCTCGTTGAGGTCGGCGAGCGCGCCGTCGAGGTCGCCGAGCTGCTGCCGCACGACGCCCCGGTTGCCCCACACCGTGTCGTTGTCGGGCTGGAGCTTCAGCACCTCGGTGTAGTCGGCGAGGGCCGACGTGCGGTCGCCGAGCAGGAGATGCGTGTCGGCGCGGTGCCGGAGCGCGGCGGCGTGCGCGGGGGCGTTGCTGAGGAGCTCGTTGAAGTCGGCGAGCGCGCCGCGGAGATCGTCCGTCTCCAGGCGCAGGAGGCCGCGCTGCAGCCGGGCCGAGGTGAGGCGGGGGTTGCGCCGGAGGGCGGCGTCGAAGTCCTCACGGGCGCCCGACAGATCGCCGCGCATCTTGCGGCACATGGCGCGGTAGACGTAGGCATCCGCGAACCGCGGCTGCACCCTGATCGCCTGTTCGGCGTCGGCCTCGGCGCCGGCGAGGTCGCCGGAAACGCGCCGGGCGTACGAGCGGCTCGCCCACGCGCGGACGTTGGCGGCGTCGAGGCGGATCGCCTCGGTGTAGTCGGCGATGGCGCCGGGCACGTCGCCGCGCTCCCGCTTGATGATGCCGCGGAGGCACACGGCGGACGAGTAGGCCGGGTCGCGGCGCAGCGCCTCGCCGACGTCGGCGAGGGCCCCATCGATGTCCCCGTTCTCGCGGCGGACGGCGGCGCGGCCGCAGAGAGCCGACACGGGTTCGGGCGACAGCTCGATGGCCCGGGTGAGGTCCTGGATCGCGCGATCGAGATCGCCGCTCTGCTGGCAGGCCGCGCCCCGGTACTCCCAGAGGAAGCCTCGGCGGGGGCTGAGCTTGAGCGCGGCGTCCCAGTCGGCGATGGCCTTGGCGACTTCGTCGCGGTAGCCGTGGGCGAGGCCGCGCTGGATGAGGGCCCATTCGAAGTGGGGGCGGCGGTTGAGCGCACGTGTGAGGTGCTCGATCTGCTTCTCGCGGTCCTTCTCGGCGAGGGCGCGGACGAGCCAGAACTCCTCGGTGCCGACGGAGTCGCCGAACTTCGCGGTTCCCTCCTCGCAGAGCCGGACCGCTTCGTCGGTCCGGCCGGCCGCGAACGCGCGGTACGCGGCGGCGGCGGCGCGCTCGATTTCGCCGGCGCCGGTCCACGAGGCGACCGGCTGCTGGAGGCGGTCGACGGCCTTCGCGGCCCATGCGGCGGCCTGCTCGGCGGCCGCCCGCCGGCTCTCGACGGCGCGGGCCTCGAGGGAGCGCTGGAGGTAGATCCGTCCGAGCGCGAGGTTGACGCGTGCGTCGCCCGGCGCGAGAGCGTCGGCCTTGAGGAGGGCCTGCTCGGCGCGGGGGAGGTCGCCCACGACGGCGCATCCGGAGCCGAGCGAGATCCACACGTCGGCGATCCGCTCGCCGGCCGGGTCCTGCGCGAGCGCCTCAAGCCGCACGACCGCTTCCTTCGCGCGCCGGAGCTTTTCGAGGATGTCGGATCCGGAGATGTAGGTGTAGTTCCGCGCATCCTGGATGACGGCGTCGAGCGGCCGGGTGGCGTCGCGCACGGCGAGCTCGGCGCGGTGGCGCAGGAGAGGCGGGACGAGGAGCAGGACGACCCCCGCGAGGACCGCGGCGCTCGCCAGCAGCGTGAAGACGACGGCGCGGCGCTTGGCGAGCCGCTTGCGCAGGCGGTAGAGGAGGCTGGGCGGGCGCGCCTGGATCGGCTCGCCGGCGAGCCAGCGGTCGAGGTCCGCGGCGAGCGCCTCGGCGTTCTCGTAGCGGCGCGCGGGCTCCTTCTCCATCGCCCGCATCGCGATCGTTTCGAGGTCGGCGGGCGCCTCCCGCACGAGCGAGCGCAGGCGGGGCGGGTCCTCCATGAGCACGCGCAGCATCACGTCGGCGGGGGAGTCGCCGTCGAACGGGGCGCGGCGCGCCAGGAGCGAGTAGAGCGTGGCGCCGAGGGCGTAGACGTCGGCGAGCGGGCCGACGTCGGGGTCGCCGGCGGCCTGCTCGGGCGCCATGTAGGCGGGCGTGCCGATCGCCACGCCGGTGCTGGAGACCTTGGAGTCGACGCGGAGGGTGCGCGCGAGGCCGAAGTCCATGACGTAAAGGCGGCCGGCGTCGTCGAGCATGACATTGCCGGGCTTGAGGTCGCGGTGGACGATGCCGTGCTGGTGCGCGTAGTGGACGGCGCGGGCGGCGTCGCGGACGGCCTCCGCGGCCGTGCGTGGGTCGAGGAAGCGGGAGGCGAGGTCGGAGCCCTGGATGAGGTCCATCGTGAAGTAGTGGCGCCCCTCCGCCTCGCCGAACTCGTGGATGGGGATGATGTTGGGGTGGCGCAGGAGCGCGACCGATCGCGCCTCGCGCTGGAAGCGCTTGAGCGGCTGCTCGTCGAGGTCCTCGCCCTCGTGGAGGACCTTGAGCGCGACGAGGCGCCCGAGGCCGGGCTCCTCCGCGCGGTAGACGACGCCCATGCCGCCGCGGCCGATGCGCTCGTAGAGGATGAACTTGCCGAAGCGGCGGGCGCCGAACCCTTCGACTCGTCTCGCTTCGCTCGACTCGCTCAGGGCAGGCCCTTCGGTCCGGGCCGCTTCGCTCCTTGTCGCGTGCACGGCCGCGGACGGCGTCAGGTCGGTCAGGGCGCGGCGCAGTTCGTCGGCCGAGCATTCGCCGGCCATGGCGCGCAGGAGCGCGGCGACGACCGGCTCGGGCGGATCGGGCGCGAGCGGGTTGCGGCCGGAGATGCGCTCGTGGAGGATCGCGGCGAGCGCGGCGACGTCGTCGACGGGCCGGCGGACGGTGCGATGCCAGCCGATCCCGGAGACGAGGGCGACGCCGTCGTCGGAGAGGATGTCGTCGGCCCGCAGGTCGCCGTGGACGAAGCCGCGGTCGTGGGCGAAGGCGAGCGCGGCGGCG
>Ga0187892_10002930_pt1 | contig 32508 bp, 35 predicted proteins | sample MA1701073metaG_FD_139345 | JGI IMG/M metagenome (GOLD analysis project Ga0187892, IMG submission 139345) | Bio-ooze microbial communities from a basaltic lava cave in the Kipuka Kanohina Cave System on the Island of Hawaii, USA - MA170107-3 metaG ...
ACGTGCAGGTACGCATCTACGAAAACACGGCCGTGGAGACCGGCCTGTCAACAATGATCGGACAAGACAAAGGCAAGACCGTGCCTCGTGACACTCGGTTTACTCGCGTCTGGGTGAAGCAGCACGGGCGTTGGCGCTTGGTTGCCAACCACTACTCCGTACGGCCGCGTTAACCTTGAGCTACACGCGCGCTAAACAGCATGTGACGCCTAACAAGGCGCTGCAGCGGACGGTCCGCTCGCTGCGCTCGCGAGCCAGCCGCTGAGCGCCGACGTTAGGTTTCACTCTAAAGAGCCTATCTAGGATTCAGGCTCGAAAGACATCCTGCCTTGCCTGGGGTTGTTATTGTATATACAATAACCTATGGGCATCACCTACGATCCTGACAAGCGTGCTCGGACGCTGGAGGAACGTGGCCTGGACTTTGAAGATGCCCCGATCGTGTTCGCCGGCCTGACCGTCGAGGTCGAAGACACGCGCAAGGACTATGGCGAAGTTCGGATGCTGTGCTACGGCAAGCTCGAGGGACGCCTGATCGTCGTCGGCTACACGCCGCGTGGCGCGGATCGCCACATCTTCAGCATGAGAAAGGCCAATAGACGTGAGCAAGACCGCCTCGCGCCGTACCTTGAGATCGGATCTTAAGCGCGTTGACGCGCACCGCATTCGACGCTCGGAGTACAAGGAACTCCCGGAACTGACCGAGGAGATGCTGGGCCGTGCCGTCGTCAATAAAGGCGGCCGCCCGCGTTCTCCGAATCCGCGCCAGCTCATCTCCCTTCGTTTGCCGCCTGAGGTAGTCCGGCGTTGGCGTGCCACTGGCCCTGGTTGGCAAACTCGCATGGCTGACCGTCTTGCCAAGAGTCCAATCCCACGCGGCAAGGAGTGAAACCTAACTATGCGTTGGAGCGGTCCGTGAGAGATTCTAGCGAGCGCGCCGCAGGCGCGCGGAAGATTGTCGCGCCTGCGGCGCGCCGACTGCGCGCCGCCGCTGATCGCGGACGTTAGTCCTCTAGCGCTCGCTGTAGGCAAGGTCGGTTGAGTGCTAACGCGCACGAGCACGACACGTGAGGAGAAACGTAGATGGCCGGACATCGAATCTTCACGACGCCATTCGCCAAGGTTTACCCAATGTACGTTGAGAAAGCCAAACGAAAGGGTCGGACGAAGGCAGAAGTTGACAAGGTCATCTGCTGGATGACCGGCTATGACCAGGCGGGTTTGCAGGAACAGATCATGCGGAAGACCGACTTCGAGACGTTTTTTGCTCAAGCACCGGCCATCCATCCCAACTGCTCGCTCATCAAAGGCGTCGTTTGCGGCGCTCGTGTGGAAGAAGTCAAGGATCCGCTGATTCAGAAGCTCCGGCAACTGGACAAGCTCGTCGATGAACTCGCCAAGGGCAAGGCGATGGAGACGATCCTCCGGCAATGAGTAGAATTTTTTGCCGTACCCGCATCTTTGAGATGGTTGAAAGCCGGGCCACTCACCTTGGAATTGTCCAGGACGCGGATACCTTGCACTCGACAAGAATCAAGCAACGGAGGCCGCCTTGATCGTAGCCTCGTGCCACCACGGAGCGGTGCGGCTCGACCTGCCGCGCCTCCGCGCAGGGTTACCTCATGCAATTGCTCCATACACCGCCGCTACGGCACCCTCTGGGCCTACTACCGTGCGGATGAGATGCATATCAGGGGCCGCATGAAGCTGGCCTCGTATGCATGGGGCGATCGCAGGATTCGACATTTCCGGTGCCGCATTTGCGGCTGTCTGACGCACTGGTTGCCGACCAAGGCTCCCGGTTCGGCAACGATGGGCGTCAATGCGCGAAACCTGAATCCGAGAGAGCTGAAACGCGTGCGCATCCGCCACCTGGACGGTGCGGTCACCTGGAAGTACCTGGACTAGCCGCCGTGAGCAGTTCGGTGCCTGGGAAGCCGCGCGCCCGCAAGCTGCGCCGATGGATCCAAGTCGGCTTCCTGCTCTGGGCGGCGTTCTCCCTTTCCTGGCTCGCGAACTCCGTCCGGACTCAAGGGGTCGATGACGCGCTGCTTCTCGCGAGCGAGGTCGTGGCCGTCAATGAACGGGAGGCTGCACTGGAGTTCCTGCCGACGAATCCGCAAGCCCGGGGAGCTCTGGTCTTCATCTGCGGATCCGGCATTCACCCGCACGCCTACGCTCCGCTGTTGCGTCCGATTGCAGAAGCTGGTTATCCGGTGTTCGTCGTCAGGCTGCCGTATCGGTTCGCGCCGCTCGAATCGCACAAGGCACAGGCTGTCGATCGCGTGCGTAGTCTGGTGGCCGCGCAGCCGGAGACTGTCCATTGGGTCATCGCCGGTCACTCCCTCGGCGGCGCGCTGGCCGCGCGCCTGGCGCGGGAAACGGCCGAACTCAATGCGGCGTTCGTGCTGATCGGCACCACGCATCCGAAGGCTGACGATCTCTCAGGCCTCGACGCCCCGTTTACCAAGGTCTATGCGACGCATGACGGCATCGCTCCGCCCGATCGGGTGATGGCCACCAGGGGCCTGCTGCCGGCGCGGTCTCGGTGGGTGACAATCCAGGGCGGCAATCATTCCCAGTTCGGGCACTATGGCCGCCAGCTTTTCGACGGCAAGGCGGCCATCAGTCGGGAAGCTCAGCAGGCCATCACGCGCGAGCTGCTGCTGGAAGCACTGCGACCCGCCGCTACTGCAACACCCGCATCGCCCGATCCAGCCCCTCCAGCGTCAGCGGAAACATCCGCTCCTCGAACAGGTCCCGCGTAATGCGAATCGAAGGCGTGTACTCCCAGCGCTCCCGCGGCTCCGGGTTGAGCCAGGCATGGTGCGGATAGCGCGCCAGCAAGCGCTTCATCCAGATGGCGCCCGGCTCCTCATTCCAGTGCTCGATGCTGCCGCCGGGCTGCACGATCTCGTACGGGCTCATGGTGGCGTCGCCGACCAGGATCAGCTTGTAGTCGTGACCGTAGGTGTGCATGACCTCGGCGAGCGGCGTGCGCTCGCTGTGGCGGCGGCGGTTGTCCTTCCACACCGACTCGTACACGAAATTGTGGAAGTAGTAATGCTCCAGATGCTTGAACTCGCCGCGCGCGGCGGAGAACAGCTCCTCGCAGATTCGCACGTGATCGTCCATCGAGCCGCCGATGTCGAGGAACAGCAGCACCTTCACGGCGTTGTGCCGCTCCGGGACCATGCGGATGTCGAGCAGCCCGGCCTTGCGCGCGGTGGAGTCGATGGTGGCGTCGAGGTCGAGCTGCTCGGCGGCGCCCTCGCGCGCGAAGCGGCGCAGGCGGCGTAGCGCGAGCTTGACATTGCGCGTGCCGAGCTCGACCGAGTCGTCCAGGTTCGCGAACTCGCGCCGGTCCCAGGCCTTGACCGCGCGCCGCTGCCCGGATCCTTCCTGCCCGATGCGCACGCCCTCGGGGTTGTAGCCATGCGCACCGAAGGGGGAGGTGCCGCCAGTGCCGATCCACTTGCTGCCGCCCTGGTGGCGGGCCTTCTGCTCGGCGAGGCGCTTCCTGAGCGTCTCCATGAGTGCTTCCCAGCCGCCCATCGCCTCGATCTTCGCCTTTTCCTCATCGGAGAGCTGCGAGCGCAGCGCGTCGCGCAGCCAGTCGGACGGGACCTGGGCGCTCAGCATTGCCTCGAAGACCAGCTCCGCACCTTTGAAATGCACCGCGAATACGCGGTCGAAGCGGTCGTAATGCCGCTCGTCCTTGACCAGCGTCGCGCGCGCGAGCCAGTAAAACTCCTCCACCCCATAAATGGGGACAGGTACACATTCTTCGGATAAATGTGTACCTGTCCCCATTTTCTTCAGAGCCTGCAGCAGAGCGAGAAATTCGGTGATGGACACCGGCACGCCCGCGGCGCGCAGCATCAGGAAGAAGCGGATCAACATGGGCCAGAGGCCCTCAGCCGGGCCTGCCCGCGCGGCGATTCAGGAACACGAGCTGCTCGAAGAGATGGACGTCCTGCTCGTTCTTGAGGAGCGCGCCGTAGAGCGGCGGGATCGCGGCCTTCGGATCGTCGGCGCGCAGCGCCTCCGGCGGGATGTCCTCGGCGAGCAGGAGCTTGATCCAGTCGAGGAGTTCCGAGGTCGAGGGCTTCTTCTTGAGGCCCGGCACCTCGCGCACGCGATAGAAGGCGTTGAGCGCCTCCGACAGCAGCTCCTTCTTGAGCCCGGGGTAGTGGACCTCGACGATGCGCTCCATCGTCTCGGTGTCCGGGAAGCGGATGTAATGGAAGAAGCAGCGGCGCAGGAAGGCGTCCGGCAGCTCCTTCTCGTTGTTGCTGGTGATGAACACGATTGGGCGGTGCTGCGCCTGCACCAGCCGGCGCGTCTCGTAGACGTAGAACTCCATGCGGTCGAGCTCGCGCAAGAGGTCGTTCGGGAACTCGATGTCGGCCTTGTCGATCTCGTCGATCAGGAGCACAGCCTGGCGCTCGCTTTCGAAGGCGCGCCAGAGCATGCCGGGGACGATGTAATTCGCGATGTCGGCGACCATGGCATCGCCCAACTGCGAATCGCGCAGGCGCGAGACCGCGTCGTATTCGTAGAGCCCCTGCTGCGCCTTGCTGGTGGACTTGATGTGCCACTCGTAGAGCGGCGCGTCGAAGGCGTTCGCGACTTCCTGCGCGAGCTGGGTCTTGCCGGTGCCGGGCTCGCCCTTGACCAGCAGCGGCCGGCCGAGCGTGACCGCCGCATTGACGGCAAGCATCAGCTCGCCGGTCGCGACGTAGCGCTCCGATCCATTAAAGCGGGGGACTGGTTCGATCTCCGCGCCAGCGGAAATCGTACCTGTCCCCATTTTCTTCCTCACGTCCCCTTCGCGGGCGCGGCCGGGGCCGCAAGCTGCTTGAGGTCGGCGAGCACCAGCTCCGAATGGCCCTTCGGGTCCACCTTCATGTAGTGCTTCGCGACATTGCCCTTCGGGTCGATGATGAAGGTGTCGCGCCTCGCGAGCTCGTGGATGCCGAGGTACTTGGTCAGCGTGCCGTAGGCAGTCGCGGTCGTCTTCTCCGAGTCGGCCAGGATCGGGAACGGCAGGCTGTGCTTGTCGGAGAAGGCCTTGTGCGAGGTCACGTCATCCACGCTGATGCCGAGGATGACGGCACCCATCTCGCGATAGGCGAAGATGTTGTCGCGGAACTCGCAGGCTTGCGTGGTGCAGCCGGGCGTGTCGTCCTTCGGATAGAAGTAGAGCACAACCCACTTGCCGCGGTAGTCCTTGAGGGTATGCCACTTGCCGCTCTGGTCCTGGAGCTTGAACTCCGGCGCGGCGGTGCCGGCCGCGGGCGGATCAGCTGCGAAGGTCGATGCGGCGAAGAGGAGGGCGGCGCAGGCGGTGGTCAGGAATCGGGTCATGGTCGGGTCTCCCGGGTTTGCGGCTGGCATAGTATCGCGGGCGGCAAAGCAATGACCATGAGGGACATCCGGGGTTCCGCGGTATGACGGCGGGCGTGGCCGCCGCGGGCGGCAAACCGCGCATCGCGCTGGTCCTGCCTGGTGGCGGGGCCCGTTCCGCCTACCAGGTGGGCGTGCTGAATGCCATCGCCGGCTGGTGCCCGCCGGATGCGCCGCTGCCGTTTTCCGTCATCTGCGGCACCTCGGCCGGCGCAATCAACGCCGCGGTGCTCGTCGCCCGTGCCGGAAACGTGCAACAGGCTGCCGCCGACCTGGCCGAGGTCTGGGGCGCGTTCCACGTCGAGCAGGTATTCCGCGCCGGCGCCGTGGACATGATTCGTTCCGGCCTGCACCTGCTTCTCTCGCTCCTGTCCGGCGGCTTCCTGCTGCCGATGCCGAGGGCGCTGTTCGACAATTCGCCGCTGCGCGCGCTCCTCGCAAGGAGCGTGGATTTCGGGGCGCTTGCGCGCGGCCTCCAGGATGGCCGCCCCGATTCGATCGCGGTCACGGCGACCTCGATCACGACCGGTGATTCCGTGACCTTCGTGCAATCTTCGCACGAGTTTCGGCCCTGGGACCGTGCCGGCCGCAAGGGTGTCTCAGCCGTCATCTCGCTCGAACACCTGATGGCGAGCTCGGCGATTCCGCTGCTGTTCCCGGCCGTCGCCATGGGCGGCGAGCATTACGGCGACGGCGCGATGCGCCAGGCCACGCCACTCGCGCCCGCGTTGCATCTGGGCGCCGAGCGCGTTCTCGTGATCGGCTCGCGCCAGCCGGTTCGCCAGCAGCCGGCGGACCGGCATCCGCCCAGCCTGGCGGACCAGTTCGGCTTCATGCTGGATTCGCTCTTCATGGAAGGATTGCAGTCGGATCTCGAGCGCCTCGCACGCGTGAATGCCTTGCTCACTACATACCCGCCGGATGCCGCGCCTTTCGGGATGCGGCAGGTCGAGACCCTGGTCGTGCTGCCGCAAAGCGATCCTGGGCAGATCGCGCTCAAGCACCGCATGAGCATTCCGGCGAGCCTGCGCGCCTTCCTGCGCATCTTGGGCGCAACCGGCACGCGCGGCGGCAAGCTCCTTTCCTTCCTGCTGTTCGAGACGAATTACACGCGGGAGCTCATCGCGCTCGGCGAACGCGACGCCCTTGCGCAGCGCGCGGAAATCTCGGGGTTCCTCAAGCTCGACTGTGGATGACCGGGGGCCGCGCTGCCGGTTCAGGCCGGCAGGGCGTTGTGGCGCACCAGCAGGTTCGGATAGCGCGGCCGGAAATGCGCGGCGAGCCGCTCCGCCAGGTACACCGAGCGATGCTGGCCGCCGGTGCAGCCGATCGCGACCGTCAGGTAGCCGCGGTTGGCGCCCTCGTACTCCGGCAGGCGCGCCTCCAGGAAGCGGACCAGGTCCTCGGCCATGCGGTGTACCGCCGGGCTCGCCTCGAGGAAGGCGATCACGGGCCCGTCACGGCCGGTGAGCGGCTTGAGCGTCGGCTCCCAGTAGGGATTCGGCAGCGCGCGCGTGTCGAACACGAAATCGGCGTCGCCGGGTACGCCGTGCTTGAAGCCGAAGGACTCGAACAGGATCGACAGCCGCCCGGGCGCGCGCTGCTCAACGCGCTTGCCGATCAGGTCGCGCAGCTCATGCACGCTCATGCGCGAGGTGTCGATCACGAGGTCCGAGCGGTCGATCAGCGGGTGCAGCAGCCGGCGCTCCTCGGCGATCGCATCGGCGAGCGTGCGGCCCTCGCCTGCGAGCGGATGGCGCCGGTGCGTCTCGGCATATCGGCGCAGCAGCACCTCGTCCTCGGCGTGCAGATACAGCACCTCGCAGCGCAGGCCGCTCCGCTCGAGCTCGCCGAGCAGGTCGGGGATGGCGGCGAGATCGTCGGGCCGGTTGCGCGCGTCCAGCCCGACCGCGAGGCGGCGGTAGAGAGGCTCCTCGGTGCGCACCGAATGATCGACCACCGCCTGGAGCAGCCCTGCGGGAATGTTGTCGATGCAGTACCAGCCGAGATCCTCGAGCACGTTGAGCGCGACGCTCTTGCCCGAGCCGGAAAGGCCGCTGACGACGATCAGGCGGATCATGCCGCGGCCCGGGCCGGTTTCAGAACGGCGGGAGGCGCGGCACTTCGGCCGCGTGGTGGTCGGTCAGCTTTTCCTTGTGCTTGCGCAGCCGCCGGTCCAGCTTGTCGGCCAGTGCGTCGATCGCCGCGTACATGTCGCCGTCGATCGCGTCCGCATGAATCACCGCTCCGCTGACGCCCAGGGTGGCCTCCGCCTTGTGCTCGAGCTTCTCGACGGTCAGCACGCAATGCACGTCGATGACGTGCTCGAAGTGCCGCACGACGCGGTCGAGCTTTTTTTCGACGTACCTGCGCAGTGCCGGGGTGACGTCGACGTGGTGGCCGGTCAGCGTCAGCTGCATGATCTGTTCCTCCTGCGTTCGCTGGATGGCGGGATGCCGAGCGCCTCGCGGTACTTCGCGACCGTGCGGCGCGCGACCGTGATGCCGTCTCCTGACAGCATCGCTGCAATCTGGTGGTCCGATAGCGGCCGCCCGGGCGGCTCCTGTGCGATCAGCTTGCGGATCTTGGCGCGGATCGCCGTCGATGAGACGCCGGTGCCGTCCTCCGCCGATACCTGGCTCGAGAAGAAGTAGCGGAACTCGTACACGCCGCGCGGCGTGTGCATGTACTTGCCGGTGGTCACGCGCGAGATCGTGGACTCGTGCATTGTGACCGCCTCGGCCACGTCCTTCAGGATCATCGGCTCCATCGCCTCTTCGCCGTGGTCGAGAAAGGCGTGCTGGCGCTCGACGATGGAGCGCGCGACGCGCAGCATGGTGTCGTTGCGGATCTCGAGGCTGCGCAGCAGCCAGCGCGCTTCCTGGAGCTGGGTGCGCAGCACTGCGTGGTCCGGTGCGCGCGTGATCATGCTGACGTAGGACTCGTTGAGCCGCACGCGCGGCAGCGCGCTCGGATTGAGCTCCACGGCCCACCCTTGCGGCGTGCGCCGCACGTACACGTCGGGCACCACGTATTCGGTGCGGCCGGCCTGGAAGGTGGCGCCCGGGCGCGGGTGGCAGCTGCGCACCAGCGCGAGCGCGACGTCGAGGTCCTCGTGGCTGCAATGCATCTGTCGCTGCAGCAACGAGAACTGCTGGCTGGCGACCAGCTCCAGGTGATGGTGCGCGAGCGTGCGGGCCGCGGCGAGTCCGGGCGTCGCCGGGTCGAGCTGCCCGAGCTGCAGCTCAATGCACTCGGCGACCGAGCGCGCGCCGACGCCGGCCGGATCGAACTGCTGGATGATGGCAAGCACCGACTCGACGCCCGCGGCGTCCGTGCGCACGTCGGGCGCGACGGCGGCCGCGATCGCCTCGGGCGATTCGGTCAGGTAGCCGTCGTCATTGATCGCATCGACGAGCGCGCGGCCGATCGCGAGCCGCTCGGCCGGCAGGTGCGCGAGCTCGAGCTGCCAGCCGAGGTGATCCTGCAGCGTGTGCCCCGATTCGTCCGCGATCTCGGCCTCGCCGTCGCCGGCGCGCGACCAGGGCGCCTCGGATTCGGCGGCGGTCGGCTCGGTCCATTCCTCGCCGATCTCGACCACGACTTCGTCCCCGGCCTCGCCAGTCTCGGCCTCCTCGCGCCGCTCGCCGGTCAGCGCCTCGAGCGTCGTGGTCGGCTCGACTTCCTCCTCGGCCTCGAGCAGCACGTTGCTCTCGAGCGCCTGCTGCACCTGCGCCTGAAGCTCGACCGTGGGCAGCTGCAGCAGCCGGATGGCCTGTTGCAGCTGCGGCGTCATCGTCAGCTGCTGGCCGATCCGTAACTGCAGGCTGGGTTTCATCATGCGGCGGGAAGGCCCTCGCGAAACGGCGGCGCGCAGCGCGGGCCGCGGGTCAGAGCCGGAAGTCCTGGCCCAAGTAAACCTTGCGCACCTCGGGATTGGCAAGGATTTCGTCGGCAGTTCCGGACGCCAGCACGGTGCCCTGGTTGACGATGTAGGCCCGCCCGCAAATCCCCAATGTTTCCCGGACGTTATGGTCAGTGATCAGCACGCCGATGCCGCGCTCGGCCAGGTGCCGGGCGATGCGCTGGATGTCGTGCACCGAGAGCGGGTCCACGCCGGCAAACGGCTCGTCGAGCAGGATGAACGCGGGATCGGCCGCGAGTGCGCGCGCGATCTCGACGCGCCGGCGTTCGCCGCCCGAGAGGCTCATGCCGAGGTGGTCGCGCAGATGCCCGACGTGGAGCTCCTCCAGCAGCCGCTCGAGGGCCTCGTCGCGCTGCGCCTCGTCGAGGCCGTCCCGGGTCTCGAGCACCGCGCGCACGTTGTCCGCCACGGTCATGCGCCGGAACACGGAGGCTTCCTGCGGCAGGTAGCCGAGGCCGCGGCGCGCGCGCGCGTGCATCGGCAGGCGGGTGATGTCCTCGCCGTCGAGCTCGATGCGGCCGCCGTCGCAGGGCACGAGCCCCACGATCATGTAGAAAGCGGTGGTCTTGCCGGCGCCGTTGGGGCCGAGCAGGCCGACCACCTCGCCGCTCTCGATCGAGAGCGACAGCGAATTCACGACCTGACGTTTCCGGTAGCTTTTTTCCAGCCCGGTGGCGGTGAGGACGCTCATTCCTGGGGCTTCGGCGCCGGCGCGTCCGGCGGCTTCTGCGAGGCGGGAGCCTCCTCGCGCGGCTGGATCACGATATTGACCGGCTCGCGCGAGATCACGCGCTGGTTGGCGGTGCTGTAGACGAGCGTCGCGCTCTGGATCTCGTTGCGACCGTCGGTCATCCAGGCGTCGCCGGCCAGCTCGACCGTGCCGCGGCCGAGGTCATAGTCGATGCGCCGGGCGCGCCCTTGCGCGAACTGCGCATCGCGCTTCTGCTCGAAATTCGCGGGTGCGCCGGTGACGCTCGCGCTCTGGATATTGCCGCCCGAGAATCGCACGCGTGCCGAGTCGCTCGCCAGGTTCGAATCCACGGTCCTGATGCGCACCGTGCCGCTGAACTCCCAGCTGCTGTCGTCGAAATCGAGGCCGCTGGCACGCGCCCGCTCGGCCGTGATGCGGATGTCGCACTGCTCGATCGCGACCTGGTCGAACACCAGCACGCTGGCCTGGTAATCGAAGTCGGATGAGCGCGCCTCGAGCTTGATCGCCTGCTGGCAGCGCTCCTGCGCCGCGGCCGGCGCCGCGGCCAGCGCGAGCGAGAGGGCGACCAGGGCGCTATTGAGAGAACAGGCCATTGACCCCGGACTCCAGCCGGACCTTCCCGGCCTTGAGGTCGGCGCGCATGCCGCGCGCCTCCATGCGATGCCGCCCGAATACCAGCACGACATCGTCGCGCGTCTGCGCAACCTCAGCCTCGGTGTCGAGCATCATGCGCGCGGTGCGCACCTCCGCTTTCGCCGCGCGGCCCGTCGCGGTGCCCGCGAGCAGCACGTCGCCTTCGAATTCGACCACGGGCAGTCCCTGCGGCACTCGCGCCGTCAGCGAAGTCAGCACCCAGAGCTGGCCGCCGGGTGCGTGGTAGTTCACGGCGACGTCGCTCAAGTGCACGATGCCGGCCATCGCGTCCTCGTCCGCGCGCGCCGACTGCAGGCCGATGCGCAGCCGCCCCTCGCGACCGAATTCCTCGAGGTCGACGCCCGTCAGGTAATAGCCGGGGCGCGCGGGCTCGCCCGCCGGCGTCTCCGGTTTGCGCCCGAGCAGGCGCCACTGCACCAGCACCGCGATCAGCGCCGCGAGCGCGGCCAGCAGGAGCAGGCGAGCAATCACCGGGCCAGCTCCCGCGCGGCCAGCAGCCAGTCGCAGAACTCGCGCACCGCGCCGCGCCCGCCCGGGGCGCGCGTCACGTGGCGCGCCGCGGAGAGCACCTCGGGATGCGCGTCCGCGACCGCGGCGGGAAGGCCGACCGCGGCCATCAGACCGAGATCCGGCGTGTCGTCGACCAGGCAGGCCACATGCCTCGATTCGATGCGCTCGCGCCGCAGGAGTTCGGCGAGCGCCTGCGCCTTGTCCGCGACCCCCTGCGCCACGTCCTTGACGCCGAGCTCCTGCATGCGGGCGGTCACCGCCTCCGAGCGCCGGCCGGAGATGACCGCGACGCCGATGCCGGAGGCCAGGAGCCGCTTGATGCCGTGGCCGTCGCGCACGTCGAAAGACTTGTGGGTCTCGCCCTCCGGCCCGAACCAGAGCCGGCCGTCGGTCAGGACACCGTCCACGTCGAGGACCACGAGCTTTATGTCGGCAAGACTCACATCACGCCCGCGCGCAGCAGGTCGTGCACGTTCAGCGCGCCGATCAGCCGGCCCTGCGGGTCCTCGACGAGCAGTGCGTTGATCGCGTGCTTCTCCATCATCAGCACGGCCTCCGCCGCGAGCAACTGCGGGCCGATCGCGCGGCCGCCCCTGGTCATGACGTCCGCCATGCGCGCCTGCTGGATGTCCACGTGCCGGTCGAGCGCGCGGCGCAGGTCGCCGTCGGTGAAGATGCCGAGCACGCGGTCCTCGGCATCGACGACCGCGGTCATGCCGAGCCGCTTGCGCGACATCTCGAGGAGCCCTTCCGGAAGCGGCGTGTCCGGCCGCACCTTCGGCAAATCGGCGCCGGTGCGCATCACGTCGCTGACGTGCAGCAGCAGCCGGCGCCCGAGCGCGCCGCCCGGGTGCGAGCGCGCGAAGTCGGCCTCGGTGAAGCCGCGCTGGCCGAGCAGCGCGACCGCGAGCGCATCGCCCATCGCGAGCGTCGCCGTCGTGCTCGCGGTCGGTGCGAGATTGAGCGGGCAGGCCTCGGCCGGCACGCTGACGTCGAGGTGCACGTCGGCTTCGCGCGCGAGCGTCGAAATCGCATTGCCGGTCATCGCGAGCAGCGGCACGTCCATGCGCTTGATAATCGGGAGGATGGTCAGGAACTCGGCAGTCTCGCCGGAGTAGGAGATCGCGAGCACTACGTCGCCGCGCGCAAGCATGCCGAGGTCACCATGGCTCGCTTCGGCCGGATGCAGGAAGAACGAGGGCGTGCCGGTCGAGGCGAGCGTCGCCGAAATCTTGCGCCCGACGTGCCCGGACTTGCCCATGCCTGATACCACGACGCGGCCCGTGCAATCGAGCAGCAGCTGGCAAGCGGCCGCGAAGTCCGCACCGAGCCGGTCCACCAGCGCGGCGACCGCGCGCGCCTCAATACGCAGCGCCTCGCGGCCCCGGTCGATCAGGCGCTGGCTTTCGGCGGCGTCATTCATGCAGGCGGGCATCATATTCCGAATTAGAATGCGGGTGTGACACCGGGCGAGATCCAGCGACAGATCGAGGCGGCCCTGCCGGGGGCCAGGGTCGAGGTGCGCTCGGACGACAACGTGCATTTCGCGGCGCTCGTGGTCGCGCCGCAGTTCGAGGGCAAGCGCGCCATGCAGCGCCACCAGCTCGTGTATCGTGCCCTGGGCGCCGCGGTCGGCGCCGAAATCCACGCGCTTTCGCTCGACACGCCGACGCCCGCCGAGTGGACCCGGCGCGGCGCCGCCTGAGCCGGATCCCTTGGACAAGCTCCAGATCACGGGCGGCCGGCCACTCTCGGGCGAGATCCGCGCCTCGGGCGCCAAGAACGCGGCGCTGCCGATCCTCGCGGCCGGCCTGCTCGCCGATGCGCCGGTGACGATCGGCAACGTGCCGCACCTGCACGACGTCACCACGATGATCGGCCTGCTCGGACAGATGGGCGTCGCCGTCACGGTCGGCGACCGCATGCGCGTCGAGGTGGACGCGCGCGGCCTGACGAAGCCGGTCGCGCCCTACGAGATGGTGAAAACGATGCGCGCCTCGATCCTGGTGCTCGGGCCGCTGCTCGCACGCCACGGCGAGGCGCGCGTGTCGCTGCCGGGCGGCTGCGCGATCGGCGCGCGCCCGGTCAATCAGCACGTCGGCGGGCTCGAAGCCATGGGCGCCGAGATCGGGATCGAAGGCGGCTACATCCACGCGAAGGCGGGCCGGCTGCGCGGCGCGCGCATCGTGCTCGAGACGGTGACCGTCACCGGCACCGAGAACCTGATGATGGCGGCCGCGCTCGCGGAGGGCCGCACGATCATCGAGAACGCGGCGCGCGAGCCGGAGGTCGTGGACCTTGCCGGGTTCCTGAATGCGATGGGGGCCGCAGTCTCCGGCGCAGGGACTGACACGATCGAGATCGAAGGCAAGGAGCGGCTCGGCGGCTGCGAGTACGAGGTGCTGCCGGACCGCATCGAGTCCGGAACCTTCCTGGTCGCCGGCGCAATCACCGCCGGGCGCGTTCGCGTGCGCGGCGCGCGCGCCGATCATCTCGATGCGGTGCTTGCGAAATTGCGCGAGGCGGGCGCGACGCTCGAAGTCACGCCGGAGGCGATCGCCGTGGACATGCGGGCGAAGCGGCCGGTGGCGGTGGACGTGCGCACCGCGCCGCATCCCGGATTCCCGACCGACATGCAGGCGCAGTTCGCGGCGCTCGACAGCGTCGCCCTTGGCGTCGGCACCATCGTCGAGACGATCTTCGAGAACCGCTTCATGCACATGCTGGAGCTGCGCCGGCTCGGCGCCGACGTGCGCATCGAGGGTCACACCGCGGTGATCCAGGGCGTGCCTCGCCTGTCGGGAGCGCCCGTGATGGCCACCGATCTGCGCGCCTCGGCCTCGCTCGTGCTCGCCGGCCTGGTCGCCGAGGGCACGACCGACGTGCAGCGCATCTACCACATCGATCGCGGCTACGAGTGCATCGAGGAGAAGCTGCGGCAGCTCGGCGCGGACATCCGCCGCGTGCCCGGCCCGCGCACCTGAGGCGGCCTCAGGACGAGCGATCGAGCACGGCGCGCTGAGGGCGCTCTCCGACCTGGATGCGCACGTTGTGCTCGCGCACTTCGGCCTCGCGCGGCGGCCCGCGCCAGATCCGCAGGCGCACGCCCTGGCCCGGCTTCAGCATCGCCACGTTTGCGAGCAAGTCCTGCGCGCCGCGCAACGGCGCGCCGTTGACCTGGGTGATGATGTCGCCGGGCGTCACGCCCTGGGCGGAGGCCGGGCTCTCGCGGTACACCTGCCGCACCAGCACCGAGCCTTCCGGCATGCCGAATTGTGCGATGTCGGTCGCGGACAGGTCGCTCGGCACCACGCCGATCCAGCCGCGTACCACGCGCCCGTCGCGCAGGATCGCATCGACGACGCCGCGCACGAGGTCGGCCGGAATCGCGAAGCCGATGCCTTCGATGCCGGCCTGGCGGGCATAAATCGCGCTGTTCAGCCCGATCATCCGCCCCTCGGCGTCGACCAGCGCGCCGCCCGAGTTGCCGAAGTTGATCGCGGCATCGGTCTGGATGAAGTTCTCGAAGGTCGTGACGCCGAGGCGGCCGCGCCCGGTCGCGCTGACGATGCCCTGGGTCACGGTCTGGCCGAGCCCGAGCGGATTGCCGATCGCGAGCACCGGGTCGCCGACCCGCAACCGGCTCGAGCGGCCGAAGCTCATGATCGGCAGCGTCTTGAGGTCGATCTTGAGCACCGCCAGGTCGGTGTCCGGGTCGACGCCCACGAGCGCTGCCGCCGCTTCGCGCCCGTCCCGCAGCTTGACGTTGATCTGCGTGGCCTGGGCGATCACATGGAAGTTCGTGACCACGTGCCCGCGCGCGTCGTAGATGATGCCGGAGCCGAGGCTGCGCTCGACGCGCTCGCGATAGTCGGGCCAGACCTCGCCGAACAGCTGGCCCAGCTGCGGCGGCAGCGCGGGCGCGCTGCGCACGACCACGCGCCGCTCCGTATAGATGTTGACGACCGCGGGCGCGGCGCGGTCCACGGCATCGGCGTAGCTCAGGAGGACGGGCCCGGTTGCGGCGGAAGCGTCGGCGGCCGCAGGCTCCGCTGGCAGCGCGGGCGCTGTCGACGTGGCCGCGGTCTCCGCGGCCGGCGCCTGCGCTCTGGGTGCTTCCGGGCGTGCGGGGCGCAACAGCACGATCACGAGCGCCGCCGCGAGACCGAGCGCGACCCAGGGTGAAATCCAGCGCAACCAGCCCCATCTTCCGGTCATGGGTGTCGGCATCCTCCGTGCGGCGACTGTATAATGCGGCAACTCCCGTCACGCATAAAACGGACCCGATGGGTGAAGCAGTAGACCGCGGCCGGCGCCAGTTGTTGACCGCCGCCACCACCCTGACCGGCGCCGTCGGCGTCGCCTTCGCGGCGGTGCCGTTCCTGGCCTCCTGGAAGCCGAGCGCGCGGGCGAAGGCGCTCGGCGCGCCGGTCGAAATCGACATCAGCAAGCTGGAACCGGGCGCCATGCTCAAGATCGAGTGGCGCGGCAAGCCCGTGCTCATCGTGCGCCGCACGCCGGAAATGATCGAGCGCATCGGGAAGCAGGACGAGGCGCTGGCCGACCCGGCATCGCAGGCTTCGCGCCAGCCCGACTACGCCCGGAACCCGGCGCGCGCGATCCGCCCGGAATACCTCGTGCTGCTCGGCGTCTGCACCCACCTCGGCTGCCTGCCGCAGAACCGCTTTGCGCCGGGGGCGAGCGAGGACGGCCTGCTGCAGGCGGACTGGCGGGGCGGCTTCTTCTGCCCCTGCCACGGCTCGAAGTTCGATCTCTCCGGCCGCGTGTTCGCCGGCGTGCCCGCGCCCACGAACCTCGAGATTCCGCCGTACAGCTTTGCCGACGACAACCACCTCGTGATCGGCCTCGATCCGCCAGAGACGGCCTGATGGCGGAATCGAAGTCCGCCACCACCCCGGGGACCGGCCGACTGGCGCGGTTCGGCGCCTGGATCGACGAGCGCTTCCCCATGACCAAGATGTGGAAGGAGCACGTCTCCGAGTACTACGCGCCGAAGAACTTCAACTTCTGGTACTACTTCGGCTCGATCGCGCTGTTCGTATTCGTGCTCCAGATCGTCACCGGCATCTTCCTGACGATGAGCTACAAGCCCTCGGCGACCGAGGCCTTCGGCTCGGTCGAGTACATCATGCGCGACGTCGAATGGGGCTGGCTGATCCGCTACCTGCATTCGACCGGTGCTTCCGCCTTCTTCATCGTCGTCTACCTGCACATGTTCCGGGCGCTGCTCTACGGCTCGCACCGCAAGCCGCGCGAGCTCCTGTGGATCTTCGGCGTGCTGATCTACCTGGCGCTGATGGCGGAGGCCTTTTTCGGCTACCTGCTGCCCTGGGGCAACATGTCGTACTGGGGCGCGCAGGTGATCGTCTCGCTGTTCGGTACCTTCCCGTTGATTGGCGATGCGCTGATCGAGTGGATCCGGGGAGACTATTTCATCTCCGATATAACGCTTAACCGGTTCTTCGCATTGCACGTGGTGGCGCTGCCGCTGGCGCTGCTCTTCCTCGTCGTGGCGCACATCCTTGCGCTGCATGAGGTCGGCTCGAACAATCCGGACGGTGTCGAGATCAAGAAGCACAAGGGCGCGGACGGCCTGCCGCTGGACGGCATCCCGTTCCACCCGTATTACACGGTCAAGGATCTGTACGGGCTGTCGGTGTTTCTCGTGCTGTTTGCCGCGGTCGTGTTCTTCGCGCCCGAAATGGGCGGGCTGTTCCTCGAGCAGCCGAACTTCGAGCCGGCGAACCCGCTGCTTACGCCCAAGCACATCGCGCCGGTCTGGTACTTCACGCCTTACTACGCGATCCTGCGCGCCGTCCCGGCCTTCCTGAATACCCAGGTCTGGGGCGTGCTCGTGCTGTTCGCCGCCGTGCTGCTGCTGTTCTTCGTGCCCTGGCTCGACCGCTCGCCGGTCAAGTCGATCCGCTACCGCGGCCCGATCTACAAGACCGCGCTGATGGTGTTCGCGGCCGACTTCATCATGCTCGGCTATTGCGGACTGAAGCCCGCGGTCGCCCCGTTCACGACGATGTCGGTGATCGGCACGATCATCTATTTCGCGTTCTTCCTGGCGATGCCCTGGTACACGCGTATCGACAGCCACAAGCCGGAGCCGGCACGGGTGCGCATGTGAGGGCCTGGCCGCGCGTCGCGGCGCTATTCGCGTTCAGCCTCGCCGGCGCGGCTCAGGCCGCGAGCACCGGCTGGCCGCTGCAGGAGGCCAATACCGATGTCGGCAGCCTGGCTTCGCTGCAACGCGGCGCGCGCAATTTCGTCAACCACTGTCTCGGCTGCCATTCCCTGCAGTACATGCGCTACAGCCAGCTGGCCGAGGACCTCGCCCTGACTGAGGATGAGCTGCGCGACAACCTCATGTTCACCGGTGAGCGCATCTACGATCCGATGCGTTCGTCGATGCCGGCCGCCAAGGCGCACGAATGGTTCGGCAATGCGCCGCCCGATTTGTCGCTGATCACGCGCAGCCGCGGCGTGGACTACGTCTACACCTTTCTGAAGTCCTTCTACGTGGATGCCACCCGCCCGACCGGTGCGAACAACGCGCTGCTCCCGAATACCGGGATGCCGAACATTCTCGCCGGGCGCCAGGGCGAGCAGTTGCCGCGCTACCAGCAACAGGCAGGCGCGGACACCAAGCCGGTCCGGCACCTGGTCGGACTCGACCCGGGTGCGCCCGGGGAGATGACGGCGCCGGAATTCGACGGCTTCGTGCGCGACACGGTGGCGTTCCTCGAGTACGTCGCCGAGCCGGCCAAGGCAAAGCGCAAGTCCCTCGGTGTCTGGGTCAGCCTGTTCCTGCTCATGTTCACGGCATTCACGTACTTCCTCTACCAGGAGTACTGGAAGGACGTGAAGTGATGCCTGCGCGGCGGAAGGCCTGAGGTGGCCGCTCCGCAGAGCTCGCGGCGTCCTTACCTGGTCCGTGCGATGCACGAGTGGATGACTGACAACGGCCAGACGCCTCATCTGGTCGTGGATGCAGCCGCCGCCGGCACCGAGGTGCCGAAAGCCTACGTGCGCGAGGGTCGCATCACGCTGAACGTCAGCTGGCAGGCGACCCAGGGGCTCAAGCTCGGCAACGACTGGATCGAATTCTCGGCGCGCTTCGGCGGCGTGCCGCAGCAGGTGCGCGTGCCGATGGCCGCGGTACTCGGCATCTACGCGCGCGAAACCGGGCAGGGCATGCTGTTCCAGGACGACGGCGACGCGCCGCCGCCGGTACCGGGTCCCGACGACACCGGCAGCCGCCCGCGCCTGCGCGTCGTCAAATGAAAAAGGGGACGCAACCCTTTTCTGCATTGCGGAAAAGGGTTGCGTCCCCTTTTCAAAGCGTGAAGGCGTTGCGGATCAGGCGGCAGTCGAGCGCGCCGGCCGCGCCCGAGACTTCCACCACGTCGAATCGCGCCGGCAGGCGCGCGAGCGCGGGCTCGGCCGCGAGCAGCACGCGCGAGGCATGCACGATGCGCCGGCGCTTGGCCGGCGTCACGCTTTCGGCGCCGCCGCCATAGCGGCTGGGCGCGCGGTAGCGCACTTCCACGATCGCGAGCGTGCCGGCATCCTCGGCCACGAGGTCGAGCTCGCCACCGCGGGTGCGGTAATTCCGGCGCAGGATGCGATAGCCGCGACGCTCGAGCAGCAGCGCCGCCGCGGCCTCGGCCGCGCGGCCGGATTCCAGGTGCGGGGCGCTCACGTCGAGGGCGCGCCCACCACGGGCGGCGGCGGGGGCGGGGACACCGGGCGTCCATCCACGACCTGAGCCCAGTCGAGCTCGCGCCGAACGCGGCCGGCCGAGTCCACGGATAGCCGGCCGGTCAGGCCCGGCAGCGGCGAGGTGCCGCCCGCCTGGAGCCGGCGCAACTCCCCGATCAGCCGGAATGCGTCGTAACCGAATGCGTGCAGGCGGCCGATCTGGCCGGGGCGTCTGGGCCACAGCCGTTCGGCGGCGTCGCGCGCGGCCGCGGCCGGGCCGTAGGGATCGAGCACCCAGGGCATGTCCGGGAACAGCACGCCGTCGAGGTCGACATTGCTGGTGCCTGCGGCGTCGAACACGTCCGAGGTCGCATAGACGGGCAACCCGCTCGCATAGTTGAAGCGCAGCTGGGTGCGGATCAGCCGCCCGTGCACGGGCTGGGCGGCAACGAAGATGAACTGCGCGTCGGGTCGCGCCGTGCTGCCGCGCTGGCCCGTGGTACGCAGCAGATTGCGCAGCAAATCGTTGAAGTCCACGGTTGCGGTCGGATAGTCGGCCTGCTCGGCGACGGTGCCGCCCAGTGCGGTGAACTCCTCGGCGAAGGCCGCCTGCACGCGCCGGCCCCAATCCGACTGCGGTCCCAGTATCACGCCGGACAGGCGCCCGTCCGCGGCCGCGCGCCGCGCCGCGAGCCGCGCCTCGTCCTCGGGCGAGAGCGCGTACTGGAAAAAGCGCGCCGGCACTTGTGCGCCGTCGGGCAGGAAATTGAGCGCGAGCGTGGTCGCGCGACCGTCGGCGAGCAGAGCCAGCGCGGCGACTTCCTCTCGCGTCAACGGCCCGACCACGAAGTCGCTGCCGTCGGCGAGTGCCTGCAGGTAACTCGTCGATGCGTCGCGCGCCGCGACGTCGTAGATTCGCAGCCGCGGCCGCGTGGCGCTGCCGTGGTCGTAGTAGGCCGCGAGAAAGCCGTCGCGCACTGCGCGTCCCGCGGCCTCCGCGCGCCCGGACAGCGGCAGCAGGAGCGCGACTTGGCGCGGCAGGTCGCCGGCGACGCCGGGCCGCTCGATCAGGCCGCGCCAGAGCGCATCGCTCGCCGGATGCGCCGGATAGCGCTCGCGCCAGGTCTGGAGCCGGCGCTGCGAGCCGAGCGCGCCCGCGCGCGCGTCGGCCAGGATGCGGCCGAGCTCGAGCCAGCCCGCGAGCAGCGCATCCGCGCCGGCCGGCGCTCGGGCATCGCCGCCGCGCTCGAGCGCGCCCGCGATGCCGTCCACGATCTCGCGCTGGTTGCCGAGACGATCGGCTGGATCCGCGAGCAGGCTCTCGCGCGCGATCAGCGTCGTGACGGCATCCGCGACCTGGAGCGCCCCGAACTGCACGCGCGCGCGCGTCGCGAGCGTCGCCTCGTCCTCTCCCGAGGGCAGGCCGCGCAGCAGAGCGGCGGCGCCCGCGTTGTCGCCGCGCGCCAGCGCGAGCTCCACGTCGAGACGCAGCCGCTCGCGCGTATCGGCCTCCGCGATCGGCGGCGCCAGCATGCCGATCGCCACCTCGGCCGAGCCGAGGTCCTGCGCCCGGATCCAGGCCTCGGCGGCCGCCAGCCACAGGCGATTGTGGTCGGCCTCGGTGGCGTTCCTCGCCGCGAACTCGAAGGCGCGTGCGGCGGCCGCATGCTCGCCCTCGCGCGTCAGCCGCTCGGCGCGAGCTTCCGCGCCTTCCGGGCCCGCGCGGCCGAAGCCGGCCGTCTGGCAGCCAGCCACGATCACCGCCACGAGCATGGCGGCGGCGAATCGCGCGGCGGAACGGAGCTTCGCTTGCATCGGCGGCGGCCCTTGGCGACGATCAGCCCGCCGCCCGTTGCGGCCGGGGAGGGACATTATAGTGGGGCAGTCCGGGGTCCTTTACCTGGTCGCGACGCCGATCGGCAACATGGGTGACATTTCCGCGCGAGCGCGCGAGATTCTCGCCGCCGCCCACGTCGTCGCGGCCGAGGACACGCGCCATTCCGGGCGCTTGCTGCGTGAGCTGGGACTGGAGCGCCCGCTGGTGTCCCTGCACGAGCACAACGAGCGCGCGCGCACCACTGAGCTGCTCGCGCGGCTGCGCGCCGGCGAAAATGTCGCGCTGGTCTCGGATGCCGGCACGCCGCTCCTCAGCGACCCGGGCTACCCGCTGGTGCGTGCGGCAGTCGAGTCCGGCATCGCGGTGGTCCCGGTGCCCGGTGCCTGCGCCGCGATCGCCGCGCTCGCCGCGTCCGGGATTCCCGTCGAACGCTTCTGCTTCGAGGGTTTCCTGCCTGCACGCGCGGCCGCGCGCCGCCAGCGGCTCGCGGAGCTGGCGACCGAGCCGCGCACGCTCGTGCTCTATGAGGCACCGCACCGTCTGGCGGCCAGCCTGGCGGATCTCTCCGCGGCGCTCGAACCGGAGCGGCACGCCTGCATCGCACGCGAGCTGACCAAGCTCCACGAGACGTTTTATCGCGGGGCACTCGGCGAGCTCGCCGCGCGCGCTCAGGCGGACCCCGATCTGCGCCGCGGCGAAATGGTGGTCGTGGTGGAAGGCGCGCCGGAACGCGCCGCGGAAACCGGACAACTGGACTCCGCGCTCGCGGTCCTGCTGCGCTTCCTGCCGCCGTCGGCAGCCGCGTCCGCCGCCGCGGAACTCGCCGGCGCGCGGCGCAACGAGGCCTATGCGCGTGCGCTGGAACTGTCCGAGAAACCCGCACGCGGCCGCACTTGAGCGCGGCGCCGCGAGCGTCTATGTTGGTCGCGAGTCGGCCAGGCAATCGCCGTCTCCGCAAGGAGGCGGAGGAAAGTCCGGGCTCCACAGGGCACGGCGCCAGGTAACGCCTGGGGGGCGTGAGCCCACGGAAAGTGCCACAGAAATGACACCGCCCAAGCGCGCGCAAGCGCGACGGCAAGGGTGAAATGGTGCGGTAAGAGCGCACCGCGTCGACGGTAACGGCGACGGCACGGCAAACCCCGCCTGGAGCAAGGCCAAATAGGGAAGCCCGCGGCGCAAGCCGCAGCGCGCGGCCCGCGCGTGCTTCCGGGTAGGCCGCTTGAGGTGCGCGGCGACGCGCATCCCAGAGGAATGATTGCCCACGACAGAACCCGGCTTACCGGCCGACTCTTTTTTCTGTCTCAAAAAGAATCAGAATCCAGGCGCCCCTAGAAACCGCTGTAAGAGCGGGTCGTAACTCACTGATTTTCTGATCCATCGCGCGGCTAGAATGGGCCGCCGCGTTCTGCTGTAAGTGTCTGACGCGTCACATTTTTTCTCGCGCGGCCCCGTTGACCGGTGGGGGTGGCGTCCCTATAGTGGCGCGAAGTGGGAGAAAGTGGGAGGAAATGGGACAAGTTCCCGTTTCATCGAATGTTCCGGGGAGCCACCAAGGTCACGATTGATGCCAAGGGCCGGATGGTCATTCCGACCCGCTATCGCGAACGCCTGCAGGAACGCGGCGAAGCGCGCGTCGTGGTCACGATCGACCGCGACCAGTGCCTGCTGATCTACCCGCTGCCCGACTGGGAAGAGATCGAACGCAAGCTGATGCGCCTGCCGACGCTCAACGAGCACGCGCGGCGCCTGCAGCGGCTGATGGTCGGCCACGCGACCGACGTGGACCTCGACGGACACGGGCGCCTGCTGCTGCCGCCGAAGCTGCGCGAGTTCGCGCACCTGGATCGCAACGCGGTCCTGATCGGGCAGGGCAATCGCTTCGAGTTGTGGGACGAAGCGCGCTGGGACGAGCGGCGCGAGCAATGGCTGAACGGCGAGGAACCGTCGGTATCGCTGCCGGCGGAGCTGGGCTCGCTGTCGCTGTGAAGCGCGCGCCGTGAGCGGCGCGCAGGGGTTGGAGCCGGGCGGCGGGGAACACGCGCCGGTGCTGCTGGAAGCGGCGCTCGAGGCGCTCGCGATCCGCGCCGACGGCTTCTACGTGGATGCGACCTTTGGTCGCGGCGGCCATGCCGGGGCAATCCTCGGCCGGCTCGGGGAAGAGGGGAAGCTGCTTGCCATCGATCGCGATCCCGACGCCGGCGCCGCGGCAGCCCGCCTGTTTGGCGGCGATCCGCGCGCCCGCTTCGTCCGCGCCCGGTTCTCGGACCTCGCGCAGCAGGTCGCGCCGCAGAGCGTCGACGGCATCCTGTTCGATCTCGGCGTCTCCTCGCCGCAGCTCGACGACGCGCGCCGCGGCTTCAGCTTCATGCGCGACGGGCCGCTCGACATGCGCATGGATCCGCAGTCGGGCGAATCGGCTGCCGCTTTCCTCGCGCGGGCGGACGCCCGGGAGATCACGACGGTGATCTCGCGCTACGGTGAGGAACGCCATGCGCGGCGCATCGCGAATGCCATCATCGCGGCGCGCGCGCAGGCGCGCATCGCCAGCACCGGGCGGCTCGCGGAGCTCGTCGCGGGCGCGGTGCCCGGCCGCGAGCCGGGACGTCACCCGGCGACGCGCACCTTCCAGGCGATCCGGATCCACGTGAACGACGAGCTCGGGGAAATCGAGCGCGCGCTGCCGCAGTCGGTCGAGGCGCTCGCGCCGGGCGGCCGCCTGGCCGTGATCAGCTTCCATTCGCTCGAGGACCGCCTGGTCAAGCGCTTCCTGAGAAACGCCGCGCGCGAGGCGCCGGAATTCGCGGGCCTGCCGGTGCTGCCGCCCCACGCCCGGCCGCGGCTCGCGCTCATCGGCCGCGCGCGCTTCGCGGGCGAGGCCGAGGTCGCCGCCAACCCGCGCGCCCGGAGCGCGGTGCTGCGCGTGGCCGAGAGGGTCGCGGCATGAGCCGGCGCTGGATTCTGGTGGCGCTGCCGCTGCTGTGGCTCGCCGTGCTGGCCTCCGCGATCGCGGTGGTGCGCGCGCGCCACGAGGCCCGCACGCTGTTCGTCCAGCTCGAGCAGCTCTCGGCCGAGCGCGACCGTCTCAACATCGAGTGGAGCCAGCTGCAGCTCGAGCAGAGCGCCTGGTCCAACCACGGCTTCGTCGAGCGCGTCGCCAGCGAGCGCCTGCGCATGACGCTGCCGCGGCCCGAAGAAGTGCGGATCGTGGCTCCATGAAGCGGCGCGACGGCGAGATCGAGTTCGACGCGCAGCAGTTCCGCCTGCGCGCGCGCATCCTCGCGGGCGCGCTGGCGGCGGCCGCCCTGGTGCTGCTCGGGCGCTCGGTGCAGCTGCAGGTGCTCGACCGCCAGTTCCTGGCCGAGCAGGCCGACATGCGCCATGCGCGCGTCGCGCGCATGCCGGCGCACCGCGGCGCGGTGCTCGACCGCTTCGGCGAGCCGCTCGCGGTCAGCTCGCCGGTCGACACGGTGTGGGTGAACCCGCCCGAGATCGCGCAGGCCGGCGACGGCATCGCGCGCCTCGCGCGCGCCCTCAAGCGCAACCGCCAGTGGCTCGCGCAGCGCGTGACCAGCAACCTCGACCGCGAATTCCTGTACGTCGCGCGCCACATGGACCCGGCCGAGGCCGCCAGGATCCGGGCGCTCGGCATCCCCGGCGTCTACTTGATGCGCGAGTACCGCCGCTACTACCCGAACAGCGAGGTCACCGGCCACCTGCTCGGCTTCACCAACCTCGACGAGGCGGGGCAGGAAGGGCTCGAGCTCGCCTACGACCAGTCGCTCGCGGGCGTCGCTGGCCAGAAGCGCGTGATCCAGGACGGCCGCGGCCGCATCGTGCAGAACGTCGAGAGCATCGAGGCACCGCGTCCCGGAGAGGACCTGCACACCAGCATCGACCTGCGCATCCAGTACCTCGCTTACCGCGAGCTGAAGGCCGCGGTGCGCCAGCACCGCGCGCGCGCGGGCTCGGTGATCGTGCTCGACGTGACGACCGGGGAAGTGCTGGCGATGGTCAACCAGCCCTCGTTCAACCCGAACGACCGCGCGCAGTACGAGGTCGCGCGCTACCGCAATCGCGCGGTCACCGACATCTTCGAGCCCGGCTCCAGCATCAAGCCCTTCGTGGTCGCAGCCGCGCTCGCCTCCGGCCGCTACCGGCCCGATTCGCTGGTGGACACGGCCGCAATCAAGGTCGGCATCAAGACCATCCAGGACAAGCGCGACTACGGCGTGGTCGACCTCGGGCAAGTACTCGCGCGTTCGAGCAACGCCGGGATGGCGAAGATCGCGCTCTCGCTCGAGCCCAGGCAGATGCACGGAACGCTGTCCGCGCTCGGCTTCGGCGAGGTGACCGCGAGCGGCTTCCCCGGCGAATCGGCCGGGCTGCTCTCGGGCGCCGCGCATTGGCGTCCGATCGGCATCGCGACCATGGCCTACGGCTACGGGCTCTCGGTCACGCCGCTGCAGCTTGCGCAGGCCTACGCGACGATCGGCGCCGGCGGCCGGCAGCGCCCGATCACCTTCCGGCGCGCGCAGGGCCCGGTTGCGGGCGAGCGTGTGCTGCCCGAGCGCGTCGCGCGCGACCTGGTCGGCCTGCTCGAAGAGGCGGTCAAGCCCGCGGGCACGGGCGTCAAGGCCGCGGTGCCCGGCTATCGCGTCGCCGGCAAGACCGGCACGGCGTGGAAAGCGACCGCCGGGGGCTACTCGACCGACCGCTACCTGTCGGTGTTCGCGGGCGTGGTGCCTGCCTCGCGCCCGCGGCTCGCGGTCGTGGTCATGATCGACGAGCCGGGCGGCACGCTCTATTACGGCGGCGACGTCGCGGCGCCCGTGTTCGCCGACGTCGTCGCAGGCGCGTTGCGCCTGATGTCGGTCGCGCCCGACGACCTCGAGCGCGTGGCGCCGGTCACGCTCGCGGGAATATCGCCGTGAGCGGGCAGCTGAAGCTCGATGCGCTCCTCGACGGCCTCGCCGCGGCGCCCGCGCTCGAGATCGCGGGGCTCGCGCTCGATTCGCGCGCAGTCGGGCCCGGCGATGCCTTCATCGCGCTCAAGGGCGGCAGCCGCCACGGGCTCGACCACGCGGGCGAGGCGGCGGCGCGCGGCGCGCGCGTCGTGCTGTTCGACCCGGGCGAAGGGCGCACGCCGGCCGCGGGCGCCGCCATGCCCCACGTCGCGGTGCGCGAGCTGCGCGACCGGCTGGGCGGCATCGCCGACCGTTTCTACGGCGCGCCTTCCTCGCGGCTCGCGGTCGCCGGCGTGACCGGCACCAACGGCAAGACCACCTGCGCCTGGCTCCTCGCGGGCGCGGTCACGCGCCTCGCGCGCCGCGGCGCCTACCTCGGCACGCTCGGCGCCGGCTTCCCGCCCGCGGTCGAAAGCGGAGCGCTCACCACGCCCGACGTGATCACGCTGCACCGGCAGCTGCGCGCGCTCGCCGACGCGGGCGCGACCCACGTGGCGATGGAAGTCTCCTCGCACGCCCTCGACCAGGGCCGGGTGGACGGGGTGCGCATGCGCGTCGCCGGCTTCTGCAACCTGAGCCGCGACCACCTCGATTACCACGGCACGATGGAGCGCTACGAGGCAGCCAAGCAGCGGCTGTTCCGGCTGCCCGGCCTCGAGCACGCGGTCATCAACGTGGGCGACGCGGCGGGCGCGCGCATCGCGGCCGCGCTCGCGGGCGGCGTCGCGCTGACGGCGGTCGCGATCGGCGGCCTGCGGCCTGCGGCCGCGCGTTTCGTGCACGTCAGGCGCGCCATGCCCGGCGCCGCCGGGCTCGAGCTCGAGCTGGACGGGCATTTCGGCGGCCGCCGGCTGCGCTCGCGCCTGGTCGGCGGCTTCAACGCCGAAAACCTGGCGGTGACGCTCGGCATGCTGCTGGCCTGGGATTTCGGCGTGGACGATGCGATCGCGGCGCTCGCCGACTGCACCGCGCCGCCCGGCCGCATGGAGACCTGGCGGCTCGCGAACGGCGCGCTCGCGGTCGTCGACTATGCGCACACGCCTGATGCGCTCGCCCAAGCGCTCACGGCGCTGCGCCAGCATGCGCGCGGGCGGCTCATGGTCGTATTCGGCTGCGGCGGCGAGCGCGACCCCGGCAAGCGCCCGCTGATGGGCGAAGCCGCGCAGCGGCTTGCCGACGCCGTGATCGTGACCGACGACAACCCGCGCGGCGAGGATCCTGAGCGCATCGTCGCGATGATCCTCGCCGGCATGCGCGCGCCGGAGCAGGCCAGGGTGCAGCGCGACCGCGCCGCCGCGATCGCGACTGCGCTCGCGGAGGCACGGCCCGGTGACGCGGTGCTGGTCGCCGGCAAGGGGCACGAGACCTACCAGCAGGTCGGGCAGGAGCGGCGCCCCTTCAGCGATCGCGACTGCGTGCTGCGCCACGCGGGAGTCGCGCCTTGAAGGGCCGCCTGTCCGAGGCCGCCGCGGCCGTCGACGCGCGCCTGGCGGGTGCCGACGGGGTCTTTGCGGGCGTGTCCACCGACTCGCGCTCGATCGAGCGCGGGCAGCTCTTCTTCGCCCTGCGCGGCGAGCGCTTCGACGGCCACACCTTCGCCGGCGCGGCGGCGGAGCGCGGAGCGGCGGGCGCCGTGGTCGAGCGGCCGCTCGATGCCGCGCTCCCGCAGCTGGTGGTGCGCGATGCGCTGACGGCGCTGACGGCGCTGGCGCGCCACTGGCGCGACCGGAGCCGCGCACTCGTGATCGGAGTCGGCGGCAGCAACGGCAAGACCACGACCAAGGAGCTCCTCGCCGCGATCCTCGCGGAATCCGGCCCGACGCTCGCGACGCGCGGCAACCTCAACAACCACATCGGCGTGCCGCTGACGCTGCTGCGCCTCGAACCCGAGCACCGCTACGCGGTGATCGAAATGGGCGCGAACCATCCGGGCGAGATCGCCGCGCTCGCCGCAGCCGCGCGGCCCTCGATCGCGCTCGTGACCAATGCAGGCGACGAGCATCTCGAGGGCTTCGGCAACCTCGCAGGCGTGGCGCGTTCGGAAGGCGAGATCTATGCGGCGCTGCCGGCCGAGGGCACGGCCGTCATCAATGCGGACGATCCGTTCCACGAGCTCTGGCGCGGCATGGCGCGCGGCTCGCGCATACGGACCTTCGGCATCGAGGCGCGCGCCGAGGTGCGCGCTACGGCGATCCAGGGACGGATCGAGCAGGGCGGCTTCGTCACCGCCTTCACCCTCGCGCTGCCGGGCGCGAGCGAGCGCGTGAAACTGCGTCTCGCGGGCCGGCACAACGTGCTGAACGCGGCCGCTGCCGCGGCCGCGGCGCATGCCACGGGCGCAAGCCCTGCGTCGATCGTCGCGGGACTCGAGCACACGCGCCCGGTCGGCGGGCGCCTCCAGCTGAAGCACGGAACGCGCGGCGCCTGGGTCATCGACGATTCCTACAACGCGAATCCGAGCTCGATGCGCGCCGGCATCGACGTGCTGTGCGCGCTGCCCGGAGAGCACTGGCTGGTGCTCGGAGAGATGGCCGAACTCGGCGACGCCACGGTGTCGAGCCATGCCGGAATCGGCGCTTACGCGCGCCGTGCCGGCGTCGCGCGCCTGTTCGCGCTCGGCGAAGCCGCGCGCCACGCGGTCACCTCGTTCGGCGCGCGCGGCGCCTGGTACGAGGACGCCGTGCGTCTCGCCGGCGAGGTCGCGGACGGGCTCGACGCCGGCGTCACCGTGCTGGTCAAGGGCTCGCGGGTCAATCGCCTGGAACGTGTGGTCGAGCGGCTGGTCGCGCCGCTGCCGGCCGCCGGCAACGGCAACTGAGGTCCCCATGTTGTTCGAACTGTTCGAATGGCTGACGGATTTCTACGGCGGGTTCCGTGTCTTCGGTTACCTGACCTTGCGCGCGATCCTGGCGGCACTGACCGCGCTTTCGATCGCGCTCCTGGTCGGGCCGTGGATGATCCGCCTGCTGGCCGCGCGCCAGATCGGCCAGGTCGTGCGCGACTACGGTCCGGACACGCACCTCGGCAAGCGCGGCACGCCGACCATGGGCGGCGCCCTGATCCTGGTCGCGGTGACGGCGGGCACGCTGCTGTGGGCGAATCTGGCGAACCGATTCGTCTGGATCGCGGTCGCGGTCACGCTTGCCTACGGCCTGATCGGCTTCTACGACGACTACCTGAAGCTCATCGTCAAGGATCCGAAGGGACTGGCCGCGCGCTGGAAGTACTTCTGGCAGTCGGCGGCCGGGCTCGCGGCCGCCGTCGCACTCTGGCTCACCGCGGCGTCGCCGGCCGAGACCGCGCTGTACGTGCCGTTCTTCAAGGAAGTGGCGCTGCCGATGGGCGCCGCGGCCTTCGTCGCCTTCACCTACCTGGTGATCGTGGGCTCGAGCAATGGCGTCAACCTGACCGACGGGCTCGACGGGCTCGCGATCATGCCCTGCGTGATGGTCGCGGGTGCGCTCGGCGTGTTCGCCTACGCGACCGGCAACATCAACTTCGCAGCCTACCTGCAGATTCCCTACGTGCCCGGCGTGGGCGAGGTGCTGATCTTCGTCGCGACCATCGTCGGCGCCGGCCTCGGATTCCTCTGGTTCAACACCTACCCGGCGCAGGTCTTCATGGGCGACATCGGCGCGCTTGCGCTCGGCGCCGCGCTCGGCGTGGTCGCCGTGATCGTGCGCCAGGAGCTCGTGCTCGCGATCATGGGCGGGATCTTCGTGCTCGAGACGGTCTCGGTGATCCTGCAGGTGGCCTCGTTCCGCCTGCGCGGAAAGCGCATTTTCCGCATGGCGCCGATCCACCATCACTACGAGCTCAAAGGCTGGGCCGAGCCCAAGGTCATCGTCCGCTTCTGGATCGTCTCGTTCATGCTGGTCCTGATCGGGCTGGCCACGCTGAAGCTGCGCTGATGCAGGCGACCGCAGCACGTCCGCAGAGCGTGATCGTGGGCCTGGGCCGCACCGGCGTGTCGGCGGCACGCCACCTCGCGGCGCGCGGACATCGCCTGGTCGTGACCGATTCGCGCGCGGATCCGCCCGGCCTCGCGGAGCTGCGGCGCCTGGTGCCGGAGGCGGCGACCGCGCTCGGCGGCTTCGACCCGGCCGTGCTCGCCGGCGCCGACCAGGTGGTGGTGTCGCCGGGCGTGCCGCTGTCGGAACCGTTCCTGCAGCAGGCTGCGGCGCAGGGCCTCGACCTGGTCGGCGACATCGAGCTGTTCGCGCGCGAGGCGGGCGGGCGCGTGGTCGGCATCACCGGCACCAACGGCAAGAGCACCGTCACGACCCTGGTCGGCGAGTTCGCGCGCGCGGCCGGCATCGAAGTACGCGTCGGCGGCAACCTCGGCGTGCCCGCGCTCGACCTGCTGGAAGGACCGCCGGCCGCGATGTACGTGCTCGAACTCTCCTCCTACCAGCTCGAGACCACCCATTCGCTGCAACTCGAGGCGGCCGCGGTGCTGAACCTCACGCCCGACCACCTCGACCGTTACCGCGACGTCGCCGAATATGCCGCGGCCAAGGCGCGCATTTACGAGCGCTGCGGCACCGCCGTCGTCAACCTGGACGACGAACTGGTGCTGCGCATGCCGCGCCCGGGCCAGCGCCGCGTGGGATTCAGCCTGCGCCGCGCCGACGCCGAGTTCCGGCTGCTGGCGCGGGGCGGCGAGGACTGGCTGGCCGCGCACGCCGAGCCGCTGATGCCGGTCTCGGCGCTGCGGCTGCCGGGCCGGCACAACACCGCAAATGCGCTGGCCGCGCTCGCGCTCGGCAGCGTCTGCCGACTGCCGCGCGATGCGATGACCGGCGTGCTCGCGAGCTTCGGCGGCCTGCCGCACCGCACCGAGCTGGTCGCAGAGCGGCGCGGCGTGCGCTACATCGACGATTCCAAGGGCACCAACGTCGGCGCGACCGCCGCCGCGATCGCGGGCCTCGACGGCCCGCTCGTGCTGATCGCCGGCGGGGAGGGCAAGGGCCAGGACTTCGCGCCGCTCGCCGCCGCCTGCCGCGACAAGGTGCGTCATGCGGTACTGATCGGCCGCGATGCGCGCCTGCTCGCCGCCGCGCTCGCGGGCGCCTGCGAAGTCTCGTTCGCGGATTCGATGGCCGCCGCGGTCGCGGCTGCGGCCGACGCCGCGCGTCCGGGGCAGACGGTGCTGCTGTCGCCCGCCTGCGCGAGCTTCGACATGTTCCGCGACTACGCGCACCGCGGCCTGGCCTTCGCGGCCGCGGCACGGGAGCTGCCGGCATGAGCCACACGGCGGCCCTGCTGCACTCGCGCTCGGCCGGCCGCCAGCCGCGCCTCGTGCTCGACCCGGTGATCGTGACCGCGGTGCTCGCGCTGCTGCTGGCCGGGCTCGTGATGGTGACCTCGGCCTCGCTCAACGTCGCGGAGCGGGCCTCGGGCGATCCCTTCTTCCATTTCGAGCGCCAGCTGCTGTCGGTGCTGCTCGGCGCGACCTTTGCGGGCACGCTACTGATGGTGCCGGTCTCGGCCTGGCAGCGCATCGCGCCCTGGTTCCTGCTGGCGAGCTTCGTCCTGCTGCTCCTGGTGCTGGTCCCCGGCATCGGCCACGAGGTCAACGGCAGCCGCCGCTGGATCCGCATCGGCCCGCTCAACTTCCAGCCGTCCGAGCCGGCGCGCTGGATGCTCCTGACCTACGTCGCGGTGTTCGCGGTGCGCTACCAGACCGAGTTGCGCGGCGCAGCGCAAGGATTCTTCAAGCCGCTCGCGGTGCTGGTCGCGGCCGCGATCCTGCTCCTGCTCGAACCGGATTTCGGCGCCGCGGTCGTGCTGTGCGTGACCGGCACCGCGATCCTGTTCGTCGCGGGCGCGCGGCTGCGCGACTTCCTGCTGGTCGCCGGGCTCGGCGGCGCCGCCATCGCCTTCATCGCAATGGCCGCCGGCTACCGGCTCCAGCGGCTGACCGGCTTCCTCGACCCCTGGGCCGACCCTTTCGACAGCGGCTTCCAGCTCACCCAGTCGCTGATCGCCATCGGCCGCGGCGAGTGGCTGGGTGTCGGCCTCGGCTCCTCGATCCAGAAACTCTTCTACCTGCCGGAGGCGCACACCGACTTCGTGTTCGCGGTGCTGGCGGAGGAGCTCGGGCTCCTCGGCGTGATCGCGGTGGTCGCCGCATTCCTCGCGCTCGTGCTCCGGAGCCTGCGCCTCGCGCGCATTGCGGCGGACGCGGGCATGCCGCTGCACGCCTGCCTCGCCGCGGGCTTCGGCGTCTGGCTCGGGTTGCAGGCCTTCATCAACATCGGCGTGGCGATGGGGCTCCTGCCGACCAAGGGCCTCACTCTGCCGTTCCTGTCCTACGGCCGCTCGAGCCTGATCGTGACGCTGGCCTGGGTCGGCATGCTCCTGCGCGTGCACCACGAGGTCGCCGCGAGCGGCAGGAGCGCATTGCCGCCGGAGGCACGCCAGGCATGAGCGCCCCGGTCATGATCATGGCGGGCGGCACCGGCGGACACGTGATCCCGGCGCTCGCGGTCGCGGGCGCGCTGCGCGGGCGCCGCGAAGTCGTCTGGCTCGGCACCGAGCGCGGCATTGAAGCGCGTCTGGTGCCCGCCGCCGGTTACCCGGTGGAATGGATCGAAGTCGCGGGCCTGCGCGGCAAGGGCCCGGGGCGCTGGTTGACCGCGCCCTTCACGCTCGCCCGCGCGGTCGGCCAGGCGCGCGCCGCGCTGTTGCGGCGCCGCCCCGGCGTCGTGCTCGGCTGCGGCGGCTTTGCCTCCGGTCCCGGCGGCATCGCGGCGTGGCTCGCGGG
>Ga0187892_10002932_pt1 | contig 32490 bp, 20 predicted proteins | sample MA1701073metaG_FD_139345 | JGI IMG/M metagenome (GOLD analysis project Ga0187892, IMG submission 139345) | Bio-ooze microbial communities from a basaltic lava cave in the Kipuka Kanohina Cave System on the Island of Hawaii, USA - MA170107-3 metaG ...
CATTGGAACGAAGACCCAGATCCCCTCGTGGAGTGGGCGTACCCTGCGAGTTGTAGTCCGCTAAACGGGGCTCCCAACGGGTCGTTGCGTTATCCAATTTCCGGTGTGAAAATTCAGGCTAATGGTCCTGTTTCTCGCCGCCGCCAACACCTGCACGCCCCCTTGGGGAGAAATGCCCCAAATGTGCTGACCAAATCCGTCACGCCCGCGCCTGTTGTCGACAATTCTTGCGGGCCGAAGCCGCGATCCCTCTGGAGCGGACCGATGGCACGTCCTTTGCAAGAGCGCTTGCATGGCTTCAGGAGGCGTTCGATGAGAGTCTGGCATGGATTGGGCGCGGCGCTGCTCATCCTGGCGGCACGCGTGCGGCCGGTGGCGCCGTCACACGACGAATGGGACGGGCTCTCGGTGGTCGGCCCTTGGACCCACAAGAATCTCTCCGTATTCCTCATCCAAAAAAAGGGGCGGCCCGAGGGGGCTACGACCTCATGACCCTGGAGGAGGCCCTCGAGACGCCTGCCTTGAGAGTGACCGAGAAGGATGGCGGCGCGGAGGTGGGCGAGTTGGCCGTCGAAAACTCGGGCGACCGCCCGGTCTTTCTGCAGGCGGGGGACACGCTGCAGGGAGGAAAGCATGATCGGACGATCGCCAAGGATACGCTCGTCCCGCCTCGGTCGGGAAAGGTCTTGGTTCGCGCTTTCTGCGTCGAGCCGGGCCGCTGGAGCCAGCGGGCATCCAGCGAACGGGGCGCCGGCGCGTCGCGTCAAACATTAGCGACCTCCGAGGCGGACTTTAGGGGTAACGATGTCCCGGTCGCGACCAAGGAGCAGCGGCTGGCAATCCAGTTGGAAGGGGACCAAGGGCGGGTGTGGGAGTCCGGCAGGAAAGCCATCCAGGCACTCTCCCCGGGCAACGATTCGTACGTGTTAGCGAGCCAGGATGGAACCCTCCGGGACAAGATGCGGGCCTACCTCGATGCTCTGGAGCCTCTTTTCGCGGGGAAGGAAGAGATCGTGGGGATGGCCTACGCGATCAACGGGAAGGTCGCTTCGGCGGAGATCTACGGGACAACCGGTCTCCTGCATAGGTTCTGGCCGAAACTCATGAGGCGCAGCATGCTTGAAGCGATGGCCGCGAGAGGCTCCGACACGGCGCGCGCCCCAACGGTTGAAGCGGTCGAGCGCTTCTTACGCGAGACGGCCCAAGTGCCGGAAAGCCAGGAGGCGGCCGGCGCGGGACTGGAGCGATCGGTCCGGCGGGGGTCGGGATCTGTTCGATTCGACGCGCGATGCGCCGGCGCCCGCGTTTACACGCGGTTTGATTGAACCGGCCTGACCGCACCGCCTCGCGGTCCCGAGCGCTGCAAGTCAGGACATCTATACAAACCGCTCAGTTCAATAGCGCGATCAATGGCCTGGAGAACAATGATTCAGACTGTGGGGCTCGGTCCACTAGGGTAACCCAAGCCTCGCAGTTCTGCCCGGGCCAGGGGAAAACTCCGGCCCGGCCCCACCTTCCCCGTCCCGAGACGCCCGATAAACGCCTTCCGCTGGCGGTGGACTCGACCCCCGCCTCGCCTCCGCGCCCCGTCCTCAACGCCGCGCGCTCACACCTGCAGAGCATTTGCCCCTTTTGAGTCGCTTATCCCCCCTCGGTCTCTCTCCGTTGCGCGGCCGGGCGTCCCGAGTCCCCTCCGGCCCTTCTCGGCGCACCGTCCACACGGTACTATCCTTGCGAGAAGCGGAGGTTCGTGCGTTTGTATGTCCTATCCTCCGCGAGGAGGAATGCATGAAACGAGGCTCTCGGGCGCTGGGGCTAGTCATAGCTTCGCTGATGGCAGGATGCGGCGGAAAACCTTCCGAGTCGGACGCTCAGAGCGTCTTTGAGGATCAGCTTCCGAAGGACTTCTGCAGACTGATCCGATTCACGAAAACGAACGCGGCCGACTCGGAAGAGGCGGGCATGGAAAGGTACACGGTGGAGTACGAAGCGGAGGTGGAGTATTTGAAAGACTGCATGAAGGACGCGATGCATCGAATTGTAGAAGACCCGGGTGCGGCCCCGATCGGATGCACTCGGCTCAAGAAGGGCCAGCGCGATACCTGGCGCGGGCTCCTGACGTTCGGCAAAACGGAACGGGGGTGGAAGGGCACGAACGGCAAGATTTATTAGAGCCTCCTCCGTAGCCGTCCAACCAGAGGCATCATGGTTTCTGTTGTGATAGAATCCCGGAGAATGAGCGGCCCAAGGAAACGCGCACATGTCTTGATCGTGGAGATCGGCCTGCTGGTCGCCGCAGCGATCGTCATCGCGTCCCGCGCGGAACCTCAAGTGGCGGGCTTTGCCCTGCTTGTCGCCGGGATCACGGCCCTCGCCGTGGCGCTGCTTCCCCGGCGAACCGGCTCACCACCGCCATCACTCGACTGATCCGAGCCTCGCGTCAGTTAACTTTCTCCCAGCCCTCCTTCGGAGGATCGACGGGATACGTGTCGATCCCCTTTGCGTGGCCGAGGTCCTTCTTGTAGACGACGCCTTCCTGGTTGATCACGTAGTGAGACCGGATTCCCGGGCCGTAGGCGGCGGGGAAGCAACAAGCGGCGAACCGGTCGGGGTCAGGCTCCTTCTCGTCCGGGAGCCGAATCGCGCGAACCCAGAAGAGCCCCTGGACGGGACCACGCACGGACTTCTCGCTGTAATACAGAACTGTTGAGTGGCGGTCATCTGCCAGGATGATGGGATCGGGGAAGTTCCCGGGCGACTTCAAGGAGAGGTGCAGCCCCGCGATGTCCTTTCTCCAGTAGTCTGTGGCTCCGTTGCCGTCCCGATCATTCTGGCGGAAGTCCTCCTGAGCCCAGGCGATGGTCTTGAGCGTCGACGACGCCAAGAGAATGTTGGTAACGGTTCAGTCGGGCCCCCGCTGAAGCATGCCGGGCAAAACGAGCCCCAGGATGAGAACCGACAGGAGCGCGAAACAGATCCAGTTCCCGACCTTCCGGCGGCGTGACGGCGCAGGTGTCATTTCTTGCGCTGCTCCTCTTCCCACCACGAGCGCCAGAAGGGCAGGGCCTCGGCGCGCGGCATGATCCGAATGGCGTCCCGTTCGAGGATGAAGGCAATTGAGCGTCGTTCAACAACCGTCATGAGAGCCTCAAGAAGCGACACGGCGCCCCGACGGGCCCGGAGCCGAAGAGGAGCGCCACGGGTCGATTCTTCCCAGGAGGAGACATCGGCCGGAAGTCGAAGCTGAAGATCCCCCTGACCGGCCACTTGTCTCAGAAGGTCAAGGGCAGGCCCTTCGAGGTCCTTTTCCAGACGCCGTTCCCGAAGCCGCTCCCAGACATCGCGTTGCCGAACGGCGTTGAGCGGCGTGAGCCACGCTCCTGCCTCAAGCAGGAGAGACACACCTTCCCGCCGTCCAAGGAGGCAAAGCGATCCCGCGGCCAGTTCTCTAAGCCGCGAATCGCTCTTCGTCAGCAGATCTATCAGCTTGGGCGTGACATCGACGACCCCTATTTTGCCCAACGTCTGGACTGCACGAATGCGGAGGGCTCGATCACGGTCTTCTATGAGGAGCAGGAGTTGGGGAACTGCCTCGCGGGCGCGGAGCTCTCCGAGCGCAGCGCATGCCGCCCGGCGTATCTTCCCATCGTGGTCGTCCAGGAGGCCGAGGAGATCCTTGATCGCCTCCTTGGCGCGCAGGTCGGCCAGAGCGGCGATCGCCTTCTTGCGCACCCAAGTATCATCGTCTGCGAGGAGTTTTCGGATCTCGGGCACCGCGTCGTGGGCGTCAAGGAACGCAAGCGCCTCCGCGGCGGCGGCACGCACCCTTTCGTGCTCATCGGCCAGGCAGCGGACAATTTCCGGCGCGGCCTCCTTCGCCTCAAGGTGCGCGAGCGTCTCGATCGCCTCCGCCCGGACACGCCCGTCCCCGTCCGAAAGAACGTGCCTGAGCGCCGTAACCTCCGACCTGGCGTTCAGAATCTTCAGCGCACGCGCGGCGCCCAGGCGGACATCCGCGTCCCTTTCGTTCAGCATCGCGGCGATATGGGTGGGATCGATGTGCGCCTTTAGGCCCCGCAAGGCTTCCTCCGCGGCGTACGCGGTCGATCCGAAATAGGTCCTTTCATCGGGATCATCCTCGGGGTACGAGTAACTCCGGCTTCGGGGATCCGTGAGGGCCCGAATCAAGGCGGGCAAGGCACCCGGATCGCCCAGCTTGCCCAGCGCCTCCGCGGCACACGTCGCCACGTACTCGTCAGGATGCAGGAGCAGCGTAACGAGGCTCCTCGTGCCCTCCTTCGCCTTGAGTTTGCCCAGGGCCTCGGCGGCCGCGGAACTAACCTCGTCGTCAATCTCCTCGAGAAGTTCAAGCAGCTTGGGAATGGCTTCCTTCGCGTCCAGGCCCCCGAGCGCCGCCGCCGCGGACCCGCGCACCCCGGACTCCGCGTGTGCGAGGAGGTGCAGCAAGTCCGGGATCGCCTCGCGGTGCTCCAGGGTCGCGAGGGCGCGGGAAGCGTCAAGAACCAGCGACGCGTCGCCCGCCTTCAGTAGCGTATGGATCTCCGCAGCCGCCGTACGGTAACCCAGGGCGGGAAGGAATCGAAGGACGGCGGCTCGAACCTCGGGGTTGTCATCGTGCAGCAGGGAAGCGATCTGCGGAGCCGCGTCCTTAGCCTGCAGATCCCCGAGGACGCTGACCGCGCAGCTTCGCACGGTGGGCGTCGGATCCTTAAGCAAACGGATTAGTGCGGGGGCCGCCTCCTGCGCCCTGAGTCGCCCGAGAGCGTGCGCCGCCCGCAATCGCATCTCGTCGTTTTTGTGGCCAAGGAGTTTGATGAGGAGCGGGATCGCTTCGGACGATCCCAACCAACTCAAGGCGGAGACGAACTTCAGAGTGGCGCCGGATTCCTCCGTGCGCTTGATGATGAGAACGGTGGCTTCACGCGCGTCGAGGGTTTGGAGGACGCTTTGGATCGTGCCGGCGACCTCGTCGCGCCCCTTCTCGAGCGCATCCACCAGATCCGGGATCGCCTCCCGGGCTCGCACGGACCCAAGCGCCGTCGCCGCGGCGCGGGCGACTTCGACGTCCGGATCGCCCAGCAGAGGCACCAGGTGAGGAGCGGCGGCTCGGTCTCCGAGTTGACCCAGGACGCGGGCCGACGCGGAACGCACCTTGGCGTCCGCATGCCGCAGGTGCCTGCCCACGTCGGAAACGAGGTCCCGCCTTTCAAGTTCCACCAAGGCTCTGCCCGCGTAGTTTCGAATCTCGCCGTGGGTGTCCGCCAGGAACTCCGCAAGGCGCGGCCCTGCCTCGGCAACCCTCATCTGGCCCACCGAATGGATGGCAAGCACCCGGACCGCCAAGTTGGGATGGTTCAAAAGGTCGATGAAGAGGGGAACCGCCTCGCGAGCGCGAAGCACAAGAAGCACGGCGAAGGCGTAGCTGTACGCGTCGTCCGGCTTGTCCTTGAGCAGGTTGATCACGTCCGGGATCGCCTCGCGCGCGCCCAGGGGTCCCAAGGCCAGGGCCGCTTTCTGCCGCACGGCGCGATCCGGGTCCCTCAGAAGTCGCCGCAGATCCGGAATGGCGGCCCGCGCCTTGAGCGCTCCCAGCGCCTTCGCCGCCTCTCCGCGTACCCCGGCGGCGCCGTCCCGGGCGAGCGCCAGAATCTCGCGGACGCTCCCTTTCGCCTGAAGCGTGCCGAGTGCTTCGATGGCCGCGACCCGTACGGCTGGAACAGGGTCCTTGAGCAGCGGGACAATGTGCGGGGTAGATACTCTTGCGTCCAGTGCGGCCAGGGCGGTCGCGGCCTCGGCGCGGACCGCGGCGTCTTCGTCTCGCAGCCGCGCGACGAGGGCCTCGGTCGCCTGATGCGCCTCAAGCTTCCCTAGCACGTCGATCACAGCCACGCGCCGTGCGGCATCCTTGTCCCTCAGGAGGTCGATCAGGCTCGGGATCACCTCCCGGAGCCGCAGCTTTGAGAAGGCCTGGATGACGGCGTCGTGGGCGGACGAGTCCTTGTCCGTCAGGAGCCGTGTCAGATCCGATGCCGTCGCGCGAAGGTTCTTCTGCGCGATGGCTTCGCACATGCGGTTCTTTTCGTCCGCTCCGGCGGCCCCGCGCAGCGCCGGCCCCCCAAGGATTTCCAGGTCGGCCCGACGGACGCGCAGGGGCCGATCGAACGCCTCCAGAAAGACTTCGGTCCAGGTGTGTTCGTCGCCGGCCAGCAGCCGATCCTCCACGCCGGGGATCGCCTTGGGAAGCCTGGGCCCCAGGCGGCCGATGAGATCCAGCCGCCGCAAAAGCTGGTTCGCGTTGGCCGCCACTTCAACGTCCGGGTCCCGGGCCGCCTTCTCAAGGACGGTGCGCGCCGATTCTCCCAGCTCCTTCAGCTTCCGAAAGGCTTCCTGGCGCTCGTCGACCTTTTCAGAGCGCAACCTCTCCACAAGTTCCCGGGCTTGCTGACCTGGGTCGTTTTGGTGGGCGGACCCGAAGAGGAGAAGGGCGAACAAGAGACTCCGCATGCGTCTTCAGGTCCATTATACCCGAGCTGAAAGTTCGATCGCTTTGAGGCTCAGCCAGGACCGCACGCCGGAGTACACTTGAAGTATGGCAGCCGTCTTTTTCCTGAGCCTGCTCGTGCCTCAAGACTTGGCCGAGCGGCTCCGGGATCGGGACCCGCGCGGCCGCCAGGAGGCCGCCACCCAGGCCGGAAAGCTCTACGCGCGCGAGCACGCCCCCAGGCTCCGCGTCTTGCTTCGCGACCCGGAAGGCATCGTTCGCGTTGCCGCCCTTCGTGCGCTTGAAAGCCTTGAAGCCAGAGAAGCCATTCCCGACGTCATCGCCCTCCTCGACGGGCAGGACGTCGCGATGAAAGAGGGCGCCGCCTCGGTGCTGGCGCACCTGAGCGTCGCTGAATCCGTTCCGTCGCTCGTCAAACTCCTCAAGGACCCCTACGGGGGCTGTCGAGTCGCGGCCGCGCGCGCCTTGGCGCGAATGGACGCCCGCGAGACCATCCCCGACGTGGCCCGGCTCCTCAGGGACCCTCTGGACTCTGTCCGCGGAAACACCGCCGGCGTGCTCGCCGAGTTCGGCGCCCGCGATCGCATTCCCGAGATCGCCGGCCTGCTCCGAGACCGGGACCCTTGGGTCCGCGGCGTGGCCGCCGTGGCCCTGGCGAAGCTCGACGCCCGCGAGAAGATCCCGGATATCGTCCGCCTCCTCGAGCTGGAGACCGTCGCAAAGGGCGAGTACGACCCGGAGAAGAACTTCGAGGCCCGGCAGCTTGCCTGCACGGCGCTCGCCACCCTCGGCGCGAAGGAGGAGGTCTCGCGGCTCGCCCGGGTGCTAAAAGACCCCTCATGGCACGTCCGCGGCAACGCGGCCTGGGCGCTGGGCCGATTGGGCGCTCGCGAGCGGGTGGCCGACGTCGCGATCCTTCTTTCGGATCCCCATGAGCAGGTTCGCGAGTCCGCGATCCACGCGCTCGGGGACCTGGGCGCGGAGGATCGCGCGGCCGACATCGCGCGCTTCCTCAACGTTGGCGAGCCTCACTTGCGCGCGGCTTCCGTCCGCGCGCTCGAAAAACTAGGAGTTGCGGACCGGAAGGCCGAGTTCGTCGCCTGCCTCTCCGACGGGCACGTGCGCGTAACTGCCGCGGAGGCGCTCTGCCGCGCGGGCTTCCGCGAAGGGGCGCAGGCGCTGGTCGAGTCCGGCGGTAACTACGCGCTCAACGCGCTCCGCGCCCGCGATCTGTGGTCCCGGCTCCGCGGCCAGAGCGTGGATTTCACGTTCAAGGGCACGCGCCGCGAGCAATTCGAGCGGCTGGCGAAAGCCGCCGGGCTTGCCGTCGAGTTCTCCCCCGGTATCCTAAAGGATGCCGTGTGGCTCGAGCGCACGGTCGTCCGCTGCCCGCTCCCGAGGCCCGTCGTCGTCGAGCAGGGGCTCCGCGCCGCGGCCGGCGACCGTTGCGAACTGGTGCTTGAGGCGGACCGGCTGCGCGTCCTCCTCCCCCACGAGGCCGCGTTGTTCTGGCGAACCTGGTGGGAAGGCTTGAGATGAGCCGCCTGTCTAACCGCGCCTATACTTCAAGCGGGAGGATCAGGTGATCTCGTTCACGCTGACCGTCGGGCTCGCGGTGCTGCTCCCACAGGATCGCGGACCCGCGCTCCCGGAGGACGCCGTACTACGTCTCGCCCCTCACGGCGACGCCGTCCGGGCGGTCGCCTTCAGCCCGGACGGAGGGCACCTGCTATCCGGGAGCCGCGACACCACGCTCGTCCTCTGGGAGGCGAAGACGGGGCGGCGCGTGCGGGAATTCAGGGGGCACGCCGAGGGCGTCGCGTCGGTGGCCTTCAGTCCTGATGGGCGCACCGCGCTCTCCGGCAGCCAGGACCACACGCTGGCGCTCTGGGACGTCGGAACGGGCGAGCGCCTCAGGACGTTCAACGGGCACTCGGGATGGGTGAGACCCGTCGCCTTCAGCCCGGATGGACGGCTTGCCTTGTCCGCCAGCCTCGATCGAACGGGCGCCCTGTGGGACGTTCAGACAGGCAAGCGATTGCACTCCCTGGAGGGCAACGTCAATTTCCTTTTTTCGGCCGCGTTCGCTCCCGTCGGCCGCGCGGCGGCGCTCGGCGCCGGGGATGGCAAGGTGACGATCTGGGATGTCGAGAAGGGCGAGCGCCAACACATTCTGTCCGGTCACTCCGACGGCGTCTTCGCGTTGGCCTTCAGCCCGGACGGGCGTTACCTCGTTTCGGGCGGCTGGTATCGGGATCCCACGCTGCAGCTCTGGGAAGCCGCCACGGGGCAACACGTGACGGCCGTCAGGGCCCATGAGGCGGGCATCTCGTGCGTTGCGTTCACGCCGGACGGGAAGTACGTCGTATCGGCGAGCGCGGACCAGACGATCGCGATCTGGGACATCATGTCCGGGCAACTTGTTCGGCGCCTGGGTGGCCAAGGGGGTCACGTCCACGGGGTCGCCCTGAGCCCGGGAGGCCGCACCCTCGCGTCGGGCGCTGAGGACGGCACCGTGCTTCTATGGCAGCCGGGGCTTGCGGAGACGCAGAAGGCGATCGAATGGGGACGGGGTTGGAGGGCCAAAGAGGAGGGAGCGCGCCGCCGGGAACTGGAGGAGATCCTTGCCGAGCTTTCCAAGCCGGACTGGCTGAAGTACGTGCAAGCGCGCGAGCGCCTGATCGAGGCGCGCGAGGAGGCGGTCCGAGCGATCGTGGATCGCTACCCTCCCGAAGCTGCCGCCAAGCCGCCCGTGGAAGAACGGTTGAGCCAGCTATTGGCGGAGCTGGACAGCGATGACTTCCAGATTCGGCAAAAGGCCCGGAAGGAACTCAAGGCCGGCGGGAGCGCGATCCTGCCGTGGGTGGAGAAGCAGCTCAAGGAAGCGGCCGGCCTGTCCGCGGAGGTGCGAAGCGGGCTTGCGGACGTCGCCAAGGAGCTTCAATCACCCGATCACGGCATGCCGGCACTGGGACCGCTGCGTGCGATTCTGACGCTGATCGAATTCCCGCACGGGGACGCGGCGGGCGAGGCCCTGAAGCGCTACGCGGAAGGGTCCAAGGGAAGCTACCTCACGGATCTCGTCCGGCGTTCCCTGGGCCGCTGAGCCTACTTGTCCAGTTCCGAGTCCTTCTTGTGGAAGAAGGCGGTCGCGGGAATCGCCTCCTTCGCCTGCCCCTCGAATTCCCAGGACACGACGCACGCCGCGTCGTATCGGTTCTCGAAGAATTCGATGCGGATCTCGTGATCGCCCGCCTTGAGCTCGGCTCCTCCGGCGGCTTCGACCATGGCGTGAAGACCCCCGTGATCCACCACGAGCTTCCCGTCAACCAGGAGACGCGACCCGTCATCGGACGCAAGGATGAAGGTGTACTTGCCGTCGCGGGGGAGCCGGATGATCCCGGTCCATCGCGCGGCGAAGAAGTCCTTCGAGATGCCGCCGGCGAACGAATCCGGCGTCTTCTCGAACTTTACTTGACGGTCGATGCGCCGGAGGGTCGGCTTGCGCTTCTGGAGAGACGGGAAATCGTCCATCGGCTCTCCCAGGTCGAAGTATTCGCCGACGAGCCCTGGACGGAGGTCCTCCGCCTCCTGCGCAGGGACGAACGGGATCGTCAAAGCGAAGCCCGCGAGCACGGTCACCTTCCCCATCTGACCCAAGTATAGCCAGGGGTATACTCAACCGGGAGGTTTTCCATGCTTGGTCTTCCGTTGCTCCTTCTCGCGGCTGCCCAGGACGACGCGACCCAGGCCAAGGACATCCTCGCCAGGGCCGCGAAGCCGCTGAAAGATGCGCCCGCGATCCGGGTGGACGTCGAGTTCGAGGTAAAAGGCCAAGCGGCCCGGCAGCGGTGGTCGATCTTGCTCCGCCGTCCAAACCTGGCGCGTCTGGAGCAGTCCTTCGGCGACAAGGTGTTTTCGCAGACGATCCTCGACGGAAAGATCGCGTGGACGTACGTGGCCGGCACGAAGCAGTACTCGAAAACCCCGCAGGAAGCGATCAGCGCACTCTATCTGCTCTTCCCGCTCACGCACGTTTACTTCCAGGGAGAACCGGAGAAGCTTCTGGCTTCCGTGACCGGTGTCCGAGTGAAACGGGAAAAGCTCGGAGAAACTCCGTGCGAGATTATCGAATGGACGGCCGGGGCCTCCGAAGGCCGTCTCTGGGTGGACGACAAGAACGTCATGCGCCGGTACGACCAGAAAACGACGTTTCAAGGCAAGGCTTACCCCGAACAGACGCAGCACTTTCTTCGACTCGACCTGGACCCGAAGGTTGCCGACGACGCGTTCGTTTTTGCGCCTCCGGCGGACGCCAAACCTCTCAAGGAACTCGACGAGGGAGGCCAGGGACAGAAGCCGCGGACCTCTGTCGCGCGAGGAAAGGGCACTCCGGAAGAGATTCGCCTTGCGCAGGAGAAGCTCGAAGGCGCGGCGAAACGCCTCGGCGCGGCGAAGACGATCCGCTACAGGATCGAATGGACTCAGAAGTCCGCCGACAGCACGGTAAAGGCTGTCGGGAGGCGGCCGAATCAGGCGCTCTACGAGATGGTCAATGCAGATGGGGACGTCTCGTTCGGTCTCCTGGACGGAAAGGATTACTGGGGCTTCGACAAGAAGGGCGAAGGCTACATCACCGTCCCCCAGGGCGCGGTTCCCGCGAAGTTCTACTTCGACCCGGTGCTAAGCCTCTACTTTGCCGGAACGGCAAAGGACCTTCTCGCCCTGGCAGGAGATCTCCGATTCAGAAAGGAGACCCTCGATGAGGCCAGTTTCGCGGTGGTCACGTGGCGGGTCAGATTTACTGCGGGCCTTCTCTACGCCGTCTGGATCGATGACCAGCAGCGAATTCGCATGGTCGAGCGGATCGAGGAGGACGTGGTTCTCGACCGGCTCCAGTACGCCGAGTACGAGGATGACGTGAAGCTCGCGGACGAGGTCTTCAATTACCGGCCGCCGGCCGGCGCGAAATGCCTCTATTCCGCCGCCGAGGAAGAGCGAGGGCTTCTCGCCGTCGGAGCGCCTGCCCCCGATTTTGAGGCGTCGGACCCCTCGGGGAAAGCGGTCCGGCTGAGCCACTTCAAGGGCAGGGTCGTCCTCCTTCATGTCTGGGAATTCCCCTGAAGCGGCTGCCGCGTTGAGGAGTTCCCTCAACTCGCCCAGGTCGCCGACGAATTCGGCAAAAAGGGCGTTGCCGTCCTCGCGTTGAACGGAGGCGCAGGCGCGCTCGAAGAGACTCAGCGCTGCTTCAAGCGCGATCCCTTCCCGTTCGTGGGGCTGCATCCCAAGGGCAAAGACGTCTCCGAGAAGTACGGCGTCAAAACCTGTCCCGCGAACTTCATCATCGGAAGGGACGGACGGATCCGCGCCCGATTCTCGGGCTTCCCGGTAGCCGGGATCCGGCAGGCCTTGAAGGAAGCAGCGGAGTAGATCTGGATGGGTTGGTTGGCCGCAGTCCTACTGGTCATCCCTCAAGATCTGGAGGCTGTCCTTGAACGCTTGAAGTCCGCAGACCCTGCCGAGCGGGACCAGGCGGTGTCCGAGCTGATCGCCCGGGGGCCCGGCGCCTTGCCTTCTCTCAAAAGACACGAGGCCCACCCGGATTCAGAGATCCGGGGACGGATACGACGGGCTATCGACGAAATCGGCCGCCGCGAGCGCGTCCGCTGTCTCCGGCCTGACCCGATCCGCGTGACGCTGACCGCCAACGAGATGCCGCTCAAGGAGGTTCTCGACAAGGTCTTCCCGCGCTTTGGCCCCAAGCCATTCGACCCTTCCTTTCACGATCCCGACCTTGTGAATCGGCGCGTGACCCTGGATCTGAAGGATGCCACGCTCTGGGAAGCGGTTGATGCCGTGAACGCCGCCGCTGGGGTCGAAGTGGATGTTTTCGACAGTCGGGGCGTCCGGATCTGGAAACCCGGTCGCGAGGAGCGGCCGCGCTTCGCCATGAATGTGGGGGATGCCAGGGTCACGCTCCACGTCGATAAGCCGCAGGACGACAAAGGCGACCGGGACATACCCTTTTGGGTGAGCGTGGCGCTACCCGTTGGTTCGTGTCCGGTGAGCTGGGGGATCGACGAGTGCAAGCTTTCCGACGAGAACAGGCGTGAAATCCCTGTGCAGGCAGACCCTTTTCGCGGCAAGGCGGCCCGGTCTGCGCTTCTGAATCGCCGGGCGGACCTTCCGATGTCGGGGCAGGTTTGGCAGGGCTCGGTGCGGTCACATGATTTGCGGGACGCCAGAACTGCGCGATTCCAGGGGAAGGTTCTCATCAGATACCCGCACGACGTGGAGCGACATGAGTTCGATGTGCGTGATTTCCGAGAGCCCGTCCGCAAGGTCGTTCAGGGAGCCACGTTCACCCTGAAGTCTTTCCGGCACTCCGAAGGGAAGAGCTGGTCCTTCTCCGAGGAGACGCAAGACTCGGGCTCGGAGCGACCGGTGCCGTTTCTCATCTGGGGGGAGGACGCGGACGGACGCTGGAGGGGAGACGCCTTGGCAGGAAGGTTGGGCGGCACCGAGGGTCGCAGCGGCGGCAGCTCGGGCGCGCACGAAGGAGGCAAGACGCGCGTCGTCAAGCTGGTGCTGGCCCTCCTGCGCGGCGAAGATCTCTTGACCATCCCTTTTGCCTTCAAAGACGTTCCTCTCGGTGCGTCCCCGCGGAAATGACGCCGGCTGAGGCAGCTCAATATCCGCAAAGGGAGGTACCTCGGCATCGCTCACGGCCGTCGGCGACTCGCTTCCGCAAACGGAAACGTTGATCCATTCCCAGGGTAAAGATAGGCTTCAGAGTGTTCCTATGCGACGCACGTTTTGGGTCCCAATCATGATCGTTACCGCATGTACGAGTTGCAAGGCATCAGGCTACCGAGCGCAGGCCACGCTCGAGATCCGGCCCGAACCGTCCAGTGCTACGTCTGCGACCCAGATGGAGGATCTCTTTCGCGCTCAGGTCTTGGCACTCAAAGGCATGTCCATCATCGAGCAAGCCATTGCTGTGTTGCCGGAACAGATCCGGCGTGAATACAATGCGAAAGACCTTGCTTCCCGCCTTGACGTCCAATCCGTTCGGAACAGCTTTGTCTTGAGGATTAACCTGATCGACCCGGATCCCGAAAGGGCCTCCCAGATTGTGAATACCCTCGTGGCCGTTTACCTGAAGCAGGTCGAGAAGAATACGACGTTCACCGTGCGGGTCATCGAAGCCGCGAACGTGACAAAGTAACGATGCGGCCTGCGGTCGATCAGGGAAGAGGTATGTCCCGGAGCTCGAACGGGATTTGGCGGTAGGAGACTCGGTCCACGAACTGAAACCGAAGGGCCTCCACAGTCGACGGGTCAAACTCGTCGAAGCATATCTCCAGCCCGTTCCCCACGATCTCCGAATGGCTCTCACCATCGAACTCCCGGAGGAGCAGCCCGCGTCCCCATGCCCGCACCATTCTCGCCCTGCGCACGGTTCCGTCCCGGGCCACGGTCTCCGCTCCGGATAGCCTAAGCCGCAGTTCCTCCGCGCCGACTTCGTCATCCTCTCTCGCGTTGAACCGAATCAGGTAGCCCCATGCTCCGACGTCAGCGATCTCCGCCACAAATTGCGCCGCCTGGAACCGGCGACCCTTGACGGGCCTTTCCACAACGATCTCCTTCGCGGATTCCGACACCTTGTGCCCTACGACCCCCCGCAGCAGGGCGATCCTGGACGCCCCTGGCGCGATCGAGACGGCGAAGGAATGGGGCGGTACGTTGCTCGTCAAAACGTAACCTCCCACTCCCCCTGTTGAAGCGGAATAGCCCGAGTGAAATTTCACTTCGAGAGCGTTTCCCCGCTCGTCGGCTGCGGAATGGATTTCGAAGTAGTGCGGCGAGACGGAGTCAGTAATGCCCGCGGCCTCAAGCGAGACGATAGCCCGCCTTTGGGGTCGCTCTTCCAGCCTCACCCTGCGGAGCGAGACCCGGACGCCGTCGCCTGGGCCTGAGGTGGCACGGCATCCCAAGAAGGAGGTCAGCATGAGCGCTGCCAGCACCGCTCGAACCATCCGATTTACTGGACGTTAGTCGGGTTCGCGGTCATGTAGAATGATGTCATTGTCAGCGAGGTGACCATGAGGCATAAAAGGGCGATTTGGCTAACCGTGTCGGCATTGGCGGCGGTCTGCGTCCTTGTCGCTGCCGCCTGCCAGGGCCGGTCCGCAGACCTTTTGGCGGATCATGATCCCAAGGTGCAATGGGAGTACAAGTCTCTAATGGTCGATGCCAACCGACCCTTTGACGAGAAGCAGTTCAATGGGTTGGGTGCCGAGGGCTGGGAACTCGCCGGCTCATTCACCTACAAGAATGAATCCGCGGACCCGTTGGTCTTCAAGAGGGTCAAGCAAAAATGAGGACCTATTTCAACTGCACCAGGCCCACGCAGTCCACGTCCTCGAAGGAACGACCGTGGATTCCGACGACGTAGGCTCCGTCCCCGCCCAGCTTCACCTCCCCTCCTCCGCCGGTCCCTCCCAGCCATTTGCTCTCGTAAGAGTCGCGGGAATCGAGCGACGCCCCGCCGACCCTCATGAAGACGACCTTGAACGCGTCCACGCGGATCCCGCCCCGCACGACGATGCCCGCGACGGCGTAGCCGGGCTTGGCGACGATCTCCTGGGGCGTGCCTCCGAACCTCCCGTAGGTCTTTCCCTCCACGCGCTTTGCCCCCGCGAGGTAGATCGGCTGAAGGGCCTTGACGATCGTCCCCGCCGCGAACGGGGCCGTCACGTATTTGAAGCCGACCAGGAGGCCCGTCGGCTGGGGAACGTCCTCGAACTCGACGCCTCCCGATCCGCCCACGGCCGCGGTCCGCGCGGGCTGCCCCGGCGGACGGATGAAGCTCCCCGACTCCCGGAGGCGGTTCTCCACCCGGGCCTTGACGAGCCCCGTGACGCCGCCCTGTAGAGCCCGCTCGTACCAGCTGAAGCTCCGGGCGCGCATCCGCTTCTTGAACTCGGCGTTGCGCTCCTTCTCCGAGAGGTCCCACCACGCATCGCCGAGCGCCGCCTGGTCGGCCCCCTGGACCGGCCGGGCGACTTCCTTCTCCGCCAGGGCCTTCAGGGCGGCGTCGCTCCCCTTGGCGAGCATCGGCGCGCCCTGCTCCCAATCCCCCGCGACCAGGCAGAGGAATCTTCCGACCGCGAGATTGGCGCCGGGATCGTTCGGCTTTTCCCCGAGCGTCTTCCGATGAGACTTGACCGAGTTGGCCTCCTTCTGGATGAAGTTCACCTCACGGGACAGCGCTTCGGCGCGCGTGGCGACCGTGACGTCCGCCGAGGCGCGGCCGGCCGCCTCCATCTTCGCGGTCACGGCCGCCGCCGCCTCGTACTGCCCCGCCCGGACGGCCTCCTCGGCAAAAGAGATATACCCGCGGGCGAGCGCCGCCGCCCCTTCGGGCCCTCGCGCCGCCGTGGCCGCCTTTGCGAGCGCGGCGGACTTTGCTGGAAGTGTGTCGAATTCGTAGGCCCGTCCCAGGGCGTCGATCGCATCGAACGCGGTCTCAATGTCCCCTGCCTGCAGCGCGAGGTCGCGTGCTTCCCGGTACAGAACGAACCGGATGACCAGGTCGTCCCGAGTCTCTGTTCCCTGCTGGAGGAGCTTTCGGCCGAGCGCCTGGACGTCGGCGGGGGCGCGCTTGGCATAGTCGGTTTTGAAGGTTTCCCGGATCTGCTTCTCCGCGTCCTTTTGGGCTGCCGCGGCCGGCACGGCGGACTTCCGGGGCAAGGCCGGCGCCGCCGGAGGAGAGGGCGCGGCGGGGGCGGCCGGGTCTTTCCGCTCGACGGCCTCGGAGGGCTTCTCCCCCGGGGACTTGGGCGTCGGCGGCGACGTCTCCGCAGCCGCCAGGGTCTGGCCGGGAATCAGACCCGCCCCCTGGATGATCGCGCCGGCCTGGGCGGGGCGCTCGTCGAACCGGATGACGAACTCCTTCTCCTGACCCTCCCGGATGACGGCGACGCGGGCGCGCGCGCCGGCGCGGATCTGGGCGACGAAGGTCCCCAGGAGCGCGGCGGAAGCGTCCTTGCCGATCTCGTCGAGCTTTTTATTGTCGAAGATGGTGACGCGGTCGGTGATCTGGAGGACGTCGTCGACGTAGGGGTTCTGCCCTTCCTGCTTGAGCCGGGCGACGAGCTCCGTCAGCTTGGCCTGCGAGTCGACCATCGTCTGTCGAAGCTGCGAACCCTCGAGCGCGGCGCCTTTGAGCTCGCAGTACGCCGCCGCGATTCCCGCGAGGTTAATGTGCCCGACCGTCTGATCGATCTGGCGGCGGAGATCCTGAGGCGAGACCTGGACGGGCGGCGGCGGATCCGGAGGCGGTTCCCTCGGCGGGGGCCGGGTCGGCGGCGCGGCGGCCTCCGGCGCGGGAGCGGGCTCCGGCGGCGGGTTGGGGAGCGCCGCCTTGGGGGCCGGCGGGGATGGCGCCGGCGAGGGACGGGCGGCACGCGCCTCGGGCTGGGGCTCGGTCTTGCCGGAACCCCCGCCCAGGAGAAGCGCGAGCAGCCCCGCCAGCAGGACGGCGGCGGCCCCGCCCGCCACGATCCATTTCCAGGCGAGCGGCCGGGCGGCCGGAGCCGGCGCGTCCGCGACCACCTCCACGATGCGGAATCCATCGTCAGGTGGCTTCGTGATTGGCGCGGCCTTGCATTTCGGACAGAGTGTGCCCGCGCGGCCGGTCTGGGGATCCGGAAGCAAGTCCTCCCCGCATCGGCGGCACTTCCCCGGGGTCGTCATGGGCACCCTCCCGCATCAGCGGAGCTTTTTTCCCTGGCCTGAGATCGGGGTCAGCGCGAGCTTCGTAATTCGGAACCGGCTGCCGCACGTGCCGACGTACATTCCCTTCCAGTTCACGACCTTCCAGAAGGCGACGTTGAGCCCTGCCATGCGGTTGAAGTTCCCCTGAAAGTTCACGAAGCCCTTCCCGTCGATCGTGGCGACGATGGCGGCCTTGCGAACCGAGATGACGACCGTGCTCGCCTTGCCGTTGGTGAGGAGAGGACCTTGCACGCTGGCCGGATTCTTGTCGAAGAGCGTGCCGTCCACATGCTCCAGACCGGAACGGCCTCCCAGATTCGAGAAGCCGTCGATCCAGACGGCGGCCGTCACCGCCCCCCGGACGAAGCCGAAAAGGATCGCATCAGTTCCTTGCACCCGCTCGACCACGGCGGTGAGATCGAACTCGTCAGGCGTGCCGTAGGGAATGAGGATGCGGGTGTACTTGTCGTCGGGAGAACACAGCACCGATCCCTCGAACGCCCACTCCCCGTAAGGTTCATGCTTCAGGTCGATGAGCCGCAGGAGGTTGAGCTGTCCGGGCTGGGACTCCTCGATTTCAGCCAGGCGCTTGTCGACCTTGACCTTCGAGAGGCCCGTCGCGCCCGACGCCGCCTGCTCGTACCAGTGCTGGGCGCGGGCGACAATCCGTGCCTTTTTCCAGGGGCTCCTTTCCTTCTGTCCGACTTCCCACCAGCCGTCCGCCACTTCAAGCTGCTTCTCCGCCTCCGTCGGCTTAGCCAGGTCCTTCTCAACCGTGGACTTGAGCGGCGGCTTCGCCCCCGCCGATAGGTGGACCAGCCCCTGTTCCCAGTTGCCGCGGACGAAGCAGAGGTAGCGGCCAACCGCCTCGGGGTCCGCAGGCGCGGGCTTGTCGAGATCCGCCTTCACCCGCTGGTAGTCGCTCTTGAGGCTTGAGAGATCGCGCTGGAACTCCTGCGCCTTGCCGGGGATCGTCGGGTCCTGAGACGCCCTCCCCAGGAGCTCAGCCCTGGTGGCCGCCGTCGCCGCGGCCTCGTAGTCGTCCAGCTTGACCGCCTCGGGGATGAGCGAAAGGTACGCGCGCCCCACGCTCCGCGCGAGCTCGACGTCTTTCCCGGCCGTCGCGGCCTTCGCGAGGGCCGCGAGCTTGAGGGTCATCGGCTGAACGGCGAACGATTTTGCGAGCTCGTCTACCGCGCGGATCGCGGTCTCCACGTCGCCGCACGCGGCGGCCACGTCGCGCGCTTCCTTCAAGAGGACGCAACGGGCGACTGGGTCGTCCTTGGTCTCCATGCCGCGGTTGAGGAGCTGCCGTGCGAGGGACTGCTGGTGCTGGGCAGCCTTCTTGGCGTAGTCGTCTTTGAACAGGTCCCTGACGACTTTGAGCTTCTCCTTCTGGGCGTTGGCGTCCGGTTCGGGCGGGAGCGCGGGCGGCTTGTCCTGGAACGCGGCCCCCGCGACGAAGACCAGGCCCAGGGCCCAGCGAGCCGGCATGCGAAACCCTCCCCGTGCAGACCATGGATTATACGACCCATTCCCAGGGTATACTGCGTTCGAAGGCCGTGAAATTCCAAGTCGTCCTGGTCGCCTTGAGTCTGCCCGCCGTCCAGGAAGACGCCGCCAAGGAGGCCCGCCGGCTCGTCCAGAAACTGCGCTCTGAAGCGATCGAGGAACGCGAGGATGCCGCCCGGGACTTGAAGACACTGGGCACCGCGGCCTTTCCCGCCCTGGAGGAGGCTGCCAAGAATCCCGACGCGGAGGTCGCTGCGCGGGCGCGCCATCTGATCCAGGCCATTCGAATCCGTACACAGCTGACCGATTCTCTCCTGACGGCGATGCCCGGCGTGGAAGACAGGCTCGCCGGAGCCCCGGACCAAGTCTGGTTGGAAGTTTTCCGGGATGCCCTCCGCGTCGGCAGAGGGTCTTCGTCAGACACCGCCCTTGAGACGAGAGACCTGGCACCCCTGGCCGCCCGCGCCGTGCGCGGCGCCTCGACGACCGCCGAGAAGCTCGCCGTTTTCCAGGAGGTTTCCTCGCGGGGCCTCGCGTCTGCCGTGCCGGAGTTGGTTCGGCTCCTGCGCGACGGCGAGCCTCGTATCCGGCAAGCCGCGCTTTCGGCCCTGGAGAAACTGGGCGCGCGCGTCTCGCTCGACGACATCAAGCCCCTCCTGGAAGATCGGGACTCTTACATCCGCCGGAGCGCGGTCGAATCTCTGGGAAGGATGGGAGCCAGAGAAGCTGTCCCCGCGCTCGCCAAGCTGATCAACGACCGGGATTGGGACGTGTCGAGATCCGCGGCGCATTCGCTCTCCCGGCTGGGGCACGCGGATGTGCTGCCGGAGCTCCTGAAACTGCTTGAGCCGGACGCCCCGCGCGCCGGCTGGTGGACCGTCGCCGCCTTCGGCACGTTGGGATCGAAGGAAGCCGCTCCCGCCCTTCGACAACTCCTCAGGAGCGAAAAGCCCGGCGAACGGGGCAGCGCGGCCACGGCGCTCGCCGACCTCGGGGTGCGGGAGGCCGCAGGCGATATCCTGCCGCTGCTCGGAGATGCGGAGGGCTCCGTGCGCTCGAACGTCGCCCAGGCGCTGGCCAAGCTGCGGGCCAAGGAAGCGATCCCCGACCTCAGAAAGCTGCTCAAGGACCCGAACGACATCGTGCGGCGAAACGCCTGCTGGGCGCTCAAGCATCTTCGAGCGGAAGAGGCGGTCCCGGACCTTGTCGAGGCGCTCAAGGATTCGGACGCCCATCTCCGGCAGAGCGCGGTCGATGCCCTCGAGGACATCGACCCGAAGGCGGCCGTCTCCGGCATCGTCGCCCTTCTGAAGGACCCCGAGGCCAAGGTTCGCGCCGCCGCCGGCGGCGTCCTGGGGCGATTGGAAGCCGAGAGCGCGGTGCCCGACCTCCTCAAGCTGCTGGACGACCCCGACGAGGATGTCCAAAACGTCGCGATCGACGCCCTGGTCGCCCTGCGGGCGCGGGCAGTCATTCCGCGCCTGGTCAAACGCCTCGACGATACGGGTTTCTTCGGGCGCGGCCGCGGAGCGCTTCATCAGCTTGCGGAGTTCGGGGACGTCTCAGTCCTTCCGGACATGCTCCGGGCGGAAAAAAACGGGCGCTCATCCGACCTTTTCTACCGGTTCCGTCGGAGAGAGCTCGTGCCTGCCCTCGTCACCCTGCTGAAAGGTGGAGACTTGGAGTTGGCGGCATTGGCGGCCAATGCTCTTGGGTCGATCGAGGCTCGCGAAGAGACCTCAAGCCTCAAGGGGCTCCTCAAGGCGGAAGCGCTCGCCCTCCGGACAGCCGCTGCCGATGCGCTCGGCAGACTGGACGCCGTCGAGGCCGCATCCGAGCTGCGAAGTCTCCTCGGGGACAAGGACCCCTCGGTCCGCCTGTCGGCTGTCGCCGCGCTCGGGGACCTCAAGGTCCGTGAGGCGATCCCTGCATTGGTCGAACTCATGAAGGACGAGAACCCGGAGATGCGGGGATCGGCAATCCGGGCCCTGACTTCGCTTCGCGCCGCGGAGGCGGTGAAGCCGCTCGTCCAGATCCTCAAGGATCCTAAGGCGCCCCACCTCGGTTCCGCCGTGGCCGCGCTGGGACAACTGCGTGCACGCGAGGGGGCTGCCGTGGTCGCTTCGATGCTTGCCCACCGCTCGCCGGGCATCAGGAACGTGGCCGCCGAAGCGCTGGCTCGAATGGGCGCGCGGGAGTCGGTGCCTGCTCTCATCAAGCTGCTCGACGACGACAACAGCCTCATCCGCCGCAGCGCGGTGAACGCGCTGGCGGCGCTCCGTGCGAAGGAGGCGTCGCCTCAGATCCTGGCGCGTCTCGAGGACTCGGATTCAAACGTCCGCGTGGACGCCGCCCGCGCGGCGGGGACGCTTGCCATCCGGGAAGCGATCCCGAAGCTCGCGCGGATGGTCCGGGAGGACAGCGACTTCGTCGGGCGCGGAGCCGTGCCCGCGTTGGCCGACCTTGGGGCTCGTGAAACGATTCCAGATCTCGTCGCCGCGGTCGGGCGGCCCGGATGGATGCACCCCTGGGATGAGACGGTTCCGCCGGCCCTTCGCAGATTGGGAGCCGAAGACGCCATCCCCGGCCTCCGTAAGCTGCTGGGAGCGAACGAATCCCGGGTGCGCGCGCACGCGGCGGAGGTGCTGGGAGGGGTGGACGCCGTCCAGGCGATCCCCGACCTCGTCGCACTTGTGAAGGACGACGATGCCCAAGTGCGGGAAGGGGCGGCGGAGGCGTTAGGGGTGCTCGGCGCCCGGAGCGCCTCGGGAGATCTCATCTCGCTTCTGGAGGACGAGGAACGAGTCCGCGAAAAGGCTGCTCGGGCGCTCGGCTTCGTCGGGACTGCGGATGCCGCTCCCGCGCTCCGGCGGCTCCTCAAAGACCGGAGCGATCGAGTGAAGCAGGCGGCGATAGAGGGACTGGGACGATTGGGCGCGCGCGAGGCGGCCGCGGAGATCCGTCCTTTCCTCGACGCGCACAGTCAGTACCTGCGGATGGCGGCGGCGTCCGCGCTCTGCCGTCTGGGATCGACGGACGGGGTCCCCGTCCTTCTTGCCGAATCGTCCAACCTGACGGCTCTCAACGCGATCCGGAATCCCGAGGCGTGGCGTCGCTGGAGCGAATCTCTTGCCGGGGAGGATCTCGAGGGAACGGCGCGCGGAATCGCCTCGCGCCTGGCGGAGCGGTTCCGGCTCAAGGTCGAGGCCGCCGGGGAGGCGCAGGAAAACGGCTGGACGGTGCCGCGCATTCGAGTGGGTCGCTCGTGCGCCGACGTTCTTCACTACGTGATGTGGTCGGGAGAGGAGGCGATCCTGGAGCCGGACCGCTTGCGCCTGCTCCCTCAGCGCGACGCGCGCTTATTCTGGCAGCAGTGGTGGGGAGAGCAAAGGAGATGATGATGGCATACGGGGCCGTCCGAATCCCAATTCTGGCCTTCCTCGTGTGGGCCATCCAGGACCCGGCGCCCAAGGCGGACGACGTCGAGTTCCTGACGCGGCTCACCCAAGACCTTACCGCGGCAGCCCCGACCGAAGCAGAGCTCAAGGCGTTCGCGTCCGATCCCGACCCGGCCAAGAGAACGAAAAGGATTGAGCAGTTCCTGAATTCCGACGGCTTTGCCGACCTCTGGGCGCGACGCTTCGCGGACTTCCTCATCGGCGACCCCAAGGAGGTGAGACCTACGTGGGTATTCGGGCTGGCGCCCGAAGCGCCTTCGCGCAGGGCGAAGGATTTCCAAACCTGGCTTCGCGATCAGATCAAGAAGGATCGACCGTGGAACGAAATCGCCGCCGAAATCTTGAACGCCCGGGGAAAAAGCGAGCAGAATCCCGCCGTCGGATACCACCTGGCGCTTCATAGGGGAAAGGGGCACTCCCAGGAGTTCGCCGAAGCGGTCGCGAGGCAATTCATGGGGGTCCGGCTCTACTGCGCGCGCTGCCACGATCACCCCTTCGATAGTTGGGACGAGAGACACTATTACGGGCTGGCCGCTTTCGTGGCCCGTCAACGGGTGAAACCCTACGGGACGCCCGGTGCCTTCGAGCATGTCGAACTGACGTATGCCGACAAAGGGGAGACGTACGTCGGCAACAATTCCGCGAACGTCGCAAAACCTGTCTTTCCCTTCGGAGGGAGCGCGCCGGTGGGCGACGGCGTGGACCGCGTGGCGACGCTGGTCGATCTGATGACCTCCAAGACCAATACGCAGTTCGCGAGAACCCTGGTCAATCGCGTGTGGGGCTGGCTCTTCGGCCGGGGGATCGTGGATCCGGTCGACGACTTCAACGCCAGCAATCTTCCGGCTATCAGCGGAGTGCTCGAACCCCTTGCCACGGAGTTCGTCGCCAACAAGTACTCGATCAAGCACCTGGTGAAATCGATCTGCCGCTCGGAACGCTATGAGCGGCCCGGCGGCTGGAAGAAGGAGATGGAACAGGCTTCGCTCAAGGCTACCGCCTGGTGGCGGAAGAAGTTTACCGTCCCCAAACCTCTCAAGGATCCCCCGCCCCTCAAAGTCACCTTGACCGCGCCCGAAGCCTGGGTCCGTGTGGGCTCCCTCTCCTTCATGAATGCGCCTTCCGACAGCCCGATCAGCGCCGCGGCTCATTACTTCGTCCCCGATAAGGCGAAAAAAGCGCTCCCCGCCCTGTTTCGCCTGGGCGACCTCAAAGGGAGACCCAAGACCATCGAGGACCAGCTGGAGGCGTGGGCTCGTCAGGGACTCGCGCGCAAACCCAAGGAGGAGAAGTTGGACGGAACGTTCAAAACGACGGTGCTTGATGTCTCGGGCCCGTTCACGTGTCAGCAGGGGTCGGCCGGTCCGGTTCCCTACCGGGTGCTCCTCGCGACGGTTCAATTTGCCGACGGCCCCTGGTTCTTCGAGCTGGCCGGTCCCGCCGAAACGGTGGACGGCTGGCGGGAGGAATTCCTCTGCCTTCTCAAGACGGCCTCCCGATAATCCCTCCGCATAGCCGCGCCCCCTTCAGCGCCGACCTCTACCTTGTCCTGCGGCCTCGGCCCGTGACCTCCACGATCTCCACCTTGTGAAAGGCCGTGGGGCTCTCGAAGGAAGCCAGGCCCAGCAGGTTCTCGCTCCGCAGCGTCCAGCCCGGGGCCATGCTGAAGTCCGAGTAGTCGGTCTTCACTTCCCGGAGAAGCTCTCCGTCCAGGTACGCGCGGATCGCGTCCTTGCGCACCTGGATGACGGACGTATGCTCCTTTCCGGGCGGAAATCCCGGCCGGTCTCCGATCGTGGGATTCGTCGGCGAGCTGGTCCACTGTCCCCGCACGAGTCCGAAGCCGTAGCGGCTGTCCCCCGCGCCCAGGACCCAGACGAACTGCTTGCCCGGCCGGCAGAGGATCTGGTTGATGTCGCTCGCGCCGCTCACGCGGGAGAAGACGACCGTCAAGTCGTACTCCGCGGGCGGCTGGTACGGAATCTCCAGGCGCGCGAACTTCGTCGCGTCGGAGACCAGCTTTCCCCCTTCCTTGCTCCACGACCCGCCCACCGCGTCCTTCTTCGGGTCCACGAGCGCGAGGACGTCGATCGCCGCCTTCCCCGCCGGCGTGACCGGCTTCGCCGGAGGCGGGGGAACCCTGAGCATACGCCCCGTTCCGGATACCGGCGTCAAAACCAGGCGGCTCACTTCGTATGTGCCATAGAGCGAGGTCAGCGCGAGCGCGCCTTTCGTCGGCGTCTCCCACCCGCCCGGCGACACGCGCTTCCAGTCGGCTTTCCACTGCAGGATCCTCTTGCCGTCGACCATGACCTCAAGGCTCGAGGATCGGACCGCGCAGACCACGCGGAGCGGTTTCCCCTTGACGAATAGCGCCCCCGTGTAGGAAGTCTCGTTGCGATCCTCCATCACCCCCTCGATGAATCGCAAGCCCGCGTGCTTCTGGTGCCAGGAGCCGATCATCATCATCACTTGCGCCTCGCCGTGCGCCACACCGATCCCGAACCCGTCGGGGCCGTCCTTCCATTCCACCGACAGATCCAGGTCGTATTCCGCAGGGGGGACGTAGGGGACCTGGAGCAGCGTGTCGATCGCCGCAGGCGTGATCAGCGCGGCGCCCTTGCCCTCCCACGCGCCCCGAGAAGCATCCTTCTTCGGATCGATCAGGGCCAGAAGATCCACGGCCCCTTTGGGGAGGATGCCTACGCTCTTGAGCGGAGCCGACGGCCCGACGGGCGCTCCCCCCGCCGGTCCTGTGCTCGGCGCCGCTGGAGGCGCCGTGCCCGCGAGCCTCTGCACTTTGCCTTGGCCGGAGACCGGAACGAGCGTCAGCTTGCTGATCCGGAAGACCGTCCCGTGCGCCCCGATGAAGGGGAGCTTCTTATTCGGGATGTCCCATCCCGGCTGGAAGAGCGACCGCTTCTCGTCCCCTTTCCACGGATACGACAGGAGCTTTCGGCCGTCCACCGTCACGGTCAGTTCCCGCCGACGCACCGAGCAGAGGATGCTCACCGCCCGATCCTGCGGCAGGACAGCTCCCTGGTGGCGAATTCCCGTATCGCCGAGCACGGTATAGGCGCTGTGACCGGCGTCGAGGCCGACCCCCATGAACGCCTCGCCCCGGGGAAGGCCAATGTAGAAATCTTCGTCGTGGACCTTGCGCTCGACGACCGCATGGAAGTCGTACTCCTCCGGCGGGATGTAGCGGATCTGAAGCCGGCCCCACCACTCCTGTGGAGACACGAGCGTGCCGCCATCAAACCGCCAGGACCCCTGGATCGAGTCGATCCGCGGATCGATGAGCTTGAGCAGATTCACGGGGCCTCGATCCAGCCCGTCGATCGTCTCGAGCCGCTTTTCGACCTTGGCCCGGACGAGTCCCGTCGCTCCCGCAAACGCCAGCTCGTACCACTGTTTCGTGCGCTCAAGGAGGCGCTGCTTCCGGATCGGCTGGCGCTCCTTCTCGGCCAAGTCCCACCAGCCGTCCGCGACCTCGACCTGGCCGGCCGCGTCGGCGGGCCGCGCGACGTCCTTCTGGGCGAGCTGGTTCAGCGGGGGCTTCGCGGCGGCCGCCAGGATCGGCAACCCGCGGTCCCACTCGCCTTTGACGAAGCAGAAGAATTTGCCGACGGCTTCCTGATCGCCCGTGCCGGGCTTCTCGATCGCCCCCTTGACCTTCTGATACTCCTCCTTGACGAAGGCGATCTCCTTTCGAAGGTCCTGGGCCCGAGCCGCCAGGACGCCGTCCTGCGCGCCCCGGGCGAGCGCCTCCGCCTTCGTCGCCGCCGTCGCGGCCGCGTCGTAATTCTCCGCTCCCACGGCTTCCTCGGCCAGGCGGCAGAAGGCGTCGGCGAGCGGGGCGGCGACTTCCGGCCGGCGCACGTTCGCCGCCATCTTGTTGAGGGCGGATGATTTCAGGGCAACCCCGTCCACCTCGAAGCCTCGGCCCAGCTCGTCCGTCGCGGCGAGGCACGTCTCGAGGTCCCCTGCCTGAGCGGCGAGATCCCGGGCTTCGCTCAGGAGGACAAACCGCGCCTTCGCGTCGTTCTGCTCCTGACGCCCCTGCTGGTAAAGCTTCTGCGCCAGGATCGCCACGTCGGCGGGAGCCTTCTTGGCGAACTCGGCCTTGTAGATCTCGCGAATGGACTTCTCGGCTTCCTTCTGCGCGGCGGCGTCCGGCACGGGTTGCTTGCGCGGAGCCTCGGGCGGCGGAGCGGGCTTCGGCGTCGGCGGGTCCGGGGGCTTGGCCGCGGGCGTAGGGGCCGGGTCGGACGGCTTGGGCGCTTCCGCGGCTCCCGCCGGGCCCTTCACCGTCTGACCGGGGATGAGCCCGACCACCTGGAGGATGGTAAGCAGGTCCGCCGGCCTCTCGTCGAAACGGATCACGAACTCCTTGGTCGCGCCGTCGCGGAGGACGGCCACGCGGGCCCGCGAGCCGCCCTTGATCTGCGCGACGAACGTCCCCAGGAGGGCCGCGGACGCCTCGGTGCCGATCTTGTACAGCTCCCGGTTCTCGAACCAGGAGATGAGGTCCGCGGGCCGGAGCAGGTCGTCGACGTAGGGGTTCTGCCCCTCTTGGCGAAGCTGGGCGAGCAGGGCGTCGAGCTTCTCCTGCGTCTGGGTCATGGTCTCGCGGAGCTTTCGAGCCGCGTCGGCATGTCCGCGGAGATCGGCGTAGTAGGCCGCGACCGCCGCGAGGTTGATGATGCACGTATAGTGGTCGAGCTGTCGCCGCTTCTCCTGCGTGGAAAGCTGGACGAGTTCCTCGGGCTTTCTCTCTACGGGCGGCGCCGAGGGAGGCGGCACGGGCTCGGGCGGCAGGGGGACCGGGACCGGCGCCGGTTTGGGCTCCTCGACTTTCCGGACGGGATCCGGCTTCTTCGACACCACCGGCGGCGGAGTCGGAGGGGGCTCGGGCGCCTTCGGGCTGCCACTTGTGAAAGCCAGGATGCCGACCACGACGGCTACGAGCGCTGCCGCTCCCCCGGCCAGCCATTTCCAGGGCGGCTTGGGCTTGGGAGCGGGCGGAGGGGCGACTGCGGCGCGTCGCGTCGCGGGCGTCGGCGCGGGTCTCACCTCCGCGGGCGCGTGGCCCCGGAGGGCCTCCAGCGCCCGCTCGAGGTCCCGCTGCAGTCCGCCGGCGGAGTCGTGGCGTGCCGCGGGGTTTTTCGCGAGCAGCTTCCGCGTGATCTCCCCGAGGATCGGCGGCAGGTTCGGCGCGAACTTGTAAAGCGGCGGCGGCGACTCCTGGACATGCTTCATCAGGATGGCGGTCGCGGATGGCCCCGTGAAAGGGGGCCTCCCCGCCAGGCCCTCGTAGAGGATGACCCCCAGCGAGTAAAGGTCGGAGCGGCCGTCCACCTTCTTCCCCTGAACGTGTTCCGGCGAAACGTAGTGGGGCGTTCCCACGAACATCCCGCTCTCCGTGAGCTTGAGCGTGTCCTCCGTCTGGACGGCGAGGCCGAAGTCCCCGATCTTCGCGCCGTCCTTGGCGATCAGGATGTTCGCGGGCTTGATGTCGCGGTGCACCAGGCCCGCCTCGTGGACGCGCTGGAGGCCCCGCGTCACGTCGCGAAGGATGCCCAGGAGCCCCGCGGGATCGACCGGCCTCTTCTCTCGGAGCACCGCTTCGAGCGTGGGGCCGTCCACGTGCTCCATGACGAGGAAGAGCAGGTCGCCCTCCTTGCCGAAGTCGTAGACGTGGACGATGTTGGCGTGGCTCACGGAGGCCAGGACCTTGGCCTCGCGTTCGAATCGGGCCGTGAATTCCGGGGAGGCGGCGAAGGCGGGACCCAGGAGCTTCAACGCGACCTGGCGGCCCAGGCTCGTCTGCCGGGCCTTGTACACCACGCCCATGCCGCCCGTGCCGATCAGCTCAACGATCTCGAGCCCGTGAAAAACCGCGCCCGCCTTGAAGGGCGCCTGAAAGGCTTCCATCCTCGTGGCGGAGGTCACGGGCGGAGCGCCGGGATCGGTCCTCAGGAGGGCGGCCAGGCACTTCGGACACATCCCGGAGAGCTCGCCTTCGATCGGGTCGGGGGCGAACGCGCCTCCGCACCGGGGGCATCGTTTCTCTTCGGACATGGGAGACCTCCCCGCTAATTCTACTCAGGGGAGCGGAAACAACGGGGGCGAGTTGCAGAAAAAGGTTACGAGAACGCCGCGAAGAGCTCCCGAAGTTCATCCCGGGTGTCTTCCTCGCTCTCCGTGTAAGACCGGACGACGTCGAGGATCGCTTCCTTGTAGCGGGCCCGCGTCCGGTGGATTCGCGTCTTGACGTCGCTTTCCGTGATCCCCAGCCGGCGGGCCACGTCGGCGTAGGAGGGCGCCTCCGAGGCCGTGTACCTGAGGTGAAGCCGGAGGGCCTCGAACTCCTCCTGGAGCGCCTTCAGGGCGCGGGCCATGACGCGGAATGCCCAGTCGCGCCGGAACGCCTTCTCGGGGGTCTCGTCAGAAACCGGCTGGCGCCTTACCTCGGATTCCGCCTGCGCGAAGTCCAGCGAGAGAAGCGGCCGGCCGCCGCCGCGCTTCTGGGCGCGGGCGCGGTCGTAGTCATCGGCCATGAAGTGCTCGAGGGCCGTGAGGAGGAACGTCCGGAATTTGCCCGCGCCACGGTCGACGTACTGGAGATAGTTCTTCTCCAGGAGCGCGGTGAAGAAACCTTGGGCGAGGTCCTTGCTCGCGTCCGGATCGCTGCCCTTGCGGCGGATGAAGAAATAGACGGGCTTCCAGTAGGTTTCGATCAGCTGCTGGAGCGCGTCGCGCCGATCGGCGGCCGAAGGGTCCTTGGCCCGCAGGACGACCGTCCACAAGGTCGACCGGAATTCACGCCGATTCCCGCCGATGGCCGTCTGGTCGTCGCGGCCGCTCACGATTTTGCGCCACTTCTCCGTGAGGCCATGCCTGGAGAGTATCTCGCCCGGAAGCGGAACCTGATATCACGAATCTGTTGGTCGTCTAGAGCGAGAAACTTTACGCCGAAGTAGGCTCCCTCGGTGGATGAGCCCACAAACGGCGTGGACCCCCGGTGGACCTTGCCGCTGCGATCTACAGCAACCAACGATTCCGGATCGGCTTGCCCCGCCAGCTCGAACAGACGCTCCGCGGTTCCTGACGCCGATGGCACACGAAAGAGGATGACGCCATTCCTGATCTGATCGAGGATGATGACCCGTCCATTGGAATCCTTCGATTGACCTTTCTCAAGCTTGTCGAAGATCACCTCGCGGGGCCGGTGAGGAATGGCGAAGGTGGCCTTGCCGCGGAGGGTCAGCTTCGACGCGCCCGGTGCGACGCCCGAAACGGTGAATTCGTAGGGGTCCGGTGGAGGGTGAACCACGATGTCTGCGACGCCGAATGTCGTCATCGATCCTCTTGTCGAAATCTTCGTGGCACTCCAGTAGCCGTCTTTGATCTCGAGGGCTGTGCCCTTGTCGTCCACGGCGCTTTCCACCTCGACGGCGAGCTTCCCAACGGGCTTTGGATAGCGCTCGCAATCTCCATCGAACTCGATGTACACGGCGCGCGGCTTCCCGACCGGCTCCACCACGGTCTCGAGCTTGGACAGGCGGAGACAGAAAGGACCGACATACGCCGCGGCGGCTTTTGGATGGGGGGCCGCGAGGAATCGAATGCTTCCGTCGGACCTTCTTTCGTAGGTCCGTTTTGCCTGACCCCGGCAGATCTCGTCCAGCACCTTGAGGAGCGGCGCGTCCTTGGCGTCGATCGTTACAGGTGAAGTCTTGTCCGCCGCGGAAGCCTCGAGGGTCAAGCCCGTCTGACGGGAGATCTCTTCGAGCACCAGGTTCAAGGCCTTGCCCGCGGCTCGAATTGTGACCGGCTTCGGTTCCCCATAGGCCTTCCGGAGGTCGCCCAGGAATTCAATCTCCCGGACGGCGCGCTCGGCGCGGGCTCTCCGCTCCGAACGATCCGATGCGCTCGCCGCCTCACGAAGCGCCCGCAACGCAGGATCGCCGATCTTCACGAGCTCGCGCTCTGCCTCGTCGCGGACCTCGAGACGCTCGTCGTCCAGCTTCTCCATGAGCTGGCGGACGCGCTCCTCCTGGGGCACGGCCAAACCCAGGAGTGCGACGAAAACGAAGGGTTTCATTTCTCGGCTTCCCACCAGGATTCCCAGAACTCGCGGGCCTGATCGGGGGAAAGGAGCCGGATCCGGTCGGGCTCAAGGACGGCCTCGAAGGTCTCGTAGAGCGCAGTCTCCAGCGCCGCCGCGACGCTCAGTCGGTCGCCGCGATTCTGGACGTGCCGCTCCCTGGCCGCCCATAGCTTTTCATTCCCCGAAAGTGTCGCCGGCCACTCCAGAGTCATCCCGGCTTCCTGAGCAAGGCGCTCGAGGACCTCCTTTCCCGTACCCGCCCGGTGCCCCTTGAACATCTTCGCGCTCAGCCGCTCCCAGACCGCGGGCTGGCGGAGCGCGTTCAGGCACAAGAGCCGCGGGCTGTGATCCCAATGGCCCAGCAGGACGGGCACCCCTTCCCGCGACCCCATGGCCGAGAGCCATTCCGCGGCCGCGATCCGCGTCTGAGCCTTGGCGTCCTTGATGAGCCGGCCCATGAGGGGCAGAGCTTCGGGGGTGCGGAGTTTGCGGAGCGCTTCGACCGCAGTCACCCGAACCCCTTCCTCCGGATCGTCCAAACCCTTGGCGATCTCGGGGATGGACGCCTTGGCTCCCAGGTTCCCGAGCGCCCGGATCGCGGCCGCTCGCGACCAGCGCTCGGGGTCCTTCAGGAGCTTTACGATCTCCGGAACGGCCTCCTGCGCGTCGAGATCGGCCAGGGCGCCGGCCGCCGCCCACCGGACCTCCTTGACGCTGTCGCGCAAAAGCTCGGTGAGTTTGGGGACCGCGTCCTTGGAGCCGACGGTTGCCGTCGCGGTCGCGGCCGCTCTCCGTACGGCGGAGTCGCGATCGTCGAGCAGTTTCAAGACATCGGGCAACGCCTCCTCTGTGGCCAGGTGGGGAAGCGCGTGGAGCGCCAGGCGGCGCACCTGGGAATTCGGATCCTGGAGAAGCTTGATCACTTCCGGATAGGCCTCCTTCGCCCGCATGCGGCTAAGGGCCTGCGCCGCGCTCAACTGGAGAGCGTTGCCCGGTGTCGGATCCGTGAGGAGCTTGGCGATCCGACCCGCCGCCTCGGTCGCCTTGAGCTGACCCAGCCCGGCGGCGGCGCCGCCCCGCGCTTGAGCGTCCGGGTCATCCAGCATCTTGATGAGGCCGGGAATGGATTCCTTGTCGCCCAGCTCGCCGAGCGTCTGGGCGGCCATCTGTCTCATCGCGGATTGCCTGCTTCGGAGCATGCGGCGCAGCTCCGGGATGGCTTCCTGGGCTCCCATTTCGCCGAGCACCCACGCCGCCTGGGCCTGCGCCAGGAAGTCGTCGCCTTTGAGAACCTTGATGAGATCGGGGACGGCCTCCGTCGCTCCAAAGGACCCGAGCGTGATGATGGCCTGGCTTCGGCAGGAATTGAACCGGTCTTCATCCTCCCGCGAGAGGACCTCGATGAGGGCCGGGATTGCCGATCGGAGCTGCAGGCTCTCCGCCGCGTTGATAACCTCCTCCCTTTCTTCCTGCGTTCCGGCGCCGCGGATCGCCTCGGCCGCCAGGGCTTCGAAGTCCGCCTTCTTGAGCTTGGGGAACCCCTGCTCGTCGGAGAGTTTTCGTCCTTCCTTGAACACCTGGGTCCATTCGTTGGGCGTCCCCCGGGCCAGGCGCCCGTCCACGCCCGGCATCAGGCGGAGCAGGTTGGGCGTCAGCCGCGCGTGGACCTCCTCCCGGGTGAGCTTGCGCGGTTCCTCCGGCGGCTTCTGAGCGACGGGCACCGGAGGCCTCGAGATCCGCCCGCCTCCCTTCAGCCGCTCCAGGGCCGCCTCCGCCTCGCGACTTTCGACGCCGAATCGGGCGCTCTTCGCCACCGACGCGAGCGCCTCGCGGGCTTCCTTCGTCCCGATCCTCTCCAGGGCGGCGAGCGCCCTCCATCGGCGGAGCGATTCGCCCGAGCGAAGAACGAGCCCGCTTCCTTCGGCGAGCAATCCCTCGATCCGCCCCCGCGCCTCCTGAGAAAGCGTGCCGCCGAGCAGCTTCCGGAGCGTCTCCTCGCCGGCGATCCGGCCAAGCTCCCTGGACGTCTCGTCGCGGACGCCGACGTCGCCGTCGTCCAACCGCGCGATGAGGGCCTTGACCCGTTCCGCGTCGCCGGG
>Ga0187892_10002933_pt1 | contig 32471 bp, 25 predicted proteins | sample MA1701073metaG_FD_139345 | JGI IMG/M metagenome (GOLD analysis project Ga0187892, IMG submission 139345) | Bio-ooze microbial communities from a basaltic lava cave in the Kipuka Kanohina Cave System on the Island of Hawaii, USA - MA170107-3 metaG ...
ACGGATTTAAACGGATGACACGGTTCTGAAATACAGAACGGTTAATAGAATCTCTTCTATGAACGTGTTTGTCACCATTCCGTCTGATCCGTGACTATCAGTGAAAATCTGTGGCTTTATTGCATCTCCTCTGATCCGCGTTCATCCGCGTAAATCCGCGGCTAGTTATCAGTTAATCAGAGGCTCCTAAAGTGTGTCGGACAATGTATCGGACGATGAGTTACGGCTTGGCACTCGCTCGCTTTAGTTCCTCAAGGGTGCGCTTGTGTTGCTCGAGCTTTTGCCCCGCCTCAGCGAGTTTGCCTTGGGCTGTCAGCCTTTGATACTCGTCGAATTCCTGCACAGCTCTGAGAATCAATTGGTGAACCGTAGCGCCGGACTGTGGTGTCGGTGTCGGTTTGGCCTCCTCAGCGGGAGGCTTCTCGCTCGACGGTCGGGCCTCCACTGCCGGGGGTTTCGCTGCCTCGCCGAAAAGGTTATGCATTGCCTCTTCAAAAGTCTTGCCATAAGCAACGCGTTCCTGGATTGCCAGGACGACCAAACGGAGTTCCGGCATTGGACTCCGTTCAGCCTGCAGATAGACCGGCTCGACGTACAAGAGTGATCGTCCGATGGGAATCACGAGCAAGTGGCCGCGCAAAACGTTCGAACCTTGTTGGTTCCACAGACTAAACTGCGCCGAAAGGTCAGGATTCTGGTCGATGCGAGCTTCGATTTGTAGAGGGCCGTCGATAAGACGCGACTCGGGAAAGTTATACACGAGCAACTTGCCATAGTTGTCGCCATCACTTCGCCCTGCCATCCAGCCAATCATGTTGTTGCGATTGGCGGGGGTGAAAGGCAGTATCAGAGCAAACTCCGGCTTGGTGTCCTCACCCGGCAACTGCATCAGGACAAAATAGGGATCAATCGGGGTCGTCACTTTCTGCTTCTGTTCATCTGTTACTAACTGGTTGGCGACACTCCAGACGTCTTCGCGCTGAAAGAACACTTTCGCGCTATTAGTGTGATACAGGCCAAAAACTTCACCCTGGACGCGAATTAGGGTCTCCGGATAGCGAACGTGGGATCGCAAGTCGGCGGGCATCGCGCTCGCCTCTTTAAATAGCGTGGGAAACGTGGCGCGATAGGTGGCGATCAGCGGATCTTCTGGATCGAATACATAGAAATCGAGCGAGCCATTGTATGCGTCAATGACTACCTTGACACTGTTTCGAATGTAGTTGACGTTATCGTTTCCGACTCGATGATGCCGTGAGTAGGGAAAGTTTGAAGATTCTGTATAAGCGTCGATTATCCAATAAAGACGACCCTCCTGGCTGATGACGGTGTAAGGATCTCTGTCGTAGATCAGGAATGGAGCAACCCCGTTGACGATGGTACTGATGTTTCGATTAATCAACACCCGACTGTCAGGGGTTACGTCGTCTGAAAACGGCAGCGTGGAGAAATCGTTCAACGCCCAGGCCAGCAGTAGCCGGCGGAAGCGGCCGCCAATGCGAATGCCGCCGGTTCCTTCGTACACCGTGAAAGAATTTGCCTCGCCCTGCGGAAAGTCGAATTCCCTCTGTGCGGTTTTGACGTAAACATCGGTGTCGGTTTTCTGACCGAAATAGATTTGTGGGCGGGTGACTGTAATCTCAGGAACGGTTGATTTGATCGGCATGTCCGACAGGGTGAAACGCGGCATTCCTTCGGGCGTGAATCCATTAGCCAGGTTCATCGTTACGCCATAGCCGTGCGTGTAGATTAGCTTCTCATTGATCCAATTCCGAGATGGCTCGGGCAGCTTTTCAATATCAATCTCGCGCGCAGCGACCATCACCTGTCGGGTTTGTCCGCCGACGCTATATCGATCGACGTCGACATCAGGAAAATCGTAGTAAGTTCGGATTGTTTGGATCTGCTTGAGGGTATCCTGGAGAGCTCTCCAGTCCCACAAACGAATGTTCTCCAGGGTAGGTCTGTTGGTATCGAGATTAAGAGCCTCAACTGAGTTGGCGGCTTCGAATTCCCTCTGTTCGAGCCGATCGAGTCCGAAAGCCCTTCGCGTCCAGGAAATATTGTGCTCGATGTAAGGCGTCTCGCGTCCGAGCTCGTTAGGCTTGACGATAAACTGATTTACGTAGGCCGGCACGATCACCACGCCCACGATATAGACCGCAATTGGAAGAGCCAGCGCCAGCAGCAGCAACCGAAATCCTCTTCTGGCGAGTGCATTAATAATCGCGATGACCGCAGCGATGACTAGTGCAAAGGAGACGATTAGCAAAGCGGGAAGAAGATAATTTGCTTCAGTATAAGTGACACCAGAAAATACCTGGTGATCCCTCCAAAGGTAGGGGAAGCGCGAGAGATATGTTTTCCATGCGAGCGCGAGCAAGAACACCCCGAGCGCGAGAGACACTGGCCTGAACGAACTGACCGACGAGAATGCCAGACTGGTCTCCAGGGCCTTCTTTGGTATGGTCAAAAATGCGTAGACCAAACTGGCCGCCAAAGCGATCCCGGTCAGGGTCAATAGCCATGAGCTGATCGAGTTAAAGACTGGCAGGGAAAAGAGGTAGAAGCCCAGGGATTTCTGAAAAATCGGATCGAATAGATTCGTGGAGGTCTGATTGAAATAGAGGGCAAATTCCCGCCAGCTCTCCTTCATTGCGAAGCCATAGAACAATCCGAACAACAGAGCGACGGCCCAGGCCACCGGTCGCATGAATCGCTGGGGCGAAAATTCGAACGGTTGGTTATTGACCGTTATCGTCCTTGGCTCCCAGCCTTGAGTGGTCGAAATGCGTTCAAGCAACCAAAGCCCGCCGCGGAGCAACAAGACCGTAAGGAAGAAGAAAACTAAGAACAGCAGGAGCTTTTGCTTAAGGACGTACCAATAGACCGGCGAGTAGCCCAGTGAGCCGAACCACAAAGCTGAAACGTAAACCGAGAGGCTTAGCGAGAGGATGATGAGACTCAGGATGACGGCGACAATGATCCATCCTCGCCACCTACGCTTCTTTCGCGGAGAGATGTCGATGATTTCGGGATCCGAAGCTGAAAAAGGGCTGCTCATGATGGCCTAGCATACGCTGGTTCCAGTGAAACCACCCAGCGACAGGCAACCAGGTACTTCTTGTGTATAATGAAAGCGCTTGGGGGCTCACGGTTAGTTAGGTCGGCTTCCGGGCAGCTTCCACCGTCAAAATCCCGGGGACGAACTCGGGTTAGTCAAAACTAAAACGCAAATGCTCTCGCCGCAAACAGTTTTACAAGGTCGATACCGCATCATTCGCCAACTCGGCCAGGGTGGAATGGGTGCGGTGTATGAAGCGATTGACGAGCGCTTGGACACCACGATTGCGCTCAAAGAAACGTTGTTCGCTGACGAGCGACTGAGAAAGCAGTTCGAGCGTGAGGCGAGACTGCTCGCGCGCATGCACCATCCAGCTCTACCACGCGTTAGCGATCACTTCTCGGAGGGCGACGGGCAGTTTCTGGTGATGCAATATATAGCCGGCGAAGACCTGGCGGAGATGATCGCGCGCCGCCGTGGGCCGTTTCCTGCGGATCAGGTAGTCACCTGGGCGGACCAGCTTCTCGATGCACTCGACTACCTGCACGCGCACGATCCGCAGATTATTCACCGAGACATCAAACCGCAAAACCTCAAGCTGACGTCGCGAGGCCAGATCATTCTTTTGGATTTTGGACTGGCGAAAGGCCAGGCCAGTGAAGTATCGCGCGTCACTACTTCGGCAAGCATTTTCGGCTACACGCCAAACTATGCACCGTTGGAACAGATTCAGGGGCGGGGAACCGACGGCCGTAGTGACATCTATGCTCTCGGCGCCACGCTATATCACCTCGTAACCAACGTTAAGCCTCCCGATGCTTTAACGCGCGCCGCAGCATTCGTTAACGGCCAGCCCGACCCGTTGCAACTAGCTCACGAAGTGAATAGTGCTGTTTCTCCAGCCGTCGCAAACGTGCTGCAACGCGCCATGTCGCAAAATCGCGAACAGCGTTTCGCGAGTGCAGCTTTGATGCGTCGGGCCTTACACGGTGGAGATATGGCCACGGCCGTGCCCGTTCGAAGCGAAGCAGACACGGTATTGTTTTCGCCTTCGTCACCACAAGTTTCGCCGCAGACGCACATTAACCAAATGCAGGCGACTGTTCGCGCCGAAGGTGCGCCGTTAACCCACGGACCGCCGAAGGGTGAGACTACGGTGGTGCGACAGTCGCCGAAAAAGAGCAGAGCTCCGATGGCAATCGCCGCGGCCGCCGTCGTTCTGTTACTTGTGTGCGTGGGTGGTTTCTATGCATATCAGCAGCGCAACAAGTCGGCCGGCGTGACGCAACCTACTCCAAGCCCGACGCCAGACAGCTCGGCGACTCCGGTTCAGAATGTTGTGACCGGCGGGGAATCTCCTACCGAGACGCAGGTCTCGGATGAAAAGGCGAAAGTCGCCTCCGCGAAGCAACAGGTTGCCGCCGATGAACGGGCAGTTAAAAGGCAAGAGAAAGCGGCCCGTCAAAAAGAGAATGCAGCAAAGCAATCGGATGAAGCTGACGAAAACGACGAGGCGAACGCTGCCCAAACACACGCTCAGCCGAAACGGCCGGAGCCTGAGACTCCCGATTTGAACGTTCCCGATGTTCCGCAGGCATATCCCGGCGGAAGAACTCGTGCCGGTGGGGTGACTGTCCGGAATTTTCCCGACGGCTCCCAGCTAATCACTGCCCCGGACGGATCCCGAGTTCTTATCAAACCTGACGGGACGAAGCAGGTACTTCGTGCAGGCCAAAGGATGCAACGCAGAAGAATCCCTCCGAGACGATACTAGACTTGGAACGCCCAATCCCCACGCTTGGTCTTATTATCCCGCCCACTCATGTAGCCAGCTCAACTTACCTCGATCGTGAAGCACTAAGAACTCATGATTCGGCAGACTATCAAACTTAGATGGCTGATTGGTCTTCTACTTCTGGGATCGCTGATCTCTGGGTTGCTGTTTACAAACCCAGTTCAGGCCGGGGTTGAAAGGACCGCGCCTTCGCTCGTCCGTGCGACCCCAGCGGCGCCGCTGTTCGACGACAAAGCCCGACAGACCGAACTTGCCCAACGTCGTGCCCGGGTCGCCGAGAAGATCGGGCCAAAGGCGGTTCTTATCTTATTCAGCGCCGAACCGAGGATCTATTCGAACGACGTCAGCTATGACTATCGGCAGGAGAACAATCTCTATTACCTGACAAACTTAAAGCAGAGACGCGCTACGCTGGTATTGCTACCTGGCAACAAACAGACTCCCGAGATCCTTTTCCTACCTCGCCGAAGTCCGTTCGTGGAAATGTGGAATGGACGCATGTATGGTCCTGACGATGCCGCTCGAATATCCGGTATCAAAGAAATCTGGGACGCTCGCGAGTTTGAGCCCTTTGTGCAGGCGTTGCGTTCGCGCCAGGCCTATCGTCCAAAGCCCGCGAATGTTTTCATTTCTTCAGTGACCACTGCAGACGAATCTGAGATTCTCGCGGGATACGATTCCTTATTCGCCGCCGCAGAACGCCATGAAGCCGAGCTTCATATTCTGGCAGCGGGCGAAACTGAAAGTCGCGAATACCCGCGCGAGCAGCGCTTCGCCGCTGATTGGCTAAAGCGTGCGCTCGGTTACAAGTTGAAAGATTCGTCCGTAGTCTTTGCGATGATGCGCATGCTCAAGTCGTCTATGGAGCTGCGGCTTCTGCAGCATGCCATTGACATTACCACCGAGGCTCACCAGCGAGCGTGGTTGGCGGCCGGACAGGCGAAGTGGGAATATGAGGTTCACGCGGAAGTGATCTATACCTTCAAACTTCGCAACGCCGACTATTGGGGTTATCCATCAATCATCGGCTGTGGCCCGAACGCCACCACACTCCACTATACGGAATCGCAAGGTGCAGTTAAGCCGTCAGACTTGTTGCTGATGGACGTTGGCGCGGAATACGGCCACTACACAGCCGATGTCACCCGTACGATTCCAGTGAGTGGGAGATTCTCGCCGCGTCAGGCCCAGATATATCAGATTGTTTATGACGCCCAGGAAGCCGCGGCGAAAGCGACACGGCCCGGCGCGCTTTATTCCGACGTGCATCGAGCTGCGGAGAAGGTGATCAAAGATGGCCTGTTCAGGTTGAAGTTGATCACAGACCCCAACTCGACTCAGTTCTTCCTCTGGTTTCCGCATGGCACGACACACTTGTTAGGAATGAATGTTCACGACGTAGGCTTCCCGACCAAGTTGGAACCGGGGATGGTCTTTACAAACGAGCCGGGCATTTACGTTCGTTCCGACGCATTGGATTACCGGCTTTCAGACATGAACGAGGAGCAGTGGGAGAAGTTTAAGGACGCCGTGCGACCAGCGTTTGAGAAGTACAAAGGCATTGGCGTGCGAATAGAAGACGACATGCTGGTGACCGAAAACGGCGTGCGCTGGATGACGAAAGCGTTGCCGCGAAAGATGTCAGAGATTGAGAGATTTATCGCGCGAGGACGCAAGAAGGCGCGTTGATGCGGCAGACGGTAGTGCTCCACCAGTGTGTTTCTAGCAGGCGGATGCGAGTCAAAGAGGTCAGTACCACCTCGCGGTAGCGGGTGGGTTGTGGCATTGCCGATTGCCAAATGCCAATTGTCAATTGACCGCCCGCGAAAAGCCCAATTGGCAATCGACAATTGGCAATGCCACAACCCACCCGCTACCGCGAGGTGGTACTGACCTGTTTGATTCGCCGCCGGTTCACCAACGCACTATCTATTAAAGATTTGTCGCAGCCACCCTGAGAACCACCTCAGGGCTGTGCGAAAAAAGCCGTGCTTTGGAGGAGGCTCATTGACTGCGGTTTTGGCTTCGGCTTCGAGCGCCGTGAAGAACTGAGCGGCCATCATTTTGGCAGTTGCCTGAATCAATCTCTGGCCTACGCTGGCAATGGTTCCGCCGACCTGAACCTCGGCCGAGTATTTGATGACGGTGGTGCCGCCCGGCGCATCCAGATCAAGCTCACCGGATCCTTTCAAAAAACCAGGTGAACCCTTTCCCTCAACCACGATGCGAACGTGCTCGCGTGGCCTCATGTCTTCGAGGCGAGCCGTTCCGTTGAAGACTCCCTTAATGGAACCGACGCCGGTTCGGATCGTCGCCGAGAAAACGTTCTCGCCGGTTTTCTCGAGTCGTTCGCAGCCGGGAATGCAACGCTGCAAGACTTCGGGGTCGACAAGACACTGGTAAACGCGTTCGCGTGCAGCCTGGAGAGTGTGAGTGCCTTCGAGTTTCATGGGATTGGTGGCCCAGACTAGAGCAACCTCCGATCAAGTTAAGAGCCCATCTCTTTGGAGTGCGCTGACCTGTCAGCGCTTTTTCCATACGCGACCTGTCGCGGCTACCGTGGATTACATCTAGCGAAGCAACGGCGTCAAGCCGCCTCGGACCAAAGCGGCGACAAGGCGCCGCACTCCAAAGAGTTGCCCAGTTTCTTTAAGGCTGCCCTTAATAGGAAACCATAAACCAGAGTCGGTGATACTACGCCGCCCTTCCTATTGCTGCCGCCAGAGCCCGCCTGGTGTGGATCCGCGCTAAGTGGCAACGATATTCGGCGGATGCATACAGATCCGAGTTAGCATCAGTCCCGTCGCACGCATGCGAGGCCGCCTGCTCGATTGTCTCGTCGTCGAGTGTCTTGCCCGTAACAGCAGATTCAACCGCGCCGGCGCGATAGGCTTTGGCGCCTACGCCAGCGATACCAATGCCACTTGATTCGCATGAACCGTCGGCAGCCAGATTGAGTGCAACCGCGACTCCAACCACAGCGAATCCTGAAGCGGGGTGAGGGACTTTGGCATAAGCGTGACCAAAACGGCCCTTTGGTTTGTTAATGCGAATCTCTCTCAGAATCTCTCCGGGCTGCAAGGCAGTCGTCAGTAAGTCAACAAAGAAATCGTCAGCGCTAATCACTCTCTCGCCGCCTTTGCCAACGACGACTAATTCAGCTCGAAGGGCAATAACCGCTGCGGGCCAATCGCCAGCCGGATCGGAGTGCGCCAGGCTACCGCCGATGGTGCCTTTGTTACGTACTTGCACGTCGCCAATCTGCGCGGCGCAGTCAGGTAGCAATGGGCAACTCTGTTTCAAACTCTCGGAAGATTCCAGGGCGTAGTGAGTGGTCATGGCCCCAATCAGGATCTGGTCGCCTTGCTCTTTGATGTAGGCCAGGTCACGGATGCGACCGATGTCGATAAGCAATCCGGGTTGAGCCAGCCGCAGCTTCATCGCCGGAATGAGACTGTGACCGCCGGCGAGAAGTTTCGCGTCGTCGGGATGATCGGCAAGCAAGTTAATTGCCTCGTTGAGTGTTTTCGGTGCGTGGTAATCAAAGGCCGTTGGGATCATCACAATCTCCTATACGAGCGGAACTCCGTGTCCGCCGCTTTGATGAAGGAGCTCCTGCTTTTCGAAGAGTTGCGCCCACGGAGTGGCGCCCCCACACTTATTGAGAGGAAAGAATCTTCCAAATTGCTTCAGGCTTCACCGGCATATCGAGATGCTTCACGCCGAAGGGCGCCAGGGCGTCGACGATGGCGCCAACGATCGCCGGCGTGGCGCCGATCGTTCCGGCTTCACCCACACCTTTTACGCCCAAAGGATTCACCGGCGAAGGTGTCTCGGTGCGATCGAGCTCCAACGTTGGGATGTGTTTCGCGCGGGGAACCGCATAGTCCATCAAGGTGCCGGTTACGAGTTGGCCCTGCTCGTCGTAGACCACCTCTTCATACAGCGCTTGTCCAATCGATTGAACGATGCCGCCATGGATCTGTCCGTCCACGAGCATGGGGTTGATCACTTTGCCGCAGTCGTCAACCGCAACGTAACGCAGAAACTTTACGTCTCCGGTATCGCGGTCGAGTTCCACAGCGGCGATGTGGGTACCAAACGGGAAAGTGAAATTCTTCGGTTCAAAGAAGTAGGTTGCGGAAAGACCCGGTTCCGTGTCAGGCGGCAACTCCTTTGCCAGGTGAGCGGCCAGCGCGATGTCCTGGATTGTGAGATGCGACTTACCTTCTGTCTGTGGTTCCGGCAAAGCTCCTGCAGGTGCCTCACCAACCGGAACTACCGGGTCGGACGATCCCGTGGCAGCGGCTTTGGCAGCCGGAATGGAATACCTGCCGCCTTCAAACGCGAGGCTTGCAGCATCCGCTTTTAACATGTGAGCGGCAATCTTCTGCGCTTTCTCTTTGAGTTTCTGAATAGCAATCAGCACCGCTGTCCCGCCAACTGCGGTTGCACGACTGCCAAACGTGCCGATGCCGTATTGGACTACGCCAGTGTCGCCATGAATCACCGTTACGTCATTGAGATCCACACCCAATTCGTCGGCGGCAATTTGGGCGAACGAAGTCTCCTGACCCTGCCCGTGTGGTGAGGCTCCGGTTAGCACGGTGACTTTGCCCGTCGGCTCGATTCGTACGGTGGCGCTTTCCCATCCACCAGCAGGCATTGCCTGGGATGGACCCAGCGCGCAGATCTCGACGTAAGTTGAAAGCCCGATGCCGATGAGGCGCCCGTTCTCCCTGCCCTTTTTTTGTTCTTCACGCAGCTGGGAATAGCCGATAGCGTCTTGCGCCTTGTTAAGCGCGGTCTCGTAGTCACCGCTGTCGTAATCGAGACCGGTGGCAGTGTGGAAAGGAAACTCGTTGGCAGCTGGGAAGTTTCTTCGCCTGACATCGGCGGGATCGATTCCCAATTCGGCAGCCACCAGATCCATCGCTCGTTCAACTACATAGGTGGCTTCCGGACGACCTGCACCACGATATGCATCGGTCGACATCTTGTTTGTGAAACACCCGGTGACGTTGATCTGAATTGCCGGAATCTTGTACGCGCCGGAGAGCATCAGGCCAGTCAGGGTGGGAATTGCCGGGGTTAGTAGCTGGTGATACGCGCCCAGATCGGCGAAGACGTTGTAGCGGAGACCTGTAATAGTTCCGTCGTTCCGGCAACCGATTTCAATGTAGCCAACCTGCCCGCGACCGTGAATCGTCGCCTGAATATTCTCTCTTCGGGTTTCGATCCACTTCACAGGTTTTGCGAGCTGCATTGAGATCCAACCCAGCAACGCCTCCTCGGCATAAACGTTGAGCTTGGAACCGAAGCCGCCTCCAACTTCGGGTGTAATCACTCTCAGCTTGTTCTCAGGAATTCCGATCATCAAAGCCAGTTGTGTTCTGAGCAGGTGCGGAATCTGAGTTGACGACCAGACAGTGAGTTCGGCTTCACCAGGAAAATAACGCGCCAGCACACCACGGCCTTCCATGGCAATCGGCGCCAGCCTCTGGTGGACTATGCGTTGTTTGATGACGCGGTCGGCGGATGACAGGGCCGCTTCAATGTCGCCCTCTCCCGCCGTCAGTTTGTAGGCAATGTTGTCGCCGAAATTGTCATAAATTACCGGTCCGCCTTTCGCTGCTTCCTCGACGTCGACCACCACCGGAAGTTCATCGTAATCAACCATGACCAGGTCAACAGCGTCGCGAGCAGCGTAACGGTCGCTGGCCACCACGGCGGCAATTGGCTGGCCCACAAAGCAAACCTTGTCTTTTGCCAGAACTCGATAGTCCGGGACTTTGAGATCCGGCAAAGCGCTGGCACACGGCACCGGCCCAATCTTGTCTGCGACATCTTCGCCTGTGTAAACCGCAACCACTCCAGGGGCCTTCAAAGCGTCGCTGGTGTCGATGCCACTTATTTTGGCGTGGGCGTAAACGGAACGAACGAAGGACACGTAAAGCGTATCGGGAAGTCGAATGTCGTCGACGTAATGGGCCAGGCCTTTGATAAGTCTCGGATCTTCTGTTCGTTTTATTCTCTGTCCAACATACTTATTGGCCATATTTCCTCCGTTTAGAGGTCGCTCTTTAGCCTGTCGGTCTTACGGCAACCCTAAAGCTGAAACTCAGTGTGCGCCCGCCTTTTTGGCAGCATATTCAATGGCTTCGACGATGTGCTGGTAGCCTGTGCAGCGGCAGAGATTGCCTTCCAGCCCGTGTCGAATCTCGTCTGATGTCGGTTGGGGATTGCGTTCAAGTAATTGTGCTCCAGCCACGATCATCCCCGGCGTGCAATAGCCGCATTGCAAACCATGACGCTCCCAAAACCCTTCCTGGACAGGATGCAATTCGCCGTTCTGCGACAATCCCTCAATAGTGATGACGTCTGATTCGTGCGCCTGAACAGCGAACATCGTGCAAGATTTCACTGCCTGACCGTCGATCAGAACTGTGCAAGCGCCACACAGTGACGTTTCACAACCTATATGGGTTCCGGTAAGACTCAGCACATCCCGTAAGTAGTGCACCAGCAGTAGACGTGGCTCAACCTCGTCCTGATGAACTACGCCGTTCACGTTGACGTTGATAGCCTGTTTCATAAGCTACCTCTCTTTTGCAGTTGTTTTAGGAAGGCGAAAATCGCTGGCGGAGTTCTATGTCAGTTCCGCAACGAAAGTCAACCGAGTCGGTGATTAACTTCCACCTGAATCAAACGGTGGCTTTGTGTATCTGCCTCTTGAGCCGGTGTATCGTGCGCCTCACCACCTTCAGTTGAGCATGGTCGTGCGCTGATAGCGCTTCTTCCCGCTTCTTTTTTAGTTCGCGGATTCGGGTTTTGATAGAGGCTTTGTCCACTCCGACCACGTTGTGATGCTGATGTTGTATGCCGAGAGCCTTCGAGATGGCCACCACCAAGTGTTCTTTATTCAACTGAGTGTAGCCCTGGACGGCCTCGTGTTCGATGCCCTTGGCGATCTCTCGCAGGTCAGCGACAGTCTTGTGTTTTAGTTCCTCAAACGTATAGGCCATAGCAGTCTCCTGGAAATTCAGAATTGCGAATGACGGGTTTCAAAGATAATAGAACCGACCCGTGGATGCTGACAAGACCACAGCAAGGATCATTGAAGTTCGCCCGCGCTTGCTTCTGAACCAAGCTTCGACTCAGACATACGATCCACGAAGTCACACGAATTAACACGAAATAGTTAGTGTGGTTTCGTGTCAATTAGTGGATCGTTTTTCTCACAGGTTCACCATTGAAGCAGTCATCGTTGAGACCATCATCCTCCACGCTCCAGAGTCTTGCCCGTGATCCAGGGAATAAGAATCAAGGTCGCATAAGCGAACCAAACGCTGGCAGACACGAAGTAGCCAAAACCAGCCTTGAGTAGAAACACCAAAATCACGAGATCCAAAACGATATTGACGACAGTGAAGGTAATGCCCAGTTTCAAGCCTTCCGTGCCCTTATCAAGAGCTCCTTTCAAGTAGAGCCGGGCGATGAGGGGCGTCACCGTTGTCCACAGAAGAAGTATCGGAAAGCTGATAGCCGGATTGCTTGATACGTAAGGAATCGGGGCGACAGCCTTTAACGCGGGAGTCATGAATACGATGCTGCCCCAGGCAAATCCAAGGACCCAGATCAGAACTCCGTACGCAATCGCCTTTACGGGTTTGTAAGGCAAACTTGCCATCGATCTCCTATCCGCCAAATATCTGGCTCAGATGGTGCTTCATATGCGCGACGTAATCTCGCATGAAATATTCAAGTGTGACCGGTTGTTGTTGAGGCACCGTCTTCCAGGCGATCTGATCCAGGTTGTGTTGCGTGCGCGGTTTCTGAAGTGACGCTTCATCCGCGGACGACATCACATGAAGCAGATGGAGATTGTACTGCTTCCAGAGTTGGACCAGTTGATGCCAATCTTGCTCGTTATAGCGTTGGACTCTGACCCAGTGTTCCTGTTCGTACCCAGGGAAGACCAGGTCTTCAGTGAGCTGCGCGCGAACGAACCGTTGATGATTGTTCGAAGCTGAGTCGATCAAGTGCCCGACGATCTCTTTCGGCGACCATTTCCCCTGCGCTCTGGGCGTTTCGCTTTGCTCGAGGGAAAGAGACATCAACCGGTTCGTCGCAGTTTCTATTGTGTTGCTGAAATCGTCGAGGAGGTCCTGCATAGTTAAGGGCGTGCGACTCGGATTGCCAGGGCGTTCGATGCGCCTCGCTCCCAGTGGTCAGTGTCGTGGCCACGGGTTTTGAGCCGCTAAAGTTTTGGGAAAACGACGTGCTTATAGATAATAGCGCATCCCTCTGGAGTAAAACTAAGGAGATCACTCATCGATGAGTTGCTACGCCAATTGTGGCGATCTCTGTCCGCAAGTTTGAATCATGACGCTTCAGGGTGATGCTCAGATCAGTTTTTCCATTCGGAATGCTGGGAGCGACTCTCCGGCCGGCAGAGGTATTTCATAGGGCTCAACTATCTTGTAACCTCGAGCGGAGTAGAGTGGCTCTCCGGGGAGCGTTGCGATAAGTTCGAGTTTGGTAAATCCTGCCTCCCGGGCTGCGTTTTCGCAGGCCTCGATAATTCGGCTTCCTATTCCTTTCCTGGACCAGTCGGGATGAACGTAGAACGCCCTCACGCGCGCGCCGTCTGTGCCGGGTGTCAGCAGGTCATCAACTGAATCCAGCTTGGTCTGATCGCCACCGAACAACGTTCTCCGCTTACTCCAGCCGCCGCAGCCGACGATTTGTCCAAGGGTCTCGGCGACAAAATAAGTCTGATCAAGAATGAGTTGGCTGTCGATGCCGAAGACGTGCGTCAGCGCACTCTCAATCTGGCGCGAAACGTAATAACTCCGGCTAAGCGCTCGAACTGAAGCCGCGATTAATCCCTCAAGAACTGTGACGTCTTCGGGAACTGCCAGGCGAACTGTGATCGTCATTCCGGACCTTCTCGTGTGTCGGAAAGATCTGACTCTAGCAAGAATACAACGCACTATAAGAATCGGGCATGATTGTACCTGAAGAAGAAAGTTCGACTTTTTCCGGTTGGCAGGTGCAGGAACGGCAATTGCCGAGAGCACACCGGAATTTCAAGCTGGGAGGATTAGAGTTGAAAAAAAGTTTAGCAGTAGCACTTACGGCAATATTTGCTTCAATGTCATTTGGATTTCGGCCGACCTACGCGCAGGCCAATTACGATCAAGCTGCCCTCAAGGCTCGAGCCACAGTGGAACAATTAGGCGTCGGAACCGGGGCCAAGGTAGAAGTTAAGCTTCGCGATACGACCAAACTTAAGGGTTATATCAGCCAAATAGGAGACGATTCATTCACGGTTACCGATTCAAAGGGAACATCTGACACGGTGAAATACTCTGAAGTGGTTCAGGTTAAGAAAGCCGGTGGTGGCTGGGGAACGCGCAACTGGCTGATTGTCGGTGGCGTGGCCGCGGCTGCAGTGACCACATGGGTGATAGTCAAGCCGGCACTTTGTGACGGCGGCGCTCAAACCCGTGGACCGTGCTAATCGAGTCATCCGGACTTTCAATTAAGGAGCAAAACGATGAACGCCAAAGAGTCCATCAAGCAGGCCCTGGCTCTGCTACCGTTACTGTTTGTTTGCGGAAGCGCATCCGCGCAGACAGGCCAGAACGTCACAGTAACCGTTCTTCCGGCTCGAACAGTTGAGGAACGTGTCGCCGACGAGTTCAAGGAAAAAGAGCTTCGCAAAGCGGCGGAGGAGAAGCGTGCCGCTGAAGAGTCCGCCAAAATCGCTGACGCGAATCCCAAGGCGTTGCTAAGTCGGGCTCGCACGTTGTTCATCAGTTCATCGACTTCATTTTTCGAGCCTGTGCAACTACAGAATGCCATGCGGAATAGGGACGAGCTGGATGCATGGAAGATGGTGATTGTTAACGGATGGGACAAGCTAAGCATCGCTGATGTGCTTATCGAGATTGACCGGCCGCTTTTCACCTACACGTTCACCTACGAGATTACCCATCGTGGTACCGGTGTGGTTCTGGCGACGGGTAAGGTCACAGCGTTTGACGGTAATGTTGCCGCACCAAAACTCGCGGCCCGCATCATCGATGAGATTAAGAATGCGCGCGGGGAAAAGACGAAGAAGTAGTTGGCCTGGTGTCTGGCTAATGTCTTGGGTGGGTCATAAGTTCAGATCGGGTTCCGCAAACTACGATCCACGAAGTACATTTTTTAGTGCGCCCTTGTGAGTGTGTCTGTAAAGACCGACCTGCGGATAGAAAGGCGGAGCCAGAAGCTCCGCCTTTTTCTTATATCTATCCAATTGTCGCTGATGTAATCTACAGGAATGCGCTCTACTTGATTACAATCCTCAGCCACCATGGATCAACCCCTTCGCAGCAAACCATCTGAGCGGCTCACTGGTGAGCTATTCCCACCGGCGAAGCTACCGTTATTTCATCACGGTCAATTACGCAAGACCTGGCACTACATTTCGTTTTGGAGTCCGGAGTTGTCTTTCTGTGCGGCGCGTGCGCGCGTCGGTCCATTGCCACAGGAGTATTGGGGGATTTGGGATCGCTCGGGAAAGCAATTTCGAACCAGATCGCACGTGTTTGGTCAACGAGTCGATTTAGAGCAGAAACGTGTGCGCGTGCATGATGGTGACGTGGAGATTGACGTAGTGTTCGAAGGTTGTACCAACTTCGAGGTTTACCGACCAGCCAAGCGCGCTTACATCTGGTCGCACAAGGACTACTGCAGCGAGGCCAGCGGAACTGTTAGCTATGAAGGAACCCGGCGGTCAGTTTCGGGAGTGGTTTTCGTGGATGTAAATGCGGGTTATCACGAACGACACACGAATTGGCGTTGGGCGGCGGGCGCCGGCGTCGACCAACACGGTCGTTTGGTTGCCTTCAACGCGATCACCGGCCTCTTTGACACTCCGTTCAACAGCGAGCGGACGATTTGGATCGACGGCGAAGCAAAGGAGATTGGACCAAACACGTTCGCCGAGGACCTTTCGACCGTTTCATTCTCCGAAGGTGGCACACTGAGGTTCGAGCCAGAAGCGCTGATCGAGCACAACGAGAACTTTCTGGTTATCCGCTCCGACTATTTACATTGGTTTGGCACTTATTCAGGAACGCTGCCCGGCGGAATCGAACTCCGTGAGGCTCACGGCGTTAGAGAGCGCCACGACGTCAAGTGGTGAAGAGAACACCGCTCAGTAGACTAGATAGCTGTCTCTTAAAAGAAACGGCGACACTTGTCAGGAAAACCCGAGACTGGCGTTGCCTTAAGAGTCATAAGCTCTTGGCGATACGGCTTTGCCGTCTGATGTGAGGCGGTGGCTCCGCCCCGCCGTACGATGCTCTATTTTGGGTTTGGGCTACGCCCTCTTTTCCGGATTTTGTTCGGTTTGCCAGAGGCGCGCAAACGGGGCATAGCCCCAAAATCAATTGAGGACTCTTACGGCAGGGCGGAGCCACCGCCTCACATCAGGCGGCAAAGCCGTATCGCCACTGGCGCAGGACTTTGAAGCAAGCCCACGCAACTCGAAGACTACCAGGATCCCAACTCATTTGATCTGGGTCGCGTTGCGTGCTCCAATCCACCACGCGTTACTCTTCCAATCCTTTGATCGCCTCTCAGAATCATTTCGCAGACCTTGAAAGCAGACTCCTCAAAATCCTCCAGCTTTGAAGCCAGAACTACCCAACCATTCTTACCAGATTTCCAAAAGCAATGACGGGGCAGCGTCGGAAACTCTCTTCGCAAGCTTTCGAGATCTGCGGCCTGCGTGAATACCCAGACGCCGTTAGTTTGTGGGCGCTTTGTGTTATCGCGAAGCGCTAGAAGGAGCTTGTCACCGAGGTAAACGTAGGTGAACCCAAACATCCGTTTCGTGATGGGACGAATGGGCCAGAGTTCGTCAATAACAAACTGAAACGGGAATGGCCTCCTTGCCGAAACAGCTGCTCGCAATCTAACCTCCGAGTTATCGTTTAATTGCGCCACGATCCTTGATCATCTCAACCCCATCATGATCGTGTCCGATTTGATCGACTCGACTAACTTCTCGGTAGCCAAGTTTCAGGTAGAAGTTCACTGCGCCTGGAAATGAGTGAAGTCTTAAAGATGTCAGGCCTGCGTTCCACGCCGTGTGTTCCAGTTGCTGAAGAATCTGCGAGCCCAGTCCGGTCCGTTGGTGCTCTGGGAGCAGATAGAGCCATTTCAACTGCTCGGTAGCAGCCAGATCAATGGCGCCAAAGCCAACAAGCTGCTGATCCAATTCAGCAACGACCATGGATCCTTGCCGGATAAGAAGTTCACAATACGCTTCGTCAAGTCTGGATTCTGACTCGGTTGATAGATTGTAGACGCGCACAATGGATTCTTTGTCTTCCGTCGTGGCGCTCCTGATTTTCAACATGGCGATAACAACAGACATTTGTTTGTAAGTTTATTCTAACTTCATCTGTGCGGTGAAACTAAAAGGTGCATCCGGCGAATCTGAGTTAACGTGTCATTAGCACCGTGGCTATAGCCCGGTGATCAGAGCTCGGGCAACCGAAACCGTTTAAAACGGTTTTGGAACGAATTGCTCATCCATTCACTGCGCTAAAGCGACGGTGCTAATAAGAGCTTGCTAGCTGAACCAAACCGAAGGAAGGCACCTAAACGCTGCTTCATGGAGGCACGTGTGAAGCGCCTCATTACAAAGTTGGCCCGTCATTTAGAAAACGTTTCTCTGGAGATAGCATAGTAGATCGTATCCAGGCGATTCGTGTTCTCGCGCTTCCAGAATTCCATTCCTGCTCGCTGCATTACTTTCGTCGACGCCGCGTTTCCAGCGTCGGTGCTGGCTTCGATCCGCTCGAATGAAAGCTCGGTAAAGCCGAAGTTGATCATTGCTATCGCCGCTTCAGCAGCTAGCCCTTGTCCCCAGGATGCTTCGGAAAGTCCGTACAGCAGTTCGAGTTTAGGCGGTTCGTGAAAGAACCAGAATCCACAGAAGCCCATGAGCGTCTCCTGATCTGCCGTTCTCACGGCCCACAGCCCGTAATCATTGGTTTTGAACGAGTCAATGCTTCGTTGAATTGTCGACTCAACTAGTTCTGGGGAAATCAGTTCATCGTCCCACAGGTATTTTCTAACCCCGGGTTCAGTCCAAATCCGATGAAGATCGTCCGCGTCGTCGAGCGTAAGCGGTCGAAGCTGCAATCGCGGCGTTTCAATTTCCAGCGCTCTCAAGAATTAGATCCCAGACTAGTGTGCATCGATACCGCCTTCCAGACACCGCCCTGGTTCACGAATGTCAGTGTGTAAAACGCGGTGAACGACGTGGGAGTAGTGGCGCCGGTTGAACCGGGGGCCGGGCTGCGCTGCCGGTTTGTGACACCGCGCACGACAGCCGTGTCGCCAAACACGTTGATCGTCACGTTCGAAGTTTCCAGTTTCGAGTATTTCAATTGCCCGGAGGTTATTTGATCAAGGAGTTGCTGACGGGTCATCTTCTCTCCAGTGCTCTGTGTCCAGACGAACCCTTCGTCCAATATTGACTCTAGAGTCTTTGCGTCAGCACTAAGTATTGCTTTATGAAACACGGCTTCGGTCGCGGCAACGTCTTTCTTTGCCTCGTCGCCGCCGCGTGGAATCCTCGTCGCCTGCCAGTTAACTACCTGCCATTTACTGTTGCGTTTGACGAAAGTACCGCTGTTCAGAAAACTTGCAACTTCAGTTTTCTCTCCGGTTTTGGTGGTGCCAACCAGCCGGAAAGCTACGACTGCGGTATTCTCGTATTGTCGAATGCGAATATCTTCGGCAGTGTAAATGGTGGTCGGATCTCCAGGCTTAGGCGCTGCAGCGGAGCGCACATCTTTCATGACCTCCGCTTTTGAGCGACGCCTGCCGCCAGAGCCGGTGTAGATCAGGTCGTCAGCCCAGAAACGATCATGAATGGTGGCATCGTTCCGCGACGCCCCGTCCAGGAATTCTCGAAGCAGCTTTGTCAATGTTTCGGCATCAGGCGCAGTTTGCGCGTGGAGACCCACCGCAAGCACGACCATTGCGATTAGAGTTGAAGCAAGTTGCTTCATGAAATTCTCCTTAATGTCGCTTATGTCCGACACACTTCAGGAAGCTCTGATCAAGTAGAAACGCGCAACTCTTTGGAGTGCGCTGACCTGTCAGCGCTTTGCCCGTACGCGACCTGTCGCGGCTGCCTGGAGCGCACATTCTAGTGAGACACCGGCGTCAAGCCGCCTCAGACCAAAGCGGTGCCAAGGCACCGCACTCCAAAGCGTTGCGCAGTTTCGCTAAGTTTGTCGTCGACGGACGCAAACGACAAACTGAAGTGTGTCGGACATTCAATTAGCTTAGCCGATGCCGACTTGCCTCAGCAGAGTAAACAAAAAGCCCTTTTGCGGATCGGGCCGTAGCCCACCCATCAACCAAAGGTAAACAAAGAAGCCATAGAAGACCGCCATGAACGCGAGAGCGACACGTCGCCAGAGCGGCGGCTGAAGTTCCTTTGGCAAAAACCTGGTGTTGACATAGAGGATGTGGACGGCGCTGATCACCATCACGAGTCCCGCCATGTTTGCTCCCAGTTGCAGCAAGATGATTGGCTGGGCGACACGCAACGCGATTAGACCCCATACCACGACAACCGCCAGCACGGAGTAGTAGACCTTCCTGACATCTCCTCCGCGCCACTCTCGTATGCGCCCGCTACCGTTCCACAGGATGTCGGTAATACTCCGTACCATTCCTTCGAGAAGATCGAGTTGGGTCTTGAACAGGACCCAGGCACCCATCATCGCAATAGTGAAGGTGAGGGCCGGGCCGCCGGTGGCGGCCATGGAATTGGCGAGTTCGGCGGCTATGCCGGGACCTCGAATGTCTCTTCCTGCCTCCAGAACCGACGTGTAAAGAATCGCTGGTAGCAACATGCCAAGCAACCCACCGATGAAGAACACTGCCCACTGATCGATCTGAACAATCCGCCACCATCCACGCCAACCACGCAAGCTGTTTTCGGTTATCTTAAAAATACTTCCGGTGTGGGCGAGTTTCACTTTTTGTCCGCCGACAGCGGCGGGGATAAACCCAACCACCTTGCCCATTCCGTAACCTTTATCTCGGGCCCAGTTTGAGACCGTCAGATTGCCCACCCCACCCGCACCGCTGTAACCGACAAATGCTCCGATCAGCAACCAGTCAGCATTAGGTGGCATGAGACTAAACCCTCCGGATTGAGTATCGAATCCCACCAAGCCTGCGGTAGCAGCGAGCCAACGACCCGGAGTGGCAAACATCAAACACAGCACCAGGAGCGCCCCGAGGATAAGGATGATCATGATCCAGTTGAGGACTTCGAGCGTTCGCTCAATTCGCTTACCGCTAAAAACAAGAATCGTTACGCATGCCAGAAAGGTTCCGCAGCCGATCCAGTAAACCGAACCCGCGTCAGGTTTGCCGGCGAGTCTACCCAGAGCGAGGAAAAAGATGGCGCCCGCGGCATTCGCGGCCCATGCCGGCCAGCCAATTTGCAGGAAGTAGAGGATAGCGTAGAACCAGGCCCAAAAAGTGGAGTGAGGCCGCGTGCGCATGAAGCCCGTGACAGCCGGTTCACCGGTGTACAGCGTGTAGCGAACGAGTTCTGTGTTCAGCACCGTCTGTAGGAACACGGCAACGCTTGTAAGCCAGAGTAACGCCAGGCCGTACTTGATGAAGGTTGCAGGTCCGAGCAGCCATTCACCGCTGCCAATGGAAGCACCCAGGACGATGGCGCCCGGACCGATGACACCGAGAATCCTCAACCCCTTTGTGGACGGGGGTTGAGGTAGCTCGTTGGTTTTCCAGGGCTCTAGACCTGAGCGAGCCTCTTTATTGACTACTTCGGAGGGCGTGTGCGGCGCCATTGCTTCAGCTTCCTATTTACGTTTCAACAAAACCAAAGACGATCCACGAAAACATGGTCATGGCGCCTTTAGAATCCAATTCTCAGGGTCGACGGTCACGCTTTGGCCTTGCTTGATTGGCACCGAAGTCTTTCCTGCTTTCATCTCGTAGCGTTTGGTTTTCCCTCCCACTTGAACGTCGACGGGCATTGGAAATGTCAGGTTTGCGGGCGCCTCCCAACGAAGCGAAACCTTGTTACCGGTGTTTTCGACGACTAATCGTGGGAGGTTTGATTGCCGCAAATAGACTTCGAAGAACCAACCAAGCTTCATTCCTGAAGTCGATTCCGCGATCTTTATGAATTCATCGGTGGTGCCAAATCGAACCTGTTGTCCGTTTGTGACTCTTTCCATGCGCCGATCAGGATATGCCATGCGCCTGAGTGCAGCGAAGAATGCTTTGTCGCCGATCAAACGGCGCAAGGTGTGGAGAATCAGACCGCCTTTGTCGTAAATATCCGAATCACTGGTGACATAGTCGGGCGCGGCCCAAAACATCTGAGTTGACGTGCGAGACTCACGAGGAGCCACCGGCTGCATGTTACGCAGGTGTCTAATTCGATTCGTCATCCCTTTCATGTACGCATCTTTTCCTTGCAAACGCTCAAGGTAAAGAGTGTCCATAAACGACTGGAAACCTTCATGCAGCCAGGAGTCGCGCCAATCGCTGGCGGTCACCAGATTTCCCCACCATTCGTGGCCCAACTCGTGAAACATCAACCAGTCGAAACCGTAGACGTCGTACCTGAAATTGTTGCCGTAGGCGATGATAGTTTGATGTTCCATCCCCAGATACCTGGTTTGGACGATCCCCACCTTTTCTGATCTGAAGGGATAAGGTCCGAGATACGTTTCAAAGAAGCGGAGGTAATCTTTGACCTTCTTTATCAACCCGGCTCCCTTGTCGTAGCTTTCAGGTAATACCCAGAAGGTGATTGGAACTGTTTCGCCGGACGCGCTCACGAATTTATCTTCGATGGTCTTATAGGGAGCGACATTGAGTGTGATGTTGTAGTTGCTAATCGGCGACGAGATGAACCAGTTAAACGTCTGTGTCCCGTCTTGATTGGTCACCACGCTCTGTAAGCGGCCGTTGGAAGCGGCCACCAAAGGCTGAGGGACAGTGAAGTGAAGGGAAGTGGTCTCTGGTTTGTCGGAAGGGTGGTCCTTGACCGGAAACCAAATGTCGGCGCCTTCACCCTGGCAAGCTACCCCGACCCACGGTTCACCGCTTAGCGTCTTAGACCAAATGAAGCCGCCGCGCCAGGGTGGATAAGGAGCGACTCTGGGCTTACCTGCGTACGCTATTCTTACTCGAACATTCTCGCCTGGCCGCTTGAGGGTCGGAAAGGATATCCATAATTTGCCGGCGCGGCGTTCGTGCTTAAGCTCTCCCAGGCTTTTTCCTGACGCGTCGGTTAGCGTAATGGCGTCGACCTGGAAACGGGGATCGAGATCAAGAACGAACCAGCCTGTCGGTTCGAGTATTACTGCCAGGGCCGTGAGCACGCCCTTTATCGATTGCTCAACTGGATCGAGTCGCAGATCAAGATCGTAGGATTTGACGTCATAGGCCGCCTGCTCTTTCATAAGCGGTCCGCCTGAATCGACAGTGCTCCCAATTTCAATCTGCGCTTCCGACGTCAACCCGCCGGACGTTAGCAGAATCAGGCAAATGATGATCAAAGGTCTCAGAGTCTTCATTCGCAGTTTCTGTGTCACGGTCATTCGTAACTGAGAGCTTCCACCGCGTCCTGTCGCGCCGCGCGAAGAGCGGGATAGAGGGCGCCGATGCTGCCCCCAACCAACCCCACTAAAAGTGAAATTAGAACCCAACGTGGCTCGACTTCAACTGTAAGACTGGTTACCCGCATCACGGCGAAGCGCGCAGCGTATGTGAAGAGCACTCCCACCAAAACGCCCAGGAGGCTCACAAGGATTGCCTCTTTTTCTATGACCCAGGCAATCGCGGTCTTCGACATGCCCAGGGCCTTGAGGATTCCAATTTGCCGTGTCCTTTCGGTAACGGTGGTGTACATGGCCAGAAGAATTACAAGCATACTAATCGAGGCTGCAACACCAACCACAACCTTGATAAAGACATTCAGCGCAGGCACGCCTGAGGCGTAAATCTCCGGCAGGTCGCGGGTAAAGAGAATTTGGTCATCAGGGTATTTTTCTCTGATCCGTGCCGCGACGTCTTCCTGTTGAGCAGGATTGTTTACGGCCACCAGAATTGCCGACGCCCGTCCATCGGCCCCTTCCTGATCTTGCATCGTCGACAGCGGAATCTTAATGCGACCACCGCCCGGAGGTTCGTAAACTCCCACAATCGTGAACGGTCGCTCAAAGAGTTGCACCGTCGAACCGACAGTCGCGTTGCGCTGTTTTTGCCAGACGGGATCGATAATCGCCTGATCACCTTTAGTTAGCGGCGAGCCCTCTCGGATCTTAAGTCCTGTCAATTGTGAGTATTCGTCAAACTCGATGCCGTCGATCAGTCGAGTACCAAAACCTCGGTCGCTGCGATCCAGTGTTTGACCGAGCGGCGTGGCTGCGCGGACGCCTTCAATCTGCCGAATCTCTGCGGCGCGTGAGACCGGCAAGGCGAACTGCGACGAAGCCAGGATGCCAATAGAGCCGGATGACCGAATCATAATCTCTGCGCCGATGTTCGCTTCGCGCCGGCCACGTTCTTGCAGCACACCGTGGGCTAGACCTACCGTGAAAACTATCAGCAGCACGCCAACTGCGGTGCCGAGGATACTGACGGCAGTGCGTGCGGGCCGGTGCGAGATGTTTGAAAGTACCAGACTGTCCATAAGTCTTCTCAATCGAGGGCTCCGATCCAGTAAACGTCGCCAGGCGTTGGGAAGCGTTCGCCAGGTCAATACTAGTAGGCCAATAGACGTCCAGAAGACCGTACCCGCCTTCCTGACCAGCGCGAGTGTGACGCCGGCAGCGGCAGCAAACCCGAGGGCCTGGAGTATTACCTCGGTGCCGCCTTCGTAGACCCCTATCGTTCCAGGAACAAATGCGAATGCAAAGTTGATAACCTTTGTCAGGGATTCGATCACGTACGCCTGAGCCACCTGGGGTTTCAAACCGAGCATGCGCAAGGTGACAAAGACCTCAACCACGCTGGAAACGTGGGCCAGTAGGTTGCACGAAATCATTCCAAAGAAAGCCGCTGGATGATGTCTGTAGAAATCATAAACCTTCGATTCGAGGTGGTGGATGTGATGACGTCGCTTAATAAAGACTTTCGGGCTGAGCCGGAGACGAGCCAGCTGGTCCAGCACCCACGTCAAAAGCATGATCCGTCGCTTCGCGGCAAGGCCCGCCGCAACGATTCCCAAAGCTGCAACCGCGGCGATACCGATCAGAACGTAGTAAACCGCCGGAGGTAGCTGATAAGTGAGGAGCATTACGCAGGCGCCGCTGAGGATGAAGAACACGACTGAGAGGTTGTAAAGCAAATTGTCTACAACCAGCGCCGGCACTCCATACGTCAGTGGAACTCGCTTACGCAACAACGCGACTTTAGTAGCCTCGCCAAGCAAAGGTCCGGTGAATGTGAGGAAGCTAATTGCTTCGCCTCCCAACCGCGCGGCGAATGCCTGCATGAAACTGATGCGACGATGCTCAGTCGGAACGGCCGCCCTCATAGCGATGGTGCGAAACACATGCCGGAGGCCGCTTATGCCGAGCAAAATGAAAAACCCAAAACCGATGCGCAGAAGGGCATCGAAGATGGGCTGTACGCCCACCAGGTTTATGACGTAGATCAGGAGGGCGAGACCGACGAGGAAGGCGAAAACCTGAAGCCAGACAAGGTAGCGGCGCGAGTTACCAGTGGACGTGGGTTCCGACTCTTCGACGAGTTCTTCCAACTCGTTCCCCTCCCAGCCATTGGCTGGTTCTTCCATATTCATCAAGGCGAAGAATCAACTCCCGTAACCGCAATTCTCTGTTTGTCCTGTGGGGTCGGAAGGATTTCCTTGACTACCGGTCCAGGAAAACGTCGAAAACCTTTATCCCACAGAATCGCTAGCGGATTGCTATCATCGCGTAAATTCCCCATTAACGCCAGTATGGTCGGAACGAAACTCAAACTGTCGTAGGGCTGCACAACCATCAAAGCCTCGGGCACCTGCGTCTTCTTGCCTCCCGCGACCATGAAAGTTGAATGGGTGGAAATCCGGAAGAACGAACCGTGATTGCCGCCGGGGTTAAATCCCCTCACGTCAAAGTTCCAATGGTTGTTCGCAACGATCAGTAAATCCGTCTCGATGAGCTCACGCTGACGATTCACAAAACGGCGCGCCAGACGCTCATCGTTTGTGATGCCGGATTCATCCAAGGAAAGCCGCTCAGCCTGGTGGTGTGCGAGTTCCTCGTACAATCCGATCAGGCCGTTTGAGTATTCGGTCTTGTGGAGAGCCCCAAGCCATTCCGCGTCAGTGTGCCATTCGCTGAGCCAGGCTTCGCGGTCAGCCGCTGGAATGCTGAAGTTTTCGTCCTCGAAAATGCGTAACGGCAGACCAGGTTGCCATGGCAAAGGCTCGAACCGCATTCGGCCATCTGGATCCTGAGTTAAATTCTTTACCGGCTGATAACGAAAACTCAGGCGACCCCTGGCATCTTCTCGAGCCAGGATCAGAGCTTGTTTGTCCGGACCGCCGTACACCCAAACGACATCTGGCTTGATGTCCCGATCTGCTGAGAGCGAGGAGACTGAGTGGGAAGGGATGCGCGTGGCAATCATATCGACCGGCTGATTGGCTATGCCCTTCTGAACATTGTTTCTGACCGCCACCCCATTAAGAAGCGAGAAATAGTTCAGCCGCAAAAAGCTTTTCTGCATATCAAGCTCACCATCAGACCTCAAAACAAAACCGGTGGGAGCGACATCCACGACGTAATTTTGAAGTTTGTAGATACTGTTGCGCTCACCCATCCCGTTCTTGGCAATCACCTCAGCGATCTTGAGCTTCGACGGTTCGAAACTCTCTGGTCTTAAGGACAGCAGGTTGGAAAGTATACGGGCGTATTCGGTGTAGCGCTTGTTCTGGCCAGTCCACCGATCAAGTTGGGCGAAGACGCGTTTCGTCTCATCGTCGCGACCTGCTGCGAGCTCTTCTTTGGAGAACTTCTTTGGCTGAGCCGCCCAAAGACTCCGCTGTACTTCGATGCGGCGGCGCAATGAGTCGAGCTCTTCATTGAGTTCGTCCAGCGTCTTTTTCCAGCCGGCCCGTCGGCTGTCAATTGTCTCGAAGAACTTCCCGCCTAAGGCGCGCCGAAGTTCAGGCCGTAGATCATTGCGCCGGAGGTGCAACAGAAGTATATGGAGAAGATTCAGGTCGCTGTCGCGCAAATGAATGGAGGCGCGTTCATTGCCGTCAAAATCCAGCAAGGCAGTCGGATAGTCGGTGCTCTGTCCCTTCAAGTAATACGAATCGCGCGTGGTCGTGGTAATGATAGGAACCAGTGGATAGATACTCTTGAGAGAGTACTCCAACATCAGACGGCGCTTGGTAACTACGTGGTGGCCGCCGCCTGACGGACTGCCCAGCAGTTTCACGAGGTTGTATCCCTGACTGTAGACCCGCTCGTCGGTATTGAAGCCGTGATCCGAGACCAGAATGAACGCCGTTTCGTCTGCCTGTGGAGTCTTTTGAATCTCAGTCCAGATACGGCCGACGACTGAATCGATATGCTTCAAAACGAACCGATGGGATTCGCGATCGTTATTGTGATGACCAACGTGGTCGAAGTCCTGGATCATCAGCTCGACGTAGCGAAATTGTGAGTCGCCCAGTTTCGCCAGGACATCTCTCAAGAGTTGGTCGGGAACCGAGTCTCTGACATCCAGTCCCATGGTCCACTCATCGAACAATTCCTTAGGCGGTCGTTTGAATTTGTTCTCGAGACTCTTCTGGAAAGTTATCAGCCGGCCGCCACGCTGAAACAACCCCATACCCACATGACGTTCGTTGTGTGCGAAAGCGTCCGTCAACATGGGCATACCTACAGAGTCGAGCACTTCGACTGCCGGCATATCTACGCGAACTCCTCCGATCCGAGCGATAAAGAAAGGAATGAAATTCAGATAGTCATACGTCTGCAACGTGTAGCGATCGTATTCAACGTTGCCCTTTATCTGTAAGTGTTGCCCGGTCTCCAGCATCGACCAGGATGGCGCCGAAAGGCTCATACCTCGAACATAAAAATTGGCGAGGCGGGTACCGCGTTGATAAAAAATGTGATCCATCCAGGGCAGTTGGCTCTTACCAGTGCGCGGGTCGCGTTCACGCACGAATTTGTCGACCATGTCTTGAGACAGGCCGTCGCATTTAACAATGACCAGACGCTTCGTCTGCGCCAGGCCTGACGTAGGTAAGGCGAACAGAACGGAAAGGCCGAGCAGAAGGAAAACAGCAGACCGCGAAAGAGTCGGCAGCAGGAAAGACTGATTCGAGGACGTGTGACGAATCCGCACCATCATCACCGTTGCTCGACTCTGTTGGTGCTGGTTTTGTTTGCTGAGGCGGCCAGAGAACCGTCAGGTTTGGTTTTGCTGAGGTGCTCTGAAATGAGTTCTTTCCAGGTAGGATCGATACGTTTGTCTTCAGAAAGGCGGAGCAGCTCATTCCGCGCTTTGCGCGTGTTCATGCGGGAGAGGCTGTCCAGGCAGGAGCGGCGAATTTCATTGTCTTCAGTTTGCATGAAGATTTTGGCGGCGGTGCTTGCAACTGCCGAGTTGGCGCCTTCGGCGTGTTCGGCTATGAAGTGTAACGACCGCCTGATTTCCTCGAGATTCCAGACGACCTCAATTTGCGGCGTTGATTTCGCGACCTGTCGCAGGAACTTTGTGTGGTACGCCAGACGGCGGGCCACATCGAGCTTAGCTTCCATTTCCGGAGTCGCTTCTTCTCGGTGCGTGTATAGGCCCAGAGAGAGAATGTTGGCGGCGCGGAAAAGTACCTGCTCTTTTTTGTCGTGCTTAAGAGGAACCATTTCCGAACGACGATCCCGATCCAGCTTTGCTGCTAAACCGTCTTCACGTTGGGCGTAGGCGATTAGCGCTTGGTATTGGCTCCGGGCCAGCTTCGCTTCCACATCAAGATCGTTTTCAAGTGGATTCAACGAGATCTTTTCCAGCCGATCATCAATTTCGTCGCGCAGCTTAGGTTCGAGCGACTCGTTCAGCGTCAGCAGCAGCTTTAGCTGCGCATACGTTCTGAGCCGTGATGGTTGATTGATATCCATGCCACGCTTACCGGTTACATGGTCGAAGATCGTTCTGCCAAGAAAATACGAGAGGTTCCCGAACTGTGAAACTGACAGGACATTTCTGGTGACATCTTGCAGAATGCGACGCGACATTTCGCGCTTCTTGGGATTGAGAGAATCGCGAAAGTCCACCAGGAGCATTGGGATCTTAGGGTTATCCAGGCCGTAGAGCGCCAGAGGGATCATCTCGACGCTGCGAGCTCCCTCAGTGTTGGACGGAACCGGGCGATTGTCAGAATCAAAATAACGAGTCTCGACATATCCCTTCCAATCGATCAGGCGCTTGTCGTCCCATGGACTGGAAATGTTCAGGAACCTGCCCTTGTAATGCTGACCCCGCTTGTCGACAAGATCAGGTTTGGCTACCCATACCAGCGCGTGAGTTGCACTACCATCCGGCATCGGTAAGGGTTCGAAGTAGAGTGATTCCTCTTCGACGCGTTGGCGCAGCAACTCCCAATTGTGAGCACGTTCGTCGCGGGAGCCAGTCAGTTTTCTCTGGTAGTAACCCTGAAGCTGTAGATCGTCCACCAACCCGCCAAACGTTTTGTCGGTGAGCAGTAAGCGCGCCTGAATTTCGGCCATCTCTGAATCCGAGAAGGCAGAAGGTCCCTTCATGCTTTGATACAACGAGAGCACTGAGAGCGCACGGATGATGTGTGATTTACGATAGTCGGATATGTTGCGACGGTAGGAATCGCTGGAAGCTTTGATCGGCATTCCGTATCCATCGAGCAGGACATTTTTGAGAGCCGTCCAAAACAGTTTCTCCCAAACCTGTCGTTCAGGGGCCGCGAGATCCATCACTGGAGGCGGACTTTTTTCGACTGCCGGTTTCTTATTACCCATCCGGGTATATAGAAACGGGACCGCGCCGGCTATGCGCTGCTTCAAAGTCGGACGAGTGTAAGTGAGTGGCCAGACGTAACGAAGCCGGTCGTTTTCCGGATTCAAGTCACCCAGGGTGTCGCGCAGTACGCTCACCAAGGGGATCCAATTCTCCCGTTCAGTGTCTCGCAATCCTTCAAGGCGTGCGTGAATAGTGACCAGCTCCGCGCCACCTTCAATCGGGAGTCGTTCAAGACGAAAAATCTCACCTGAGGAAGCTGGCGGAGTTATTGCGTTTCGGCCTTGTTCCGCAGCGCTTTGGGCCAGGCTAACGAACGAGGAGGCGAGTAGGATGACGACGGAAAGAAAGAGACACCCGAGATGGCCTCGGATTCCATGATCGCTTTGACGGTTGGGAGCTACCGCAATGTAAACCTTGCTTGTTTTCAAACGCCTACAGAATTCCTTCTGCTGATGCGATTTTGCTGCCCGGGCTACACCACGAACTGTGGCCGGACGTTTCTACCTGCCTGTCCTAACAGTTTCTCAGCAACCCTTATGCCGCCGAATCAATGGACCAGAACGAAATATACCATTAGTCGGATTCGGCGGAGCAAGTTTTCTAAATCCTTGTGACAGAACCGTGATTGTAACAGTCACGGTTCGGATGCGGGACAAAGCGTTGCAAGTTGCCGGGAATTGAAGGCTATCGTTGGTTGTAGGAATTAGCTGGAGATTGAGGCGTCCCAAAGGAACGGATCCACAAAATACCTGCTGCAAGTTCTCAGCCTACAAATTTCCGGACACTTTAAACGAGTCAACTTAGAGAGTTGAAGATGGACACTACTGTGGAGTTGCCGCGTGCGCATTCTGCTGTGAGGCTCCAGAATCGTTGTCCTGGGTTTTGTCGGCGGCCGCTGCCCAACCTGCGCGCCCCAGAAGGGTAATGCCGTAGCGGATGGGAACAGCGAAGTTCGAGGCCTGGTTTTCCGTGAACACTGCGAAATTGACTCCGATGACACGACCTGATGGTCCAAACAGCGGAGCTCCGGATCCGCCCTCGGCAGTGCGCGCATCGTAAGCAATGCGACGAACGTCGAGGTCAGTGATGTTGCCCTGCGTAGTGAGCGGCTGAATGCGTCTGTTTTCGGCGAGGTAACCCAGCAAGGAATCCAACGATCCATAGCGCTGCTGAATTCCGCGCGACTCGGCGTCATCCAGCAAGGCAAGTAAACGATCCGGTCCGGAAGGGTAGCCCATCATCACCACCGTCTTCCCGACCTCAACAGCATTTTCATCCTCCTCGAGCGGCAGGATCGGGATTTGGGTGGGGGTTTCTTTGGTTTCAAGAGTGCACACAGCGAGGTCATCTCTTGGTGCTGCAATCTTAAATTTCAAAGCTATTGGCTGAGGATGATCGGGAAAGTAGGCATTGAGCTTCTTCAGCCGTGGTTGACCCCTCACGCTGCCGCTCAAACTTTGAGCGCGATCGTCAGCCAGCCATGGTTGGACGATATGACGATTAGTGACTACAAAACCGCTGCCCACGTAGAACCCTGAGCCAACAAATTCAAACTCGGCGACCGCTGCCTTGCCTTCGGGAGTCAATGCCTGAGGTTCGCCGCTCTGAACGGTGGCACCGCTTTCGTTCATTTGCGCTTCCGGGTACCGCAGCGGGCGTCCCGTGCCGCTTTCGACGAAGTAGAAGGAACCAGCTATCAAGCAGACTCCGCTGCCATAATCGCTGCGCAACTTGACAGCTAGTGAAAGGCTGTCACGAATTTCCTTGTTTGAGCGTCCGAGAGCTGCCAATTGGTCGTTGGTCTTGGTTGCCTGATTTTTGGCCCCCTCAAGTTGCGTCGCTTGCTCCGCGATCAAACGACGAGTTCTTTGCATCTCTCTGAACATCGAGAATCCGATGTAAAGAATGCCTCCTACAAGCGCCACGGCGATCGCCAGCGTAATGAGCTTGGTACTGGGATTAATTTCGCGCACCAGCTCCCGCGTGAATTCGCGCAGGAAAACCTTGGCATCGTCGCGCCGTGTAGTAGCTGCCGACTCAAGAGCCGCCGCTTCTATGAATGGCGCCACATGAGTTTCCCTTGAAGAGGCGGGAATGACTGCCGGCAACGAGCGGATGGGAAAAAACTGGAGCGCCAACTGAGAAGCTGGAACCGTAACCTCATCCCCGTCCTTAATTTCTGCATCTCGTTCGAGAGGCCTGTCGTTGAGTTTCAGTTCCAGCGCCTGATCGAAGCCGGCTACGCGGTAGAATCCATTCGTGCGGGTGAGTTCTAATACCAGGCCATCGCTGTTCTCCCTTCTCGGGAGATCGGAGATACGCAGCCGGAGGGCGCAATCTTCGCAACTACCTATGCGGATGCGCTCATCGGTCAGCACTTCTGTGTGCTTGTTTTCCCCGGAGGAGATGTGAATAACAAGGCCGGTTGCCATAAAAACTGAGGACCAAATCTAGGGCACTACATCAATTTGGGCGACCACGTCCGACCGCTCTTAGTTCACGCGTGCGGTCTTCCAGAGCGGTCGCCCTCTGGCTTGCATTCTACAATGTATCTTCGACGCTTAGCAAAAGAGAGTTTGAAATCCTCTCCTGGAAAGGTACGAAGAACTAAGATGGACGACCTTGGATACTCGATCGAAGCGAATCTGGTTTCGCAGGCAGAGTGTGATTCCCTTGTTGAAACCCTGTCGTACGAGATGCATGGCCACGGCCGGGCCGGGTGTCGTCACTTGATGAGCCATCCCAGAATCGCCGCTTTGGCGAACGATCCGCGTCTCCTTCAACTAGCTAAGCAGTCGTTAGGAAGTGGAGCCGTGCCCTTCCGAGCCACCCTTTTCCAAAAGTCAGCCAAAGCAAATTGGCTCGTAGTCTGGCATCAGGACACAGCTTTACCACTCGCTTTTCATCAAGATTCAGCGGAGTGGGGGCCGTGGTCAAAGAAAGCCGGTATCCTATACGCCCACGCACCAGGTTGGGCCCTTTCGCGGGTAGTGGCATTGCGGCTTCACCTGGACGCTTCGACGGTTGAAAACGGACCGCTGCGCGTGATTCCGGCCTCGCACAGGCACGGCGTGCTGAGCGATGAAAGTGTTTTCGAGACAGCCCGACACGAGGAATACGTAAACTGTTTGGTTCCTCGGGGTGGCGTTTTGGTGATGCGGCCTTTGTTGATTCACTCGTCGTCAAAGGCTCGAACGGAAGCGCCGCGGCGAGTCATGCACATCGAATATGCTGACTCATTGATGCCAGATAAGGACACGCATCTGGCCATCGCTTGAGAAGGGGTGAAGGCGTAACGTCTTCGTTTGCACAATCAACTTCACGGCTTTGCACAAAAAGTCAAATCCCACCGACGGCAGTCGGTGGATGGTTCAATTCCAACCTACAGATAATATGGATTGATACTCTTTGAATCCCACCAACGGCAGTTGGTGGATGGTTCAGATCCAACCTTGTTTCGCTTCCGGCACTTCAAAATAGGTGGGATCTGAACCTTCCACCCACTGCCGTGGGTGG
>Ga0187892_10002937_pt1 | contig 32427 bp, 28 predicted proteins | sample MA1701073metaG_FD_139345 | JGI IMG/M metagenome (GOLD analysis project Ga0187892, IMG submission 139345) | Bio-ooze microbial communities from a basaltic lava cave in the Kipuka Kanohina Cave System on the Island of Hawaii, USA - MA170107-3 metaG ...
CCAGCATTTGAGCTGGTGTTCAAGACCTTCTCCCTCTTCCATCATGGGCTCGTCGCTGCGTCCTCTATCGACATGACCAATCTAGCCAGAACAGACAGTTACAATTCGAACACCAGACTGCCCGGCCTTGACGGTGACGTTCGCAGCAACGGATTAGTCAAGCTGGACAATTGGGCACGCATTAAAGGCGATGTGATTGGCGCTTCCTTCAGCGTGACGAACGGCGCGATCATTACCGGCATACGCACCACGACTTCTCAGCCTCTGAATTTCATGCCGATTGTTGTGCCCAAAGAGCTCAAGAACCTAGGCGATATCGTACTCACCAACGGTGCGACATCTACCCTTGTCGGCCCGGCCAGCTACGAGGTCGGCAAGATCGAACTCAGCAATGGCGCTCGCCTGATCATCGATAATACGGACGGACCAGTGACCCTGTATGTTACCCAATACGCCAAAACGATGAACGTTGCACAGATTACGACGACTGACACGAATCCCGAGAAATTCGCGCTCTACATGGTGAATGGCGGTGACGTAAGATTGACAAATGCTGGCAAGTTCTACGGTGTGGTCTACGGACCACAGTCAGTAATTGATTTCTCCAACGGTGGCCAATTCAGCGGCGCCTTTGTCGGTGGTCAAGTCAAGTTAAACAATGGCGCGCAAGTACATTACGATACTGCTTTGCGTGGGGAGTAACCGGATATGGCAGCCATTCTCGGCTGCCGTAGGTGAAGCATGGACGAGAGACAGCAAGACACATTCACTAAAAGGAAAATGTTTATCGCTTAAGAGGACGCTCACTTGAAAAGGGCAAACCACGCGAAAGCGTGGGACGCAAAGCTACGGGCCTACGTCGAGGTGCTCCCTCGATAGGGTCGCCGAGCCGCCAGGTGTCGGGAACCAGACAGAGGCAGCCAAGTCGCACAAGTCTCGCCTCGGAGGAAGATATGACAACCCTAGACACCCTCACTGGCAAAATCTCTATGCTACCCGCGCATCGAGTGTCGGGCAGCCTGACGACCATGGTGGAGTCGGTTCCTCTCGATCGATCCCTTGACTAGGAGAGAGAAGTTCCCGATGCCATCTCGTCTGCGCCACTTCTTCCTCCTTTTCCTCCTCCTGGCAACTGGAGGCGTGACGTTCGTGTGTGGAGTCACCAGTACGCGGTGGATCGACACCACTTTTCCTGGCTTCTTCGTGTTAGACAATCACGTCGTCGCCTCCATTAGCCTTTTGCACTGGCCCATCGCTTCTCGTCCACATCTCTATCAACACGAAGTGGTGGCAGTAAACGGCCAACCTGTAACAACGACAACCGCCCTCTACGCCCAGATCCGCGAACTACCTGCGGACACACCAGTGACATATACGTTCGCACAGCACGGTCAGCGCACTGAAGTCACCCTGCCAACGACCCACTTTACTGTCAAAGATTGGGCCCTTCTCTTTGGCACCTACTTCGTCAATGGGATCGCCCTGGCGCTTATTGGTATTGTCGCCTGGTATTGGAGTCCACCCTCACCTGCCAGTTCTGCACTCCTCAGTCTCGGTGTGAGCATGGGGCTCTTTCTTATCACCGCAGCCGACCTCTATGCTCCCTACTGGTTTTTCCGCGTCCACATCCTGACTGAAGCAGCCTTCCCCGCTGCTGCGGTCCATCTCGCGTTGGTTTTTCCGCTTGAGCGGATACGCTGGGCTCGTTCCCTCTTCCTTGCCCTCCCCTACGTTGTCGCTGGCCTGCTGGGCCTCGGTTACGAATGCTTCCTGTATCGACCCCAGGCATACACCCTGACCCATAATCTGTGTACGCTGTATGCGGGCATCGCGGGCGTCTTTCTGCTGGGCAAGACGGTGTGGGACTATTGGACCACAGCTTCGCTCGAAATCCGGCGTAAGATTCGTGTCGTGGTCCTGGGTTCTCTCAGTGGCTTTGGCTTTCCAACCGTCCTCATGCTCTTCGCCGGACTCAACGGGAGTCAGTTTTCCTTCAATTATGCCGCCTGTACTCTCTTTGTGTTTCCCTTAAGCATTGGCTACGTCTTGGTCACCCAGGACCTGTTGCGTATCGAACGGCTACTCCGACGGAGTACTTATTCGCTTACTGGTCTGGTGCTGGTGACCTTGTCCCTGAGTATCGACCATCCTCATGCCGGGGCTGCTCTCCCTTCTCTCGATCACTGGGCTGAAGCGACAACCGGAAAGCGTCCAACAATGACTGTCAGGAGCGACATCAAGAGGACGATTGAACAGTCAGATCCTCTTCTTATCAAGACGATGCTTCTGGTTTGCCGCCATGACTTCTTACCGGGTTGTCTCAGCGCAGCACGCAAGGAAAGAAGAAAAGCAGCTCTTCCGACCTTGCCTATATCTCCCACCCAAGGTGGAAGGCCGGAACGCAGGACGAGTAAATTTTCTGAAGAAGTAACCGATACATTTCTGAGAAGCTCAACGCACGAGGCCTTCTCGAAAGGTACCTAAAGATGGCACGTATACGCAGCACGGCCCCATCCTCCGGCTACACGATTCTCGTCATCGATGACCAGGAAGAAATCCTGACCTCTGTTCGGCTTCTGCTTGAGCGAGATGGTCATAAGGTGCTCACGGCGTTGAGTGGAGAAGAGGGACTGTGTACGTTCCGTCAAGAAAAAGTTCACCTGGTGATCGTGGATTATTTCATGCCCCAGATGACTGGTGAGGAAGTCGTCCGAGAAATCCGTAAGACCGACAAAGATATCCAAATCCTCTTACAAACCGGTTATGCGGGAGAAAAGCCACCGTTAGAAACACTGCGCGCGCTCGACATCCAAGGGTATCACAGTAAAACCGACGGCCCAGAACATCTGCTCCTCTGGGTTGAATCTTCCCTCAAAGCAGCAGCCCATCTGGAACAGGTTCGCGCCGCTGAGCGATTGAAAGCTGAGTTGCTGGTAAAACAGGACTTCCTCGCAAATATTTCCCATGAAATGCGTTCGCGCCTCCATATCATCTTGGGGTACAGTGACCTCCTGCTTTCCAGCCCTCAAGGCGAGACGCTTACGGAACACCTTCAGCAGCCGCTCGAAACGATTCAGCGACACGGACGTTCGCTGTGGGGTTTAGCCAACAACTTTCTGAATTTTGTCAAACTCAACGCTGAGGCGATGCATGTCAGCTTGCGATCCGTCACTCTTGAAGAGTTCCGGAAAGAGTTCCAAGAGCAAATGACATTTCTTCTACGTGACAAACCAGTCTCATTCGTTTGGGCAGTTGACCCGCAGATCCCACCTCTTTGGGCAGACAGAGACAAGCTGTGCATTATCTTACAAAATCTCCTCGGAAACGCGGCAAAGTTTACGGAAAAAGGAGAGATTCGCCTGACGGCGTCATTTGCTGTATCCGATAACAGCACCCATATTCACATTACAGACACCGGCATCGGCATCGCTCCAGCGCACCACGAGGCCATCTTTGAAACCTTTCAACAAGTCACTGACATAACCGCACAAACAATGCGAGGCACTGAGGGTATGGGTAGCGGTATCGGACTGACGTTGGCACGGAAGCTCGCGCGGCTGATGGACGGAGACCTCACGGTCGCAAGTGAGAGAGGAGCCGGAGCGACATTCACCCTCACCTTACGGACACCCGCGGAGGTCGTACGGAGAAACGGCACGCCTTCCGCGAATAACTCCTCCAGCGAGAAGAATCGTCCTCCCCACGTCATTCCTGCTCCCCAACTGCAACGACTTCTGACCTTGTAGTAAAGGAAGCCCCTGCCCGTGTCACTTACTGGGAAAGGACTTCAGCCTTGCGGACTCCTCGTTCTCGGCGCTGTCCTTTACACCGTTGCGTTCCCACCATACGAGTGGACGGGCACAGCGTGGATTGCCCTCAGTCCCCTTTTTCTCCTCCTCGAACGGACCACCCCCAGAGCCGCATTTCTGACAGGTTTTCTCTATGCCGTCCTGTGGTGTATCGGTGTTGGGTCCTGGGTGTATTCTACAGTTACCGACAATTTCTCTCTCGGGTTTCCCTTCAATGTTCTTTTCATTCTCGTGAACTATGCGGTTTTCGCTGGTCTGCCGACTGGGGTAGTTACCCTCCTCTCTTCCCGTTTGCTTCGCCGCGGTCATCCGTGGTGGTGTGCGGTTGGACTTCCTGCTTTGTGGGTAAGCGGCGAATTCCTGCGTGCAAACCCAGTGTTCGGGGTGTCGTGGGGAATTCTTGGTTACACGCAGTACCACCATCTGTCACTGATTCAGATTGCCGACCTGACCGGCGTGTATGGCGTTTCATTTCTGATCGCTCTTAGCGGCTACGTGGGAGCGCAGGTGTGGAACTGGGGGCAAATCAAAAATCAAAAGGCAAAAGGCAAAAGGCAAAAATCAAAAGAAGACTCCGAACTCCGGACTCCGAACTCTACCCCTGGAAGCGTGCCGTGGCCTGCACTCAGTCTGTTGGCCACAGGACTGGTACTCTCACTGAGTTATGGCAGTGTCCGCCGGCAGCAATACGCGCTTCCGCCGCCGACCCCGCCGCTCCGCGTGGCGATGGTCCTTGGAAACATTCCGCCTGCGCAACGCTGGCAACCAATGTACTATGCCAGCACCTTGCTTAAGTACGCTTCTGTCACCAGTCGAGGCATTGCTACCGCTGCCCCAGATCTGGTCGTGTGGCCCGAGTTTGCAATAAATTTTTATCTTGATCGCGAACCCCTCCTGCGCCTGCAGCTCGGCCAGTTCGCGCAAATGGCGAATACAGCCTTACTGTTAGGCGCTCCTCGACAAGAAGAATCTCCAACAGGACGATACTACTACAACTCGGCGTATCTCTTTTCTTCCACTGGAGAGTTCGTTGACGTGTACGACAAAATGCGTCTTGTCCCGTTTGCCGAATACCGCCCTTCCGTTCTCTCTGGCATAATCACTCATAGTGAAGAGAGTCCGAGTGACTTTACCCCTGGAACTCGTTCAACGATTTTCTCTCTCCCCAAAGGGACCTTCGGGACCACGATCTGCTATGAAGCTGCCTATCCGTCTCTTTCACGCCACCTCGTCCAACGTGGTGCCCACCTCCTCGTCAACATTTCCAACGATACCTGGCTAGGAGGAAGTGCGGCAGCCGTCGATCAGCATTTTGCTATGGCTGTTTTTCGGGCGATTGAAAACAAACGTTACCTTATTCGTGCGGCCACGGCTGGGATTTCCAGCTTTGTTGACCCCACCGGTCATCCCTACCTCCGGTCAAACACTGCGGAGGGAGTAATCAGTGGAAACGTGTTTCCTCGGCAAGAATTGACAGTGTACGGACGCTACGGGGACTGGTTCTCCTGGACGTGCATTGGTTGCGCCCTGGCGACGTTTTTTTGTCCTGCACGCAGGCTTACGGAAGCGGAACAACAATCATGAACACTGTTCATCCTCCACAAAGGCCGAAAGGAGTCGCACTTTTCCTTGCCTTTCTTATCGCGGGGCTTGCTATCACCACCTGCATCACGAGCACCCGCTGGGTCAACACCGTATTTCCCGGGTTCTTCGTGCTGGCCAATCGTGTCGTTGCCTCGATCAGTTTGCCGCATTGGTCGGTTGCCGCCGAACAGCATATTTACCAGCACGCCATCACGGCTGTGAACGACCTGTCAGTTTCGACCTCAGCAGACATATATCAGGCGGTCCGGCAACTGCCACCGGCCACACCGGTCACGTACACACTGAGCAAAGACGGGCGTATGTTACAGGTAACACTCCCGACACAAACGTTTTCGCTGCAAGATTACTTCTTGTTGTTCGGCGCCTACTTGTTTACCGGCTTGGTCATCAGCGGTATTGGGATTGGCGTTTGGGTACTCAAACCCCAGACCTCAGCCAGTCTTGCCCTGCTCAGCGTGAGTTTGTCGCTGGGAGTTTTTTTCCTGACTGCGGTCGATCTGTACGGTCCCCACTGGTTTTTCCGATTGCACGTCTGGAGTGAAGCATTTCTTCCGGCAGGCTTTCTTCATCTCGCGCTGGTTTTTCCAGTCGATTGCCTGCATCATTCGCGAAGACGATACCTGGCCGCGCCATATCTCGTCGCTCTGGCTTTAGGTATTGCGTATGAGCTGCTTCTCTACAGACCTGATACCTATTCAACAATTCACACACTCTGTGAACTCTATATCGGCGTGTCTGGGCTTCCCTTCCTTGGCCGCATTCTGTGGAACGCGTATACGACAAGTTCGCACTTAGTGCGCCAACGCGTCCGCGTTATTTTTCTCGGATTCCTTGGGGCTTTTGCTGTTCCCTCCGGGTTGACCTTGCTCTCTGGCCTCTCCGGTGGTGAAGTCTCAGTGAACTATTCGGTGTTTACGATCTTTCTTTTCCCCCTGAGTCTCGGCTATGCCATTGTGAAACACGATCTTTTCGAAATCGATGTTTTCCTCAAACGCACTACCTTCTACCTTTCTTTAACTGTACTGCTCACCCTCACCTATGTCTCTTTCCTCACGCTTCTCAATCTGACATTGCGCTCTTCAGAGATCGCCGAGTCGCCAGTCTTTCCTCTCCTTTTCACTATCACTGCGGTACTCCTCCTCAATCCGCTGAAAGATCAACTGCAACATACCGTCGATCGGATTTTCTTTCGGTTACGATACAACCCCAAGAAGATCTTAGAAGAGACGAGTGCCACGCTTGCCTCAACTCTGCGGCTCGAAGAAATTCTTTCTTGTATCTGGCACGCACTGAGCAAAACAATGGGCGTACGACAAGGTGGCATCTTCCTTTTGGACTCGCATGACGCCTCGTATCGTGCGGTCTATACCACCAGAGAGAAGGAGCGTCGCCGTCTTTCTGTGGAGCATGACCTTATTCAACATCTCCAACAACAGAAAGGGCGAGTCCTCTCGGTGTACGACTTTGACGAAATCGGGAAGAGTGAAACAGACGACATGGCTCGTCAGGGATTCCTCCGCCTTGGGGTTCAGCTTGTTGTTCCTTTGCTGCTGAAGGGAGACCTGCTGGGGTTCCTTGCCTTAGGACAGAAAGAGTCAGGCCATTTCTTTTCTGCCGATGATCGTGACTTCCTCTCGACCTTAGCGAACCAGAGTGCACTCTCTATTGGCAACGCTCTAGCCTACGAGGAAATCCACAACTTAAATTCTGGTTTGGAACAAAAAGTTGAAGAGCGAACACAGGAGTTAGCCAACGCCAATACCGAGATCCAACAATCCTTTGCGCAACTTGAAAAAACCTATCGCGATCTGCAACGCAGCCAAGAAAACCTTGTCCGCGCGGAAAAGATGGCTGCCCTCGGTCGGCTCACGGCCGGAATCGCGCACGAAATGAACACCCCGTTGGGGGCATCGATGAACTCCCTTTCACTCTTAGACCGCCTGGTTGATGAATACCAGCAATCCATTACCGACCCCAGTGTGACAAGACATGATCACCAAGAGATTGCCACCGAGATGGCTCAACTGGTCCAGTCAACTCAGCAATGGGTCGAGAAAGCAGCGTTGCATATTCGGAGCCTGAAATCTCATACTCGCGATCTACAACGGAATCAGGAAGCTGATTTCTCAGTCTTGCAAGTGATCGAGGAGACTCGCTCGCTCCTCTCCAACCGTCTCCGCCTCTCACAAAGTACCCTCACCGTGAGCTGTGCTACGACTGCCCCGATCGTACGCGGAGACCCAGGAAAGTTCGGACAAGTGCTGACCAATCTCGTGGCCAACGCCATCGACGCCTATAAAGCGACAGAAAGAGGTGGTGGTGAAATCGCTATCACAGTCGCTGAGGTCGATGATACGATAGAACTCGCTGTGAGCGATCATGGCTGCGGAATTCCGCCGGAGCATCTTGAGAAAATCTTTGATGAACTTTTTTCCACCAAGCCGATGGGCGAAGGAACCGGTCTGGGACTTTCCATTTCCCGCGATATCGTGACGAACTTCTTCGGCGGAACTCTCACGGTCGCATCAACGGTCGGAGAAGGAAGTACGTTTACCCTGCGTATTCCGCGCCCTCAACCCCAGCGCTCTGGTGTCGAGCAATCAGCTTCTGCTGTCACTGCCGTGTCTTCGGTTCAAGGGGACGAGTCAGCAACACCTGTCCCACACGCAGCTTAGTCTTTCCGACGTTCGGAAATTTCATAGACGCCACGCGCTTCACGTCCTTGCCATACAGTGCGCGACAGGCCGAATGTCACCGCTAGTGCACTTCCCTCAGTCGCATGGCGGACGATTGGGATTGCCACCACCGTCTCTCCCTGACAGTCGAGGCGAAGGGGCGCTGATGGCAAAAGCGAGAGCTGAAAAGCCGTCGGGCGGCCTTGGTGAAACGAGTACACCAGTTCCCACTCCTCTGGTCTTAGTGGGTGTGGGGTCCCATCGTGATAGACAACGCCAGACGAGCGCGGACCGTCGAGCGTTTCGACCCAGTAGAGAAAAATACCCAGGTCCGGTCCAAACGGCAGCGAGAGTAACCGCCGTGGTGATAATCGTCCGGTTTCCTCGGGCTTCAATAGGTCGAGAAATCCCCAGGCATCGACTGGATAGCAGCGGTCGCGGAGGTGGACTTCCCCAGAGAGGTGAGAGAGGAAGAGTGGAATCGCGGGGGATGGGAGTGGTGATGGCAATGTCAGAGTCAGTGAGATCGTTGCTGGCTCAGTCCATGACGCCGCCAACCCTTCTTCAAGACGAACAAACGCTTGCGGGTGAGAGAAGCGCATGATGGAGCCGTGATACGAGATGGCAAATCCATCCGGTCGGGTCTGCCAACGCAGACCGCCGACACGGAGCGAGTGTGGATCAGCAACGGCGTCATCTTCACCGGTAAAGAGGATCATTTCGGTCCCCCCCAAGAATAATAAGAGCCGACCCGAACAGGTTGGCTCTCCTGGAGCACGTTCAATTCCACCCATCAGTCCCAGCCCGCTCGCAGGATCATGAAAGTGCAAGCCGAAACGAACAGGTTCCGATGGGTGATGGAGCAACAGCGGAGCCCCATTGCGATGGACGCTGTCTACCGGACGTGGAGGCGAGAAGGTCAACGTTGAAAACTCAGGAGTGTCGTGGTGTGGCAATTGTTCTGCCTTCCCTAATGTCTTGCTGAAAAGCGTGACAAATTGCTCACGTTCTTGCCCAGGCCAACGTAATCCGACCCCAAGTTCGAACTGCACGGCGTTGACCTGCCCGTTCACGCTCAACTGTGCCAGGGTACGAATCTGCGGCGTGTGATCCTCGGCAAAGCGGTGGCTAAACAGTTGCATTACATTATTCTTATCCGCCGCCGGATAGCGACGGCCGAGTGCAACGTCGATTCCCTGCGCTAGCGCAGCGTCACGAAATGGCAGGAGGTGCCGGGAAAAGAAGTGTGCACTCAGCGTTGGCGCTGCGGCCTTGCTCGCAGGAACAATTTTCTCGCCCCGCTGTTTGAGGCCAATGCCGAGATCACACACTGGTTGCACGACATTCCAACCGTGAATGAAAAAGACCCGGGCTGCTCCGTGTTGTGCCACTAACGTGGACAGCAGTTCCTCCAAGGCAGCCAGGAACCACGGAGCGTGAGTACGCACCTGACTGATACGGTTGAGGTCGAGTTTGTTGCGATCGTACGAGTGGTTAATCAGCGCATATCCGCGCGTGCGCGTCGCCAGTTCGGTAGCGAGATCAGCCGTGTGCAGATCGTTGACTTTAATACTATCGAGGATTGGCGCGTCGGCGGGCCGCCGCCCACCGTGGGGAGCGACAAAGAGGATTGGTACCTCTCCATTGATATAGGTTATCCATGAAGGAAGAAGAGCTTCAAATGCAAACGTCACGGCGTTAGTATAGCGAGTTCGACAACATTGCGCCAATGGTGCCTTTAGAAGCGAGACGCGCTCAGTTTCACATCCGCTCGAGACCAGGCTTTGCGGAAACGTTTTTCCGCAGCCGCCGCGTCCTCAGCTTTTTTCTGTACCTTCAGACTCTGGGTCAGACCGTAGAGAGACCAGCCATTCTCCGGATTGCGTTTGAGATCTTCCCGGTAGACTGCCTCTGCCTCCGCCGCTCGACCAGCGGTAAGCAACACGGCTCCCAAGGACTGACGTACAGGATAATACCACGGCGGTGGCTCTGTGTATGGCAGCGTATCTTGTAAACGGACGGCTTCTTCGAGGAAGCGAACGGCGTCATCTAGTTGTCCGCGTCGCGCCGCAATCTTTCCCGCAAGGGTGTTGGCTGCAATAGAGAGGAGTACAGCGGCGGGCGTGTTATCGCCAATGGTCTGACCAGGCGGAAGGGCGGCAGCAAGGTCCTTGACTCGCACTTGTTCGTTCGCTGCGTCGTCGAGTCGGTTCGTCGCAACGAAGGCGAGTCCGCGCACGTAATGCCACACTCCAGTCGTATATTGAAACTCTGCTGGAGGAGCGGGCTCTTTGAGGATAGTTTTCCACTCACCGAAGCGGGCCAGCGTAAAAAGCAGCGTTGGCGCAAAATACTCCATCGGCGGCATCTGTCGAACCATTCCCCACGGAGCCTTCGCAACGAGCGTGCGTGCGGCCCGCAGGGCATCTGCACGCCGGCCTTCCATTGCGACTGCTGCCCAGAGGAAGTGAATGTTGTGCGGATAGTACATCATCGCATAAATACCTTGGACATTGTATTTCGCGATATAACTCTCATCCACTTTCACAGCCTGTGCATTGCTCGCTGCTGCTTCACTATAGCGCCCCACCCGCATGAAAATGTGAGACGGCATGTGCACCAAGTGACCAGCTCCTGGTGTCAACTGTGCGAGCCGTTCGGCATACGGCACTGCGCGTTCTGGAGATAGAGAAGGTTCAACCGCATGAATATAGTAGTGCATGGCTCCCGGGTGATTGGGATTCTTTTGCAAAACCGCTTCGAGGGTCGAGATAATCTCAGGGGTACCGGGGTGTGGTTGCCCATCGAGAGTCCACAGGTCCCACGGGCGCAATACCATCATTGACTCAGCGAAGAGTGTTGCAGCATCAAGATCATCAGGATAGCGCCGCGCAACCTCACGCATCGCGTCGGCATACGCGGTATCGAGAGCTTTGCGGTCTCCTCCTGGCGGATTTGGAAATCGTTTCGCCAGGGCTTCAATATACGCCCGTTCAGCCTCGCTGACATTGCCCGTGAGCGATAGGGCTTTTTGTATCGCTTCGGTCGCGGTTTTTTCCCGCTCAGGATCGAGCGCCAGATTGTAATTGGGCCCCACGGCGTGCGCGATTCCCCAATAGGCCATGGCACAGTTCGGGTCGAGCCGTACGACCTCTTGGAAGGACCGTGTCGCTTCATCGTGATTAAAGGCATAGATGAGGCGTAAGCCTTGATCGAAATACCGCTGCGCTTGAGGAGAACTTGTAGTGATAGGATGATGGAGCGTGCCAAGGTTCTTGAAGAGAGGCGGCGGAGCCGAGGCAGCGGCTGGCGCTTTATCATGATTGTGCTCCTGGTCGGCTGCTACGGGCACCGCAATAAGGAATAGAGCTAGCCAGAAAGCGTAAAGGCATCGATTCATTGCGCTCCTCCTGAGGTAAGGATGTTTTTCACCATCTGTACAAATTCCTCTGCATTCTTTACCCGAAGGAAGGCTATTTCTGCTGAGACTTCCTCCCCGACAGTGTAGTCAGCAAGTTCTCGAGTCTCACGGGCATCAATGAGCATACGGTGAAATTTCGCATCAATCTTGCCTGCTTTTACAAGATGTTGTCCGAAGGCGGCCTGTACCGCTGAATGTTTCACTCTCTGGAGACCGTTCTCTTTCAGAAGTGCCTGGGCGGCATAGAACATAGCGTAATACGCTCTCGCTGCAGCCTCAGCGTCGAAGCCCGAAGCCAGGAGGTTTTCCGCCACTTGCAATGCTCGGTCAGCTTTCTTGAGATAATCTTGCACCTCTGGTTTCACAGGGGCACGCCCTCACGCTCGACGTTCTGGTAGAAAGAGTAGCCTTTCGCCAGCCTGTCTTCATATTCGGTCAGAGAAAGGATCTTGAGTGAGAGAAGTCTCTGGAAGTCGCACGTCCACATCGCCTGATAGGCTGCCTCCCGTAGTGCCTCGTCTATCTGTTGGGCTTTTTCATCCAGGAGTACCAAGACATCCACGTCTGACTCTGGTTGGTCTTCCCCTCGTGCTGCCGACCCAAAGAGGGTCAACTGCCGAATGTGAGAGCGCGTCGACTCAGGAATTTTCTTTTGGAACTCTTGCAGTAAGCTTTTTACTTCTGGATACATGGGGGTTCCCCAGCTTCGCTTTTCTTTCCTTTGTCTCAGGTCACAGCTTCCTCCCGTAAAGGATCTCATCAACCCTGCGTGCAGAGAACGGATCTCCAGACTCTCCGCATCCTGCTGCTACAAGGAAGCGTTGGCGGGCAGCTTCTGGATCAATACCTGTGGGCAGAGATCCAGCCTCTGGCGAGACCACCACAACAACCTCAACTGGTCCAGGAGGCAAAGAAACCTCTATGTCTATTCGCAGTCGCCGGTCTGTTCCAATGATAGATTTTGTTTTGACGGTTTCCATCATAGCCTCCTAATTTTAATCCTCTACCAATCTTTTTTGTAACTCCTCAACGCTCATACTCCCCGGCCTTTTCCCGCTTCGTGCCATCTCATTCGCAACCTTCTGCAACAAGCGATTATAGGGCGTTGGAACGCCGTGAAGTTTGCCTAACAAGACGATCTCGCCATTGAGAAAATCCGCTTCCGTCGTCGGCAGGCCACGCATCAGACTTTGCCAGGTCGAACCGCCAGTGCGCGGGCGTCCCGGAATATCGAGAATCTTCACTTCCGCCATGCGCCGACGAAACTCGTCTTGTGGGGCAGCATCGATCCCAGCAGCACGCAAGCAGGCCAGTCCCTCGTCTCGCACCTGGTGCGCGAACTCGCGCTCGCGAAAATCAAGTCCACACGCAGCTTGGAGGGCATTCTGAAGATTGGTGAGCAGCTTGGCATACTTCCACCGCATGATGTGCGGGTCTGGTTTTGCACTAAATCCACAGGCAGTGAGATCAGCAGCGACTTGGGTGATAAGAGGATCAACGCCAGAGGGATAACAACCAGTGTCGAGGACTCCTTCGACCGGGGATGAATGGTTCAGTACGACTCCAGGTTCAAGATAGGTTGCCGGCATGACTACGACCATACCGTAGACCCGCGTGAAACGGCGCGCAGCCATACGCTCATTATCTACTCCATTTTGCGCGCAGAGGATCGGCACCCCACCTCCACCTGCGCGTTCAAGGTCACGGAGGGCTCCCTCCGTATCTTGCGACTTCATGGTGAGGAGCACGACATCTTTTTCTGTGAACTTCAGTTCCGCCGGATGACCAACCGCACGGAGCGGAAGTTGAACGGTTTCCTTCGGCGTTTTGAGCGTTAATCCTCTCTGCTGAATTGTGGTCATCTGCTCGCCACGGCAGATGAGGACAACCTCGTGACCACGTTGAAACAACCGGGCCCCAATCGCCCCGCCGATTCCGCCAGCACCGTAAATGATGTATCGCATGATTCCTTCTTTCTTTCAGATCCACCGAGTATCATTCAGCCTTGACGTGCATACAAGAGCCGAGTACCTTCGATCAAGAGTTATGGCAACTGTTGTAGCAAAAACACCCATGACCGCAGAGGAACTCTGGCAACTGCCTGACAATGGCTACCGGTATGAACTTGTAGCAGGAGAACTGAGACAAATGCCTCCCAGCGGTTTCTTGCCTGGCACAGTAGCAATGAATTGCGGCAGCCTTCTGCGCGAACATGTCAGAAAGTACGATCTCGGAGTAGTTTGCGCAGCGGAAACCGGCTTCAAGATACGACAAAACCCGGACACGGTCCGAGCTCCAGACGCTGCCTTTGTCGCGAAAGAACGAGTTCTTGCCCAGGGAGGGACGGAAAAATTCTGGCCAGGAGCTCCGGACCTCGCTGTCGAAGTTGTTTCCCCTAATGACCACTTTGATGAAGTCTTTGAGAAGGTCCAAGAATGGTTGGCTGCCGGTACCCGGCTGGTATGGGTTGCCCTGCCGCGCACGAAAACCGTAATGACATATCGCCCAAATGGGCTGGTGAAGATTCTCCAAGAGAACGATGAACTGAACGGCGCGGACGTTCTACCGGGTTTCGTTTGTCGCGTGAAGGAAATTTTTGCTTAACAAGAGGGGCGTATGGTCATACGCCCCTACAGGACTTTACGCGGCGTTCTTCGCCACGCTAAATTGCGCCTCGACTTTCGCACCCGCCGCTTGCTTCTGCACAAATTCCCAATCGAGGATCATACTCGGAGAGCCATCTTCGTTGTAGAAAATAATCGGGCCGTAGGCGTTAAAGGTAATAATCGTTTCTTCTGCGCAGGTAGTTGCTCCATGTTCGACTCCGAGCGGTTCGTAGCCATAATCGCCAGCTCGTGCGATACCGGCCCGATATTCTAACGCTCCCTTCAATACATAGAAGTCCGCTGCCCCCAAGTGCTTGTGTGGGGCAAAGCGGGCACCGGGTTCCATCTTGAGGAGCGCACTCCACTGTCCGGTTTCTGGGCTGACACGGAACAGCTTGTACCAGGTCCCTGGACCCAGTGGCATCCAGTCTAACTTGTCGGAACTCAGAAGAATGTCTTGAGGTTGATTCATGGTCATAAAAACTTCCTCCTTATTTACTGACCTCTGCTTTTGGCTGTTACTCCTTGGTTTTTTAGTTTTTAACTTTTGCCTTTTGATTTTTGCCTTTTGACTTCTTTCTATAATGGTGGCCTTCGCAAATGCCAATCCGTTGCCTCTTGGTACGCGTACGCTACCCGAAATACGGTCTGTTCGTCAAACGCTCGTCCCGTGAGTTGGAATCCCAACGGCAACCCGTCTTGCGAGAATCCACCAGGAATTGCGAGCGTCGGCACTCCAGCCATACTAATAGGCATGGTCAAACGACAATAGGCCCAAAAGACATCTTCTTCATAGCCGTCCGGGTATTTCACATTGACGAAGATCGGATGCCCATATCGTTTCGCTGCTGGTGCAGCAATAGTGGGGGTCAACAGCACCTCGACTGCTCCTAACGCCCGGCCAAAATCCTCGCGGATCAAAGTCCGCACTTTCTGTGCAGCCAGATAATCCTTCGCCAGCATTAACTCGCCAAGCTCAACGAACAGACGGACATCAATCCCATATTCAGCAGCAGCATGATGGAGCCATTTTTGATGATAGGCCGCCGATTCAGGAACGATGATACCCATGAACGCATTACCAGCATATTTCGCAGTGCGAATTTCGAGGTCCTGTATTTCCATCCCCAAGTCGGCAAACTTACGCACTGCGGCATCAAGGGCACTTTTTACGTCAGGGTGGAGGTGCTCGGCAAAGTGGCCCCGTGGCACTCCGAGTTTCAGTCCTTTCACGCTCTTGCCGAGATCAGCGGTGAAATCCGGCACCGGCGCGGATGACGAGCCAGGATCTTTCGCATCCCATCCAGCGACAACATTCAACATGAGGGCCGCATCGCGCACCGAGCGGGTCATGGGGCCAATCGTATCAATCGACCATGACAGCGGAACAACACCGAAGGTAGACACTCTCCCCTGCGTTGCCCGCACGCCGGTAATACCGTTCAGCGCCGCAGGATTGCGAACCGAACAGCCAGTATCTGTACCAAGTGCCCCCAGCACCTCACCTGCAGCGATAGCTGCGCCAGAGCCACCACTCGACCCGCCCGGAACAGTATCGAGATTCCAGGGATTGTTGGTTGGTGGACTAGTGACACCATACGCAAACTCGTGCGTCACGACTTTGCCCACCAGCACTGCTCCAGCCGCGCGCAGTTTTGCCAGGGAGGTCGCATCTTCTGTCGGCACGAAATCTTTCATTTGCTTCGAGCCAGCTTTTGTCGCCACACCTTTGGAGTAGATAATGTCTTTGACCGCGATGGGGACACCATGCAGCGGACCGCGATAATGGCCGCTGTGAATTTCTGCTTCAGCCGCTTTCGCCTCTTGCCGAGCGTGATCGGCTAACACGGTCGCAAAGGCATGAACCTGCGGTTCAACTGCTTCGATGCGCGCAAGAATCGCGTCGGTCAACTCGACTGGACTGAGGGATTTTTTCTGAATCAGCTCCGCCGCTTCGGCAATGTCAAGATAATGCAACGATGTTGTTGCCATCGTTTCCTCACTGAGAACTGACCACTTATTTTTTTGGGCCAGCTAACGGATCCGGCACCTCCCACGGAATGCGATAGAGATGCGCCGGTCGCGTATTCAGTATATCGAGTTCTTGTTCCCACTGTTGAGTAAAACTCAAGATATTTTCGATTTGCTCGCGGAGGAGCGGAATACGCTCGCTCGGCAGATTTAGCCCGGCATAGTCCGCAATGACACGAACCGCTTCGTCTGACACTGTGCGAGGTTTTCCTGGCATCGGTATTCCTCCCAGGGCGCGGTTGTACCGCATTTCGCCCAGCCGTGGTAGGGGCACGGAGAAATGCGGCTCGGCGTTTTTGCTATGAACGGTGGTACTCCTGTACATACTCCGGAAGCACAATTGCCGAATTCAGTTTCGGGTCTGCAACCGGACTCTGCGGCACTAACCGTAACGGCAGCTCTCCCGCCCAGCACGATAGCGAGTAGTCCTCTTCATCATCAAGCGGCGGCCCGGTGCGAATTTTCGCGGACACCTCTTCGAGTGGCAAACGGAACACAATTGTCGCTTTGAGTTCTTGCTCGTTCGGCCACCGCACCTCATTCCATCGTCTCGGCACCACATGTTCGACAATCGCCTTGAGGGCTTCGTTCTTCTCTTCTCGGTCAATAACTTCGGTTGCCGTCCCCAGGATCACCACGGAACGATAATTCATCGAATGATGAAACGCTGATCGGGCCAAGACGAGCCCATCGAGAATCGTCACTGTTACACATACCGAAATTCCTTCTCGGATAGAATGCAGCATTCGGCTCGCTGCCGAGCCATGGATATACACCGCGTCTCCAACTCGTACGTGAATCGTCGGAATGACATACGGCTGACCATCGACGACAAATCCAACATGACAAATGAACGCTTCGTCAAGAATTGCTTCAACCGTCGCGCGATCGTACGCAGCTCGCTGTGGCATACGATGGAGAGTCGTTCGCTCGGTAGGGACGAAGGATGACATTGCTCTTTCCTTTCTTTTTTGTTACAGTACAAAACTATGAAAGTAATGTTACAATACCCAATTACCGGTACTAATGCAAGTGAAATCGCTACGAGTATTGAAGAAGGCTTACAGGGTGGACGAATCCCGGCTGGCGCCATGTTGCCGACGGTGCGCAGGCTGGCGAACTCGCTTCAGCTCAGCCCCACCACCGTCGCCGCGGCCTATCGGACGCTGCGAACACGTGGCATCCTCACCGCGCAAGGCCGTCGCGGAACCCAGGTAAATCTCCGTCCGCCCCTTCCCGTCCGCGTTACGACAACTGTGCCTCGTCATCTGCGTAACCTTGCCAATGGCAATCCTGACCCGACACTACTCCCCAACCTTCGATCCGTACTGCCTCGGCTTGATCTCCAACCGCGCCTCTACGGTGAACCCGCAAATCGTCCCAGGCTGCTCGCACTCGCAGCTCAGCAGTTTGCCGCAGAGCACATCCCGACAGATTCACTCGCAGTTTTGGGCGGAGCACTGGATGCTGCCGAGCGTATTCTTCAAGCACACCTTCGTCCTGGAGACCGGGTTGCCCTTGAAGATCCAGGTTACAGTGAGATTTTTGATCTTCTCAGTGCACTTGGGCTCATTGCTGAGCCGGTCACGATTGACGAATATGGAGTTCTTCCTGAAGCACTGACGCGAGCGCTCAAAGCTGGAAGTCGCGCGTGTATTCTCACTCCGCGTGCCCAAAATCCCACCGGCGCAGCCTTCGATGAACGGCGAGCGCGCGAACTGCGAAAGATCCTGGACTCATGTAGTGATGTTTTAGTTGTTGAAGACGATCATGCTGGTCCAGTAGCAGGAGTTCCTGCGCTGACGGTGTGTCATCGCAAGAAAACCCGCTGGGCAGTTATCCGTTCGGCGTCAAAATCTCTTGGCCCTGATTTACGTTTAGCAATCGTTGCTGGTGACGCCACAACCATAGCACGGGTTGAAGGTCGCCAGTTTATCGGTGCCGGCTGGGTGAGTCATATTCTGCAGAGCATCGTCGAAACTTTGTGGTCAACTCCGACGATCATCGCACAGCTTCGGGTGGCGGCAGAAACCTACACAACGCGACGCGAGGCCATGATCGCAGCGCTCAAACGTTACCACCTCGTCGCATACGGGCGTTCAGGGTTGAACGTCTGGGTTCCAGTTCCAGAAGAAGTTGGCGTCGTTACCAATTTAGCAGCGGCAGGCTGGGCAGTGCGCGGTGGTGAGCGCTACCGGATAAAAAGTCCACCGGCAGTGCGCATCTCTATTGCGACCCTACAACCAGCGGAGGCCAGCAAACTCGCGGCTGATTTTGCTCAGTGTCTCCAGCCGCAACGGAGTACTCACTCTGTCTGAGTGGAATGATTGTCTGTTGACAGTTTACTCCCTCCAATATTCAGACTCATGAACAGTTCTCTTGCCAGCGTAGGGTCAAAGAGAGTAAGGGAGGAGTCAGGAGCAGAAACGGCAGAGCGTGTGGCCGACTCCTACCCCCAGCACAGGAGGTAACGATGAAAGCGAAAGTTGCCGTTTTCACTGGCCCCCGGCAAGCGATGGACATCCGTGAGTATCCCCTGCCAGAGGTGGGACCAGATGACATCCTGGTCAAGGTGCGCTGCGCCAACATCTGCGGCTCCGACCTGCATATTTGGCGAGGCCACGGACCTGGCTTCCCAAAGAAGATGTCCGTCGTCCCCGGCCACGAGATGGTCGGCGAGGTGTTCCGCCTCGGGAATAATGTACGGATGGACTGTCTCGGTCAGTCGCTCCGAGAGGGCGATCGTCTTGCGTATGCCTACTTCGTGCCCTGCGGAGCCTGTCCGGCCTGTTTGCACGGCTCGTCTGCCTGTCCTCACCGTTACCGTTATTGGATGAACGATGTGAGTGACCCCCCACACTTTCGTGGGGCGTATGGAGAATACTACTACCTGCGTAAGGGGCAGACGCTCTGCAAGGTACCACCAGAGCTGAGCGATACGGTTGTTTCCCCGGTGAACTGTGCCCTGTGTGAAGCGATCTATGGGCTCGACCAAATTGGCATTCGCTTAGGAGACACCGTCGTCATTCAGGGCGCGGGCGGGTTAGGGCTCTATGCGACCGCTATCGCAAAAGACATGGGAGCCGGCCAGGTGATCGTCTTCGATAAGCTTCCTGCGCGGCTGGAGCTCGCCAGCGCCTTTGGGGCAGATCTGACGGTCAACATCACAGAGTTGGGAGAGAAAGAACGGCGCGAGCTGGTGTTTGAGCGCACGCGAGGACAAGGAGCCGATGTGGTGGCGGAGTTTGTTGGGGTCCCGCAGGCAGTGGAAGAAGGGATTCGCTTGCTACGCCAAGCGGGGCGGTATTTCTGGGTCGGGAATATCACTCCGGGGCTTCCCTCCAACCTCGATCCTGGCACCGTGGTACGTGGGGCACAGCTGATCCAAGGCGTGATAGTCTACGCGCCGTGGGTACTGCCACGAGCACTGGATTTTCTGGCGCGCCGCCAGCACGTCTATCCATTTGACAAGATCATCTCGCACACCTTCCCCTTTGCTGATATCAACACCGCTTTTTCCTTTGCGAACGAAGGGCAGGCCATTCGGGTGTCGCTGCAGATGTGAACTCAGTGAGGGGAGAGAATCAATGACGTTCGATGAGTTGTTAGTGCAGGTGCGGGAGCTGGTGCAGAGCAAAGGTCGGGTGGCCTATCGCGCGCTGAAGCGGCGCTTCGACCTGGATAACGAGTATCTGGAGGACCTGAAAGCAGAACTGATCGAGGCCGAGCGTGTTGCTACCGACGAAGGTGGCAAGGTGCTGGTGTGGGTCGGTGAGGCGGAAGTTGTCAGTTCTCAGTTGTCAGTTGCCAGTCCCCAGCACCCAGCCCCTAACCCCCAGTCCCCAGCCGAGCGGCGCCAACTGACGGTGATGTTCTGTGATCTAGTGGGTTCGACCGCGCTATCTGAGCAACTCGACCCGGAAGACTACCGAGAGGTGGTACGCGCCTATCAGGAAACCAGCGCCGCCGTGATTGACCGCTTTGGCGGGCACATGGCGCAGTATCTCGGCGATGGCTTGTTGGTGTACTTCAGCTATCCCGTGGCACATGAAGATGACGCCGCACGGGCGGTGCGGGCAGGATTGGAAATTATCTCCGCTCTTTCACAATCGGTTCATTCTCCCTTTCAAGCTACTGCTGACGAAATCCTCCCTGTCCCTCCTTTGTCAAAGGAGGGGACCCAAATGCCCCCTTTGGACAAGGGGGCCGCGCGCAGCGCGGGGGGATTTGGCAGCGTGGAGGGGAGGAGGAGATTACAAGTCCGCATCGGCATTCATACCGGGCCTGTCGTGGTGGGCGAGATAGGAGGTGGGGCAAAGCGAGAGCTACTGGCGTTGGGCGAGACGCCCAACCTGGCGGCGCGCATCCAAGGGCAAGCAGCACCCAACGAAGTAGTCATCAGTACAGCCACATATCGCTTAGTCGAGGGTTTATTTGAGTGTAAGGATCGTGGACAACCCGAACTCAAAGGAATCTCGACTCCGCTAACCCTCTATCGTGTGGTCAAGGAGAGCCAAGCCCAGAGTCGGTTTGAGGTGATGGCGCGCAAAGGGCTTACTCCTCTGATCGGACGCGAACACGAGTACGGGCTGTTACGCGAGCGCTGGGAGCAGGCGAAGAGCGGTGAAGGCCAGGTGGTGTTGCTCAGCGGGGAACCAGGCATTGGTAAATCGCGGTTAGTGGAAGCGCTCAAGGAGTCTGTTGCACATGAAGGAGCGTCCTGCCTGGAGTTACGGTGCTCGCCGTATCATCAAAACAGTGCCCTCTATCCGGTGATTGCGCACCTGCAGCGGGTATTGAGGTTTCAGAGCGGGGATAGCTCGGAAGAGAAGCTGCGCAAGCTCGTAGGGGCGACACATGCGTCGCCCCTACAAGAACATGTCCCCTTGTTTGCCGCCCTGCTCTCGCTCCCACATCCCGACGGTTATCCACCGATTACACTCAGTCCGCAGAAGCAGAAAGAGAAAACTCAAGAAGCGCTTGTCGCGTGGCTGTGTGCCGAGGCCAGACAACAGGCGGTGGTGTATGGGTGGGAAGATCTGCATTGGGCCGATCCTTCTACCCTGGAATGGCTTACGCTCTTTCTAGCCCAAATCCCGACGACGCGGCTGCTCGCTGTGCTGACGTATCGGCCAGAGTTTATACCGCCTTGGGGTACACATTCCTATGTTAGCCAGCTCACGCTCAGTCGGCTCGGGCGCACGCACGTCGAAACGATGGTAGAGAAGGTGACTAGCGGAAAAACGCTACCGCGAGAGATTGTACAACAGATTGTGAGTAAAACCGACGGGGTACCGTTGTTTGTGGAAGAGTTGACCAAATCTGTCTTGGAGTCCGTAGGGGCGACCGGTCGGTCGCCCCTACAAGCGCTCGACATTCCTGCCACGCTGCAAGATTCGCTCATGGCTCGACTGGATCGGTTGGGATCGACCAAAGAAATCGCGCAGCTCGGAGCCACCATCGGACGGGAGTTTACCTACGAGTTACTTCAAGCTGTCTCCCCCCTCGGCGAAGAGAGATTACAGGACGGGCTGAAGCAGTTGGTGGAATCGGAACTCGTCTATCGGAGCGGTTCCCCATTCCAGGCACGATATTTCTTCAAGCACGCGCTGATTCAAGACACAGCGTATCAATCGTTACTGAAGAGCAAGCGCCAGCAGCTCCACCAGGAGATTGCCCAGGTGCTGGAGGCACGCTTTCCCGAGACGAAAGACACCCAGCCTGAACTGCTAGCCCATCACTACACAGAGGCAAGTCTCATCACACAAGCCGTCCCCTACTGGCAGCAAGCAGGGCAGAGAGCTATCCAACGGTCGGCCAATATGGAGGCGATAGGTCACTTGACTAAAGGACTGGAGCTGATCAAGGCCTTTCCCGACACTCCTGAGCGCGCCCAGCAAGAATTGATGTTGCAACTTACATTAAGCAATCCGCTCACGGTCACCAAAGGCTATGTGGCCCCGGAAGTGAAAGCAATCTACACTCGAGCATTAGAGCTGTGCCGGCAGCTAGGGGAGCCCCCGCAGCTCTTCGTGGCGCTGATGGGGCTGTCGACGTTTCATCAACTGCGGGCGGAATACCAGATAGCGCGTAAGCTGAGAGAGCAGTGCCTCCGCTTGGCCCAGAAGGTACAAGACCCGACCCGCCTCATGTGGGCCCATAATACACTAGGGCTAACCTTTTTCTTCCTGGGAGAGATCGCCTTGACCCTGGAGCACCTGGAGCAGGGCATTGCCCTCTACGATCAGCAAAAACACAATCCTCTTGTCTCCGGTGCACTGTCAGACCCCGGAATGGGCAGCTTATCCTATGTGGCCCAGGCCTTGTGGTTGCTTGGCTATCCGGACCAAGCCCTGAAGAGGAGCCACGAAGCTCTGACTCTGGCCCAGGAGATTTCTCATCCCTATAGCCTGGCTTATGCTCTAAACTTCACTGCCAACCTCTATCAATTCCGCCGGGAGCGGCAAGCAGTCCAAGGACAGACAGAAGCGCTGCTAGTGCTCGCTCGCGAGCAGGGATTTCCGGTCTGGTTAGCATGGGGGACTATCCTGCAGGGCTGGGTACTGGCCGAGCAAGGACAAGAAGAAGAGGGAATCGCCCATATACGTCAGGGCTTAGCCTCCTGGCGAGCCACAGGTTCAGCAGTGTGGCAGCCGTATTTTCTTGCCCTTTTGGCCGAAGCATATTGGAAAGTAGGACAAGCAGAGGAGGGGCTCACCTTATTGGCTGAGGCCTTGGTTGTGGTAGACAAAACCGGGGAGCGGTACTACGAGGCAGAGCTGTATCGACTGCGCGGCGAGCTAACGCTCGCCCAGTCTAGCGTCCAGGGTCTAGAGTCTAGGGTCAAAGAGGCTGAGGAATGTTTCTTGAAGGCCCTCGATATCGCGCGAAAGCAGCAAGCCAAGTCCCTCGAACTCCGTGCCGCGACCAGCCTCGCGCGCCTGTGGCAGCAGCAAGGCAAGTCAAAAGAAGCTCACCAGATGTTAGCCGAGATTTACGGCTGGTTTACAGAAGGCTTTGACACGAAGGATTTGCAAGATGCCAAGGTACTGCTTGATGCGTTATCGTAATCGTAAAAGAGTTGATTATCGGTCGGGTGAAGACGAGTTGAAGCTCTATCCGCTGCGAATGGAGGCACGCCATGCGTGAAGTATATGGAATCGGAGACTTTCGCTATGAGTATGTCGATGGCTGGGGCAAGCTGCCCGGGGGTGTGACCTTTCACGAATGCCCCGGCGTTGCCATTGATGCGCAGGACAATGTGTACGTTCTCACCCGAGGTCAGCACCCGATCATGGTATTTGACCGCGAGGGAAACTACCTCCGCTCTTTCGGGCAGGGGTATTTTAGCGACCGGACCCACGGACTGTATATCGCTCATGATAGTTCCCTCTTGATCGCGGACGACGGCATTCATACGATCCAGAAGTTCACTACGGACGGCGATCAGCTGCTGGAGATCGGCAAACGTAATGCCCCGGCGAAAAAATGGAGTGGCAACCCGTTCAACCGGCCAACGTCGGCGGCGATCAGGCCGCGCAACGGCGACGTCTACGTGTCCGATGGCTATGGCAACTCTCGTATCCACGTGTATACAGGTTCAGGCGAGTACAAATTTTCCTGGGGTCGCCCTGGCATAGATGCCGGCCAATTCATCCGTCCGCACAATATTGCCATTGACGACAACGACCACGTCTATGTTGTGGACCGAGAGGCTCACCGTATCCAGATTTTTGATCCACAGGGCACCTTCATCTCCATGTGGAACAATATCCATCGGCCCGATGCCATGGTGTTGTGGGGGGAGCATATCTACGTGGGGGAACTCAACGGTATGGGGGGCGTGGATGACGCCCCTGGCTTGGGACACCGTGTCTCCATCTATGATCTGAAGGGCAACCTGGTCTGCCGCTTCGGTGCTGACGAAGAAGGCGAAGGGCCGGGCCAATTCATTGCTCCGCATGGCATTGCCGTGGATTCGCGTGGTGACATTTACGTGGCAGAAGTGTCCTACTCGATCCGCGGACGAAACCTAAAGCCGCCGCGGGAACTGCGCAGCATCTCGAAATATCGACGGGTGTCATAACCCGTTTGGAGGGCGTGTGAAATTCTCTGGCGTCGTCAACCAAACACGTGCATTGCTGCACAGCAAAGGGCGTATCACCTATCGGGCTCTCAAGCGCGAGTTCGATCTGGATGATGAGGCACTCGAAGACCTCAAAGAAAAACTCATCGAAGCCGAAATGAACAGATGGATCAATCCGAAAATGAATCAATGGAGAAATGAGTCAATGCCTCAATCCACATGGAGGGATGTATGGCAGAGAACCGACAAACCGAGAGGACTTTAGATGCTCTGCTGGAGCAAGCCCGCGGGATCGCCCGGATGGCGGCGGAGCGTACGCAGATCATCGATCAACAACGGCGGCTTCCCGATGACTTGATAACAGCGATCAAAGAATCGGGCTTATTCCGCATCATGCAACCAGCCCACTGGGGCGGTTATGAGATGGACTTGGGAACCTTCGTGCGTGTGGCGACGGAGATTGCCAAGGGCGATACCTCCACCGGTTGGGTGTATTGCATTTTAGGGATCCATCATTTCTGGATTGGCTATGTGGAGCCAGAATTGCAGCATGAGATCTGGGGGAAGGATTCCAATGTGTTGATGGCTGATTCTTTTGCACCTGTCGGAAAAGTCCAACCAGTCTCTGGCGGCTATCGGCTGAGTGGCCGCTGGAGCTTCTTGAGCGGACTGTGGTGTAGCGATTGGGTGGCGGTGGGCGCACTGGTTGCTCCCGAGCAGGGCGGCAGGCTCGAATGGACGATGTTCTTTGTTCCGAAAACGGATTACCGAGTGGATGATCAATGGCATGTTGTCGGCATGCAGGGAACAGACAGCAATACCATCGTGGTTGAGGATGCGTTTGTACCCCACCATCGGGTCTACTGGTTAGAGCGTGCGCAACGGACCGGTGAGTCTCCTGGACACAAGCTGAATCCCAGTCCGTTGTCTCGGCTGCCGTTTATTCCTGCCCTTGGTATCGCTCTCGTGCCGGCGGCTGTGGGCTCTGCACGAGCGGCTCTTACCCATTTTCAGCAGTGGATTGAGAAGCGAGTGCCTATCTACTCCACGAGTGGGACCTCGCAGCAAGGCATGGCGAGTGCTCAGATCGCCTTGGCCGAAACCTCTACGGCGTTAGATGCGGTGGAAGGGCTCATGTTGCGTTGCGCTGATGAAATTATGTCTTTGACTGATGGACGATGGGTACCGACAGAGCTAGAGCGGATGCGGTACTATGCCTGGCGCAGCTATATGGTGCGGCAGTCCATCCGCGTCGTGGATCGCCTGTTTGAGTTGAGTGGCGGCCATGCCTTGTATCTCCAACATCCGATGCAGCGGATTTGGCGTGACGTGCATGCCACTGGCCAGCATCTCGGTTTACACTTTGAGTTTGCGATGGAGGGCTATGGGCGGGCCTTAGTCGGACTACCCAGCGGGATGCTCATGTAGCTGTTTTCGTCGTGCGAGTTGACAGATTCTTAGTTTCTCGTGGCCGACCGTAGAGATGATGACAGGTCAGTTTGTGACCACACGACGAAGCAACCTCAACCTGTCAAAATCTCGGTGGCAATTTACTCGGCTTACGCAAATTTAGGGATGAGTGCGGCGTACTGATCCAGCAACGGCAACACTTGCTCTCGCCCTTCAGACGGTGCTCCTAGGACCGCCCGCTCGACCCCCAACTCTTGGTACTGATGCAGGGTCGCTTCCTCACCTGCCACGCCGAAGATCGAGACCGGTATGTCACGCACCGGGCGCCCGGCCTGTGCGGCTAGGGCGTGCAAGCTGCGTATGGCCACAGCCAAGTCTTTAGGAGGGAGAAGGCCAGGGATCCACCCATCACAATACCGCACGACCCGCTGCAAGCCCTGCGCAGAAAGGGTCCCAAGCAAGATGGGTGGATGCGGTTTCTGTAGCGGTTTCGGATCGCACCAAATCGGATCAAAGTTGACAAACTCCCCGTGATACTCGGCCGCCTCTTGGGTCCAAATGGCTTTCATCGCCTCGATTCGCTCGCGCAAGACTTTCCAACGCCGCTGAAACGGGGTCCCATGATGCTCCATCTCCTCAGCGTTCCAGCCTCCGCCGATCCCAAACAGCAAGCGACCGCCAGAAAGCTGATCGACCGACGCTACTTCTTTGGCCAGGACAATCGGATCGCGCTCAATCACGAGACAAATGCCGCTGCCAATTTTGATGGTCCGGGTGGCAGCAGCAGCAGCCATGAGGGAAGCAAAGAGGTCATAGGTATGCCAGTAGTCACGGGGCAGTTCTCCACCTACCGGCCAGGGACTGCGCCGGCTGGCGGGAATGTGCGTATGTTCCGGAAACCAGACCGACTCAAACCCGCGTTCCTCGCAGGCGCGGGCTAATTCGTCCGGGCGGATAGCATAATCAGTAGCAAACATCAGGATACCGAGTTTCATACACCCTCCTTGTTATGAGTAGTGATGCAGTTTGGCAGAACACCACGGGAATGTCATTCTGATCAAGAGTGATTTTTAGAAGGAGTTCGCGTTATCGTCAACGACCTTTCCTTCGCCCGCACTCCTCGCTCCTCATTTATCACTCTTCATTTTTCATTATTCATTCATTTGAGCCCTGCCTTGCGCAACGCTGTAATATGCCGCTCCAGCATCGCCGGATCCAGGTGCTGGTTGGCTGTCAACTAAATCGAAACACATGAGATTGGTACAGTGCCGACCAAAACCGCTCATGCTGAGCGTAGCCCGAAGGGCGAAGTCGAAGCATGCGAAGGACCTGATTCGCCGCCCTTCGACTCCGCTGCGCTACGCTCAGGACGAGCGGGAAAATGTCCACTGTAAGTGAGGAAGTGTACGAATCTTCTGTGGTCTGATTCAGCACTCCCTACCCCTATACTTTCCCCAGTGCATCTCGTATTTTTCTCGCACGCATCGGCTATGGAAAAACCACAGATTGTCATCCTTACCGGGCCAACGGCCACGGGGAAAACTGCGCTTGCCATTGAGCTTGCGACCCGCTACGGAGCGGAGGTCGTCAGTGCCGATTCACGCCAAGTGTACCGCTATCTTGATATTGGCACTGCGAAACCAACCCCGGAGCAGCGTGCCGCAGTTCCCCATCACCTAATAGATATCGTCAACCCAGACGAACAATTCGACGGTGCACGCTTTCGCTCGTTAGCAATGACCACCATCTACGACGTGACACAACGCGACAGACGTGTTCTCGTTGTAGGCGGCACGGGCTTGTATCTGCGCGCACTGACACGCGGCTTGTTTCATGGGCCGCCAGCGGACCAGACACTCCGCACCCGACTCCAGGAACAGGAACACACGGAAGGCAAAGGTTTCTTGCATCGCTGGCTGAACAGTGTCGACCCGACAGCCGCGGCGCGGTTGCACCCGAACGACCTCATGCGCCAAATCCGTGCTCTCGAAGTCTTTCTCCTTACCGGTGCGCCGATGAGTCGCTGGCAACAAGAGCATGGTTTTCGTGAACAGCCTTTCTCTACGCTGACGATCAGCCTCGTGTGCGAACGTGAGGTGTTACATCGCCGCATCGAAGCACGGTGTCAACAGATGATCCGCGATGGACTGTTGGACGAATTGTGTCGGGTGTGGGCAATGGGCTATGACTCCGCCTTGCCGGTTTTCCAGACGATTGGCTACGCGCAGATGGGAGCTTTTCTTCAGGGACGTTTGGGATATGAAGAAGCGTTTGCGCAGATGGTCACAGAAACGAAACGGTTGGCCAAACGGCAACTGACGTGGTTCCGTGCTGAACCAGCAGTGCAGTGGTTTTCGCCATTGCAAGCGTGTGAGATTATCACGGAGATAGAAAAGTTTTGGCAACAAGAAGAATTGAATCATTGAATCATCGGGTCATTCGCTCATTAAGCCATTTGGCCATCGGGTGATCGGGTCATTGAAAACAAAGCTCCCTCCTTCAATGACTCAATGGCGCGATGACTCAATCACTCAATTCTTCAATGACTCAATCGTTCAATGACCCAATCGTGTATGAGGAGAAATCGTGCCGACCACGTACTTGGAATTTGAGAAGCCATTAAGTGATGTCGACAAGCGCCTGGACGAGCTTCGCCGTCTGACGACCCGCTCGGAAGAAGAGCAAGCCGAGTTGCTCGCTCTTGCCGCACAGCGACAACAGTTAGAGAGTGACATCTATGGAGCGCTCGTTCCGTGGCAACGGGTGCAGCTTTCACGTCACACGGACCGCCCCTACACGCTCGACTACATCGAGCGCTTGTGCTCGGAATTCGTTGAGTTGCATGGCGACCGCAATTTTTCCGACGACCCCGCTATTGTCGGTGGTCTGGCCCGCTTTCGTGGGCAGCCAGTCGTTGTCGTTGGCCACCAACGTGGTCGGACAACAGCAGAAAAAGTGAAACGGAACTTCGGCATGCCACGACCAGAAGGGTATCGCAAAGCGCTGCGCCTCTTTCACCTGGCCGAACGTTTTCATCGTCCAGTCATTACCTTTATTGATACCCAGGGCGCTTACCCTGGCTTGGATGCAGAAGAACGAGGGCAAGCCGAAGCCATCGCCCGGAACATTCGAGAAATGGCACGATTGCGAACACCCATTATCGTCATTGTCATCGGCGAAGGCGGCAGTGGTGGAGCCTTAGCATTGGGTGTCGGTGATCGCGTTTTGATGCAAGAGAATGCCTGCTACTCGGTGATCACACCAGAAGGCTGCGCGGCCATCCTGTACGGAGAACGCACGCCGGAACGGGTGATGTGGGCAGCCGAAGCGTTGAAGATCACTGCTCCCGATCTTCTCACTCTTGGTGTGATTGACGGCATCATTCCAGAGCCGCCAGGGGGAGCCCATCGGTATCCAGAGGCTGCCATCGCTGCGGTGGGTGATGTCCTCGCCCAACACCTGCGGGAAGTATGCACCCTCCCGTCTGACGAGTTGCTGGAACAACGCTATGTGAAGTTTCGGCGCATGGGAGAAGCGGCGGTCGTCGAACAAAAGAATGGAGTCATTTCTTAATAGCCTGTCTAGGAAGTTTTGCAGGGTCATTGCGAGGAGCGGAGCGACGAAGCAATCTCGTCAACTCGGTATTATCCTACAAAGATTGCTTCGCTGCGCTCGCAATGACAATCTCTCATTTTCAATCTCATTGTCATAGGAAATCCCGTGCCAACAAAACAACCATCTCCACCTGCTCTTGCTCCGTTACGCGAGCAGATTGATCGGATCGACACGCAAATCCTGACGCTCATCAATCGTCGCGCACGCCTTGCTGCGCGTATCGGCCACGCGAAACGCAAAGACGGTGCAAGCGCCTACGCGCCTGGAAGAGAGCGCCAAGTGTTCACACGTTTGGCTACGCTGAACCGTGGTCCTCTCTCGAATGACGCCATCCAAGCAATTTATCGCGAAATCATTTCCGCAGCGCGTGCGCTCGAACAGAAGCTCCGCATTGCTTACTTTGGCCCGGTTGCGACCTATACCCATCAAGCCGCGTATGAACAATTTGGTGCCCAAACCGACTATCTTCCGGTCTCGACCATTCCCCAGGTGTTTGCTGAGGTCGAACGTGGGGAAGCTGACTATGGTGTCGTGCCGATTGAAAACTCTAGTGAAGGAGCAGTCGCTATTACGCTCGACATGTTTGTCGATTCGCCCCTCAAGATCATTGCCGAACGCTCGATCGAGATTCGCCACTGCTTGCTCAGCCGCGCTCCAAAACGAGAGAAGATCACACGGGTGATGGCTCACCCCCAGGCGCTTGCGCAATGCCGACGATGGCTGGCAGCGAATCTTCCTGGAGTTCCGATAGAAGAGGTCTCTAGTAACGCGCGCGCGGCTGAACTTGCAGCGGCAACCCCTCAACTCGCAGCCATTGCTGGCCGTCTGGCCGCTGAGCATTACAAGCTCCAGATCGTCGCCGCCAATATTCAGGATCAAGCAGCCAACTTTACCCGCTTCGCTGTCCTTGGCCGTGAGCCGCAACCATCTCCACCGACTGGACACGACAAAACATCTTTGTTGCTCTCGGTGCGCGATGAAGTTGGGGTACTGTATCGCACCTTGAAACCTTTTGCCGAGAACGCGCTCAACCTGCTCCGCATCGAATCACGCCCGCTCAAAGGTCGCCCCTGGGAATACCTTTTCTTCATCGACGTTGAGGGCCATGTCACCGACGCACCAATTGCCCAAGCATTACGCGACATCGCTCCGCTCTGTGCCTGGGTCAAGGTGCTTGGGTCCTATGCCGCAACCAATCATTAAGATATTCCTACTGTAGAGAACACACCTATGGACATCAGCAAATACGTACCAGAATGGGTTCGCACTTTGACCCCGTACCAACCAGGAAAGCCGATCGAAGAGTTGGAGCGTGAGTATGGCATTCACGATTCCATCAAGATCGCCTCGAACGAAAACCCTTTAGGCCCGTCACCGAAGGCAGTGGCAGCCATTACCGCTGCTTTACCGGATCTCCATCGTTATCCCGACGGCGATGCCTTCTACCTGAAGCGGCGCTTAGCCGAGAAACTGGGAATTGACCGTTCGCGGTTGATTATCGGCAACGGTTCCAATGAACTCATTGAGATGATCGTGCGCACATTCATGCGTGTTGGTGAGTCTATCGTGGCCGGGAAGCATGCCTTCGCGATCTATCACTTGTGTGTGCAAGCTGCTGGTGGTCGCACGATTATCGTTCCTCACAAAGGGTACAAGTTCGATCTTGAAGCGATGGCTCGCGCCATTGCCCCGGATACTCGTATTGTCTTTCTCGACAACCCGAATAACCCGACTGGTACCATCTATACACGCAGTGAATGGGAAGCGTTTCTGCGTGCAGTGTCACCTGAAGTTTTGCTTGTCGTCGACGATGCCTATTTTGAGTTTGTGAATGATCCTGAGTACCCCAACTCAATGGCCTACCAGACTGGCGATCGTTTACTGATGACACTGCGAACCTTCTCGAAGATTTGTGGATTGGCTGGGGTCCGTGTCGGATATGGTGTCTCATCACCTGAAGTGATCGATGCCCTGAACCGTATCCGTCAACCCTTTAATGTGAATTCTCTTGCCCAGATTGGCGCACTCGCTGCCCTTGACGATGAGGACCATATCCGTCGCACTCAAGAGAACAACCGTCAAGGCATGACGTACCTCCGGCGAGAACTGGACCGCTTAGGACTTGAATACGCTCCCAGTTGGGCGAATTTCTTGTTAGTCAAAGTTGGAGCGGAGACCTATCAGCGACTCCTCCCCGAAGGTGTCATCATTCGTCCAATGGGCGGCTATGGCTTCCCCGAACACGCCAGGGTGAGCATTGGCACTCCGGCAGAGAACCAGCGATTCGTCGCGGCGGTGGAGAAACTGATGCGAAAGGCGTACAGCGTGGAGCGTAAAGCGTGATACGTGAAGGCGAATAGACGGCTTTTTACGTAACACGTATGACGTAACACACGTCACGTGTTACGTCATACGTCTTGAGAAGGTGTAAAAAGCTAACCGCTGAAAGCTGATTGCTGATGACTCTACTCTTCAACCGCCTTGTTATTGCCGGAGTTGGTTTGATCGGTGGCTCGCTCGGCCTGGCCGCGCGTGAACGTGGCCTTGTGCGGGAGGTCATCGGCTTTGGCCGCACTGAGGCCAATCTCAAGGTCGCACTTGAGCGTGGGATTATCACTTCCTACACGTTTGACCCGGCGGAAGCCGCGCGTGGGACCGATCTGCTTTTGCTCGCAGTTCCTGTCGAAGCAACCGGACCAGTGGCGCAACAGTTCATTCCCTTTCTGCCCGAAGGTTGTATTATTACTGATGCTGGCAGCGTTAAAGCACCGGTTGTGAATGTCATGGAACCGTTGCTGCCACCGGCGATGGCCTTCGTTGGTGCCCACCCGATTGCTGGGACGGAAAATTCCGGAGCTGCGGCGGCATTTTCTACTTTGTTTGAGAAACGTTTGTGTGTGTTGACCCCAACGCTCCGCACTGACACTGTCGCGCTCACTCGTATCCGTGCACTGTGGGAAGGCGTCGGTATGCGTGTTGAAGAGATGGACATGTACGTGCATGATCAAGTCCTTGCCCGTGTCAGTCATCTGCCCCACATCATCGCCTTTAGCGTGATGAACGCCATGCGTGACGCGCGGGTCCCAGGTGTTGATCTGCTGGCGTATGCTGGAAGTGCCTTCTCCGACCTCACCCGCGTCGCCGCCAGCCCGGTCGAGATGTGGCGCGA
>Ga0187892_10002938_pt1 | contig 32419 bp, 29 predicted proteins | sample MA1701073metaG_FD_139345 | JGI IMG/M metagenome (GOLD analysis project Ga0187892, IMG submission 139345) | Bio-ooze microbial communities from a basaltic lava cave in the Kipuka Kanohina Cave System on the Island of Hawaii, USA - MA170107-3 metaG ...
CGCGCCAGCTCCGCGCGCGCGCGCGCTTCCTCGCTCTCGGCGCGCGCCAGCGCGGCGCGCGCGCGCTCGAGCGCGATCTCGTAGTCGCGCGGATCGATCCGCACCAGGAGATCGCCCTCGGCGAAGAAGCCGCCCGAGACCAGGGACGGCGAGATCTCCACCACGCGCCCCGAGACCTCGGGGATCAGCGCGCTCTCGGTGCGCGGCGCCACGGTGCCGTGCGTGGTGACCTCGAGCGGCAGGTCGCGCAGCTCGATCGCCGCCACGCGCACCAGCGGCACGAGCGCGTCGGGCGGCTTGGCCGCGACCTGCGGCCGGGTGGCGATCAGCGCCGCGGCGCCGACCACGCCGGCGAGCAGGACCGCGACCGGCACGAGCAAACGGATGGGGGGCTTCATCGCAGACTCTCCTCCGCGCACGCGGCGCGGCGCCTTCGCGGCTTCGCGAGCGCGGGCGCGCGCAGCCCGGCCGCCAGGAAGGCGACCAGCTCCGCGAGCACCGCGTCGTCGTTCGTCGCGGGATCGATGCGGGTGAACTCGGGCGACATGCGGTGCCGCCCGGCCAGGAAGTGGATCATCGCCCCGATCACCATCTGGAAGCGCAGCGCGAGCGTGGCGGCGTTCGCGCGGCCGAGCACGCCGGTGAGCGCGGCGTGGAAGCGGCGCGCGCACTCGCCGAACAGGCTCTCGATCAGCTCCGGCATGCTCTCGTGCGGCTCGCTGTAGAGCAGCGTCGCGATGTCGCGCGACTCGAGGTCGTCGCGCATCGCGGCGAAGGCGGGCTCGAGCAGCGCCTCGAGCACGGGCTCGAGCCGGCGCGGGACGCCCGCGCGCCAATCCGCCTCCAGGCGCTCGAGCCGGCGCAGCCGCTCGCGGTTCACCGGCGCGATCCGGCGCTCGAGCACCGCGCGCAGGAGCTCGTCCTTGCTGCCGAAGTGATACGCGACCGCGGCCAGGTTCACGCCCGCGGCGCCGGTCAGGGCGCGCAGCGAGGCGCCGCGGAAGCCGCGCTCCAGGAACAGGCGCTCGGCCGCGTCGAGCAGGCGGTCCGCGGTGCCCGGCTGAAGGGCCGGTCGGGGGGCGGGCCGGCGGGCGGGCTGGCTCATCGTCGCTCCGATTCAAACGTTCGTTCGAATCATACCCGACGGCGAGGGTCAGGCGCGAGCGGCTAGAACGAGCCCTTCCCCTTCCACTCGAGCTCCCAGCGGCAGACCGGGTCGCCGTTGGCGCGGCACGAGACGTGGTGGGCGATCGGCTTGTCGAAGCCGAGCAGCACCATGCGCTCCAGGTTGTAGCCGGTGAAGGTCTCGCACACCTCGCGCGTGGGCAGCGCGAAGCCGTGGTACTCGAGCGCCGCGCGTCCGGCCGAACGCTCGGCGACCTTCATCTCGCCGGTGTCGTACATCGACGCGAGCAGCGTGAACGTCGCCTGGCGGTTCGCCTTGTCCTTGAAGCGGCTGTACGTGCCCTGCATGTGCGCGCGTGCGGCCGTGCGTCCCATCGTGTGATAGACGCCGGGGCCGCCCGCTTCGCGCGCGAGCACCTGGCCCGCGGCCTTGAGCAAGGCGACGTAGTCCTCGAGCGGGTACCAGGACGCGATCACGATCCGCTCTTCCAGGTAGTGGTGGTACTTCGCCGCCAGGACCGTGCGCGCCTTCGCTTTGTCGCGGCGCAGCGCCTTGACCAGATCGACCACCACCGTGCCCTTGGCCTTGGCCACCCGCGAACCTCCTGGCGCGCCTGAATACGCCCCGGTTTGCGGATCGGGAGCCGGCTCGCGCTGCTTTAGGTATGGGCAGTCGGGCCGTAAACCGGAGTGGGGCCCCGGGGTTCCAACCGGGGGCCGGATGCAGATTGCAGCCCAGAGCCACATGGCAGACGTTCTCCAGCCGATGGAGGCGGCGGCGTTCGCGGCGTTCGTCGAGGCGCGCCGCGAGCGGGCGGTCCGCCTGGCGTACCGGTTGCTGGCGGGCGACCAGGCCGCGGCCGAGGACGTGGCGCAGAACGCCTTCCTGCGCGCGCACGGCGCGCTCGCGCGCTTTCGCGGCGACGCGAGCATCGACACCTGGTTCTTCCGCATCCTCGTGCGCGAGGTGCAGCGCTACCGCCGCTGGCGGAGCCTGCGCGCGTGGGTCGGGCTCGAGCGCGCGCCGGAGCCCTCACACACGCGCGCGCCGGGCGACCCGGGCCTGCGCGCGCGCATCGTCGCCGCGCTCGAGCGGCTCTCGCCCGCGCAGCGCGAGGTGTTCGTGCTCGTGCACCTCGAGGAGCAGAGCGTGGCCGAGGCCGCGGCCGTGCTCGGCAAGGCGATCGGCACCGTCAAGAGCCACCTGCACCGCGCGCTCGAGTCGCTGCGACGCGAGCTCGCGGACCTGGCGAGAGAGGAACGCGAACCATGAACCCGAACCACGAACGCGAGCGGGAGCACGAGCTGTCACACGAGGACCGGCGCTTGATCCGCGCCATCGACGCGGGCCTGCGTCCGGCCGAGACGAGCGCCGCGCGCCGCGCGGCGCTCCGCGCCGAGCTCGAGGCGCGCATCGAGCGCGGGGCGCACCCCTGGCGCTGGCTCGCGCCGTCCGCCGCGGCGCTCGCCGCCGCGGCCGTCACGCTCTGGCTGGTGCGGCCGGTCGCGACCGAGCCGGAGCCGGTGCGCAGCGCGGCCGGCGAGCTCTACGCGCTCAGCCAGCTCGCCACCGGCGGCGAGGACCTGCTCGAGACCCCCGCGTACCTGCCCGACGACTACCGCGCGCTCGCGCTCCTGATCGAAGGGGAGGATGCCGAGCCGTGAAACAGGAGAGTGTCATGGTGACCCCGACGCGTCTCGCATCGCTCGCGCGCCTGGCGCTGCTGTCCGCGCTGGTCGTGTGCGCGGGCGCCGCTCGCGCGGAGCCGCCCGGTCCGGGTGCGGGCGGCAAGCCCTGGGCGCCGCCGGACGCGCGCCTCGAGCAGCAGCTGCGCGAGCTCGGGCTCGACTCGGACCAGCTCGCGCGGGCGCAGGCGATCCTGGCCGAGGCCAGGCGCGCGCGCGAGGAGAGCGACGCGCGCCTGCAGCAGGCGTTCGACGAGATGCGCAGCCTGCTCGAGCAGGACACGCCCGACGAGGCGGCGGTGATGAGCCAGGCCGATCGCATCGGCGCGATCCGCACCGAGAGCCGCAAGTCGCTGCTGCGCGCGCTGCTCGCGGTGCGCGCCGAGCTCTCGCCCGAGCAGCGCGCGAAGCTGAACGAGATGATGCGGCGCGAGGGTCCGCCCTGGCGGCGCGGCGTGCACCCGGAGCCGCCCGCCGGCGCCCGGCCTCCGGGCCCGCCGCCCGGGAGCGAGTGACGCGTTGACGGCGCGAATCTGGACAGGGCTCGGGACCGTTCTGCTGCTCGCCGCGTGCGCGGTCGGCCCCGACTACACACGGCCCGAGAGCCCGGCGCCGCCGCTGTGGACCGAGCCGATCGAGAACGGGCTCTCCGCCGCACCCGCGAACGCCGAGCTGCTCGCGCAGTGGTGGACCACGCTCGGCGACGCGCAGCTCACCGAGCTCGTGCGCCGCGCGCTGGCCGGGAACCTGGACGTGCAGGCGGCGCAGGCGCGCGTGCGCGAAGCGCGCGCGCGCCGGGTGATCGCGCGCGCGGGCTTCTTCCCCAGGCTCGAGGCGGGGGCGAGCGCGTCGCGCGCCGACGCCAGCGACGGCCTGCGCAACGACTCGAGCAACGTCGGCGGCAGCGCGGGCGCGAACGACCTGTACACCGCGGGGCTCGACGCGAGCTGGGAGATCGACGTGTTCGGGGGCCAGCGCCGCGAATTCGAAGCCGCGACCGCCGAGCTGGAGCGCTCGGTCTCCGACCTGCGCGACGTGCTCGTGATCGTCGCGGCCGAGACGGCGCTGGGCTACGTCGACGTGCGCTCGTTCCAGGCGCGGCTCGCGATCGCCGAGGCGAACCTGGTCGCGCAGGAGGAGACCGTCTCGCTGGTCGACTGGCGCGTGCAGGCCGGGCTCGCGACCGAGCTCGAGCTCGAACGCGCGCGCAGCAACGCCGCGCAGACGCGCGCGCAGATCCCGGCCCTGCGCACGAGCCTGGAGCAGGCGCGCCACGGGCTCGCGGTGCTGGTCGGCGCCGCGCCCGGCGCACTCGCCACCGAGCTCGCCGAGCCGCGGCCCATTCCGCGCACGCCGCTCGAGGTCGCGGTCGGCGTGCCCGCGCAGGCGCTCGGGCAGCGGCCCGACGTGCGCCGCGCCGAGGCCGAGCTCCACGCGCAGACCGCGCGCGTCGGCGTTGCGACCGCGCGCGCCTATCCGAGCCTGACCGCGCTCGGCTCGATCGGGCTCGAGGCGCTCACGCCCGGCGGACTGTTCGACGCCGGCGCATCGACCTGGCGCCTGGCCGGCAACACCGCCTGGGTCGTGTTCGACGCGGGCGCGATCCGCGGCGGGATCGAGGCCGAGGACGCGCTGCGCGAGCAGGCGCTCGCGGCTTTCCGCGCTTCGGTGTTGAACGCGCTCGAAGAGGTCGAGGGCGCGCTCGTCGCCTACGCGCAGGAGCAGGACCGCCTGCGCGTGCTCGAGGGCGGCGCGCAGTCCGCGTCGCGCGCGGTCGAGCTGGCGCAGGTGCAGTACGGCGCGGGGCTCGTCGACTTCGAGATCGTGCTCGACTCGCAGCGCTCGCTCTACGTGCTGCAGGAGCAGGTCGCGGTCAGCGAGCGCGACGTCACGGGCAACCTGATCCGCCTGTACAAGGCGCTGGGCGGCGGCTGGACGCCGGGAGCGAGCGGATGAGCGGACTCCAACCAGAGTCGTCCAGCGACACGTCCGCGATCGCGAAGCTGCTCGGGCTCGACGCCGATCCCGCCACGCGCGCCGCGAAGCTGCGCCAGCGCTGGATCGCGCTGGCGGTGGGCGCGCTCGTGCTCGCGATCGCGAGCGCGGCGCTCTGGCCCGACGCCGACCGCGTGCGCTACACGACCGAGCCCGCGCGCCGCGGGCCGATCACCGTCGCGGTCACCGCGACCGGCACGCTCCAGCCCACCATCCAGGTCGACGTGGGCAGCGAGCTGTCGGGCACGATCCGCAGCGTCGACGTCGATTTCAACGACCGCGTGAGCGTGGGGCAGGTGCTCGCGCGCCTCGACACCACGCGCCTCGACGCGCAGGTGCTGCAGTCGAAGGCCGCGGTCGAGGCGGCGGAGGCCCGGCTCGTGCAGGCGCAGGCGACCGCGACCGAGGCCGAGAGCCAGCTCGCGCGGCTCCTGCACGTGCGCGAGATCAGCGGCGGCAAGGTGCCCTCGCAGCAGGAGATCGACGCCGGGAACGCGGTCGCGCAGCGCGCGCGCGCGGAGGTGGCGAGCGCGCGCGCGGCGATCGCCCAGGCGCGCGCGACGCTCGACGCGCAGGAGACCGACCTCGCCAAGACGGCGATCCGCTCGCCCGTCGACGGCACGGTGCTGCTGCGCGCGGCCGAGCCGGGCCAGACGGTCGCGGCGTCGCTGCAGGCGCCGATCCTGTTCACGCTCGCGCAGGACCTGACGCGCATGGAGCTGCACGTGAGCGTGGACGAGGCGGACGTCGGCCAGGTCGCGGAAGGCCAGCAGGCGAGCTTCAGCGTCGACGCCTGGCCCGATCGCAGCTTCTCCGCGCGCGTGGCGAAGGTGCACGTCGGCGCGACCGCGACCGAAGGCGTGGGCGTGGTGACCTACGAGACGGTGCTCGAGGTCGACAACGCGGACGGCCGCCTGCGCCCGGGCATGACCGCCACCGCCGAGATCACGGTGAAGCAGATCGACGACGCGCTGCTGGTGCCGAACGCGGCCCTGCGCTTCTCACCGCCGGTGACCGCCGCGGCGCCCTCGGGCGGGCTCTTGCGCGCGCTGATTCCGGGCCGCGGCCCGCAGCGGCGCGGGCGCGCGAGCAACGGGACGCCGCGCGCGCGCGAGGAGCGCGTGTACGTGCTCGAGCGCGGCGAGGCGCAGGCGCGCGAGCTCGCGATCGGCGCGAGCGACGGCACCTGGAGCGAGGTCACGGCCGGCGAGCTCGAGCCGGGCGCCGAGCTCGTGATCGACGCGCAGGTGCCGAAGCCGTGAGCGCCGCGGTCGCGAGCAACGCCCTCGATCGCGCGCCGGCGATCGCCTCGACGCCGCAGCCGCCGCTGATCGAGTTCCGCGGCGTGACGCGCATCTATGGCACCGGCCAGGCGCAGGTCGCCGCGCTGGCCGGCGTCGATCTCCGCATCTCGCGCGGCGAGTTCACGGCCGTGATGGGCCCGAGCGGCTCGGGCAAGTCGACCTGCATGAACCTGATCGGCTGCCTCGACACGCCGACCGCCGGCTCGTATCGCTTCGCCGGCGTCGAGGTCGGCGCGCTCTCGCGCGACCAGCGCGCGCGGCTGCGCCGCGAGTTCATCGGCTTCGTGTTCCAGGGCTTCCACCTGCTGGGCCGCAGCACCGCGCTCGAGAACACCGAGCTGCCGCTGGTCTACCGCGGCATGCCCGCCGCGCAGCGCCGCACGCTCGCTCTGCGCGCGCTCGCTTCGGTCGGCCTGACGGGTTGGGAGGAGCACACGCCCGCCGAGCTCTCCGGCGGGCAGCAGCAGCGCGTCGCGATCGCGCGCGCGCTCGTGACCGACCCGTTGCTCCTGCTCGCCGACGAGCCGACCGGGAACCTCGACTCGGAGCGGGGGCGCGAGATCATGGAGCTGCTCGCGCGGCTGAACCGCGAGCGCGGCATCACGGTCGTGATCGTCACCCACGACGCCGCGCTCGCCGCCACGATGCGGCGCGCGATCCGCTTCGTGGACGGCCGGATCGTCGAGGACGAGGCCGCCCGATGATCTGGTCGATGGTGCGGCTCGCGCTGCTCGCCATACGCCGCAACGTGTTGCGCTCCTCGCTCACCATGCTCGGCATCGTGATCGGCGTGGCGGCGGTGATCGCGATGGTGACGATCGGCGCCGGCGCCACGGCCAAGGTCACGGCCGATCTCGCGAGCCTGGGCCAGAACCTCCTGCTCGTGCGGCCCGGCCAGGGCACGATGGGTCCGGGCGGCGCGCGCTCCGAGGCGCCTGCGTTCAAGATCGAGGACGCGCGCGCGATCCTCGCCGAGGTGCCGAACGTGGCGGCGATCGCGCCGACCGCCTCGAAGCCGGTGCAGGCGATCTCGGGCAGCCGCAACTGGTCGACCGCCGTCACCGGAAGCACCGCCGAGTTCCTGGTCGTGCGCGGCTGGTCGCTCGCCAGCGGGCGCGCGTTCACGGCGAGCGAGGAGCGCGCCGGCAAGGCGGTGTGCCTGGTCGGTGCGACCGTGCAGCGCGAGCTGTTCGGCGGGCGCGATCCGATCGGCCAGCGCATGCGGCTCGGCAAGCTCTCCTGCCAGGTGATCGGGACGCTGCTGTCGAAGGGCGAGTCGACCTTCGGCCAGGACCAGGACGACTTCGTGCTGGTGCCGCTGCGCTGGTTCCAGCGCCGCGTGGCGGGCACGCTGGACGTGGGCGCGGTGTTCGCCTCGGCGCGCTCGGGCGCGTCGACCACGAAGGTGCAGAACGACATCGAGAAGCTGATGCGCGAGCGCCGCCGCAGCCCGAGCGGCGAGGACGACTTCCAGGTGCGCGACATGAAGGAGATCGCGACCGCGGTCACGGGCACGACGCGCGTGATGACGGGCCTGCTCGGCGCGGTCGCAGCGGTCAGCCTGCTCGTGGGAGGGATCGGGATCATGAACATCATGCTGGTCTCGGTGACGGAGCGGACGCGCGAGATCGGCATCCGGCTCGCGATCGGCGCGCTCGAGCGCGAGGTGCTCGCGCAGTTCCTGATCGAGGCCGTGGTGCTGTCGTCGGTGGGCGGCGTGATCGGGATCGCAGTCGGCTTGGCCCTCGCGGTCGCCGGCGTGCGCACGCTCGCCGTGCCGTTCGTGTTCCAGCCCGGCATCGTGGTGCTCGCGTTCGTATTCTCGGCCGCGGTGGGCGTGGTGTTCGGCTACTTCCCGGCGCGCCAGGCCGCGCGGCTCGATCCGATCGAGGCGCTCCGGCACGAGTAGGCCATACTGCGCGCGTGCAAGCCCGGAGCCGGATCTCTCGCGCGCTCGCGCTGCTCGCTCTGCTCGGCGCGTGCGGGACCGAGGAGACCGCGCCCGCGCCCCCGATCGCGCTGTCGGAGCAGAACGTGCGCACCTACCAGGCGGCTTGCGCGGGCTGTCACGCGCGGCCGGGCATCGGCGCGCCGCTGACCGGGGTCGAGGCGGACTGGCGCGAGCGCCGCGCGCAGGGCCTCGAGACGCTGCTCGTGCGCACGGTGGACGGCTACAAGGGCATGCCGCCGCTCGGCACCTGCGGGCTGTGCTCTGAGGACGACCTGCGTCAGCTCGTGCGCTACATGGCGGGGCTGCCGTGAGCCGGCGGGGCGTCACGCGCCGCGAGCTCCTGCTCGGCGCGCTCGCGGGCGGCGCGGCGCTCGGTCTGCCGCGCACGCGCGCGCGCGCCGACTCCGCGCGTCCGGCCAGGCTCGACGGCGGGCCCCTGCCCTGGCGCAACTGGTCGGGCTTCCAGGTCTGTCAGCCCGCACGCCGGCTCGGACCCGCGAGCGAGTCCGAGCTGCTCGCGCAGCTCCGCGACGGAGGCGGCGTGCTGCGACCGGCTGGCGCGGGCCACTCGTTCAGCGGGCTCGTGCCGTGCGACGGCGCGCTCCTGTTCCTCGACAACCTGACCGGCGTCGTGGCCGCGGACGCGGCGAGCCTGCAGGCCGAGGTCTGGACCGGCACGCGGCTCGCGCAGCTCGGGCCCGCGCTCGACGCGCACGGTCAGGCCATGCCGAACCTGCCCGACATCGACTACCAGACGCTCGGCGGCGCGCTCGCGACCTCGACGCACGGCACCGGCGCGCTGTTCGGCTCGCTCTCGTCGTACGTGGTCGGCCTGACGCTGGCCACACCGACGGGCGAGCTGCTCGAGTGCGACGCGGCGCGCAACGCAGAGGTGTTCCACGCCGCGCGCTGTTCGCTCGGCGCGCTCGGCGCGGTCACGCGCGTCCGCCTGCAGAACGCGCGGCCGTTCGCGCTGCTCGAGGAGACGCGCTTCCGCGAGCTCGACGCCGTGCTCGCGGACCTGCCGCGCGCGCGCACCGAGAACCGCTACTACGAGTTCTATGCCTTCCCGCACTCCGAGGCCGCGCTCGAGATCGCGACCAACGAGACCGAGCGCGAGCCGTACTCGAGCGGCGGCGACGACCCCGACTCGCTGTACCTGCTCGAGACGCTGTTCGAGCTGACGCGCCGGCTGCCGGGCGTCGGCTCCGCGCTCTACGACGCGATCCTCCTGCGCATGGGCACGAGCGAGCACGCCGGGCCGTCGTACCGCGTGCTCACGCACCCGCGCACCACGCGCTTCAACGAGATGGAGTACACCGTGCCCGCCGAGGCCGGGCCGGACTGCCTGCGCGAGCTCCTGCGCACGATCCGCGAGCGCGACCTTCCGGTCTGCTTCCCGATCGAGTGCCGCTACGTGCGCGAGGACGACGTGTGGCTGTCGATGTTCCACTCCCGGCCGGGCTTCTCGATCTCGGTGCACCAGTTCGCGGAGCAGGACTTCGCGCCCTACTTCGACGCGGTCGAGCCGGTGTTCTGGAAGTACGAGGGCCGGCCGCACTGGGGCAAGCTCCACTCGCTCGACTCGGGCCGGCTCGGCGACCTCTACCCGCGCTTCCGCGAGTTCCTCGACCTGCGCCGCCGGCTCGATCCGCGCGGCCGGCTGGTGAACGCGCACCTCGGCACGGTGCTGGCGGTCTAGACTAGACTCGCGCGCAGCTTCGGAGGTCAGATGGCTCGTTTCGCGCGGATCGCTCTCTGGGTGCTGGTGCTCATCCTCGCGCTCGGCTTCGGCGCCTATCGCTACCTGCTCGGGCGCTCGGACGTGCCCGCGACCAGCACCTACGCGCTCGACATGAGCGAGGTGCGCCGCGTCGCCTCGTCCACGCCCGGCGACAAGCCGGTGCGCGTGAACCACGCGCAGGTCGCGATCGGCTCGCTGCCGCGCGGGGCGATCTTCGCCGGCGAGTCGCTGTCCGTGCCCGAGCCGATGGTCCACGGCGCGTACCAGGTGGTGTTCCCCGACGGCAGCTACGTGGTGATCGACTCCGCGTTCGACGAGGCCGGCCTGCGCGCGATGAACCCCGACGCGAAGTTCCAGAGCGAGGGCTACGCCGCGATCCAGCGCGCGCTGGCGGGCGCGCGCAAGATCGTGATCACGCACGAGCACGCCGACCACAGCGGCGGCTTCGCGGGCTACGCGGATCCGGAGAACCTGGTCGGCCGGCTCGAGCTCAACGCCGAGCAGCTCGCGAACCAGGAGCAGCTCGAGCGCGCGAAGTTCCCGCCCGCGCTCGCGAGCGGGCTCACGCCGCTCGCCTACGAGCGCTACCACGCGCTCGCGCCGGGCGTGGTGCTGGTGAAGGCGGCGGGTCACACGCCCGGCAGCCAGATGATCTTCGTGCAGCTCGCCGACGGGAAGGAGCTCCTGTTCCTCGGCGACGTGGCCTGGCACATGGATCAGATCCGCGAGCTCTGGTACCGGCCGCGGCTGGTGACGGACTTCTTCATCGGCGAGGACCGCGACGCGGTGATGGCGCAGTTCCGCGCCCTGCACGACCTGGCCGGGAAGGACCCGGTCGTGCTCGTCGCGTCGCACGACGTCGCGCAGCGCGATGCGCTCGTGGCGAGCGGCGCGCTCGGCGCGAACTTCGAGTTCTAGCGCGCGCCATGTCGGACAAGCCGGCACGCGAGCAACGGCGACCCCGGCCCGTCCCCACGCCGGAGACGCGCGAGTTCTGGGACGGCGCGCGCGCCGGCGAGCTGCGCCTGCAGCGCTGCCGCGCGTGCCAGCGCGCGTACTTTCCGCCGCGCCCGTTCTGTCCGCGCTGCGCGAGCCGCGAGGTCGAGACCTTCCGCGCCAGCGGCCGCGCGACGCTCTACAGCTACGTCATCCACCACCGGCCGGCGCCCGGCTTCACGCCGCCCTACGCGATCGCCGTGGTCGCGCTCGAGGAAGGGCCGCGCATGATGACGAGCCTCGTCGACGTGGCGCAGACGCCCGAGGCGCTGGTGCTCGACATGCCGCTCGAGGTCGCGTTCCTGCCGCCCGACGGCGAGATCGCCCTGCCGGTGTTCCGGCCGGCTTCCGGAGCGCGGTCTTGAGGCGCCGCTCCAGCGCGATCGTCGGCGCCGCGGAGACGACCGAGCTCGGCGAGATCCCCGGCCTGTCGCAGCTCGGGCTGCACGCCGACGCGGCTCTGAACGCGCTCGCGGACTGCGGGTTGCGCCCGAGCGACGTCGACGGCGTGGCCTGCGCGGGCGAGTCGCCGACCTCGGTCGCGCACCTGCTCGGCATCACGCCGACCTGGGTCGACGGCACCGCGGTGGGCGGCTGCTCGTTCATGCTGCACGTGCGCCACGCCGCGGCCGCGCTCGAGGCGGGCCTGTGCAAGACGGTGCTGATCACGCACGGCCAGAGCGGGCGCTCGCGCGTGGGCGCGGGCGGCTTCGGCTTCTCGCCCGCGAGCCTCCAGGGCCAGTTCGAGTCACCGTACGGTGTCATGGGCCCGCCCACGCTCTTCACGATTCCCGCGCTGCGCTACATGAAGGACTTCGGGCTGACCCACGAGCAGCTCGCGAACGTCGCCGTGGTGCAGCGCGAGTGGGCGGGCCGCAACCCGCGCGCCATGTACCGCGACCCGATCACGGTCGACGACGTGCTGGCGTCGCGCGTGATCGCCTGGCCGTTCCACCTGCTCGAGTGCTGCCTCGTGACCGACGGCGGTGGCGCGCTGGTGATGGTCTCGGCCGAGCGCGCGCGCGACTTCCCGCAACGGCCGGTCTACGTGCTCGGCACCGGCGAGAGCGTCGAGACGCCGATGATCAGCCAGATGGAGGACTTCACGACCTCGCGCGCGTTCCGCGTCTCGGGCGCGATGGCTTTCGCCGAGGCCGGCATCAGCCCGCGCGACGTCGGCCACCTGATGATCTACGACGCCTTCGCGCACCTGCCGATCTACGGGCTCGAGGATCTCGGCTTCGTGCCGCGCGGCGAGGCCGGCCGCTTCATCTGGGACCGCCACACCGCGCCCGGCGGCCGGCTGCCGCTGAACACGAACGGCGGCGGGCTCTCCTACACGCACACCGGCATGTACGGGATGTTCGCGCTGCAGGAGTCCGTGCGTCAGCTGCGCGGCACCGCGCCCGCGCAGGTGCCGGACCTCGAGATCTCGGTCGCGCACGGCGTGGGCGGGATGTTCGCGGCGGCGGCGACCGTGATCCTGACCAACGAGCGCTAGCGGTCAGGCTCGCGCAGGCGCGCGCCGTCGAGCTTGCGGGCGCGGTCCGCCGCCTCCTTCTCGCGCAGCGCGCGCTCGGCGCGCGTCTCGCCCTCGCGCGTGCGGCGCGCGTCGGCGTCGCGTTCGCGCGCCTTCCGCTCCTTGCGCTTGCGCGCGCGGCGCAGGTTGGTCGGAGCGGCCACGCGCGCCGCTGGCTCAGAACCCCGACAGCGCCGCGAAGCGCGCGCGGTGGTAGGCGCCGTCGCCGAGCGTGAGCTCCGCGACGCGCGCGCGCTTCATGAACAGGCCGATCTCCTCCTCGTCGGTCACGCCGATGCCGCCGTGCATCTGTACGGCTTCGTTGCCGACCAGGTGGAGGGCGTCGGAGAGCCGCGCCTTGGCGATCGAGGCCAGCTGCGGGACGTCGGGCCGGTTCTCGTCGATCGCGCGCAGCGCGTCGAGCACGATCGAGCGCGACAGCTCGACCTCGACGAACATGTTCGCGGCGCGGTGCTTGAGCGCCTGGAACGAGCCGATCGGCACGCCGAACTGCTTGCGGTCCTTCAGGTACTTGATCGTGCGCTCGAAGGCCTCGCCGAGCGTGCCGAGCATCTCCGCGGCGAGCCCGATCGTCGCGCGGTCGAGCGCGGGATCGAGCACGTCCGCGCCGCGGCCGGCGGCGCCGATCAGCGCCGACCGCTCGACCTCGACGCCCTCGAGCACCAGGTTCGCGGCGTTGCGGCCGTCGACCATGATCGTGCGCTGCACGGAGAGGCCGCGCGCCGACTTCGGCACCAGGAAGAGCGACAAACCGTCGCGGTCGCCCGTCGCACCGGCCGTGCGCGCGACGACCACGATCTGATCGGCGACGTGGCCGTCGAGCACGAAGGTCTTCTTGCCCGTGAGCTTGTAGCCGTTCGCACTCGACTCGGCGCGCGTCGCGACCGCGTACGGCGCGTGGTGCGCGGCTTCCTGCAGCGCGAGCGCGAGCACGCGCTCGGCCTTGGCGACCGAGGGCAGGATCTCCTTATTCTGCATCTCGTTCCCGCCGAGCAGCACGACGTTGCCGGCCAGCAGCGTGGTCGACACGAGCGGCGTCGCGGCCAGCGTGCGCCCGCACTCCTCGAGCACGATGCCGAGCTCGGCAAAGCCGAGGCCCGCGCCGCCGAGCTCCTCGGGCAGAACGATCCCGGCCCAGCCGAGCTCGCCCATCTGCTTCCACAGCGCGCGCGAGAAGCCGGTGGCGTCCTGCGTGTCGCGCAGCTTGCGCAACTCCCTCACCGGCGCGTGCTCGCTCACGAACTCGCGCGCGGTGCTGCGGAGCAATTCCTGTTCTTCGGACAGTGCGAGTGACATGTCGGACTTCCTTTCAGCTCACGAAGGCACGCCGCAGGCGTGCCGTGCGGGCAGCGCGGCTTCGCCGCGCGACAACCCGCTCAGTCGGGGAGACCCAGGACGCGCTTGGCGATGATGTTCAGCTGCACTTCGCTCGTGCCGCCCTCGATCGAGTTGCCCTTCGAGCGCAGCCACTCGCGCGTGGTGCCGAGCTCGCGCGTGTTGAAGCCCTCCCCTTCCCAGCCGAGCGCCTGCGAGCCGAGCACCTTCACGAGCAGCTCGTAGCGGCGCTTGTTCATCTCGGTGCCGTAGAGCTTGAACATCGACGACGCGGCGCCGGGACCCGCGCCCGCCTTCGCCTCGTCGCCGGAGCGGCGGATCGTGGTGGTGAAGCAGCGCGAATCCATCAGGTGCTGCGCGACCTGGTCGCGGATCACCGGGTCGGCGATGCGCCCGGCCTCGGTGCCGCAGTACTCCTTCGCGAGCGCGTCGAGCGTGCCGCCGCCGCCGCTGCCGCCCATGCCGAGGCCCATGCCGCCGATCATCTCGCGCTCGTGCTGCAGGAGCGCCTTCGCGATCGTCCAGCCGCCGTCGAGCTTCCCGACCAGGTTCTTCTTCGGGACCTTCACGTCCTGGAAGAACGTCTGGCAGAACGGCGACGAGCCGCTGATCAGCTTGATCGGCGCGACCGTCACGCCGGGCGTCTTCATGTCGAAGAGCAGGAACGAGATGCCGTCGTGCTTGGGCGCGGTCGTGTTCGTGCGCACCAGGCAGAAGATCCAGTCGGCGTAGTCCGCGTACGAGGTCCAGATCTTCTGGCCGTTCACCAGGTAGTGATCGCCCTGGTCCTCGGCGCGCGTCTGCAGGCCCGCGAGGTCGGAGCCGGCGCCGGGCTCGGAGTAGCCCTGACACCAGCGGATCTCGCCGCGCACGATCCTCGGCAGGTGCTCCTGCTTCTGCTCCTCGTTGCCGTACTGCAAGAGCACCGGGCCGAGCATGGTGATGCCGAAGCTGACCAGCGGCGGCCGGCAGTGCAGCCGGCGCATCTCCTCGGCCAGCACGCGCGCCTGCGCGCTCGACAGCCCGCCGCCGCCGTACTGCTTGGGCCAGGTCGGCGTGGTGAAGCCGCGCGCCGCCATGCGGTCGAGCCAGAGCTTCTCCTCGGGGTTGTCGTAGACCTTGTCGCGCCCGCCCCAGTTGATGTCCTCGTCGGGGCCGAGCGGCTTGCGCATCGAGGGCGGGCAGTTCTGCTCCAGCCACTTGCCGATCTCGGTGCGGAACGAGTCGAGATTCTCCAAAGCGAGATCCTCCCATGGGGCCGCGCGCCAGGCTGGCGGGGCGACCGCATCTTATGCGGGGCGTGGTTCGCCCCGCAACTACGCTCGGCTTCGCCTCGCTGCGCGCGCCACTGCGTGGCGCTTGCGGGCGCCGCCGCGGGCGGCCGCGGACGGCGCCCATCTCTCGCGCGCTTGCTGCCGCGACGATGTTCGGCTCTTCTAGGCGCCCATGAGGGCACTGCGGCGGATCCTGGGGGTGGACGACGACGCGCGCAGCGAGGCGCGCGACACGGCGACGGTTCGGCGCATCGCGGCCGAGCTCGAGGCGCTGCCGGCCGACGAGGCGCGCTTCCTCGCGGCGTTCGCCTACGTGCTCGCGCGCGTCGCGCGCGCGGATCTGGAGATCTCGCGCGAGGAGTCGGAGAAGATGGTCGCGCTCGTGCGCGGCGCCTCGACCCTGTCCGAAGCCCAGGCGACGCTCGTGGTGCAGATGGCGAAGACCTCGGCGATCGCGCTCGGCGGCACCGAGAACTACCTCGTCACGCGCCAGTTCCGCGACATCTCGACGCCGGAGCAGCGCGTCGAGCTGCTGCGCTGCCTGTTCGCCGTTGCGGGCGCGGACCAGAGCATCTCGCACCTCGAGAACACGGAGGTCACCACGATCGGCCAGGAGCTCGGCTTCGACGACCGCCAGCTCGCGTCGATCCGCGCCGCCTTCCGCGACCGGCTCTCCGTGCTGAACAAGGACGAGGGGTGACACGCCATTGAGTGACGAGCTCGATGTCGCGCGGATCGGCGAGGACGTGCCGTTGCTCGAGGGCATGCGCACCGCGCGCGCGATCCGCCGCCTGCGCCCCGATCCCGTTCCGGAGGCGCTCGTGCGCAAGGTGTGCGAGGCCGGCACGTTCGCGCCGAGCGGCGGCAACCGGCAGCCGTGGGTGTTCGTCGCCGTGACCGAGCCCGAGCGCCGCGCCTGGGTCGCGGAGCGCTACCGCAAGAGCTTCCACGCCTACATCGCGCCCGCCTTCGAGGCGGCGAAGCGCCCGGAATTCCCCGAGGCGGGGCGGCGCAACATGCGCGCCGCGCTCTGGCTCGCCGATCACCTGCACGAGGCGCCCGTACACTTGTTCGTGGCGGGCTGGAACCGACGCGGCGAGGCGCAGGGCCAGGCGCTCTTCCCCTGCATCCAGAACGTGCTGCTCGCCTGCCGCGCGGTCGGGCTCGGCGCCTCGCTCACCACGATCCACCGCAGCTTCGGCGAGGAGTGCGACCGCTGGCTCGGCCTGCCCGAGAGCTGCCCGTCGATCGGCCTCCTGCCGATCGGCTGGCCGGTGGGCAAGCACGGCCGCCCGCCGCGGCGGCCGGTCGACGAAAGTCTGCATTGGCAAAGCTACAAAGCTGCGCCGGAGGACCCCGCCGGCGGCTGAGTTCCGGCGCCACTTCGCCCTCCATTCGAGCTATCCTGGCCTGGCTCACGAGTTGCTTTCGTTCAGTCAAATGACGGAGGTGATCATGGAGCGAAGGGACGGCTCTCCCCCCCGAGGCGTTTCCCCCGGCGTCACCGGCCTCGAGCGCGCTCTCGCGCGCCGCGTGCTCGAGTCACGCGGCGACCCGCGGCTGCGGCTCGTGCTCTGGAACGGCGAGGAGCTGCGGCTCGGCGACGCGCCGCCGGTCGGGCGCATCGCGCTGCGCCACCGGCGCGTGCTGCGCGAGCTGCTGCGCCAGCCCGGCTCGATGGGGATGGGCGAGGCGTACGCGCGCGGCGACCTCGAGATCGAGGGCGACCTCACCGCCGTGCTGTGCAGCGCGTTCGCGGTGCCCGAGCGCAGGACCCTCCTGCGCCGCGCGTCGTTCGCGTGGCAGCTGTGGCGCCGGCGCAGCCGCCAGCTCGCGGACGCGCGCGCGAACGTCCACCACCACTACGACCTGGGCAACGACTTCTACGCGCTCTGGCTCGACGAGGGCATGTCCTACACCTGCGCGTACTTCCCGACCGCGTCCGCGTCGCTCGAGGAGGCGCAGCGCGCGAAGCAGGAGCACGTCGCGCGCAAGCTCTGGCTGCGGCCCGGCGAGCGCGTGGTCGAGGCCGGCTGCGGCTGGGGCGGGCTCGCGCTGCACCTGGCGCGCGCGCACGGCGTGCACGTCACGGCCTACAACGTGTCGTCGGAGCAGGTGCGCTACGCGCGCGAGCAGGCGCGGGCCCAGGGGCTCGCCCAGCGCGTCGAGTTCCGCGAGGACGACTACCGGAACATCCGCGGGAGCTTCGACGCGTTCGTCTCGGTCGGCATGCTCGAGCACGTCGGCCCCGAGAACTACGCGGCGCTCGGCCGCGTGATCGACGGTTGCCTGGCGCCGCACGGCCGCGGGCTCCTGCACTCGATCGGGCGCGTGCAGCGCCGTCCGATGGACCCGTGGATCTCGCGCCGCATCTTCCCCGGCGCCTACTCGCCGACGCTCGAGGAGATGGTCGGCATCCTCGCGCCGCACGACCTCGCGGTGCTCGACGTCGAGGACCTGCGGCTGCACTACGAGCGCACGCTCGGGCACTGGCTCGAGCGCTTCGAGAAGAACGCGGACGCGATCGAGCGCCGCTTCGACGCCCGCTTCGTGCGCATGTGGCGCCTGTACCTGGCCGGCTCGATCGCCGCGTTCCACACGAGCTCGCTCCAGCTCTGGCAGGTGGTGTTCGCACGCGCGCGCACGCGCGCGATCCCCTGGACGCGCGCGCACCTCTACGCCGGCGAGAGCTGACGCGTGGACTGCGACGTCCTGATCGTCGGCGGCGGGCCCGCGGGCTCGAGCTGCGCGTGGGGCCTGCGCGGCTCCGGCCTGCGCGTCGTGGTCCTGGACGCGAAGCCCTTCCCGCGCGACAAGATCTGCGCGGGCTGGATCACGCCGCAGATCCTCGCCGAGCTCGCGCTCGAGCCCGCGGACTACGCGAAGGACCGCGTGCTGCAGCCGTTCCGCGGCTTCGAGGTGAGCCTGCTCGGCGCGCGCAGCGCGCGCGTGACCTATCCGGAGGTCGTGAGCTACGGCATCCGGCGCTGCGAGTTCGACGCCTGTCTTCTGGAGCGCTGCGGCGCGGAGCTCCGGCTCGGCGAGCCGCTGCGCTCGCTCGCGCGCGACGGCGACGGCTGGCTCGCGAACGGCGAGCTGCGCGCGCGCTTCGTGGTCGGCGCGGGCGGCCACTTCTGCCCGGTCGCGCGCGCGCTCGCGCCCGGCGGCGAGGAGCGGGACGTGGTCGTCGCCGCGCAGGAGATCGAATTCGAGCTCGACGACGCGCAGGCCCGCGCCTGCTCCGTGTCGCCCGAAGTGCCCGAGCTGTTCTTCGAGCGCGACCTGCGCGGCTACGCGTGGCTGGTGCGCAAGGGACCGCTGCTGAACGTCGGCATCGGCCGCCAGGACCCGCACGATCTCGCCGGCCACGCGCGCGTCTTCCTCGAGCGGGTCCGCGCACAGGGCAAGCTCCCGCCCGGCGTCCCCGCCAAGCGACACGGACATGCGTACCTGCTCTACGGCCAGTCCCCGCGCCCGCTCGCGGGCGACGGGTTCCTGCTGATCGGCGACGCCGCGGGCTTCGCCTGGCCGCAGTCGGGCGAGGGCATCCGGCCGGCGATCGAGTCGGGCCTGCTCGCGGCGGGCGCGATCGAGAAGCGCGACCTCGCGTCCTACGCTCACGCGATCGAAGCGCGCTTCGGCTCGCGCAGCCGCGCGGGCGGCGCGTCGCTCACGTCGCTCGTGCCCGCAGCGTGGAAGCCCTGGCTCGCGGAGAAGCTGCTCGCGACGCCCGCCTTCGCGCGCCGCGTGGTGGTGGACCGCTGGTTCCTGCACCGCGATCAGCCGGTGCTCGAGACCGCAGCTAGCGCGAGCGCAGCGTGAGCTCGGTGATCTCGGCCGGCGAGAAGAGCCGCATCGGCGGGCCCCAGAAGCCGGTGCCGCGGCTGACGTAGAGCTCCGAGCCGTTGCGCGCGTAGCGGCCGGCCACGAACGGCGTGGCGAGCCGGACCAGGTAGCGGAACGGCCAGATCTGTCCGCCGTGCGTGTGACCCGAGAGCTGCAGGGCGACACCGCGGCGCGACGCGCCCTTGAACGTGGCGGGGTCGTGCGCGAGCAGGACCACCGGCAGCTCCGGGTCGCGGCCCGCGAGCGCGGCCTCGAGGTCCTCGCGCTGGTCGTCGTTGAAGCCGCCGCGATGGTCGTCCACGCCCGCCAGCGTGAACGCCGCGCCGTCGCGAGAGATCACGACGTGGCGGTTGCGCAGCGGGATCAGGCCGAGCTTCGTCACGACCTCGATCCAGGCGACGGCGCCCGAGTAGTGGTCGTGATTGCCGGTCACGAAGTAGACGCCGTGGCGCGCGCGCAGCCCACCGAACGGCGCGACCTCGTCGGCGAGCAGGTGCGCGCTGCCGTCCACCAGGTCGCCCGTGACGCAGATCAGGTCGGGCGCGAGCGCGTTCACGCGCTCGGTCAGGTGGCGCGAGAAGCGGTGGTCGAGCAGCGGGCCGATGTGGATGTCGCTGATCTGCGCGATGCGGAAGCCGTCGAGCGCCTTCGGCCAGCCGGCGAGCGGGATCTCGACGCGCGCGAGGCGCGGGGGACGCAGTCCGGAGTAGAGCGCGAACGCGCCCGCGACTCCGACGATGCCGAGCGCGCTCGCGGCCTGCGCGCGCGCCGACGCGACCGGCTCGGGCAGCGCGCCGCCCGCGGCCCAGGCCGCGTTGCCGGCCAGGAAGCGCAGCAGATCGCCGGCGCCGAGCACGATCAGGAACAGGAACGCGATCCCCATCCACAGCGACGCGGGCCAGGCGATCAGGCGACTCCAGGGCTTGTGCAGCGTGCGCTCCGCGATCGGCTGGGCGAACAGCGAAACGAGCCCGAGCGCGATCAGGCCCAGGCCGAGCTCGCGCGCGGGCGAGCCGAGCTCGGGATCGAGCACCAGCCGCGCGGCGATGTAGTAGTGGCCGAAGCCGAGCACGCTGAGCGCGATCGCGAGGAACAGGAGTCCGGCCAGGATGCGGCGCGCGCTGCTCATCGGCTCGGAGCCTATCCCACCCCCCGCGTGTTACGCTCGCGCGAGAGGACGCCGACGTGCCGCTGGTGGTCGACACGCGCTTTGGCAGGGTTCGCGGCCGGCTGGACCGCGGCGTGACGGTGTTTCACGGCATTCCGTACGCAGCTCCGCCCGTCGGGCCGCGCCGTTTCGAGGCGCCCGCGCGCGCCGAGCCCTGGCCGGGCGTGCTCGACCTGCGCGAGCCGGGCCCCGCCGCGCCGCAGAACGCGCCGCGGCTCGCGAGCCTCGGCGCTGTCGCGCCGGCCGCGCAGAGCGAGGACTGCCTGCGGCTCGACCTGTACACGCCCGGATTCGACGGCCTGCCCCGGCCGGTGCTGGTGTTCGTGCACGGCGGCGCGTTCGCCGAAGGGGCCGCCTCCGATCCCGGCACGCGCGGACGCCGGCTCGCGCGCGGCGGCGACATGCTGGTGGTGTCGGTGCAGTACCGGCTGGGCGCGCTCGGCTTCCTCGACCCCGCGGAGCTGGCTCGCACGAGCGGGACGCCCGAAGCGAACCTCGGGCTGCTCGACGTGATCGCGGCGCTCGAGTGGGTGCGCGAGGAGATCGACGCGTTCGGCGGCGATCCGCGCAACGTAACGTTGTTCGGCGAGGGCTCGGGCGCGACCGCGGTGGCGTGCCTGCTCGGTGCGCAGCGCGCCGCCGGGCTGTTCGGCCGCGCGATCCTGGCCAGCGCGTCGCTGCGCGTCGACACGCGCGAGCAGTCCGCGCGCCGCACGCGCGCCTTCCTCGACGCGCTCGGGCTCGCGCCCGCAGACGCGCGCAAGCTCGCCGACCTGCGCGTGCCCGCGCTGCTCGAGGCGCAGGCGCGCGCGGGCGGGTTCCGGCCCACGGTCGACGGGGCGCTCTTGCGGGCGGCGCCGCTCGAGGCCGCGCGCAGCGGCGCGCTCGCCAAGCTGCCGCTCGTGATCGGCACGAACCGCGACGAGACGCGGGTGCTCGACTTCGAGGATCCCTCGCTCGCGGCGCTCGAGCGCGCGGCTCTCGTGCCGCGCCTGCGGGAGCGCGGGCTCGACGCCGCGCTCGCGGACGCCGCCGTGTCCGCCTACACGATGCGGCGTAGAGACGCGTCGCCCGCGGAACTCTTCCACGCCATCGAGACCGACCGCTGCTTCCGCGTGCCCGCGCTGCGCGTGGCCGAGTCCCTGGCCGCGGTCGGCGCGCCCACCTTCGTGTACGAGTTCGCGTTCAGCGGCGCGAGCCGCCAGGGGCCGACCGGCGCGTTTCACGGCCTCGAGCAGCCGTTCCTGTTCGGCACGCGCCGCGTCCACCCGCTGGGCGCGCTGATCGAGGACAGCGCCGACGCGAAAGCCCTGTCGCGCCGCATGCGCGACGCGCTCGCGGCGTTCGTGCGCGCCGGCAACCCGCGCAGCCCCCTGGCCGGTCCCTGGCCGGCCTTCGGCGCGAGCGAACGCGACACCCTGGTGTTCGCCACCGACACGCGCGTCGAGCGCGCCCCGCGCGAGGGAGAGCGCGCGTTCTGGGACGGGGCTGTCTAGCGAGCGTTCTCCGAGCTCTCGTCCCGAGCCGTCCGTCCAGAGGAGTGGACGCTGCGCCGCGCGTCCGTCCGCGACAGTGGACGTTCCCGTAGCTCACTCGCACGCATCGTCCGGCGCGCGGTGGCACGGAGATTGAATCTTCTCGCCCGAAGGACGGTGATACGATCGCGTGATGGGGATGGGCGCGCCGGTTCAGTCACTCGAGCTCGGCGGATCGGACGGCGGAGCGTTCGAGGAATATCTCGATGACTGCAGGCAGCGCGTGCTCGACGAGATCCGCGCGATCCTGCCCGACACGCGTCGCCCCGGTGGCCGGCTCTACGAGCTGATGCTCGACTACCCGCTGCGCGGCGGAAAGGCGCTGCGGCCGGCGCTCGCGATCGCGACCTGCCGCGCGCTCGGCGGCCACCTCGAGGCGGTCCTGCGCACGGCGGCGGTGCTCGAGCTGTACCACAACGCGTTCCTGATCCACGACGACGTGGAGGACGGCTCCGAGCTGCGCCGCAGCGAGCAGACCTTGCACCGCCTCCACGGCGTGCCGATCGCGGTCAACGTCGGTGACGGCATGCTCGCGGCGTCGATGGCGCCGCTGCTCGAGAACATCGAGCTCGTCGGGCTCGGCCGCGCGCTGCGCATCCTGCAGGTGGTCGCGCGCATGGCGCGCGAGTCCGCCGAGGGTCAGATGATCGAGCTCGACTGGGTGAGGAGCGCCGACTGGACGCCGATCGATCGCGCCTACCTGCGCATGATCTACAAGAAGACCGCCTGGTACACGTTCCTCGCACCGGTCTGCGCGGGCGCGATCGCGGCCGGCGCGGGCGCCGCGACGGAGCGCACGTTGGTCCGCTTCGCGACACCGCTGGGGATCGCCTTCCAGATCCAGGACGACGTGCTGAACCTGTCCGCCGGTCCCGAGCGCTACGGAAAGGAGCTGCTCGGCGATCTGTGGGAGGGCAAGCACACCCTGATCCTGATCGAGGCAGTGCGCAGCGCGAGCGACGCCGAGCGCACGCGCGCGCGCGAAGCCCTGGCGAAGCCGCGCGCGGCGAAGACGGCGGAGGACGTGGCCTTCCTGAGCGGTCTGATCGAGCGCGCCCGCGCGGTCGACTACGCGCTCGCCGTCGCGCGCCGCCATTCGGAGCGCGCGGCGCGCAGCTTCGCGCGGCTCGCGCGCGAGCTCGCGCCCTCGCCTCACCGCGACTTCCTCGCCGGCCTCGTCGCCTACGTCGTGGAGCGGGACCGCTGATGGCCGGGCCGGCTGGCGGCCGGGGTTCCGCGAACGCGCGCGTCTCGCGCTGGGCCGACACCCTGCGCTCGCTGCACCTGAAGCGGCTGCGCGCAGAGCCGGAGCGCAGCGCGGAGGAGCAGGTCGCCGCGGCGCGCACCGGCTACGACCGCGCGCGCTCTCGCCTGGCCGAGCTCGAAGACGCGCTGCGCGAGCAGGCGAGCCTGGCGGACGACGTCGCGCGCCAGCTCCTGCCACCGCTCACCCCGCAGACCGCGAGCCCGCGCCGAGGCGCCGAGGACGACGAACACGCTCGGCTCGCCGCTCTGCTGCGCGCGCTGCAGCTCGCGCTGCTGCGTCACCCGCTGGCCGCGCGCGCCGCGATCGCGGGACTCGTGGCCGAAGGCCGCCGCTTCGCGGAAACCGCCGAGGGCGCGGAGCTCGGCCGCGCGCTCGAGGGCTCGGAGCTTCTGGCGCACGCGCGGCTGGTCTGGAAGATCGCGTCGCTCGGGTCTTTCGACGAGGACGCGCCCGAGATCCTTCCGTCGGCGTATCTCGAGGGGCTCTTGCTGACCGCCGCGAGCGGCGACCCGGACGCGGTGCTCGACCGGCTCTTCGGAGGTAGCGCGGAGTGAGTCGGCCGATCGACGCGCAGCCGCTCTCGGACGCGGCAGATGGTCCGCTGCTCGAGCTCGCGCTGGGGGCGCTCTCGCTCGCGCGCGACGTCGAGCGGCTCGCGCGCACGGCCGCCACGCCCGGCGCTGACGCGCGCTCCACGGCCGGCGACGAGCCCGCGCGGCTCGCCTGTCTCGGCCTGCTCTCGCTCGCGCGCAGCGTCGAGCGCGGGCTCACGGTCGCGGCGCACGCGCCGCGTGCGGAGCCCGCGGCGAACCGGGCGCGCGCTCCGGGGCTGCTGCGGTGAGCGTGGCGCTCCACCAGGCGCGCGGGCCGCGCGCGCTCGACGCGAAGGCCGCGCTGATCCTGCAGTCGGACTACTGGCGGCGTCTGCCCGGCCAGAAGGAGTGGTCGCACTTCTGCGTGCTCGGCCGCGAGCTGACGCTGATCGCGAACCTGAGCCTCGCCCCCGCGCGCGTGGTGGCGCTCGCGCGCGTTGCGGGGCTCGGCTGGCTGGGCGCCGTGGAGTCGGTGGAACGCGGAGCGCTCGAGCTCCGCGGCGGCTCGATCGACGCGCGCTTCGGCGCGAGCGCCCTGCGCTTTCGCGACGGCGCGTATCAGCTCGAGCTCGCGACGCGCGACGGGTCGCTCGCGGCGCGCCTCGAGCTCCGGCCGCGCCTCCGGCCCGCGCTCACGAGCAGCATCCCGCTCGCGCGCGCCGCCACGATGAAGTGGTTCGTCGTGCCCCGACTCGAGGCCAGCGGACACGTGTGCGTGCGCGAGCGCAGCTTCGCGCTCGAGCGCGCGCCGGCCTACCACGATCACGACTGGGGCCCGTTCCGCTGGGGCGGGGACTTCTCCTGGGAGTGGGCGGTCGTGCTGCCCGAAGGCGACGCCGCGGAGTGGAGCTTCGTGTTCCAGCGCATCTCCGACCGCGCGCGACACCGGACGTTGTCGCAGGGCCTGCTCGCGTGGCGGAAGGGAGGCCACGCGCTGACCCTGCACGGGCGCGAGCTGTCGCTGCGCTCCGAGGGCCTGCTGCGCCAGCGGCGCGCGCTCGTCGTGCCCGGCGTGATGCGGCTGGTCGCGGGCGCCGGCGCGACCGACGCGCCGCGCCGGCTCGAGCTGCGCGCGGAGAGGGGCGCGGACGTGGTGGAGCTCGCGCTCGAGCTCGAGGACCTGGCGCGCATCGCCGTCCCGAACGACGGCGAGGAGCCGGGCGCGACGCTGGTGTGCGAGGCGCACGCCCGCGCGCGCGTGTCCGGCCGGCTGCGCGGCGCGCGCATCGACTGCGAAGCGGCCGCGCTGGTGGAGCTCAACCGTGCGCCGGCGTGAGCTGCGCGCGCTCGTCGCCAGCGCGCTCGCGGCGCTCGCGCGCGAGGCGCCGGGACACTACGCGCGCCTCGCCGAGCTGCTCGCCCGGACGCCGCTGCAGCTCGAGCTCGACGGACCGCCGTTCGTGCTGCGCTTCGCCGGCGGCGCGCACCGGCTCGAGCCGCGCGCCGCCGGCGGCGCCGGGACCGTCGTGCGCAGCGACGCGGCCACGATCCTCGCCGTGCTCGAGGGGGAGCTCGAGCTGGTCGACGCGGCGCTCGCCGATCGCCTGTTCCTGCGCGGCTCGGTCGAAGCGCTGTCCCGCTTCGAGTCCGCGCTCGGCGTGTTCGCGGATGGAGCCGTGCGCTGCGCGAGCACGCCGGCGCTGCTCGACGAGCTCCGAGCGTCGCTCGCGACCCTGAAGGAGACGCCATGTCCTTCGTGATGCAGAACGATCTCGCGCGCGACGCCAAGCGCCGGCCCGCGCGCGCGCCGATCGCCACGGTGTTCGGCGCCGGCATCGCCGGCCTGTCGGTCGCGCACGAGCTGATCGAGCGCGGCTTCACCGTCCAGGTGGTCGAGGCCTTCGAGGACTTCGATGACGAGTACGCCTGCCTGGTGGGCGGCATGGCGGCCAACCAGTATGGACGGATCCCCGCGGAGATCGAGGATCTGCACCCGTACTTGTTCAAGCCTCAGCGCACCGGCAACGATCGCGCGGACCAGAGTGAAGACGGCGCGCCCGGTGTGCGGGTGTGGCTGGAGACTTCTTCGCCGTCGCCGGCCCGCGATCTGCACGTTTCGGTCGCGGGCAGCGCGCGCCTCCGCGTCCCGTACGTGGGGGGCGAAGCTCCGCCAGCCCTGCTCGCGAGGCTGACCTCGGCGATCCTCACGCTTCCCGGCGTGCACGCCGCGGCCCACCCGAGCGAGGCGAACACGCTCGTCGTCACCTCGAGCGTGCCCGCGGAGCGGCCCGAGGTGCTGGTCGAGGAGGAGCTCGCCCCGGGCAGGTTCGAGCCGAGCGCCTACGTGCGCGTCGAGTCGACCGCCGGCATCGCGCCGCTGCGCGCGTGCAGCATGCAGCGCGTGCAGCAGCGCGTGGCGCTGGCGCAGCGCATCCAGCTCGATCGCTCGGTCGTCCCGAACACCCCGTCGCCCTGGATCCCGCTCACCGACGAGCACGGCTTCGACAACGGGCAGAAGCTCGACGCGATCGTGCGCCAGCTGCAGCGCGCCTGGGCGCTGAACCAGGCGGCGTTCGCGCGCCTGCGCGACGAGCAGGTCGGCGATCCGCCCGCCGCGAAGGACTTCTGGCTCAGCGCGCGCATGCAGCGGCGCGAGGTGCTGCTCGTCGAGGTCCGCGGCCACACCGACCGCGACGGCGAGGAAGGCGCGAATCGCGCCCTGTCGCTCGCCTGGGCGGAGCTCGTGAAGGCCGAGCTCGTGCTGCGCAACGGCCTCCTGCTCGACCCGATCCCGGACCTCGCGCAGCGGCTGGTCGCGGTCGGGCTCGGCAGCGCCGAGCCGATCGGAAACCAGCATCGCGCTTCGGGCCGCCGCCGCGACAACCGCGTCGAACTCCGGATCGTCGAGAACCGGATCCCCGGCGAGCACGGCTACCGCTACTTCCCGGGCTTCTACTGGCACCTGTTCGACACCATGAAGCGTACGCCGATCCTCGACAGGGACGGACAGGAGACCGGCGCCACCGCGTACGACCAGCTCGTGCCGACCGAGACGATCGACCTCGCGCTCGCCAAGGGACGCGCGCCGGAGACGATTCCGGTCGAGCGGCCGCGCTCGCTGGAGGCGCTGCGCAAGCTCGTGCGCCTGCACCTCGACCCGGATCGGCTGGGCGTGAGCGAGCGCGACCTGCTGCGCTTCCAGCTCAAGCTCCTGAAGTTCCTGACGGGCTGTCCCGCTCGCCGGACCGAGTGGGAGAAGCAGACCTGGTGGGAGTTCCTCGACGGGGACGGCTACTCGGAACCCATGCGAAGGATCCTCATGGACACGCCCGAGGCGCTGATCGCGATGAACGCGCTCGAGACCGACGCGCACAGCCAGGGCCTGATCTATGTGCACATCCTGATGGAGTCGCTCGGCTCCGGAGAGCCGGCCAATCGCACGCTGAACGGGCCCACCACCGACGCCTGGCTGCGGCACTGGAAGCGCTACCTCAAGCGCCAGGGCGTGCGCTTCTTCATCGGGCGGCTCGATTCGCTGCACTTCGACCCGGCCACGAACCAGCTTCTGCCCGACGTCACCACGCACTCCGCCTACTCCGCGGAGGCGCAGCTGGTCGTGAATCCCACCCCGGACGGGGTCTACAAGGTGATCCTGAACCGGCTCGTGGTCTCGGTGAACTCGGCGGCCGCGGGCGGCGCCGCGCTCGCGGCGGACGTGGCTGCGGCCATCAACGCGGCTGGCGATGCGTGCGTGACGGCCGCGCCCACGGGTCGAGGCGTGGTCCGGCTCTTCCCGGCCGTGCGACGCGGCAGCCTGCTGCTGCGCGTCGCGCAGCCCGACGCCCCGCCGCCGGACCAGCTCTGGCTGAACGGGCTGAACCTCGCGGTCACCGGCGCGCATTCGACTGCGAACCTGCGCGACACGCTGGTCGGCGCGCTGCAGGCCCACATCGACGACGGCGGTCTGCCGCTGCGCGTGCGAGCGCACGGCGCGCGCTCGTTCGAGCTCGAGCCGCGCGAAGCGGCGATCGTGTCGCTGATGAGCGCGGCGCCCGGCGAGGTCGGGCTCGAGATCGGCGGGCTCGAGGTGAGCGTGCGCAACGACCGCGTCTTCCCGCTGGCGCGCTGGGACGACGCCCTCGAGATCCTGCGCGACGCGCTGCGCGCTCGGCTCGTCGACCTCGGCTACGTCGCCCGGCCGCTCGGCACCACCGGTATCTCGATCCACGGGCCCGAGGCCGCGAGCGTCTCGCCGGGCGGATTCGGCGGGCGCCTGCAGCTCGGGCCGGACCTGCGCCCCGAGCTCGTCCTTCCGCCAGGCACGCTCGAGGCCATCCCGCCCGGCGTCGTCTCGATGTTCACCTTTCCGCCGAGCACGTCGGTGCTCGGGCCGATCCCCGAGGAGCCCGAGCACGAGTACGTCAGCGTCGAGTCCGGGAGCGGGCTCCCCGCGCCGGGCGCGGGACCCGACTTCTACTTCCTCGCCGTCCCCTACCTCGAGGCGTCGCGGCTGGTGGACGCGGTGAGCGCGGACGTCGACGGCTGTTTGAAGCAGCTGGTCGACTTCAATGGGCGCACCGGCGTCGCCTTCGCGAACGGCGAGCTGGTTCCCGTCGACCGCGATGGGCACGGGCGGCCGCTCGACCCGCCCGGCGGGAAGTACGCGCTGCGCGAGCTCAGCGGCGTCCAGTACTACTTCAACAACCACATCCGGATCGGACGCGGGCACACCTACTATCTCGGCTCGCCGTGGGGACTGTCCTCGATCTCGCAGCTCGCGTACTGGCGCGACCGGCCGTCGGAGCGCAGCGCGTTCCTGGGCCAGCTCTCCGTCGACATCGGCAGCTTCTACGCGCCGTCCGGCGCCGAGGGTGTGCGGCGCTCGGCTTGGAACAGCGGGCGGCAGGAGATCGCCGAAGAGGTGTGGGCGCAGCTCGTGCGCTGGGCCGACCGCGAGTTCAAACCGGGCACGCGCTATCGCGACGTCGTTCCGTCTCCCGGCTACTACCACCTCGACCGGAACCTGCTGTTCGACGTCGCGCCGCCGCGGCGCTACGCGGGCGCGCTCGAGATCGTGCTCACCGACATCGCCGCGCCGCGCGTGTACAAACTCACCGTGGGGCGGTGGACGGCGACGAGCGGCTCGACGAACGACCCACAGGACGTCGCGGACGCGCTCGAGGCCGCCGGCGGCGTCGCGATCCGCGTCAGCGCGAACCGCCTGGTCGCGGCGACGCCCATCGAGAAAGCGACGCGCGTCCGCATCGTGATCTCCCAGCCCAAGGTCGCGACGCGCTACGCGCTACGCGTCGGAGGTGCGCCGCTCATCGCCTACGCGGCGGCGGCGGCGGCCTCGCCCGCATCGATCCGCGCGCCACTCGTCGCCAAGATCAACGCCAGCGTGCCCGGCGCGCTCGCGCTGGCGGAGCCCGACGCGGATCCGGCGGTCCCGTCCGCTCCCGCGGCCTTCACCATCCAGTTGGCCGAGGGCACGAGCGTCACCGGCCTCGCGTGTACGCTCGGCGCGGAGGACGTCGAGCACTTCCTCGCACTCGATCCTCCGGGACAGGCCCGCGCCAGCGTCGACGCCGGGCTCGCGATCGAGAACGAGCCGGCCGTCCAGTACAACCTGACGCCCTTCATGATCAACCCGGCGGGGATCTGGCACCTGCGCCCGGGGCTCGATCCCAACGCAACTCGGCGTACCGGAGAGTACGAGCACCCGTGGCCGAACCCGATCTGGTACACGCCGACGCTCCGGCGCTGGCTGATGGTCGGCAACCACATGGCGACCTTCACGCGCATCTCGACCATGGAGTCCGCGAACGAGTCGGCGCGTCACGCGGTGCTGCGCGCGCTGCACGAGCTGGCGCTCTCCGCGCGCGGGACCGGCGGCGACTACAACAACGGCGGCTTTCTGTTCGGGAGCATGCCGGATCTGTGGGACCCGGCCGAGCGCGAGCCGGACGAGGCGGCCGCACTCAAGCGCATCGACGAGAAGCTGTGCGCCCAGAGCACTCCGCATCCGCTCGAGATCCTGCGCATCGAGGAGTGGGTCGACGGGCTGCCGGAGGACTTGGTCCGCGAGAAGTTCCCCGAGCACCTCGAGACGCTGCTGCAGGGGATTCGCTACCAGCTTCGCGATGACTGGAAGGCGACCGAGCGCGACGAGCTTGTCGCGAGCGTCGCCACGATCATCGGCCAGCTGCTCAAGGGAGTCTGAGTCCGATCCCCGGCACGACGACCTCGGCCAGCGCGTCCGGCCGCACGACGCCCTCCTGCGCGAGCCAGGCATCGGCGCGGGCCACCAGCGCCGCGCCGCTCGCTCCGCCGAGCGTTTCGCCGAGCTTGCGGCGCGCGCAGGCCGCGTGCAGGTCCATGCCCGCGGCCGAGAACGCGTCGACGGCGCGTTCCAGCTCCGCGCGCGCGCGCGCGGCGTCGCCGGCCGCGCGCGCGACACCGGCGCGGATCGCGGCGGCCATGCCCGGCACGTGCGGCAGCTTCGTGCGCTCGAGGATTCGCGCCTCGGTCCCGGCGAGGCCGGGCTCGCCCGCCGCGAGCGCCGCGCGCGCGCGCAGCTGGCGCAGGATGGTGGCGATGCACTCGAGCCGCAGGTAGCCGGCGCGCGAGAGCGCGGGCCACGCGCGATCGACGAGTCCGAGCGCGCGCGCGCCGTCGCCGCGGTAGAGCGCGACGTGCGTCTGGATCTGCAGGCGGATGTAGTCGTTGGCGGTGAAGGCGGCATCCTCGCTCGGCCGCGACTCGACGGCCGCGTCCTGCTCCGCGCGCTCCGGCTCGTCGCGCGCGAGCGCGAGCATGCCGGCGTCCGTGAGCCGGACCACCGAGAGCGCGTAGCGATCGCCGCGGGCGCGCGCGTCGTCGAGCAGCGCGGGGATGCGCGCTTCGAGGTCGCGAAGCCGGCCCCGGTACACGAGCGCGGAGTGCACGTAGGCCTGCACCGTGACCACGTCGAAGGTGATGCCGATGCAGTGCGCGCGCAGCAGCTCGACGGCGCGCGTGCCGTGCTCGACGCTCTCCTCCCACGCGCCCGACATCCAGGCGATCGAGGAGCGCACGCACTCGACCCAGGCCAGGTCGAACGGGTCGCGCGTGTGCCGCGCGAGCTCCGCGACGCGATCCGCGAGGCGCCGGCTGCGCGCGCGGAAGAAGCGGCCGCCGACCGTCGCCTCGAGCGACGCCTCGAGCCCGAGTGCGCGCAGCGCGTGCGACGCCTCGCCGGCTTCGAACGCCTCGAGCAGGTGGCGCGTGGCGAGCGCATCGGAGAGCGTGACGTCCAGCATCGATGCGCCGCGCGCCGCGCCCGACAGGACCTCGAGCCGCGCGAGCCGCTCCGGCGCGATCTCGCCCGCGGCGCGGATGCGGATCCGGGCGCCGCGCAGACCGAAGCGCAGGCGGCGCAGCATCGCCTCGCGCAGCGCGGCGCGCTGGCTGCGCGGGAGCCGGACGGCGATCTCGCCGAGCACCTCGCGCAGCGCGATCCGCCCCAGCTCGAGCTCGCTCGCGTAGAAGTGCTGCTCGGCGACCCGGCCGCGCAGCCGCAGCACTTCGTGCGCGGGCGCCCGCGCGCGCGCGCTCGACTCGGCCGCGTCGCGGAACGCGCCCGCGGCCTCCGCGCCGCGGCCGCCGTTCGCGAGCGACCGCGCGCGGCCCGCGAGCAGCTCCCAGTCGGCGTCGCGCCGGCCACCGAGGCGCCACGCGGATTCGTACAGCGTCGCGGCGCGCTCGAAGGCGAGCGCCCGCTCCGCGCGGCGCGCCGCCTCGACGGCGTAGGGTGCGGCCCGCTCCTCTTCGCCGGCGCCCAGCAGATGCTCGAAGATCGGATCCGGGTCGGCGTCGGGGACCTGCGCGAAGGCATCGGCGAGGCGCAGGTGGTGCGCCCGGCGTTCGCCCGGCGCGAGCCCCGCGAGCACGGCCTCGCGGATCCGGAGGTGGTACACGTCGAGCTCGCGCCCCGACGAGCCGGTGCGCAGGAAGCTGTCGTTGCACAGCGCGTACACGTGAGGCCGCGCACTGCCCCCGGCGCCCATGCAGCGCAGGACCAGGCTCGTCGCGACCGGACGCCCGGCCACCGCGACCAGCGCGAGCAGGTCCGCAGCCTCGGCGGGCAGCTGGCTCGAGCGCTGGCGAATCACCGTCTCGAGCGCAAGGCGTCCAGACGCGAGCACGCCGGCGTCGGCGTGCGGACTCTCCAGGAAGCGCGCGACCTCGCTGGCGAAGAACGGCACGCCGCCGGTCTCGGCGACCAGCTCCTCCGCTCGCGCGCGCGCGTCTCCGTCCGCGCTCGTGAGCAGGCGCTGCAGGAGCGCGCGGGTGTCGTCGGGCGAGAGCGGCTGCAGCCCGATGCGATCGCCGGCCGCTCCGGACCCGGACTCGTCGGCCTCGCGCAGCCCGCGCAGCAGCGCGCTCGACTCGCGGTCGTCGGTCGGATACGAGAGCAGGAGCAGGAGCGAGGGCGGATCCGGCTCGCGCAGCAGGTCGCGCAGGAACGGCGCGGAGTCGACGTCGCCCCACTGCGCGTCGTCGATCCACAGCACGAGCGCGCAGCGCTCCGCGATGCGCGCCAGCAGCTCGCGCAGCGCCGCGAACGCGCGGCGCCGCACCTCGGCGGGATCGACGTCCGACGGCTCGTCGTCGCCCGCGTGCGAAGGGAACGGAACCCGCGACACGACCGGGAACAGCCGGCACAGCGCGCGCAGGCCGCGGGGCCGGTAGGCGTCCAGGCGTTCCGGCGGCTCGTTCACCAGGAAGCGCGACAGGTCGTCGACCAGGCCGTCGAGCGCTTCGAAGGGCACGTACTCGCGCGGGTGGCAGCGCGAGCGCAGCACCACCGCGCGCGCCTCGACCTCGAGCGCGCGCGCGAAGTGCTCGAGCAAGCGGGTCTTGCCGATCCCGGACGGTCCCTCGACGCAGACCCTCCGGCCGCGCCCGCGGCGCGACTTCGCGAACTCCGAGGCCAGCCAGGCGAGCTCGGGCTCGCGCCCGACGAAGCGCTCGCCGGTCGCGGGGTCGCGCGGAGCCGGCGCCTCGCGCGCGGGCACACCGGCGAGGCGTTCCAGCACCTCCGCGTCGCGGGGCCGCTCGGACGGCTCCCAGCGCAGC
>Ga0187892_10002940_pt1 | contig 32385 bp, 32 predicted proteins | sample MA1701073metaG_FD_139345 | JGI IMG/M metagenome (GOLD analysis project Ga0187892, IMG submission 139345) | Bio-ooze microbial communities from a basaltic lava cave in the Kipuka Kanohina Cave System on the Island of Hawaii, USA - MA170107-3 metaG ...
AAGCACTTGTCCACCGTCGCGCTTCCTGACGCAGTACAACTGCCAGCCCACCGGCCATTGCCGTTATCGACTGTCCACCACCCGGTGCTGGGGCGAAAGACGGCGATAGTCTGGTCTGGGACGGTTTGGGTGCCGTACCATTGATCAAATCGCAACGTACTTTGGATTGCCTGAACACTGGTGCCTCCTCCCGCTGTACAAGCGGTTTCCCCCGGATAGGGTCTACATGAGCACTGTAAGGTTTGTGGGTCTAGCTCGCACCAGTTGATCATACCAACAAGTCGCGCGGCACCGTCAAATACTGGAGAGCCGCTATCTCCAGGACTAAACACAAAGTTGTTGCCGGGAGCCGGGGTATAACGTATTTGATTCGTCAGATTAACTGGCTGACTTGCGCACGCTTGAACATTGAATGCTATGAAGTTGGTTTCTAGGACTTGAAATGATAACTGATGCGGCGGGCCCAAGGCTGATCGCACTGTAACATTAAGACCAACTGGAGGAAGTACAGGAACGGGTATTCCTGAAAACGGGATCGAAGTATCAGTTGCTACTCTCCGATCCCCAGAGAGCAAGCCGTTTCCCTCTACAGAATCAGCGTCCATATAGGCAGCAGCTACATCGTTCGATGCAGAGCCAGTAAGTTGAGTCCATCGCTGCGTAAATCCGACGAGGGACGTGGGGCCTGCCGGAGGCTGGACTACAAGGGGCACGGATTGCCCTGGTTGTTGAGGGTAGTAGTGAGGGCAACTGTTGAGCGGGGATAAACTTATCGGGCAAATTGGATTAATATCACACGTCTGAGTCAGATGCGCAGGGAAAATAAGCCAGGGATGACCATCGGACAGGGCTACACCAGTTAGCGTTCCAAAGAGGTATTGTCCGATAAATATCGCCCCATGAAGGGGACGGACCTGTGTATTATAGGTATGACTGAGTAGCTTGATTTTCCTTCCCGTGGCGGGGTGAACAATTATCGGTACTCCTTCAACTGTTTTCGGAACCACCGTTGGATTGTTGGTATAGATATGAATGCCATCGTCACGCACCCCAGCACCCTCAATCCCTGGAAGCTTGGCGAAATCCTCAAGGTGGCGTTCATAAATTGCCAAGACTTCTTCATACGGGATTCCGGCAATCGGCGGAGACCACAGATGAGGAATCTTCTCCGGATTGTTCGGATCAACGCAAAAGCGCCACCCACCGTACCCTTCCACCTCTTCCGCAAAATCTTCCGGACATTTCTCTGCCTGCTCTCGCACCTTGCCTGGTTTGAGGACAATCACTCCAGCCGGCGGGGGAAGCAGTTTGAGTTCTGGGGCACCAGAAGAAGGGGCAGGATTCAGAAGGCGGCACCGGCCCTCACCGGGTTGAAGGTAAGTACCAGGAGCACACTCTGGTGGAGGTAGCTCAGTAGCTTCGTGATCATGTGGAGGTTCGGGCAGGGGAGGGGGTGGCGACTTTGGTGGATTTGATAGCGCGTAATCGAGCCCGCCTGCTGCACGTGGGTCAACCGGAGGAACCGCGAAGACCGGCAATCCTTCCACTGCCGCCGGTAGTGCGGCTGGATTGGCCGTTTCTACCACAAGCCCTTCTGCCATAAAACTGACCGACACCGCGCCTGGGAGTTTGCGTAATTCTTCCGCATGTTGCTCGTAGATCTTTAACGCTTCTTCTTCAGAAATGCCGGCGATTGGTACTCCCGGCTTGGCGAGGTGAAACTGCCTAGGGTCGCTGTATTTTCCTTGCGGTGCTTGCGCCCAGGTTTGGATGACCACGATCAAGACGGCGAGACCCACGATACCAATGAAAGTCTTTTGCATAGAGCCCCTCCTTGAGTATGACACTCGCTGTTACTTTTTTCTTTCCTACTCGCTTGACTCCCTGCCTTATATACTTACCCCCCCCAGCCATTGTCAAGCCAACAATGCAGTCCGGAGGGTGAGTCAGCGCGGGGCGTTGCCACCGTGATGTGCTGAGTGTTGTAACCCGGATGCTAATCTGAGCTTTGAGTTTCTGAATTCCGGGTCTCGCGTGGCTCGCACGGGATGACGGAACGTCTGATGTTCGTCATCCCGGTGAAGCTTGTCCCGGACCTTGGCTGGAATTCATTTCTTGGAAAGGTTTACGAGAGAGGAAACACGGAGTGCTACGCCTGTGCTGGTGCCTCTGCGGCTGGCTCGGTTTCAGGGACTGCCGCTGCTCCGGATGCTGGAATGACGACCCGTTCTCCTTTAATCCGTGCGGCTTTCCCAGAGAGGCTGCGGAGATAGTATAACTTGGCGCGACGTACGCGACCGCGCGTGACCACTTCAATTTTATCAATGCGTGGAGAGTGGAGCGGGAACACCCGTTCCACGCCAACTCCGTATGAAATTTTCCGTACAGTGAAGGAGGCCCGATTGCCACTATTCGCCCGGCTAATCACCACACCCTCAAAGACCTGAATGCGTTCTTTATCACCTTCGATGATCTTGGCATGGACACGGACAGTGTCCCCGGATTTGAAGACAGGGATGTCGCTACGGTATTGGGCCTTTTCAATGCTGTCGATGATATTGCTCATGGTTTTCTTCCTCCATCATAGCTTTCAGCAATCAGCGCTCAGCTGTCAGCAAAGGCAAAAAAGAGACTCTCGGCTATGAGAAATTCTCTTTCGCCTTAAGCTTACAGGCTCAAGCCTTTCTGATTTTTCTGAAAGTTTGTGATTGCTAGTTGAATGTTGAGAGCCCGAAATGTTTACCGTGCGCCTAACAACCGGTCAAGCAGGATAGCAGCAGCAGCACGCACAGAGAGGTGATTATAGTTTCCAACCCCCTGAATTGGCTCAAGAATGTAGTCTGCTCGATTGAGTATTTCGTCTATGAGCCCCCATCCAGTGCCAAGGATCATGAGTAACGGCGGTCCGGGGGTCTCGACCTGGTGTCGTATTTCAGCAAAAGAGGTTCGTTGATCTCCGATGCGCGCCGAAGTAGCTACCAGGCGCGGGATTTCGCCAGTGTCGGTCTGGATGGCCTGAATGGCACTATCGAGATCTTCGGCTAATGCAACCAGCGACAGCGCATCTTTCCGTGTTTCGTTGTAGGTACTGCCGTAGCCGTGTTCCCAATGATCGAGAATCTTTTCAGCGAGCAGTCTAAGAGTCCGCGTGGGTGTGACGACGAAGTATCGCTTTACTCCATAGGTGCGTGCAGACCGGGCGATGTCGTGGATGTCCATGTTCGTGATCGACGTCGTCACGATCTTATGGTCTTTATCGTAGACAGGGTAATGGAGTAGAGCAAGGTAAATGTCAGCCATGGGAACAGTCTAAGACAAGTCCCAGACAAGTCTAGGGCAAGTCACAAAGAAGTCGTGGGCAAGTCTCGGACAAATCTCAGACAAGTCTAGGGCAGGTCACAAAGAAGTCGTGGGGCCAGTTAAAGACGGTTACGAGCCAGCCTTTAGATTTGCTTCGACTTGCCTTGACTTGCTTCTGACTGGTCTGAAACTGTCGGTGACTTGTTTTGGACCTGTTCTCGACTTGCTTGGGACTGGCCTGAGACCTGCTTGAGACTTGCTTCTGGGTCTGTGAGGTTCGCTTTGGCGAGTAAGTCGGGACGTCGGTCGCGAGTGCGTAAGAGCGATTGTTGCCGTCGCCAGTAGGCGATTTCTGCATGGTGGCCAGATAACAAGACCTCCGGAACGCGCATGCCACGAAATTCCTCTGGTCGAGTATAGTGCGGATACTCGAGCAGTCCGTGACTAAATGATTCCTCTTCAACCGACTCCTGTCTCCCGACGACCCCTGGAATCAACCGAGCTACTGCGTCGATCACTACCAACGCGGCGATCTCTCCTCCGCTCAGGATGTAGTCACCGATAGATAGTTCCTCGTCAATGAACGAACGGATGCGTTCGTCGATTCCCTCGTAGCGACCACACAAGAGTACCAGGGTTTCTCGCTGTGCCAGTTCGGCAACTTTTGCCTGGGTCAGAGGAGGGCCTTGTGGAGAGAGCAAAATCCGCCATGGGTTGGAGAGTGCTTGGCAAACTCCTTCCAGCGCAGCAACGACCGGCTCTGGTTTCATCACCATTCCTTGGCCACCTCCATACGGAGAGTCATCGACCGAGCGATGTTTGCTGGTGGTGTAGTCACGAAGATCATGCACTGTACAGGTCACAATGCCCTTGTCTTGAGCTTTCTTCAGCAGGCTCGCTGACAAAGGGGAGGTGAACATCTCCGGAAAAATGGTGAGGACGTGGAACTGCATATTATTCCAACAGCCCCGCTAAAGGCTCAATAATCGCCTGTCTGCTGGAGAGATCAATTGAACGGACAATCTCTTCCGTAACAGGAATCAGGTATTCTTTCTCCCCTTGACGAACAACCCAGACATCATGACCTCCGGAAAAAAAGACGTGAGCAATCTCTCCGACTTCCACCCCCTTAGTTGTCCTCACTGTGAGTCCAACGACCTGATAATAATAGAACTCTCCATCTTTCAGGGGGGGTAAGACGGTTTCGTCGACGGCAATGACTTTCTCTCGTAAGGTTTCGGCGTGATCGAGAGAGTCAACCCCGATCAACTTAACCAAGACAAAAGGAGCACGTGGGCGAGCCCTTTCAACCGTATACCCGTGGGGCTGCCCATCTTCGTCTTGAAGGAAAATCGTCAGACCTGGGTGTAACGTATGACAGGGGAATGAGAAAGGGAGGAAACGCAATTCCCCACGTACACCGTGAGTGTTCACCAAACGGCCCAAGGGAACAAGGGGAGCCGGAGGCTGCTCATTTTTCTTCGACGATTTCGAGGACAATTTTGCGGTTCGTCCGTGAGGCCACCGCATTCAGGAGGGTGCGGATGGATTTTGCGGTTCGCCCCTGTTTGCCAATGATCCGGCCAAGATCCTCTTTAGCAACTCGAAGTTCAAGAATCGCGGCAGTCTCGCCTTGGATTTCTTTGACCTCGACTTCCTCTGGATGATTGACCAAGGACTTGGCCAAGTATAACACCAGCTCCTTCATTAGAGTTCTCCCCCCCTCACTACGAGGTCAGGCTCATGCTGCTTGTCCTGCCATTTTTATCAGTTTGGCAACCGTCTCGGTAGGCTGGGCTCCATTATGTAGCCACTTGTCCAGCTTCTCCCGCTTGAGGTGAATCGTAGCGGGAGTTTGCAATGGATCATAGGTCCCAAGCAAATCAATGTAGCGCCCGTCTCGCGGTGAGCGTGAGTCTGCGACAACGATGCGATAAAAGGGTTTCTTCTTTGCCCCGTGACGGGCGAGTCGGATTTTTACCATACTGTTGTGTCTTCCTTTCTCCCAGGGCGTCTAGAAAAATCGTCCAAGTTTTCCTTTTGGTCCCATCTGGGTGATCTTTCTCATCATTTTTTTTGCATCGAGGTACTGCTTGAGGAAGCGGTTGACATCGGCCACCGAAGTCCCACTTCCGGTCGCAATCCTGCGGCGACGACCTCCATTAAGAATTTCCGGTTTCTGGCGTTCTTCTCGTGTCATTGAACTCATGATGGCTTCAATATGTTTCATCTCTCTCTCTGCCGCTTCCATATCGGCTCCCTGCATCAGCTTTTTGCCACCGGGGAGCATTGCCACCAAGTCGGTGATTGACCCAAGTTTCTTCACCATGCGTAACTGCTCTTGGAAATCTTCCAAGGTCAGTTGATTTTTTCGCAGTTTTTTTTCTAAGGCCTCGGCCTGTTGTTGATCGTACAGTTTCTCAGCTTTTTCTATAAGTGACAACATGTCACCCATGCCGAGAATACGCGAGGCGGCGCGGTCTGGATAAAATGGTTCAAGCGCGTCAAGCTTCTCTCCCACTCCGACGAACAGAATAGGTTTGCCAGTCACTGCGCGAAGCGATAACGCGGCCCCACCGCGCGCATCACCCTCAACTTTGGTGAGAATCACTCCATCCACGCCAATACGGTTGTGAAAGCCATTGGCGACGTTGACTGCTTCTTGACCGGTCATCGCATCGGCAACCAGAACGATTTGGTGGGGATGGATGGCAGCCTTCATCCGCTCCAATTCGTTCATCAACTCTTCGTTGATCTGTAAGCGACCAGCGGTGTCGATGATCACCACATCGCTGGCATTGCGCCGGGCAGCGTCCACTCCTGCGCTTGCGATAGCGACCGGATCAGCTGCCGTGCCATCCTGCACTGACTGCACGGTCGGATGGACGGGAATCCCGATTTCTTTGGCGACGATTTGGAGTTGATCGATGGCCGCAGGGCGGTACGTATCTGCTGGAACAAGATAAGGCGAACGTTGCAGTTCGGTCTTGAGGTAGTGAGCCAACTTCCCGGCCGTAGTGGTCTTTCCAGCTCCGTTCAACCCAACCAGCATAATGACGACCGGGGGGGCAGCAGCAAGATTGAGTTCAAGCCGCTCTCCACCGAGTAACGCGATCAATTCGCTATGAACAATCTTGATGAACTGTTGTTCGGGTGTCAGGCTGGCAAGGACATCTTGTCCAAGAGATTGACCTTTGACGCGATCGACGAACTCCTTCACCACCTTAAAGTTGACATCGGCTTCAAGGAGGGCGAGACGAACCTCGCGCAAGGCATCTTCGATGTTTTTCTCTGTAAGTTTGCCATGTCCCCGAAGGCGTCGGAAGACGGCTTCAAGCTTTTCGCCGAGTGATTCGAACATAAGTAGGTGGTGGTTGGTTGTTTCTAGGACCTCCTGACATATAGAAAGGTGCGTAGAAAGTCAATCAATTCTCTTCTCAAGACAACCCTATTTACACAAATACACTGTCTGGTAGTCTGCCACGCGAAAACCCACGTCGAGGAGACGTTTATGAAACGGTTTCTGCATACTGCTGTTTTTTTGGTTGGAGTGTTACTCGTGCCCACCCTCAAGAATGCCGTGGCTGAGGGGCTGCCTGCCGAGTCGCTGGTGCCCTGGTTAGAAGATGAGTCGCTCTCCTCCGTCGAGGGCGCTCAGAACGAGGTGTGGCTGCGGGAGGGCGAGGAGGAAAATCAGCCGCATGTGACGTATGTACAATGGGGGTCGGGTGGGCGACGGACCGTTCGCTGTGAATCCCAGAACGACCGCTATGCCTATTGCCCGACGTACACTGGTGGACGGGTACGGTTGCAACAGCAGTTAAGCAAGGCCCCGTGCCGACAGTATGAAACCTGGGGAGCGGAGGGTGGTGGCAGCGGCATTTGGGTACGCAATGGCTGCCGGGCGATTTTCTCGGTAGGCGGCGGTGGTAGTGGCGGTGGTGGCGGCGGTTGGGGAAGAACGATCACCTGTAAGTCTGAGCATTTTCGGTATAACCGCTGTCCGGTCTACCAAGGCAGGGGGCGGGTCAGATTGAGCCGTCAATTAAGTGATGCGAGCTGTGTGCGTGGAAGCAGTTGGGGAGTAGATCAGGACGGGATTTGGGTAAATAACGGCTGTGCTGCTGAGTTCACTATCCAATAAAAATTCATAGCAAGTGTCACGCGGTCTCCTCAAGAATGACCTTTCTTGCACGTAGAGGGGAAATAGAGTAGCAGTAGGAAGCGATGACAAAGAAAGGTCAATTCTTTTTGGGGATAGCCTGTGTAATCGGTGCTGTCGGCTACCTCATGTACACCGGCATCCGTGAAACAAGCCTGTATTATCTCACCATTGAGGAATTTCTCACACAACGAGCAGCGCTAGCAGATGAGGGGGTGCGGGTTGCTGGGCGCGTACAGTCAGGCTCGATGAACTGGGACCCAAAAGACCTGCGCCTGAGTTTCTCTCTAGGCTCGTTTAAGGATGGGGAATCCCCTTCCTCTGGTGTAACCGTCCGCTACCAGGGTATTCTCCCCGACATGTTTGCCGAAGGACGAGATGTCATCGTCGAAGGACGCTATCGTCCTGCGGGTGTGCTCGAGGCCAAGACGATCATGACGAGCTGCCCGTCGAAATATGAACCCGCGATCAGCGATCAGCCGTCAGCGGTCAGCAAAGAAACCGCTGCACGATAAGGCCAGACAGACGGTGAGAAAGAGAATTCTTGTATTGGGGTCTCAGGATTTTTGCGGATAACTGACAACTTTTCATTCGAGTTCCAAAGTTTTCAACTGAGAACTGACAACTAGTAACTGACAACTTCTTCTATGACACACCTGGGTGAATTGGCACTGGCCCTTGCGGCTATTCTGGCGGTCTACGCAATTTTTACCAGTTTGTTAGGGGCGCTTTGGTGCCGAGAACGCTGGATCGAAAGCGGGACGCATGCCGCGTATGCGGTCTTCGGCTGTGTGGCCGTGGCCGTGGCTGCGTTGTTACAGGCACTGCTGACACGAGACTTCAATGTTGAGTATGTCCAAGCCTATTCTAGTTCGACCCTACCGCTGCAATACACCATTGCTGCCCTGTGGGGTGGACAAAAAGGATCACTCCTCTTTTGGACTTTTATCCTCACCATTTTTTCGACTATCGTGCATTGGCAAAATCGCGACAAAAACCGCGAACTCATGCCTTACGTCACCACCACCTTGATGGTGATTACCTTGTTCTTTCTCGGCCTGCTGTGTTTCATCACGCCACCGTTTGAACGGCTGGCGTTCACTCCCCAAGAAGGATCGGACCTCAATCCACTGCTCCAAAACTACTGGATGACGATTCACCCACCGACATTGTACCTTGGTTACGTCAGTGCGGCGGTGCCTTTTGCCTTTGCTATTGCGGCGCTGGCCACCGGCAAATTGGGGGACGTGTGGATTCGCACCACACGACGCTGGGCCCTGACCTCGTGGTTCTTTTTATCCTGCGGTAATCTCCTGGGTGGACGCTGGGCGTATGAAGTGCTGGGGTGGGGTGGCTATTGGGCATGGGACCCGGTGGAAAATGCGGCCATCATGCCGTGGTTTACCGCCTCTGCGTATCTCCATTCGGTCATGATCCAAGAAAAAAAGAATATGCTCAAGGTGTGGAACATGGTGCTCATTATCCTCACCTTTTCGCTAACGATATTTGGCACGTTCCTGACGCGCAGCGGCATCATTTCTTCGGTACACTCGTTTACGCAGTCCGGTCTTGGCCCGTATTTCATGACGTTTCTGGTGCTGGTGTTGATCGTTTCCTTAGGTCTGTTGTTCTACCGCTTACCCGACCTCAAGAGCGATAATGAACTGGACTCTCTGTTATCGCGCGAAGCCGCATTCTTACTGAATAACTGGGTGTTTGTCGGATTGGCGTTTGCCACCTTTTGGGGAACGATCTTTCCGGTGCTGTCCGAATGGGTGCGTGGGGTAAAGATTACCGTTGGCCCGCCATTCTTTAATAAAGTAAATGGCCCGCTGGGAGTACTCCTGCTGCTATTGACGGGGATTGGGCCAGTGATTGCCTGGCGACGCGCAAGCCTGAAAAGCCTCAGGCGAAATTTCACTATCCCCCTGCTGTCAGGAGTCACTGCCGGGGTGCTGTTCTTCGTTTTGGGGTATCACAATTATTACGCAGTTGTCATCTTTTCGTTAGCGGGATTCGTACTGGGGACGATTTTCTCCGAGTTTTATCGCGGTACACGAGCACGACAGGCAATGTTGCGCGAGAGTTCACCCCAGGCCCTCGGTCGGCTGGTCAGTAAAAACCCGCGCCGTTATGGTGGGTACATTGTCCATGCTGGGATAGTGTTGATGTTCATTGGTGTTGCAGGATCGTCCTTTTTCAAGATCGAGAAGCAAGTGTCGGTCAAACCGGGCGAGTCGTTCGAGGTCGGGCGGTATACATTGCAGTATGGTGGAATCAAAAACAGTGACTCTCCTCATGTCAGCATCCAGGCTGCGGAGGTGCAGGTGCTTGTTGGTGGTCAACTGATTGACACTATGCATCCAGAGAAGCGTCTCTATAAGAAACAAAATCAACCGACGACGGACGTCGCGATTCGACCAACTCTCCTTGAAGACTTGTATGTGGTTCTTGGGAGCTATGACGAACCCTCAGGACTGGTAACATTCCAGGTCTTTGTTAATCCGCTGTTGTCGTGGTTATGGATTGGCGGATTCGTTCTGGTGTTGGGAACCTGTGTAACGATGCTGCCCAATCCAGCCGAGCGACAGGCACGGGCGCTGGCGCGCACACCGGTTGAACACGGGGCTGAGGTGGTGGTGGACTGAGCGAGGTTACAGGGGACAGGTGACAGGGGATAGGAAAGACAAGTGAGAGTGTGTTGAAAACAAGCGGAACAATACTTCTGGCCTTGTTCTCTCTTTCTACGTCTCCTGTTCTTGCGTCCATTGCAACCACGCAAGAAGTTGAGGAAGCGTTGACATGTCAGTGTTCGTGTGGCTTGACGGTTCACAGTTGCAATCACTTGCAGTGCAGTTTTGCTGTGCCGCGAAAACAAGAGATTGCGACGTCGATTGCCGAAGGAAAAGGGAAGGAAGAAATCCTGACCGCCTATGTGGCGAAATTCGGCGAGAAGGTGCTCTCCGCGCCAACGACCACGGGATTTAACCTGGCGGCGTGGATTACGCCATTTCTGGCGCTACTGGTCGGAGGCATCATTGTGAGCCTGATCAGTTTGCGTTGGAACCGGAAGCGCACCCTCGAAGAACCGAAGCCAACAGTTGTATCCGAGATTACGGACGAGTACCGTGCCCAGCTCAAGAAGGAATTAGAGCGGTTTGAGGGATGACGGGGAAAGTTGTCAGTCGTCAGTTGTCAGTAAAGAAAAGGATTCAGGCGAATGCGTTGTGACGAACAAATTCGATAATGTTGGTAACGCAGCTTCCAGGTTCCCTCTCCCGGATGGGAGAGGGTCAGGGTGAGGGGGATTTAGACTCCCAGACTCCTCGACCCCCAGACTCTTAGACTTTGGATCTATGATGTTTCTCTTATATCTGACCGGACTTCTTTTTATCGGTGCGGTTGCCATGTTCGTTGCTGCTCCGCTGTTTAGTCCAGAGAGCGAACCCCGCGGCACCGGAGAGCAAGAGGGCCGGGCGACGCGGTGGGAAAAGCAAAAAGCGGATGCCTACGTTGCACTCAAGGAAGCGGAGTTCGATCAACAAATGGGCAAGCTGACCGAGGAGGACTACCGCATACTCCGCGAGAAATATGAAGCACGTGCACTTGAAGCCCTCGCCCAACTTGATCGGTCAGGCACGCCGGGCAAGGGACAAGACCAGAGATGAGGCGCAGATGGTGGTCAACGCAGTTTGAGATTGAACGCTTGCGGACCTTTCTCGCCCGGTTTGACCTGAAACTCGACCTCGTCTCCTTCGCGTAGGTCCTCAAAATATATCTTGGGTGCTAACCGTGACCGATGAAAAAAGACCTCATCCTTGCCTTCGTCGGGGGTGATGAAGCCAAAGCCCTTATCTTTGACGATTTTCTTAATCGTTCCAGTCATAACGTATTCCTCATGACCTCCATGTAAAGAGAACTTCTGCAATCGTCAATCCGCAATCTGCAATCCGCAACCATTATGTCATTGGTGGTCGAAGCTGAGAATCTGACAAAGACCTTCGCGTGGGTGCCGGTACTCAACCGTATCTCTTGCCGGATTGCCACAGGAGAAGTGGTTGGGGTGTTCGGCCCGAACGGAGTCGGGAAGACGACGTTCTTGCGTCTGCTGGCAACCCTTCTACGTCCGTCAGAGGGGAAACTGTTGCTCTTTGGGCATTCATCACTAGACGCGCGGGTACGCCGGAAACTCGGTTTTCTTGGACATGACAGCTTTCTCTACCCGGACCTCACCCCGGTCGAAAATCTGGCTTTTTACGGTAAAGCCTACAACCTTCCAGACGTGAAGACACGGATTGCCACCGTGCTCCAGCAGGTCGGCTTGCAGAAGTGGGGGAACACCTCCGTTCGCACCTTCTCGCGGGGGATGGAGCAGCGTCTGGCGCTGGCGCGTGCGTTACTGCATGAGCCAGACCTGCTCTTGCTTGATGAGCCATACACGGGATTAGATGCTCAAGGAGTTACGACGCTCCAGGCCGTCATCACGCAGATGAAAGAACAGGGGAAGACGATCATCCTGACCACGCACGACTTTGCCTTTGGTCTTGACCTCTGCACCCGTGTGTTTATTTTTGACCGTGGTCGTATTGCCTGGGAGTCTGACGGGCGCGTCCCCTCAGTGCAAGAGTTCGTCGAGGTATATCACGCCACAACTCAGTCCTCAGTCCTCAGTTCTCAGTCCTCATAGTTATGTGGGCCATCCTCTGGAAAGATGTCTTGCTCGAATTTCGCACGAAAGAGCGGGTGTCGTCGTTGTTTGTTCTCGCGCTGCTCATCGTCCTCATCTTTATTGTGGCGTTGAGTCCAGAGCAGATACAGGGACCAGAAATTGGGGCGGCGGTGTTATGGGTCACCCTCATTTTTGCCGGCATGTTGGGATTACAGCGGGCGTTCTTGATCGAGCAAGAGCGCGGCTGCTTTGCTGGATTGTTGTTATGCCCAATTGAGCCGGGAACGCTTTTTCTTGCCAAACTAACCGGTAATGTGCTGTTCCTCATCCTGGTAGAAGTGATTGCCACCCCATTAACGTTGATCCTATTGAAAGTGCCGTTGTCCTGGTCGTTGCTTGCGCTGCCAGTGGTTTTACTGTTGGGGATTATCGGCTTTGCTGCGCTAGGGACCCTCTTTGCAGCCATCGCCGTGCGGACGCGCGCCCGTGAAGTTCTGTTGCCAGTGATGCTGCTGCCGTTACTGATTCCCTTGCTCATTGCGGCGGTAAAAGTGACGAGCGCCCTCCTCGCGGGGATGGCGTGGACAGGCGTGTGGCTCCGTGTTCTACTCGCTTTTGACGTGATCTTTGTCGTTACCGGATGGCTGATTTTCTCACAAGTCGTGCAGGAGTAGAGATGAACAAATTTGCTTCATTTGCGGATCGGGTATTACCGTGGATGACGTGTTTCTTCATGATTGTTGCGCTCGCACTTGTGTTTTTTTACGTTCCGAATGAACGCCTCCAAGGGCCCGCCCAACGAATTTTCTACTTTCATCTCCCAGCAGCATGGAACTCGTTCCTGGGATTTTTCATTGTAGCGGGGGCCAGTGCGGCATTCCTGTGGCAAAGGGATCGGTTCTCTGATCTGCTCGCACAAGCAGCGGCTGAGGTTGGCATGGTATTCTGCACGCTGGTAATCATCACTGGAGCGATTTGGGCGCGCCCTATTTGGGGAGTGTGGTGGACCTGGGACCCACGTCTTACGATGGTGGCGATTTTATGGATGATCTATGCCGCCTACATTCTCCTCCGCCTCCTCGGCGGGGACAACGAATTGATTGCGCGTTATGCAGCGGTGCTTGGTATTGTCGGCGTATTGGATATTCCGCTGTTGTATGTTGCCGTGAAATTATGGCGTGGAATTCACCCTAAGCTTGAGCGAGGAGGACTCCCTCCAGAAATGATCTTCACGTTACTGGTCTGCACTGGCGCATTCCTGTGTTTGTTTGCATGGCTGTTGTGGTTGCGTCTACGGAATCTCACTTTGCGTGACGAAGTGGCTGTACTCCGGCGACAAGTATTGGTGGTGTCATAGAGGGGAGGAGTTATGCCGTATTTGTTCGCTGCCTTCTGTGCGGTCTGGATCGTGCTGTTCCTGTACTTGTGGTCACTTTCCCGTCGTCACCGCGAATTAGCGCGTGAAGTTGAAGCGCTGCGGGAGGTGGTGGGGCGAGGCAATCCTTCGCAGTCGTAGCCCGGAGGGAGCCTAGAGCGTAGGTTCCGCCTTAGAGCCTATCCGAATAACTCTCAATTCAGTGAGTTCGCTGGGTTTGCCAAATCCCCCGCTCGGCTGCGCCTTCGCCGCCCCCTTTGCCAAAGGGGGCCGACAGACGCGGAGCGACTGGCGGGGGGATTTTTACCTTTGGACACACCCTTGCGGAGTTATTCGGACGGGCACTTACGCGAGCAATTGCCGTTTCACGTCTTCGACAACACGTTCGACTAGAGTCCTGTACTCCGTCAGCTTCGCCTGTGTTTTGGCCTCGAAGCGGAGGACGAGGACAGGTTGCGTATTGGAGGCGCGGACTAGGCCCCAGCCGTCGGGAAATTTCACCCGCACGCCATCAACATCGACAATGTCATATTTGCCACGGAAGTGATTGCGTACTTTGTCAGCGATGTGAAACTTTTGCTCGTCAGGACACTCCACACGAATTTCTGGGGTAGTGAATGACGGCGGCAAATCACTCAGAAGCTCAGTCAGCTCTTTGCCGCTCTTGGCGAGAATTTCCATCATTCGACAGGAAGCATAAATCGCGTCGTCATAGCCAAAATAGCGATCAGCAAAAAAGATGTGCCCACTCATTTCTCCACCGAGCTGTGCGCCGGTTTCGCGCATCTTGGCCTTCAACAGAGAATGGCCGACTTTCCACATGATCGGCGTGCCACCATGTTTGGCCACATCATCGAAGAGCCGTTGGGAACATTTCACTTCAGAAACGATCGTTGCCCCAGGATGGCGCTGAAGAATGTCACGAGCAAATAACACCATCATCTCATCGCCCCAGACAATGCGGCCGTGCCGATCGACCAAGCCCACCCGGTCTGCATCTCCGTCATATGCAACGCCGACCTCTGCTCCGGTCTCTTTCACTGTCGCAACAAGGTGGGTCAGGTTTTCTGGAATTGTTGGGTCCGGATGATGGTTCGGAAATCGCCCGTCTAAATCGCAGAAGAGTGCCGTCAGTTGGCACCCCATCTCACGAAAGATACGAGGCGCAACCGGGCCAGCAGTGGAATTGCCCGCGTCAATCACGACATTGATTTTGCGCGAGAGGTGGCCAAATTGTTTGATCACATATTCTTGGTAGGGCGGAATAATCGGCGCTGGTTCTTCCTTGCCTCGCCCAGTGGTGAGGTGTCCAGATTCGATCAACTTGCGTAGCTCTTGGATCTCTTCACCGTGAATGGTGAATTTGTCGATGCAAATCTTAAACCCGTTGTGATCCGCAGGATTATGACTACCGGTGACTTGCAACCCACCATCGAGGTCGTAGTGGTGCAGCGAAAAATACATCAGCGGAGTGGGGCAGGTTCCAATATCAAACACGTCAATTCCGGTTGAACGGAGTCCTTGCCGCAGAGCGGCAGCGTATTTGTCCGATGTCAGGCGACAATCGCGCCCAACGGCAATGCGCTTTTTCCCTTGGGCACGGACGTAGGTACCGTAGGCTTGGCCTAAGGCCTGTGCGAAAGGAACGTCGAAATCTTTATCGGCGATACCGCGGATGTCATATTCTCGGAAGATAGCTGGATTCATGAGTACTCCGGTATTGTGTCATTTCTGTAGCCAGGGCGATTGCTGCCTGCATACTCCGGGGATCAGCCTTGCCCTGACCGGCGATGTCAAAAGCGGTTCCGTGGTCAGGTGACGTGCGGACGATCGGCAATCCAATCGTGACGTTAACGCCGTCTTCCCAGGACAGCAGCTTAAGAGGGATGAGTCCCTGGTCATGGTATAAGCATATCACACCATCAAATTCACCTTTCACCGCGCGAACAAAAATGGTATCCGCCGGAAACGGTCCGTCTACGACAAAAGAATGGTGTTGCGCTTGGAGACGCTGCACGGCTGGAGCAATAATCCGTTCTTCTTCATCGCCAAATGCACCGGCTTCGCCTGCGTGGGGGTTCAACCCTGCAACTGCTAAGCGGGGGCAAGCAAGACCGTGAAAACGGGTAAGATGCGCGGCGGTCATAAGAATGGTTTTTTCGATGCGTTCGGTCGAGAGGGTAGCCGGGACGCGGGCAAGGGCCAGATGCGTGGTAACCAAAATCACCCGCAGGCGACTCCCAACCAGCATCATGCGCACTTCTGGCGTGTGGGTGAGGGTCGCGAGGAGTTCGGTATGTCCTGGATAGTCTCGTCCGGCGGCGTGCCACATCGCTTTACTGATTGGCGCAGTGACAATGCCTTGCAACCCATTCTGCAATGCGAGTTGCACGCCAGCTTCAACGTACTGATACGATGCCTCACCTCCAGCTGGTGTCGGTTGTCCAGGAGTGTGCTGCTCAGGCGAGAGGGTCGAGAGCGCCAGCACTGGCAAACACTGCGGGTCAGCAGGATAAGGGTCGGTGAGATTCCATGTCATCGGGACGAGGGGAGAGCGCAGCTGCAGAGCAGTGTCCTGGAGGGTTTGCATATCACCGAGGACGACCAAACGGCATGTGGCCGGTTTCTGTGCGGCAGCTTTGAGGGTGACTTCCGGACCGATCCCAGCAGGATCACCCATCGTTATGCCAATGAGAGGGAGCATGGTGGCAAGACGTAGAGCGTAAGAAGAAAGTTGTCAGTGGTCAGTTCTCAGTTGTCAGTTCAACAAGTAGCCAGTAGCAAAAGGACTGAGTGCTGAGGACTGAGGACTGAGACTCCTAGACTCTCAGACTCCTAGACTCAGAATGGTAGTATCCGCCGGAAAAATCCTGGCTTCTCTTCTGGCTCCTGCGTTGAAGCGGTGGAGGTCTTTGGTCGCGCCGATTTCAGTGTCGGAGGGGCAGCACTACTCGACTCCGACACCAGAAAATTATCGACTTGGTGACGGAAGCGTAGATCTTCCTGAAACCAGCGTTCATACCGCTGCCGCAGTGCCTCGTTGTACAATTTCTGTTTGATTTGGGCGGCTACGGCTGGATCAATAGAGCCGGTGTTTTTCTTCTCCGGCACAGGGCTAGATGCAGACGTGGGGCCCGTGCGTTCTTCAACTTTTATGAGGTGAACACCGGCATTGTTGCGAAAGGGCTGACTGACCTCCCCTGGTTTAAGCGAAAAAGCGACATCGTCAATTTCTTTGGACATCTGCCCGCGTTTGAAGAACCCTAAGTCGCCGCCTTGGTCTGCTCCTGGACCACGGGAATGAGCAGTTGCGAGAGTGGCAAAATCTTCGCCACCCAGGCTGCGTTTGCGAATGTCCTCGATCTGCTGGCGGACCTCCTTTTCTTCTTCTTCTGAAGCAGCGGGTGATAGTGGTAAAAAAATGTGGCGCACGCGTACTTGCTCTTCCGACGATGTAGGGGCGCTCTCTTCACTACTACTCTCACTTTCAATTTCGCCGCCGCCATGTTCCTTATAGTAGCGTTCAATGTCCTGTGGAGTTACGTTGACGCGCGAACCGATCTCACGGTTAATCAACATCGCCCGCTCGATTTCCTCGGCAACCTGCTCACGATATTTCTCCATGGTGAAGCCCTGTTTAGCGAGGGCTTCTTTCATTTGCTCGTCACTCAAGTTGCTCTGGGCTTGAATGCGCTCGATGTAACTATCGATTTCCGCATCTTTGGCCTGAATGCCTTGGGTCTCTACCTCTTTGCTCACCAGTTTATTCATAATGAGAACATCCAAGATGTCTTTGTCTGACATATTGGCAACCGTCTCTGGCGGAACCATCATGCTCCGTTGACCACTGGACCCTTTGGCGAAACTGCGAACCTCGTGCAGCGTGATCGGCTCGTCATCGACGGTTGCGACAATGCGATTCAGGGTTTCCGCGCCGCTGGATGCCACACTGGTCAGCATCCCTACGACCAACGACAGTATTATCTTTTTCATAGTGTCTCCGGCTAACATGAGTTGGCAAGGTTCTGCAAGAGCGTCTTCACCGCAACCATGACATCATCGTCAGGTTTGAGGGTGAAAGTAAAGCGCAAATCTGGAGTCAGTTGTGAACGCCCGCGATCTTTTTGCACTAAGGCCACCAACCGCTCGCCTTTCACCGGTGAGTCAGGATGGAAGTGGAGCGTCACTTTCTCGCCTTTCTTGTACACCGCCGTGACCAAGTAGTCACGTAGCACTCGCCGCAAATCCATTACCTCGAGAAACATCAATACTAATTGTGGCAACGGGCCAAAGCGATCTTCCATTTCTGCTGCGAGTTCTTCTAGGTCGGCACGGTCCTCGACATTAGCCAACTTCTTATAGAACACCAGGCGTTGATTGACATCGGGAATAAAGGCTTCCGGAATATAGGCCGGGAAGCCAAGCTGGATTTCTGGTTCAATGTGCACGCGAATCTGCCCGCCACGAAGTTCGAGGACAGTTTCTTCGAGCATCTGGGCGTATAACTCGAAGCCGACGGCGGCAACTTGACCAGATTGTTCTCTGCCCAATAAATTGCCGGCACCGCGAATTTCTAAGTCGTGAGCTGCGAGACGGAAGCCGCTGCCTAAATCATCCAGTTCTTGGAGGACTTCTAAGCGTCGCGTGGCATCTTTGGTCAGCAGATGTTCACCAGGAATTAACAGGTACGCATAAGCCCGTTGAGAGGAACGACCGACACGCCCGCGTAACTGATAGAGTTGGGCTAAGCCGAACTGGTCGGCACGGTTCATGATGATGGTATTCGCCGTCGGAATGTCGAGTCCTGATTCGATGATGGTCGAACACAGCAGCACATTCGAGCGATGATGGAGAAAATCCAGCATCACATTTTCCAAGTCATGTTCCGGCATCTGACCGTGCGCAACGACGATGACCGCTTCTGGGACCAATTCGCGGAGTTGTTTGGCCATCTTTTCGATGGTCTCGACGCGGTTGTGCACGAAGAACACCTGTCCCCCACGTCCTAACTCTTGCAAGATCGCGGAGCGGATCAGTCCCTCGTCGAAACGAGCAACATAAGTACGAATAGCCTGTCGATCGACAGGCGGGGTTTCGATCACACTGAGGTCACGGAGTCCCATCAACGCCATGTTGAGGGTCCGTGGGATAGGCGTTGCGGAGAGGGTTAGTACGTCAACCTGATGGCGAAGTTTCTTAATCTTCTCTTTGTGGGAAACACCGAAGCGGTGTTCTTCATCAATGACAAGCAGCCCCAGATTCTTGAAGACAATATCCCGTTGCAGCAACCGATGAGTACCGATCACAATATCAACCGTTCCTGCCGTCAGTCCTTGGACGACCCCCTTACTTTCTTGTGGGGAGCGGAAACGGTTCAGCAACTCGATCTTGATTGGATAATCGGTAAAGCGGCGGGTAAACGTTTCGGCGTGTTGTTGAGCAAGAATCGTTGTGGGGACCAGGATTGCTACTTGCTTGCCACTTTGCACGGCGAGGAAGGCTGCTCGCAAGGCAACTTCGGTCTTGCCATACCCGACATCGCCACATACCAGGCGATCCATCGGCTTATCGTTGCGCAGGTCAGCAATGACATCTTCTATGGCCGCTTGCTGCCCACTAGTTTCCTCGAACGGAAAGCGAGCGATAAACTCTTCATATTCTTCGCTTAGCATTGGCACTGGAGGGCGTTCCAGACTGGCGCGCGCAGCATGGATTTCGAGGAGTTCGCGGGCCATTGCCTGGATCAGTTCTCGGGTTTTCCGTTTGACCTTCTCCCAACTCTGTCCACCGAGCCGATCTAACGCTGGAGTGTGACCATCAGCGCCGACGTACTTCTGGACCAGATTGATGCGTTCGACGGGGAGGTACAGGCGATCTCCACTGGCATACTCTAAGTGCAGATAGTCACCGTCGATGCCCGCAACCGTCAGATGACGAAGGCCGTGGTAGTGACCGATGCCATGATCCACGTGCACGACATAATCGCCAGCTTTGAGTTGACTGAGGCTCGTGAGGTAATCGGCAACCGGACGTGGTCGGCTGCGACGGCGGTGACGCCGCTCACCAAAAATCTCCTCTTCTGTAAGAAAGACGAGACGGTCCGTTGGCAGAGTAAACCCATGCGACAGTGCGCCGACAACAATTGCTGCGGAGTCCGCTGTGTAGTCCTGCCAAGCCGGGACGATCGGGAGTTGGAGTTTGTGACCCTGCAGGAGGGTTTGCAGGTGGGCAGCTTGAATCGTACTGGAGACCGCGAGAAATACGTGCAGATGATTGTCTTGGCAGTGTTGCAGACGCTCGACCAACGGGGTGAGCCCTCCGTCGCCACCACGAGTATGCAGAATGGGCTTGAGGTCAGCCTGAGTGATGTCGCTGATGGTGAAATCGGCATCGATGGTTTCGAGTCCAACCAGTTCGACCGTGAACGCTGAAGACACTTGCGTCAAGGTCTCTTCGGCTGTGAGATAGAGCTTCTGTGGTTCAGGAGCAAAATGCCCCGCGGTGCTCGCCTGTTCAGCGCAAGTAAGCATTCGCGTCCAGAAATTGTCACATTCAGTCGTGAGTGAAAACGGTTCGATCTGCCACACCACAGTGCCCTGTGGCAGGTAGTCACTGAGGGTTTCTAAAGTGGGGTACAAATAGGGCAACAAAAACTCGATACCAGGAAAGGGGAGGCCGCTTTTGAGATTCTCGACGATGCGTTGCTGTTCTCGCTGTTTCGCTTCACTATCGGCGAGCGCAGTTTCGACCGTCCGTCGTGCAGCCTGGAGGCGCGCGAGCGAGAAGAACCGCATGGGCAGAAAAGTGAACTCTTCCACGCGGTCGAGCGAACGTTGCGAAGACGGATCAAACAAGCGGAGTGACTCCACGGTGTCGTCAAGAAACTCGACGCGGAGCGGCTGAGAGGCCAGGGGTGGGAATACATCGACAATACCACCGCGGATACTGAGTTCCCCTTTTTCTTCGACGAGCGGGACTCGGCGATACCCCCACTGGGTGAGATGGTCAACGAGATGGGAGAATGACACCTCTTGACCGGTGCGCAGTGGGAACGTCGCCGCGAAAAAATCCTCTTGCGGCATGACGCGCTGCGCCAAAGCGTCGATGGACATGACGATTACCGGAGCCGTGGCCGAGAGAAGAGCATACAACCCTTCAACCTGGGCAGCGACGACTTCATTACTGGGGGAGATGCCTTCAAACGCAGGGACGTCCCACGAGGGGTACAGGGAGAGATGTTGCGTCAGGCGATGCTCGTCCCCAAGGAAAAACCGGAGATCTTCGGTAAACGTTTCTGCCTCTTGCAGCGAAGAGAGCAGGCAGACTGTTGGTGCAGAGACCCGCTGGAGACACTGGGCGAGGAAAAATGCCCGTGCTGCTCGCCGCAGTCCGGCCACACGCAGTCGCTTGCCGGTTGGGGCTGTGCGCAGGCTGGAGACGAGACGTTCGAGGATGTCAGAGAAGAGAGGGGAGTGTGAAGAAAAAGCGGGGTTGAGCATAAGAAGCGGTCAGCAGTCAGCGCTCAGCTATCAGCAAGAAAAGAGTCGTAGTTTCTTAATTGAAATGTACATGACAGAAAACTGGATTCCCGCTTTCGCGGGAATGATGTGACCGTGGGCGTTCTGTTGAGACCTCAAGGGTCGTCATGCTCGCGCAGGCAGGCATCGAGAACAAGCAGGCGTCAGCAGAACACGCCAGTTTCGCTGAAGAAATGAGTTCCACGCATTTCATAAAAGATTCCTACGTCGTGTCTCTTGATCGTTATCCTGAGTGCTGACCGCTGAATGCTGAGCGCTTATTTCTTCTCCGCCTGGGGGTCGACCAGCATGCCGTAGACAGGAATCGTCAACACCTTCTCGACCGGATGATCGGTGAACACCTGGACCTCTCCGCGAATCTGCCCAGGGTCACCGTCGGGGTTCACCTTGAGGGTGAGCTGATATTCTGCCCCATCTTTGGCAGTATCCATTTCAGCAATCACCGTCGGCGTTGAACTTTGGGTCCGCACCATGCGAACAGGATTCGGCGCACGGCTTTTGATGCTAATGTCGTATTCTTTGGTATCCCCTTTTCGCACGACACCAAACGAGACTTGTGGCGGTTGGACCAGTAAATCTCCTTCGATATTCCCAAAGACAGGAATCGAGAGGGTTGGACGTTTCTGACTAGTCGTGGTAACCGCGACCTTGGTGCTCACGCGGCCGAGTGGCGCATCTTTGCGTAATGTCACGAAGAGTTTCTTGCCCTTCTTTTGGTTCTTTTCGATGTCCTCTGAGCGGACATCGATGAGTGGACTTTCACTAGTGATATTGGTGATGGCGATCTGTTTATTGGCATCGTACAGCAATTCAACGGTGTGCGTTGCCTCTGCTCCCCGACGGACACGACCAAGGTACAGTTGCGCAGGTTCGACTGCGACCTCGACTTCGATCTCCCCTTGCAAGGTCAGAGTCGTGACCGGTTGTAACGGGTCGTTGCTATGGACACTAATGGTTTTCACTTTCTCGCCAAAGAAGTTGCTGGTGTCAAAGGTTGCACTAATCGTCCCTTCTTGTCCCGCAGCAATCACTTTGGACGAAAGAACGGCGGCTGTACATCCACACGAGGTTTTGACCGCCTCGATACGGAGGTCGCGGTTCCCCTGATTGGTGAAGTGGAACAAACGATTGATCTGCTCTCCCTGTTCGACTTTGCCAAAATCGTAGAGCAATTCCTTGAAGACGATGTGGGGGGCGTTGTTTGTTGTTGGATTGGTTGAGGAAGAAGGTGGTGGTGGGATTGTGGGTTGGTTTGCTGCCGGTGTCGCCTGCGCATGGACAAGAGAGCTCAGAGTGAGAGTAAAAACAGCACCCCATACAAGCGCAAGGCCTGAGCGCAGAAAACCTCCATTATTGAAATGAAGATATGGGGTGTCGAAGGGACGGGTGTCAGGTTTCATACGGTGTTCCTTCACGCATTGACCGCGAGTCGTTCTGGAGCTGATGCCGCAGGACGAGGGGTCGGGCGAGTCAAAAATTTATCCAGGTAGCGGGTATGGACCTTCCCAGCGAGAAACTCTGGGTCCTGCAAAATCTGCTGATGCAAAGGAATGTTCGTTTTGATGCCGTCGATCTGATATTCACTCAGGGCCACGCGCATGCGTTGCACCGCTTCGTCTCTGGTTTTTCCCTGTGCAATCACCTTTGCCACAAGAGAATCATAATACACTGGAATGACACTATTTTCAGCCACACCTGAGTCTACGCGAATGCCCAAGCCTCCAGGTGCATGATACCCCCGGATCGTACCAGGAGACGGGAGCATCGTGCGCGGGTCTTCGGCCACCACACGACATTCGATAGCATGCCCAGAAAAGGTAATGTCTCGTTGCCGCCACGGTAGTGGTTCGCCTGCGGCTGCTCGAATACCAGCTTGGACAATGTCGATCCCTGTGACCGTCTCGGTGATTGGATGCTCAACCTGGACACGGGTGTTCATCTCAATGAAATAAAAATGGTCGTGCTGGTCGAGCAAAAACTCAATGGTTCCGACGTTGGTATAGCCAATGGCCTCGGCTGCTTTGACCGCCGTTGCCCCCATTTTTTCGCGCAGTCGTTTCGTCAACGCCGGTGAGGGTGTTTCTTCGAGGATTTTTTGATAGCGACGTTGGACAGAACACTCCCGCTCGCCGAGATGGAGAACGTGGCGATGCTGATCGGCAACGATCTGAAACTCAATATGGCGTGGGTGTTCGAGATATTTCTCGACGTAGATGGCTCCGTTGCCGAAGGCCGCTGCTCCTTCTTCTTCAGCGACACTAAACGCCGCGGCTAATTCTTCTGGGGTGCGGGCGATACGCAACCCTCGTCCCCCGCCACCAGCCGCAGCTTTCAGAAGTATGGGGAAACCAATTTGCGCGGCAACCGCCTGGGCTTCCCGAACATCGGTGGTTCCCGCTGAGGTGCCGGGAAGCACAGGAACCCCGGCCTTTTCCATAACGCGACGCGCACGGGGTTTGTCTCCCATCAAGCGGATATTGCGGACACGGGGGCCGATAAACGTTAGGCCGGAACGTTGGCAGGCTTCGGCGAAATCGCCATTTTCGGAGAGAAAACCATAGCCAGGGTGGACGGCGTCCGCCCCAAAGGATAAGGCAGCACTCACAATGGCTGGGATATTCAGATAGCTTTCGCGGACGTTAGGAGGACCAATACACACCCGCTCATCAGCTAAGCGGACATGGAGAGCCTCTCGATCCGCCGTGGAGTACACGGCAACCGTCGGAATCTGGAGGGCACGACACGCACGGATGATGCGCACTGCGATCTCGCCGCGATTGGCGATTAACACTTTCTTCAGCATGCTTGCGACCTCCTGGGTTCTCCCTAGAGTGGGTCAAGCAAAAATAAGGGCTGGCCGTACTCTACGGCTTTCCCATTTTCTGCCATGATCTTGAGAACCCGTCCACGGACCTCTGCTTGGATTTCGTTCATCATCTTCATTGCTTCGACGATGCAGACCACATCGCCGATTTCGACCACCGAGCCGACCTCGACATACGGCTTGGTATCCGGGCTTGGCGCGCGATAGAACGTTCCCACCATTGGTGAGGGAATCGCAACGCCACGCATCGGTGAAGGATCAATGGCTGGTTGTTCACTCGATTGAGGGGGAGAGATCACTAATTGTGTAGAAAGTGCGTGAGGCATTGAGGGGGCGGCCGTGACCACAACCGGGGGTGATGGGGCGACCGTTCTTTGATGCTCACGCACCAGACGGACCTCGCCCAAGGCGTTCTTGATTTCGAGTTCAATCACACCCTTCTCTTCCATCAATTCCATGAGTTTCTTGATCTCGTCGATTTCCATAGTGGGGAAACAATCATCTCTTCGCGGGCAGCCCTCAGCTTGGTCACTGCTGCTTGCTGAGGGCTGCCCGCTTTTAGCCTTTTTTTATGATTCCTACCGCCGCTCGCAGCCCAAGAAGATAGCTGTCCGCACCAAAGCCGCAGATTTGCCCGATCGCGGCGCGAGCGATATATGAATGATGGCGAAATTCTTCACGTTTATAGAGATTGGAGAGGTGCACTTCGATAACTGGCAAATCAACCGCGAGGAGGGCATCAAGAATGGCAACACTGGTGTGGGTATACGCTCCGCCATTGATCAAGAGGGCGGCATAGTGTCCCCGTGCTGCTTGGATTTTACTGACCAACTCGCCTTCATGATTGGACTGGAACGTGTCTACGGCAACTCCGAGTTCTCGTCCTAGGGTGACGAGCATCGTGTCGATGCCAGTGAGAGTCGTGTGACCGTAAATTTGCGGCTCGCGCTGCCCCAACATATTAAGATTCGGACCATGCAGCACAAGCACTCGTGGGAGCGCATCCATCCCCATCAATTCTCCTCAACGCAAAGGGAGTGTAGGGCCAAATGGCGGAAGCGTCAAGGCATACGAAGACAGTTGTCAGTCGTCAGTTTTCAGTTGTCAGCCCCGGCCCCCAACAGCTAACCTTCAGCACCTATTTGCTCGTGTCCTAAAAAGAACTCGAAACTTGAAACTCGAAACTGTTTATGAACTTGCCCGTAGCAAGTCTCCCACCCGACTGTCCGCTTTGCGGATGTCATCTTCATACTTGAGGACGAGATTGAGTGTTCGTCTCACAGTCGGTGCGTCGAGTTCCTTTATGCCAAGGGCAACGAGCGCTCGTGCCCAGTCGAGCGTCTCGGCGATGCTGGGGGCCTTTTTGATGTCGAGTTTGCGTAAGCCATTCACAAAGCGGGCGATCTGCCGTTGGAACTTCTCCTCCAGCTCCGGCACTTTGAGGGCGATGATCCGGGTTTCTTCTTCAACCCCAGGGAAGTCAATGTACAGATGCAGACACCGGCGTTTCAGGGCTTCCGAGATCTCGCGCGCCCGATTGGAAGTGAGGATCACGACAGGCCGATGCGTTGCTCGGATCGTGCCCAGTTCTGGAATGCTCACTTGGAAGTCACTCAGCACTTCCAGCAAGAACGCCTCAAACTCTTCGTCGGCTTTATCGATCTCGTCAATGAGCAAGACGACTTTTCGTGGGGCGCTGATGGCATGGAGCAGTGGCCGTTCGAGCAGGTATTCGTGTGAGAAAATATGCGACGACACCTCATCCCAGCCCTGCTCCTGCGCAGTGTCGGTCTGAATACGTAGCAGTTGCTTTTGGTAGTTCCACTCATACAACGCACGAGCTTCGTCGAGCCCTTCGTAGCACTGTAACCGAACGAGTTGGGTGTGGAGGATCTCGGCCAAAACCTTGGCTACTTCTGTCTTGCCAACCCCAGCTGGGCCCTCAATCAATAAGGGCTTCTCCAGCACGAGCGCGAGATAGATAGCAGTCTCGACTTTAGGGGTGGTGATGTAACGACAGCGTCTGAGGCCGTCATGGACGAAATCGAGGGTGAGTTCCATGCCGACGCATTGTACAGGAATTCTACTGGAGTTGGATAGGGAATTACGGACCTCTATAACCCAAAGGCGTGCGCACACCGGGCCACCCGCTGGAGCACTTGCTCCTCGCAAGTCAGCTGCTCTAATTGCCGACGGTGCGCAGCCCTCAGGGTGTATCCAAACGGTCTCCGTCCTTTCATCGACGGCTTCTCTTCCAGACAGAGCCCCACTTCTAGGGCAATGGCGCGAAGTTAGCGTTTCGCTCATCCTTCGACTTCGCTGCGCCACGCTCAGGACGAGCGGAAAAGTGCCGTTCATGCTGAGCGTAGCCGCGAAGCGGCGAAGTCGAAGCACGGAATCGTGTCCTTAACTTCATGCCATTGCACTTCTAGGAGCGGGGGATTGGAGAGAAGCAGGAGAGAAGCAAAGGTTGGGACGACTCTCTTCCTATGCAGTGGCTATGGCCGCAAGTAAGAAAGTCGTACCTGCCCAGACACAATCGCCTGCGTTGCGCGTGTCATTGCCTCGGCATCGTCCACTGTCATCCACGTTCCGATGTGGATAAATCCGTACAGCGGTTCTCCAGCCTGTAACATAGACGGATATGTCGCACGAGTGGTACTGAATGGTTTCACTTCTGGCATGAACGTAAAGACGCGCGGTTCGAGCACCTGAAGGCCAGTGAACATGTACGATAAGAGTGGTTCGTTGACTTCCGGCGGCTGGCCAAGAAACCGGCGAATACGATTACTGGCGTCGGTTTCGAGAATGCCATAGCGAGCAGCTTCCGGGTCCGGCCGTAAGACGAGCGTTGCGGCTGCCTTGGTCTTGCGGTGCGCCGCGAGCACGGCGGTCAGGTCGAGATCAATGATCGTATCGCAATTGAGGACGACGAACGTTTCCCCATCGAGGAACGGTTGTGCGTTTTTGATGCCGCCACCAGATTCGAGAATGGGATCTTCTGGTGTGTAGGTGATCCTCAAGCCGTAAAAACTGCCATCGCCGAGCAGTGCTCGAATCTTCTCACCCAAGTGGTGGAGGTTAATGACGACTTCTTCGATACCGTAGGCTTTGAGAAACAACAGTCCGTATTCAATCAGTGGACGGCCAGCGACCGGGATCAGTGCTTTCGGCACAGTATTGGTCAGTGGGCGCAAGCGCGTACCGAACCCGGCGGCAAGAATCATCGCACGCATAGGTCGTCACTCCGGAAAATGAGTGGCTATGATTTCCTGGAGTCGGCGGTACTGTGGGAGACGCGCGACCACACGGCGGATCGTCGCCAGGGTCGGCGGAATATAGCGACTATAGCCCAGCTTCTTTTTCTCTAATTCCAAGTAATAAAAACGCCCAACGACTTTGCTTGCTTTTTGTAAGAGGCAGAGATTGTACTCTTCCCATAACTGTTCATAGGAAACAGCAGGACCACCGCGCTCGCGCCAAGTGTTGTAATAGTAATCCACTAAGGCCTGTTCGAGAGTTGAGGTGAGAATCACAGGTGTGTCGCGGTCGTTCAGCAACGTTTCAAGATCATACGTCGCTGGAGCCAGCAAGGCATCCTGAAAATCAATCACGCGAATCTCATCATTTTGCACGAACAGGTTCCAACTGTGATAATCGCGGTGGTTGAGAAAACGCGGCGCGGTGTCGAGCCGCGTTGAGATCTCGTCGAACATCGTCCGTAACTCTTTGCCTTCAACCGTAGGCAACGGGTTCCCTTCACGTTTTTCCAGTCCCCACTCAATGAAGTGCTCAAATTCCCACATAAACAGGCGGTGATCAAATGCTTGTTGAAAGGCGATACACAATTCATCGCGGTGCTTGGTGCCTTCGATTTGTAGGAGCACGAGTTGGTCAATGGCCTTCCGATAAAGGAGTTCGATCTCGATCGCAGACTGCCCTTGAGCAGCTTCGCGCAAAGGGGTATCGCCAATATCTTCGAGTAACAGGAAGCCATCGTTGCTGCCGTCGTAATAGGTTTCCGGCACGTGGACGCCGAGTGGTCGCAGGAAACGGTAGACATTGAGGTAGGGTAACTCCTTGAGCGGTTCCTTGAAAACGGCTAATTCGTCGGATGAAAGGGGCAACGCACTTCCTGCCAGTATCATCACAACTGTTGTTGCTGGTCCGTCGCCTCGGAGATGCAGTCGTGCGTAGTTGCGACTGGAGGCATCGGCGGTTAGCGGGACAACGTGAGTGACGAAAGTCCCTTTACCCCAGACAGTGGTGACAGCAGCATCAATGGCTTGGCGCAGTTTGGTGTCCATGACGATACGAAGTACCAAGCGGCTTTTCTGCTGTCAAAGGCTGTTGAGCAAGACTTGCCAAGATGCCTCCTATGTGATGAGAAACGGCTATGGCAACGACCCTCGATCTCGCTTCTTGCTCCCATGCCGAACTGGTGGCGTTGGTGCAAGATTTGCAAAACCGACTGACCGAACGTGAGCGGCAAATTGAAGAACTGAAAACCCTGTTGGAAGGAAAGATGGCTGCTCAACCTGCATCTACAACGGTTCCTCCGGGAATCGAGGACCAGCCTGCTCCTGGCAGTCAAGAAGACCTGCTTGCGCAGTTGGAAAAAATTTATCCGGAGGGTTGAAGAGAACGGATGCAACCCTTGATACTCTCTCTTGGCAGAGAAGGATTGGTTGGGTAAAAACAAAGAGAGATATGAAAACCCCAAAGTCCCCAACCCCTCTGTCCTCGAACCAAAAACGTCGTCCACGTCCTTCGCGGGTGAAAACGGCTCCGTCACTCCCGGCGACACCCGCACAGCGTCTCCAACTGGCGCTCGAACTCTCGGACTTCTGTCTCGCGTTGCATAACGCACGCAAACGGCAGCGATAAATGGTCACCCACTTTGCCTCAGCGCTACGAAGCCTGAACAGACTCTTTCAACACACTACGACTGCAGAGTGGCCATATGCCTCTTTTAAGCGGAAGCCAACGTACGTGCTGTTTGCTGGAGTAAGTCCAGATACCACCACCAATGGGAAGGAGGAACGTTGGCTCGCTGCCGGAGTTTTGGCAACGGAGCGAGCTCACTCAGTCGAGCAAGGACAATAGAAGCAGCGGCCAACAGACGAGCGTCGGCTTTTTCTAAACGGCGTCGTTCGGTAGCCGACAGATGCATTTCCCCTACAACAAGAGCGCTTCGCGTAGACAGCAGATCCAGTAACTCAAAGCCGCTGACGTCTGGATGGCGAACATCTTCAACGTATTGTTTGAGAAGCAAGCGAGGATCTTGGATCATGACAGAACCTCTTCTACTGTTCCTACATACTCGAAACCGTGACTGTCCAGATACCTGGGCATATCTGTTGGTGGAAATGCCGTCTCTAAGATGCCTTGAGCATCGAAGATGACCAGCCACTCGCTCCTGTTGATTTTTCCTCGGGCAGCATAGTAATGCTGCCCTCCCACTGGATAGTGGTAAACGAGACTATCAGGGGCATGAACCAAGTCTCGGATCAGCTGGTTATACGTTTTCATGGATGCCTCACTGGGTAAATGTCCTTTACGCTGACGTTTATGCAAGTGAGGAATATCCCTGCCTGGCTTCCAACGTCCAGCAGCGCGCACGTGACGCAACGCTGAAGCAATCGCGATACCTGCTCTTGCCATCGTCTCTGCTGAGCGCCTCTCTCAAGTCAACTTTACACTTCCACCTTCAATAAAACGCGGTGTGTTAGCAACTGCACCATGACTCAACACTTCAATGCCTCAATTCGTCCAGCAACGCATTTGCTTCTTGCAAATCCTTTGTGTCAAACCCCTCTGTGAACCAGTTGTAGATTTCGGCAAGTATCTGTCGGGCTTCGGTCTGCTTGCCTTGTTGTTGCCAGAGTCGGGCGAGGCTCGTCGTTGCTCGTAACTCCCAGGACTTTGCCTGCTGCTTGCGGGCAATTGCAATCGCCTTTAGAAAACACGCCTCAGCTTCACCTTGGAGATCGGGGGTCAGGGGTCGGGGGTCGGTAACTGACAACTGAGAACTGACGACTGACAACTTTTGCAGCGTAAGCTCGCCTTTGATCCGATACAGCTCCGCCTCCCTCATGCGCTCCTCAGTTCTGTTGACGATATCTAGGGCTTCAGCCACAAGACCTAACCCTTCTTGTATCTGCCCTACCTTTTCATACGCCTGAGCCAACAAACCGAGAAAAGCCGGTCTTTGTATCTCGGTCCCTATGGTCCTTAAAGTGTTCAAGTTTTGGCGTATCTGTGCAATCCCCTCTTCTGCTCGTCCCTGTTCGGTCAGTGCCCAGCCGCGCGCGATTCTTCCTCCCGCCGACCAGTACAAAAGCCCTTGCTCAGTCGAGAGAGTAATGGCTGCCTCTGCCCGCTCTTGGGTCAGTCGGACTTCCCGGCGGGCCTCATGTAGTATACCCGCAAGATAGAGGGCAAGCCCAAAACTAACCGGGTGAGCTATCTCTTGAGCAAGGGTCAGCGCTTCCTGGCTCCTCTTCAAGGCTTGGTCAGGATAGCCAAGCGACCATAGGACCAATGCTATAAGGCTTCGGCAGCCTACCCCAGGATCATGCTCACCACGGGAGGTGTAGGCATGGTGCTTCTGGGGGTCATAAAGAGCGATTCCCTGTTCCAGATGCTCTCGAGCCAGGACAAACTCTCCAAGCTGTAACATGGCTTGGCCTAGCGCCATGTGGGCCTCTATGAGGAGCTGTGGATTTTGCTGGCTCTGGGCCAACGTAAGGAGCTGTTCGGCCAACTCACGAGCCGTCCTGTGCTCTGCTTGCGCAACATAAAATAACCTCAACCCTCGCAGTACCGAGAAGAGTTCAGGGGTCTCCCCTAGCCGCCGGCACAGCTCTCGCGCCTGAGCGTAGACTACCGCCACCTCCGGAGCACTAAAACCTTTAGTGACCTGCAATGGTGGACCCAACGCGATTTGCAGCATAAGTTCTTGTGATGCTCGTTCCGGCGTAGTCGGAAGAGTTTTGAGTAACGCTAACCCTTTGGTGAGGTGGGCAATTGCCTCAACATTAGCCGAGCGCTGAGTGGCGCGCTCCCCGGCCTTCTGCCAATAGGGAATGGCTTGCTCTGTGAGCCCCGCCTCGGTGTAGTGATGGGCCAGCAACTCAGGTTGCGTCTCTTTGATTTCACCGAATCGCTCTTCTAATACGTGGGCAATCTGTTGGTGATATTGCCGCCGGGTGCTCTTGAGCAGTGACTGGTACGCTGTATCTTGGAGCAAGGCGTGTTTGAACAGATAGGTCACATTGGGAGATACCCCGCGCTGGTACAACAGTTCCGCATCGACCAACCTCGCCAGAGATTGCTGCAAACTCTCCTCATCCAGCGGCGAGACTGCGCGAAGCAGCTCATACGAAAATTCCCGTCCCAATGTGGCTGCAAGTTGGGCGACCTCTTTGGTCGTGCCCAACCGATCAAGCCGGGCCATGAGAGAATCTTGTAATGTGGCAGGGATGATTTGTAGGGATGACCGGTCGGTCGCCCCTACGGATTCTGCTACCGTTTTCGTCAACTCTTCCACGAACAGTGGCACCCCATCTGTCTTTGTGACAACTTGTTGGATCACCTCAGTCGAGAGGGCCTTGTCGGCAGCAACTTGTGCAATCATGGTCTCAACCTGTTTGCGGTTTAAGCGGTTGAGGGTAAAAGAGGTGAGGTGTGACCGCGCAGTCCACGGAGGGATGAAATCAGGACGACAGGTCAAGACGAGCAGGAGACGGGTGGTCGGAACTTGATCCAACACGAGTCCGAGTAACTCCAGTGTGGAGGGATCAGCCCAATGTAAATCTTCCCACACCAACAGCGTTGGCTGTCGGTTGGCCGCTTGGAGGAGCCAGGTGAGCAGTGCGAGTTGAGTCTTCTCTTTTTGTTTTTGAGGGGTGAGTCCGGGTGAGGGATAATGGTTGGGCAGCGGAAGCGAGAGCAAGGAAGTAAATAGGGGGACGGTATCGAGTGGGAAGGCTCGTTCCAGTTTTTGCAGTTTCTGCTCAGGGGAATCTCCTTGCGTGAATTGCAGTTCTCGTTGCAACAGCGCAATCACTGGATACAGCGCACTATTCTGATGATACGGAGAACAGGCAGCTTCCAAACGGGTATACGGCTTTCCTGCGACACGCCCTTTGAGGGTTTGGACTAACCGTGACTTCCCGATCCCCGCCTCGCCCGTCAATAGGACAACTTGTCCATGTCCTTCTTTAGCTTGCTCCCATCGTTCCTGAAGTAACCCAAGTTCCTGTTCTCTGCCAACAAACGGAGTGAGTCCTCGCGTTTCTGCGACCTCAAGCCGAGTGTGAGTGGAGCCTTCCCCTAGGACCTGATACAACTCAACCGGTGCAGTCACGCCTTTCAGGCTCTGCGCGCTCAGGGATTGGCAAGGGAAGTAGCCTTCAATCAACTGATGCGTCGCTGAGCTGAGAACAACGGTATTGGGTTTGGCGATCTCTTGGAGACGTGCGGCAATGTTCGGGGTTTCCCCGACAATGGCCA
>Ga0187892_10002941_pt1 | contig 32362 bp, 37 predicted proteins | sample MA1701073metaG_FD_139345 | JGI IMG/M metagenome (GOLD analysis project Ga0187892, IMG submission 139345) | Bio-ooze microbial communities from a basaltic lava cave in the Kipuka Kanohina Cave System on the Island of Hawaii, USA - MA170107-3 metaG ...
CGGCGCGCTCCGCCGGGCATTCGAGCGCCTCGAGCACGCGATGGACGAGTCGTGCGCCCAGGCGAAGGTCGCCGCATGAGACTTGACTCATTCACTACAACTCTGAGCCTTCAAGGACTCTAGTGCGCTGGGGAAGCTACGCCAGGGCGCGCGACGCTGAAGAGGGGACGCCGGGCGCTACCGGCTCGGTCAGCGGACGCTCCACGGCCGGATGGGGCTCGCGCCGCATGACGCCGGACAGCCCGATGATGGCCGATCAGCCCGATCCCCCGAGGCAATGGCTGAGCGCGTTGGTCCGCGGGCTCGAGGGCGCGCGAGTGTGCGGAGCGCACAATGTGCTGGTCCGGGGCATCGCGCACCACTCCCTCGCCGTCAAGCCAGGCGATCTGTTCTTCTGCCTGCGAGGATCCCGTCACGATGGGCACGCCCACGCGGCCGAGGCGGTGGAGCGCGGGGCGGCGGCCCTCGCCGTGGAGCGGCCGCTGGCGGGGTTGCCCGCCGCCGTTCCCCAGGTTCTGGTCAGAGCGGCCCGACCGGCCCTCGGGGTCGTCGCCGCCCGGCTCTATGGCAATCCGTCCGAGCGGCTCAGCATCGTGGGAATCACCGGTACGGCGGGAAAGACGACCACCGCGGCACTCGTGGACTCGATCCTGCGCGTCGCCGGGCGCAAGACCGGGATGATCGGGACCATCGTCAACCGGGTGGGGTCTGAGGCGACTCCGGCCGAGCTCACGACACCGGAGGCACCGGAGCTCCAGCGACTGCTGTGGCAGTGCCTGCGGGCCGGCGTGACGGACGTGGTGATGGAGGTGTCCTCGCACGCGCTGGCGCAGGGGCGCGTGGCTGGCTGCGAGTTCGATGTGGCGGTTGTGACGAACCTGCACTCGGACCACCTCGACTATCACGGTTCCTGGGAGGCCTACCGGGCGGCGAAGATCCAGCTGTTCGCGACGCTCGGCCGTGGCCCCGCCAAGCGCGCGTGCGGCATCGGCGTGGTCAATGGGGACGACCCGCATGCCGCGCTCTTCCGGCGAGCGGCGTCGTGCCCGGTGCTGACCTTCGCGATGCGAGGCGACGGCCACGTGGTGGGCCGGTGCGAATCCACGCAGGTCCGCCGGACGGTGCTGGCGGTGATGACCGGACGCCGGGCCGGGCGGGTCACGCTGCAGCTCAGCGGCGCCTACAACGCCGCCAATGCGCTCGCGGCCGTGGCCGTCGCGGAGAGCCTCGCGATCGCACCGGAGGCCATCGAGGCCGGCCTGGAACAACTGGCTGGGGTGCCCGGCCGATTCGAGGTGGTGGCGAACCGTCTGGGTCTGCTGATCGTGATCGACTTCGCTCACACGACCGCCGCGTACCAGGCCCTGCTGGAGACCGCGCGCCAGCTCGCGCGACGGCGTGTCATCACGGTGTTCGGGTGCGCCGGCGACCGCGACCGGACGAAGCGCGCGGAGATCGGGCGGATCGTCGCCGAGCTCAGCGATCTGGCGATCGTCACCACGGACAATCCCGCCTCGGAGGACCCGGCGGAGATCGCCAGCGAGATCACGGGCGGGATGCGGGCGATCGATCCGACGGGCCACGCGCATCGCGTGATCCTGGATCGGTTCACGGCGGTGCAGACGGCGCTGGCGCTCGCCCGCGAGGGCGACGCCGTGATCCTGGCCGGCAAGGGGCACGAGCAGTTCCAGCTCGTGGAGGGGTGTCGGGTGCGGTACAGCGACCGGTGGGCGGTCGAAGAGTACCTGACGAGAGGAGGGCGTGAATGACCACGCGGTCGCGGGCTAGGCCTGCTGTCGTGGCGGCGGGCTTGGCGCTGTTGGCTCTTGGGTCCGGCCCGACTCGCCGCGCGCAGGCGGAGGGTCCGCTCTTCACGGCGATGGCCATGACGCACCATCCCCCGGAGCTGGAGGCCCCCGACTTCGCGCTGCGTACGCCAGCCGGCGACACGGTGGCGCTATCAGACCTCCGGGAGAAGGTCATTGTGCTGAACTTCTGGGCGACGTGGTGTCCGCCGTGCCGGCTGGAGATGCCGTCGATGGAGCGGCTTCACCAGGAGTTCAAGGACCGCGGGCTGGTGATGCTGGCGGTGAACGTCCAGGAGAGCCCGCGACTGGTGGCCAAGTTCATGAAGGAATTCCGGCTGAGCTTTCCCGCGTTGCTGGATGATGGCCGGGTCACCGCCGCCTAATCGTCCACCTGGGCGCGTTCTTTGGGGGGGGGCCGGCTACGGCATCCCCACCGATCGTCCGTGGGCGGTCACGTTCACGAATCCATATGCCGGGGCGCCCCTCGGTGTGCCGCTGCATCCGACCCAGCTGTACGAGTGCGCGTCGGATCTCGTCCTGTTCGCGGCGCTGTGGACGCTCGGGCGGCGTCCGGCGGCCCCGGGAAGGCTCTTCCTGGTCTTCCTGCTGGGCAGCGCGCTGTCGCGCCTGGCTCTCGAACCGGTCAAGGGAGATGTGATTCCGATCACGGGAACGGTGACCTTCGGGGAGGCGCTCGGGCTGGTCGTCGTGCTTGGCGTGGCTGCACAGCGAGCGAGACGCAAGTGGTGTGAGGTGGGCCCATGAGAGCGCGAGGTTGCTCGTCTTTGGCGTTCGTGGTTGCCGCATGGGTCGTGGCGGCGCAGGTCATGCCTCTGGCGCTGGCGCAATCCGACGTGACCGCTGGGGATGAGGTCAAGCGTCTCCTTCGCGCGCTGTGGATGGACGCGCCGGCAGCGCGCCTCCTCCCACCCGCCTTCTCGCTGCCGGATACGGGCGGGTCGCCCGTGCGGCTGGCCGATTTCGAGGGGCGTGTGGTCATGCTGTACTTCTGGACGACGTAGTGACCACACTGCACGAGGGAGTTGCCCTCGCTGAACGCGCTGTACGAGGAGTTCAAGAACCAGGGCTTCGCGCTGCTGCTCGTGAACCTGGGAGAGCACCCCGACGTCGTGCGCCGGACGGCGCAGGCCCGACGCTACACGGCCCCCGTGCTGCTCGACAGCGATGGCCGCGTGTCGTCGGCCTATCTGGTGACCGCAACGCCCACGGTGTATCTCGTGGATCGGCGCGGCCGGATCGTGGCGCGGGCGATCGGGAGTCGGGACTGGGTCACGGCCGGCCGATCGCTGATCGGCGCGCTCGTGAAGCCATGACGCCCAGCCGTGGCGGAAGGGCTGGCTCGCCGCGGCTATGGTCAGCGAGCGGGGAGATAGCCGTGGGCGGCCAGGATGGCGGCGCCGGCGTCCGACAGGACGAACTGCATGAACGCCCGTGCCAGCGGCGACACGCGATCCTCCCGCCACACGAACCCGAGAGTCTTGACGAGGGGGTAGCGCCCGCTCGCGAGGGTCTGGAGGGCCGGCGCGGCGCCGCCGACGCTGAGGGCCTTGACGGGCAGACGTTCGATGGCGATGGTGCCGAGGTCCGAAAGCCCCAGCGCAAAGGGAAAGGTCAGGAGGGCTTCATGCATCGCCAGCTCGCTGTAGGTCACGGTCCAGTGATGGGTCTTGGCCCCTTTGGCGTACGCTCTGGCGAAGCCGGGCAGAGCCTTTCGCATGCTGTCGATCGAGCCATTTCCCTCCTCCCGGGTGACCAGCACGATCTCGCGCCCGTTGGCCCATCGCGTCTTGGTGCCGAGATAGATCTGACGCAGGTCGTCGATCGTCAGGTCGTTCTCCGGCACCGCCGGATCCGCCGCGAACACGATGGGGGTCCTGGCGTAGGCGCGGAAGGCCAGCCCCAGCGCCCGCTCTGCCTCCCGGACCTCGCGGGATACGAGCCCGACGTCGATGGTGCCGGCCGCCGTCAGGGCGATGCCGGCGGTCGAGCCGAGGCTTCTCACGTGGAACGTCACGTCAGGGCGGCCCTTGGTGAACGCCCGCTGCATGAGGTGGATGATCGGCACGTTCGCGTCGCAACCGGCGAGGCCGAGCGAGCGAGCATGCCCGGGGGAGGCGGCCAGGCCCGACTCAGCCCCCAGCGCGGGAACGGCCACGGCCACCAGAAAAGCGAACCCGGGAACGACGAACATCGCCGCACGAAGGACACGCGCACGCGCGGACGCGGAGGGATCGACACAAACTGCATCCCGATGAGCGGTCATGAACAAGCACCCCTCCCCGGAGGTTCGACCGGTCCCATGACTAGCACTCATTCGGTCCGACGGCAAGGGCGCGCCGGCCGACGTCCTGCCATGCTGCGAATCCTTGACAGCCCGGAGGACGTCTGGGATAGTGCGGGCTGAGACCATGAATGAGCGGCGCGTCGTGATCCTGGCTGTCCTCCTTGCGTGGGTGATGCTCGGCCCCGTCGCCATGGCCTTTGGCGCCTGCGGTGTCATGGGGCTCAGCTGCGAGGGGCCCTGCGGCGCGTCATCGTGCGTGACCGGCGATCTCCCACTAGCCGGTCTGTCGCTCGTCGAAAGTAGCGCCACCGGGCTGCCCGACCAGAACTGGGCCGCCCGGAGCCCGGCCGCACCTGAACCACCTCCGAAGTCCGCTCTCCTCCTCGGTTAGCTCTCGCTTCCAGTCCAGCGGTTGACCCTGCGTCTCCGGGCGCTCGCGGTCCCGTGTGCCGCGACGCGCTCCGAGGCCGATCGAGAGGGGGAGGAGTGTGCGTGGACGCTTGAACGGTGTCGCATCGACGGGCGCCGGGGACGGTGACCGGCCGTCCGGCTCGGGCCCGCGCCCCGTGATGAGGCGTCGATGATCGACTGGCTCATCGAGGCCTCGCTCCGGAACCGTCTCCTGGTGGTGGCCGGCTTCCTGCTCCTGGGCGGCTGGGGGTACTGGGCGCTCCTGACCACGCCCATCGACGCCATCCCGGACCTCTCCGACAACCAGGTCATCGTCTTCAGCGACTGGCCGGGACGCTCGCCCCAGGAGGTCGAGGACCAGATCACCTACCCCCTCACCGTGAGCCTCCAGGGGCTGGCCGGGGTCCGCGTGGTGCGCTCGTCGTCCGCCTTCGGGTTCTCGATGATCAACGTGATCTTCGAGGACCACGTCGATCTCTACTTCGCGCGCTCCCGGGTGCTGGAGCGGTTGAACCTCGTCACCAAGTCGCTCCCGCCCGGCGTCGTGCCGACGCTCGGACCCGACGCCACCGGGGTCGGCCACGTGCTCTGGTACACGGTCGAGGGCGCGGGCCACTCCCTGCGCGACCTGCGGTCCGTCCAGGACTGGTACGTCCGCTACCAGCTCAACGCGGTGCCCGGCGTCGCCGAGGTGGCGAGCGTCGGGGGCACGGTGCGGCAGTACCAGATCGACGTCGACCCGCACCGGCTGCGCGCCCACCGGATCCCGCTCTCGGCGGTGGTGGACGCCGTCCTGCGGAGCAACCGCAACGTGGGCGGCAACGTGGTCGAGGGCAGCGGGACGTGGTCGGTGGTCCGGGGCCTCGGGCTCATCGAGGGGCCCGAGGACGTCGAGCGCATCGTGGTGGGGGCCGACAACGGGGTGCCGATCTTCGTGCGCCAGGTGGCGCGGGTGACGGTCGGGGACGCCTTCCGGGCGGCGGCCCTGGTCAAGGGCGATCACGAGGCGGTGGGTGGCGTGGTGGTCGCCCGCTACGGGGTGAGCACGACGGAGGTCATCGAGCGGGTCAAGGCGAAGATCCGGGCGCTCGAGCCCGGGCTCCCGCCCGGCGTCCGGATCGTGCCCTTCTACGACCGCTCCGACCTCATCCGGCGCGCCGCCGGCACCCTCCGGCGCGCGCTCCTGGAGGAGGCCGCCGTCGTCACGCTCGTGAACGTCCTGTTCCTGCTCCACCTGCGCTCGGTCCTCATCGTCACGATCCCGATCCCGCTCGCCGTGCTCACGGCATTCCTCTTCATGCGCTATCTCGGCATCACGTCCAACATCATGTCGCTGGCCGGGATCGCCATCGCCATCGGGGTCCTCGTGGACGCGGCCATCGTCGTGGCCGAGAACGCCTTCCGCGTCGTGGCCGAGCGCCGGGTGCGCCTCCGGGACCGTGGGGCGGTGACGGCGGCCGTGCTGGACGCGACCCGGCTCGTCGGCCGCCCCATCTTCTTCTCGATGGCCATCATCATCCTGGCCTTCGTCCCCGTGTTCGCCCTCACCGGCCAGGAGGGCAAGCTCTTCCACCCGCTCGCCTTCACCAAGACGTTCGCGATGGTGGGGGCGACCCTGCTCTCGGTGACGCTGGTGCCCGTCCTGTGCAGCCTCTTGATCGCCGGCCGCGTGCGGGGGGAAGAGTCGAACCCCGTCATGCGGCCCTTGATCTGGCTCTACCGCCCGGTGCTCGGGTGGGCGCTCCGGCACCGGCTCCTCACCGTGGGCGGGGCGGCGCTGGCGCTGGCCGGGGCCCTCGCGCTGGTCCCGCAGATCGGGAAGGAGTTCATGCCGCCCCTGAACGAGGGCGATCTCATGTTCATGCCCGTCACGGACCCGGCCGTGTCGCTGTCCCAGGCCGTGGCCATCGCGCGCCAGCAGAACCGGGCCATCCAGGCCCAGCCGGAGGTGGCCGCGGTCGTGGCCAAGATCGCGCGCGCGGACACCTCCACCGACCCGGCGCCGCTCAACATGACCGAGACGATCGTGAGCCTCAAGCCCGAGTCCGAGTGGCGCCCGGGCATGACGCGGGAGAAGATCATCGCCGAGCTGGACGCGGCCACCACCCTGCCCGGCGTCGCGAACATCTGGACCCAGCCCATCATCAACCGCATCAACATGCTCACGACCGGCATCCGCTCCGAGGTGGGCGTGAAGGTCTTCGGGAGCGACCTCAGGGTCCTCGAGGAGCGGGCCCGGGCCGTGGCCGACGTCCTCCGGCGGGTTCCGGGCGCGGCCGACGTCTACCCCGAGCAGGTCACGGGCGCGCCCTACCTGGACGTCCGGGTCAACCGGGAGGCCGCGGCGCGCTACGGCATCACCGTGGGCGCGATCCAGGACGCCATCGAGACGGCGGTGGGCGAGACCAACCTGACCCTCACCATCGAGGGCCGGCAGCGCTTCCCGGTGCGGGTCCGCTACGCCCCCGAGCACCGCGGCACGCCGGAGGCGCTGGGCAGCGTGCTCGTGAGCGCGCCCAGCGGGACGCCGGTGCCCCTCGGACAGCTCGCCGAGATCCGCCACGTGGGCGGCCCCGCCATGATCTCCAGCGAGAACGGGCTCCTCGTGGTGACGGTGCTCCTGAACGTCCGCGGCCGCGACGTGGGCAGCTTCGTCGAGGAGGCGCGCCGGGAGGTGGCGGCCGCGGTGCCGCTGCCGGCCGGCTCCTACCTCGAATGGAGCGGGCAGTACGAGAACGAGGCGCGAGCGCGGCAGCGGCTGATGATCGTGGTGCCGGTGGTCCTGCTCGTGATCTACCTGCTCCTGTACCTCACCTACCGGTCCCTCGTGGAGGCGGCGCAGGTGCTGCTGGCCGTGCCCTTCGGGCTGGCCGGCGGGATCTACCTGCTGTACGCCCTGGGATACAACTTCTCGGTGGCGGTGTGGGTGGGGTTCATCGCGCTCTTCGGCACGGCCGTGCAGACGGCGGTGGTGATGGTCATCTATCTCGACGAGGCGGTGACGCGCAAGCGCGACGCCCTGGGGGGCCGGCTGACGCGGCCGGCGCTCGTCGAGGCGGTGACGGAGGGGGCGCTGCTGCGGCTCCGCCCCAAGGTCATGACCGTGACCACCGTGGTGGCGAGCCTCCTGCCCATCATGTGGAGCGACTCGACCGGCGCCGAGGTGATGAAGCCGCTGGCCACCCCCGTGCTGGGGGGCATGGTGAGCTCGCTGATCCTCGTGATGATCGTGACCCCGGTGGTCTTCTGCTGGCTTCGCGAGCGGCAGCTCGAGCGGGTCGAGCGGGCGCGGGTGGCGCCCGCTTCGAGGGAGCCCGCCGCGGCGCCAGCCGGACACGAGGCGTCGTGACCGCGGTGCGGGCCCGGCGCCCACCGGCGCCGGCGGGGTGGATGGAACGGACGAGACGACGGGGTGCAGTGCGCACGACAACGAAGGGAGGGCGAACCGATGATTGGATCGAGACGGGTGTTCGTCGCCGGCGTGATGGCGACGGTCGTGTCCCTCGGCGGGCCGGCCATCGGGGCCGGGCTGAAGCTCATCCAGGCGCAGCGGGCCAAGGACGTGACCATCTCGCTGCTGAGCGAGTCCGGCCAGTGGAAGGAAGGGCCGAACGCGTTCGTGCTCGAGTTCACCTCGAGCGCGGACAAGACGCCGCTCGACGTCGGCAAGGTCGCGCTGAGCACCAGCATGCCCATGCCAGGCATGGCGCCGATGCTGGCGGGGGCGACGCTCTCCCGGGACGCGACCCTCGGCCGGTACCGCGGGACCATCAGCTTCCCGGACCGCGGCGCCCGGCAGGTCACGGTCACGTGGGACGGGCCGGCCGGGAAGGGATCGACGCGCTTCTCGGTTCCCGTCCGCTAGGCGGCGCCGTGACGCGGTGGCTGGCGGCGGTGGTGCTGGTCCTCGTGGGGGCCGTCGGGGCGCCCGGCACGCTCCTCGCCCAGTCCGGCGCGGGCGCAGGCGAGCACACGGCGGACGAGCTGGTGGCGCGGGCCCTGCGCGACAATCCCGAGCTGGCCGCGCTGCGGGCCGAGGTGGAGGCGGCGCAGGGCCGCCTCCGCCAGGCCGGGTTGCGCCCGAATCCCATGGTCGAGCTCAATGGGCAGAAGGCCCTCGGCCCCGACCACAACCTCGGTATCGGCGTCACGCTGCCGCTGGACCTGAACGGCCGGAAGGAGGGCCGGGTGGGAGTGGCGGAGGGCGAGCTGGGGATGAGGCACGCCCGGCTCGTGGAGGGCGAGCGCCGGCTGCGCGCCGAGGTGCGGGCAAGGGTCGGCGACCTCCTGGCCGCCCGGCGGGACGTGGAGGTCACCGACCGCCTGCTGGAGGTGAACCGCGACGCCCTCCGGCTGGTGGGTGAGCGCGCCGCCCGGGGGGCGGTCCCGCCGCTGGACGAGAGCCTGCTCCTCGTGGAGGTGAACCGGCTCGAGGCGCAGCGCCGCGTGCTGGACAGCCGGGTCGAGGTGCTGACGCTCGCGCTCAAGGCGCTGGCCGCGCTGCCGCCCGACGCGCCCCTGGCGCTGCGAGGCGACCTGGCCAGCGTCGCGGCGGCCCCCGCGCGTGACTGGGCGGTGGCGCGGGTGGACGAGCGGCCGGACGTGGTGATGGCGCGGGCGGAGGCGGCCACGGCGCGGGCGCGCATCGCCAGGGAGGAGGCCGAGGGGCGCTGGGACGCCAGCGTGTCGCTCGGCTACCAGCGGCAGGAGTTCGGCTACTCGCTGAGCGGCATCGCGGCCAACGGGACGCTGCAGCCCATCATGGACGTGTTCCACTACTTCGGGGGCGGCGTGACGATCACCCTGCCCGTCCGGAACCGGAACCAGGGCAACGTGGCGGCCGCCCGGGCGGAGGCGCGGGCGGCCGAGCGCCGGCTCGACCTGGCCCGGCTCATGGCCCGCCAGGAGGTGGATGCGGCGTTCGCCCAACACGAGGCATCCCGGGGGGCGCTGGACGTCTACGGCAGCGGCGTCCGCGACGTGGCACGGCGCAACGTGGAGGTGGTGCGGCAGGCCTACGCCCTCGGGCGGGGCACGCTGCTCGACGTGATCACCGAGCAGCGCCGGTACATCGAAGCCGAGATGGGCTACACCGAGGCGCTGCGACGCGTCTTCGCGGCGGCCGTGGACGTCGAGCGCGCCGTGGGCGCCAGGCCCTCGGCGGGAGGCGACCGATGACCCTCGGGGAGCGCGACGAGAGCCGTCCGGACCCGGGCCGTCCGGGGCGCGGCCGGCGCCGGGTGGCGCTGCTGAGCCTCCTGGGCCTGGGTCTGATGGCGGCGGGGGTCGGGAGCGGGATCCTCATCGAGCGCCAGGGGGTCTCGGAGGGGCTGGCGCGGGTGCTCCCCGGGGGCCGGAGCGCGACCGAGCCAGTTCCCCGGCCACCCCATCTGCCCGGGTCGCCCGCATCGGCCGCTCCGGAGCCACGCCCGCCGGCGCCACCTCCGGCGGAGGCCTCCGCGGCCCCCGTGGAGGTCGTGCTCACGCCCGAGGCCATGGGTCGGGTCGGCATCAGGACGGCCCGCGTGTCCGCGGCCGAGGGCAGCGTGACGGTGCAGGTGCCCGGGACCGTCGTGGCGAACGCGTATCGCGAGGTCAAGGTGACGCCCATCGTCCCCGGGATCGTCACCCACGTCCACGTCGAGCTGGGCGCCGTCGTCGGGCGGGGCGATCCGCTCGTGACGCTGTCCAGCACGGAGCTGGCCGACGCCCAGACCCGGTACCTGTCCATGGCCGCGATGCTCGAGGCCGACCAGAAGAAGCTCGGCCGGACGCGGCAGCTCGTGGAGATCGGGGCGGCGAGTCGCCAGGATCTGGAGGAGGTCGGCGCCGTCCACGACAGCCGCGCGACCGAGCTGGCCGCGGCGCGCCAGCGCCTGCTCCAGCTCGGGCTGCGGGCCGAGCAGGTGGAGGCCCTCCGCCGGCCGGAGCAGGTCGTGACCGAGGTCGTCGTCCCGGCGCCCATCGACGGCGTCGTCACGGCGCGGGCGGCCAACCTCGGCCAGGTCGTGGCGCTCGGCCAGGAGCTGACGGTCGTGACGGACCTCGCCGTCGTGTGGGTCCTCGGCGATCTGTACGAGCAGGACTTCGCCGCCGTGCGGGTGGGCACCGAGGCCACGGTGACGATACCGGCGTACCCCGGGCTGACGCTTCCCGGGCGGGTGGCCTACATCGACCCGCGCGTGGACCCGCAGGCGCGGACGGCGAAGGTCCGCGTCGAGCTCCAGAATCCCGGCGGGCGCCTCCGGCTCGGCATGTACGTGACCCTCGACTTCCGCGCCCGGGGGGGAGCGCGGGCCGTCCTGGTTCCCCGCGCCGCCGTCCAGACCCTCGGCGACCGCCACGTGGTGTTCATCCCCGCCCGGGACGAGCAAGGCCGCTTCCTCCAGCGCGACGTCCGGCTCGGGGCGCCGGCGGGCCCGGCCTACACGGTGCTCGAGGGCCTCCGGGCGGGCGAGGTGGTGGTGACCGAGGGCAGCTTCTTTCTGCGCAGCGAGAGCGTCCGGAACGCGCCCGGAGGCTAGCCCGGTGGCGACTGGCGAGGCCGGGTGTGACGATCGGCGCGATTCCTTGCCTCGGTGACGAGGCCGGTATATATTGATGCTCGTCATGCGGTGGCCGGTGGTGCGGATCACCCTCCCGCTTCGCGCGGTGGCCATGGTCGTCGTGCTCGCGCCGCTCGTCTGTGCGGTGAGCGCCGCCCGGGCGGAGATGGTCCAGGCACCTGGCGAGGACTGTTCCGGCGCCAGGTGCGAGCAGCAGATCGCCTGCCTCAGATCGGATCAGGCGGCGGCTCCGTCGAGGCAGGGGGTGAGCCTCGACGGTCTTCCCGCCGCCGCGGTCACCATGGCTCCGATTGCCCCACGCCGCGTCCACGTCACCTCACTGCCCCTGTCCGATCCGCCCTCGCGTCCCGTCGCACCGCTCGCTGCCCGCTCGCCTCCTGCTGCCTGATCGCGTTTCGTCCTGCTGAAACGACGACGCATCTCAGGCGTGACCTTGCCCGAGCGCGGGGACCCACGTCCCGTGATCGCGGGCAACGACAGGGAGGGATCTCATGAGCGATCGAGCGCAGACGACAAGCCCGGCCAGAACTGACCCCCCTTGCGGTTACTGTGGCGCCGCCCTCACCAGTGACCGGGAGCCTCCGGAGCGCTTCGGCGAGCGTTTCTGCTCGGAGGCGCATGCTGCGGAGTTCGTGACCGGCGTGCGCGCGGCCCGGATTCAGGCCGCGGCGCGCGAGCAGCCTTCAGCGTCGGGGGAGCTCCGGTCGTTGCGGGAGGATGGGCCTCCCGACTTGCCCGCCCGGGATCAGCGCCCCTGGCTCGACTCCGTCAAGCGGAGCGCTTGCTGGGGCGCGCCGCTGCTGCTGCTCGCGGCCCTGCCATTGCTCGCGAGCGGGGGCTGGGCCGCCGCCGGCGGGTCGCTCCTCAGCGCCGCGGCCTTGCTTGCCTGCCCGATCGGCATGTTCTTCATGATGCGGGCGATGATGAGCCCGGGCCAGCAGGGGCGCTCTCGCCCGGAGCGAGATGGGGAGAACCGCGGTGCGTAGCGCTCTGGCGGCGCTGGGCTTCGCCAGTCTGCTGCTGGACCCGGCTTCCGCAACCGGCCAGAGCCCGGCCGGGAGGCCGGACTTCGAGCACGTCCACGCCCTCGCCCTCGACGCGGCGGGACGCACGCTCTGGCTGGGGGCCCACAGCGGGCTCTACCGGAGCGAGGACCGTGGGCGGACGTGGGCGAAGGTCCCGCTGCCGGCCTCGGCGCATGGGCCGGACGTCATGACCATCACGGCCCACCCCGTGGACCCTGACGTGCTCTTCGTCGGGACCCACGAGGCCGGCGTGCTCAAGACGACCTCGGGAGGCAAGAGCTGGTCGTCCCTCAACGCGGGTCTCCGCGGCGCCGACGTGCACGGGCTCGCGGTCGACCCCAACCAGCCGGACAAGCTCCACGCCCTCGTCCGTGACACGGGCGGTGGACTCTACCGGAGCACGGACGGCGGGCAGCGGTGGGTCCGCATAGACGACGGGCCGGCCGGCGAGACCAGGACGCTGGCTTCGGTCAACATCTCGACCGGCATGGGGGGCATCTTCCTCTATGCCGGCACGGGCGAGGGGCTCCAGCGGAGCGCCGACTGCTTCTGAGGATGGCGGGCGGTGGGCGGTCTGCCCACCGGGACCGTCAATGGGTTCGCCGTGAATCCCGTGGACCCGAAGGTGATGTACGTGGCGATGCGCGACGGGGTCTTCATGTCTGACAGCGCCGGGGCGCGCTGGAGGCGCGCCGCAGGCGGCCCGCGGAACGCCGCGGCCATCGCCGTCAATCCGGGGCGCCCGGCGGAGGTGTACGCCGCCACCGCCGAGGGGCAGATCTTCGTCAGCCTCGATGGAGGACAGACATGGGCGCCCATGCCCTGACGGTGGGCGTCGCCGTGCTCTCCCTGGCGATGGCACCCCAGACCTTACCGGCGAGCGGGGACCCCGCGCTGTTCCAGGCCATGAGCGCGCAACGTGTGGAGCCCCCGGTCTCGATCCCGCAGGTCACGTTCCGCGACCTGGACGGCCAGCCGGTGAGCCTCTCGGGCTTTCGCGGGCGGCCGGTCCTGCTCACGTTCTTCACGACGTGGTGACCGCAGTGCCGGCGGGAGGCTCCCGCCAAGTCGGCGCTCCACCTGGAGTACGACGGCCGGGGCCTGGCGCTGGTGGGCGTCAGCTTGCGCGAGAGCGCCTCCACGGTGCGCGAATGGGGCGAGGACTTCGGCATCGCCTTTCCGCTCTGGCTGGACCCCGGGGGCGCCTCGCTGGCGGCCTTCGGGGTCCGGGGCCATCCGGCCACGGTGCTGATCGACCGCGAGGGGCGCATCGTCGCCCGGGTGCCGGGCGAGCGGAAGTGGGACACGCCCGAGGCGCGGCGGCTGGTGGAGTGGCTGCTCGAGCCGCGGATCCGGTGATCGGACGCGTGGGGGCGCCGGCGGCGTGGCCAGCGGCCCGCAACCCCGGCTCATCTGGTCCCCGGCCTTGCGCGGGCTCGCCGAATGGAGGAGCGACATGAACGACAGCGCGATGACCCGGCTGCGGATGGGCCGGCGGGAGTTCCTGGCGCGGTCCGGCCGGATCGGGGCAGGGGCCGTCCTCGCCGCGGGGCTCGAACCTCTGGCGCCGCTCGATCGGGAGGCAGCCGCTCGGGCGCTTGGCGCCGCCCGGGAGTTCAGGATCGAGGCTCGCGAGGTCGCCTGGGAGCTGGCGCCCGGCAAGGTCGTGAAGGCCATGGCCTACAACGGCCGCCTGCCCGGCCCGGAGATCCGGGTCAAGGAGGGCGAGCGTGTCCGCATCGTCCTGAAGAACGCGCTCGCGGAGCCCACCACCATCCACTGGCACGGCGTCGACGTGCCCAACGCGATGGACGGCGTGCCGGGCCTGACGCAGAAGCCGGTGCCGCCCGGGGAGGCGTTCGTCTACGAGTTCGAGGCGCGACCGGCCGGGACCCGGTGGTACCACACCCACTTCGAGGAGCACCGGCAGATGGATCTGGGGCTCGTGGCGCCGTTCATCATCGAGCCCGCCGGATCCGAGCCCTTCCCCTTCGACCGGGACCACACGCTCGTCCTCGACGACTGGGCCACGGGGACGGGTCCCGCCCTGCCGCCCACCCGCGAGGGGACGGCGGGAGCCGAGGGCCGCATGGGCGGGATGATGGGTGGCATGGGCGGGATGATGGGCGGGCGAGGGGGCGGGATGATGGGGCGCGGCGGCATGGGCGGCATGATGGGGGGCGGCGCCCACGGGCCCGCCTACGACATAATGACCATCAACGGCAAGGCGTACCCGGCCACCGAGCCGCTGCGGGTCAGGAAGGGCGAGCGGGTGCGTCTCCGCCTCATCAACGCCAGCGCCGACCACACCCACGTCATCCGCCTCGCGGGCCATCCGCTGCGGGTGACCCACACCGACGGCAACCCGCTGATGGAGGCGGTGGACGTGGACGCGGTGCCCATCGCCCCGAGCGAGCGCTACGACGTGCTCGTCAGCGCCGATCGGCCGGGCGCCTGGCTCCTCTACTGCGCCGAGCCTGGCCACGCCGCCGCCGGCGAGCAGGTGCTGGTCGTCTACGACGGCCACGTGGGCCAACGACCCGAGCCCCCACGGGAGGGGGTGACGGGCCTTCGCGTCTGGCGGTACGCCATGGGAGCCGGCCGCGACGTGCTGCCGCCCGCCCCGGGTCCGTCGCGCGCGTTCACCCAGACGCTGAGCGGCGGCATGATGGGCTCGGACATCTGGACCATCAACGGCAAGCGCTATCCCGACACCGACCCCATTGCGGCGCGCAGGGGCGAACGCGTGCACGTGCGCCTTCGCAACATGAGCATGGAGGCCCATCCCATGCACCTCCACGGCCAGTCATTCGAGGTGCTCGCGGTCAATGGCCGGCGGCTCGACCTGCCGCTGGTCAAGGACAGCGTGGACGTGGAGGCTCACATGGGGTCGGTGGAGATCGCGTTCACGGCCCACAACCCCGGGGACTGGTTCTTCCACTGTCACAAGCCCATGCACATGGAGGGCGGCATGATCGCCCTGGTGAAGATCGCGGGCTGAGGCGGCCGGAATGCTCCGGGGGCGTCCGGGTTTCCTGGGATCAAGGGTGCTTGCGGGCGTCGGCCTGGGCCCGCCCGGCGTGCCGGTTCACCCCCTGACGACGCCGGTTCACCCCTGACGACGAAGGAGGATCGACCGATGGTCCGAGACCCAGAGCCGTCGCAGCCAACGGCACGGACCCCCGCGTTCTTTTCGGCCACGTGCCACCAGCCCCTGAGCCGCCGGCAGTGGCTCGTGGGCTCGGGCGCCGCCCTGCTCGCCCATGGCGCTCAAGGCGGCGCGGCCCTGGCGGCGCCGGACGACGGCCGGAAGCTGATCGACGAGTACGCCACCGTGCCCGGGGACCCATGGGCGGTCGCCCACGGCATCCGGGCGATGGGTCGCGAGTTCACCCTCAGGGACGGCCGGCGGGCGGTGGATCACCTCCTCGAGAACGTCCTGACCTCGCTGCCGGCCAACGGGAAGGAGACGCTCGGCTTCCAGCCCGACGTCGAAGGGCACGCGGACGCGTTCCTGAAGACTCTGCTCGAGGCAGGCGTTCCCCTCGCGCACGCCTTCACGCATCGCGGGAAGCGCCGCACGCTGGCCGACCTCGTCGATGGGGCCCGCGCCAGGTTCCGGCCGCAGGTGGTGGGCGCGGTGGCCAACGCGCTGCCCTGGAGCCTCATCGCCCTCACCCGGACGACGTCCCCGGTGCGGCCGCAGTGGACCAACGGCTGGGGAGAGCCGGTCAACCTGGACGGCGTGGTCGAGAACGCGCTCGGGCTGCTCGAGCGCGCCTCGCTGCCGCTCGTCCCGGCCATGCAGGCGGGCCGTCCGCCGGCGACCACGGCCCCGGTGCACGCGTTCACCTGCGGTGGGACCCACATGCTCTACGCCCTCCTCACCGCGGTGGACGCCGGCTTCGTCGGAACGAACCGCGCCGAGCGGGTGCGGCGGCAGGTGGACCTGATGGTATGGCGGCTCGGGGCGGACATCGAGCTGATCGAACGCTTCTACGCCGAACGGGCGCGGCACCTCGGCGCGGGGTGGTACACCCTCGACGCCAAGCTGAAGCTGCTGGGCCACGCCGAGGAATGCCTCGCCCTCGCCGTCCGGCAGCGCCTCGTGACGCTCAGCGAGTCGCAGGAGGCCCGGCGTCGTGCGGCCGTGCGTCAAGTCCGGCGGATGCTCGACGATCTCGCCGGCCGCGGGCTCGACGAGGCGAAGGCCCTCGGCCCGGAGCTGTTCCGCCAGCTCGTCGGTGACGTCTGCCACGCCCGGCACGGGCTGACCCTCGCGTGAGGGGCTCGACGGTGACCGCGGCCACGAGGACAACCCGGGGCACGCCGATGCGGCAGCTCACCCTGTCGCTCGTCATCCTCGGGCTCTCGGCGGCCCCGGCCCCGGGCCAGGAGACGCGGGTGTCGCGCGAGGCCCTGGTGGCCGCCGCCGAGCGCGGCCCGGCCGCCGCCAAGGGCCGCGACGATGCGCCGATCACGGTGGTGGAGTTTTCCGACTTCCGGTGCAGCTTCTGCCGGAAGTTCTGGAAGGAGACACTGCCCAGGATCGAGGCCGACTACATCAGCGCCGGGAAGGTGCGGCTCGTGTACCGCCACCTGGTGGTTCTCGGTCCGGCGTCCCAGCGCGCTGCCGAAGCGGCGGAGTGCGCGGGCGAGCAGGGAAGGTTCTGGAAGTACCACGACGCCCTCTTCGAGCAGGGCGGGCGATCGCTCCCCGACGCGCGCGTGGCGGCCGAGATCGGGCTGGACCCCGCGGCGCACGAGGCGTGCGTCGCCTCGGGCCGCCACCGGGAGCGGGTGCTCGGCGAGACCGCCATCGCACAGAGCGTGGGTGCGACAGGGACGCCAGCGTTCCTGATCAACGGCCGGCTCCTCATCGGCGCCCATCCCTTCGAGACCTTCAAACGAGTGCTGGACGCCATGCTGGGAGGCCGGGGGCCCGGTGCCGCTCCACGGCCGGAGAGTCCACGATGACCATCGGAGGCGCGAGATGAGCCGACGCACTGTCCGTGATCGCCGCCAGACGATGAACCGCCGGGCGCTGCTCTACGGCGCGGGGGCAACGGCTGTCGCCGGGCTCGCGGCGTGGCAGCTCTGGCCAGCCGGAGCGGGTGGCCGGGTGGCGACCGATGCCATCGGCGACAAGGTCCAGCGGCTGCCCGCGAGCGACCTGCCCGAGTTCGCGCGAGGCGGCGATACCCACCGCCTCTACCGCTACGCCGTGGAGCACGGCGAGGACCTGCGGTACATGCCGTGCTTCTGCGGCTGCTACCGCTTCGGCCACCAGAACAACCGGGACTGCTACATCAAGACCACGCACGGTGACGGGACCCTGACGTTCACGAGCCACGCCGCCACGTGAACCGTCTGCCTCGACGTCACGCGGGACGTGATGACGATGCGGGGACAGGGCAAGGGGTTGCTCGAGGTGCGCCGGGCGATCGACGCGAAGTATCCTGGAACGCCCACCCGGACCCCTTACCCGGCAGCCTAGGCCGGTGCGCTCCCGCTGGCTCGGGGTCGCTTGCTGCGCCATGCCGCTCTTGGCCGTGACAACGAGCGCGCTCGTGTGGCGAACCTGGCATGCGGACGCCCCGGCGCACGCGCCGCGGTACCCGGCCGGGGCCGGGGAGCTTCAACTGGCCGTGGAGGCCGCCCTTGCGGAACGCGACCCGCCCGAGGGCGTGGTAGCGACGGCGATGCTGTACCTGGTCCACCTTGCCTGTCCCGCGACGTTCGCGCTCCTCTGGGCGCTGCAGCGCCAGGAGCGCCGCGCGCAGGCGAGGGGGGAGGAGGTCGGCTGAGTTGGGGAGCTTGCGCGCGCGCCTCCTGACGGCGCTGGCGCTCGCCCTGGCGGCCGCCGCCGCCCTCGAAGGGGTGCCCGCTCTCGTGGCCCACATCGAAGCGCCCGGCGGGCGGGAGCCCGATGCGGACCAGATCGGCGACTTCGGGCGGGTGCCCGACTTCGCCCTGGTCGCGTCGAGCGGTCGCCCTGTAGGCCGCTCGGACCTCGCCGGTTTCGTGTGGGTCGCCAGCTTCATCTACACCCGGTGCACCGAGAGCTGCCCGACGCAGAGCCTGCACCTGGCTCGCCTGCAGGCCGAGTTCCGCGAGGCGCCGGATCTCCGGCTGGTCTCCATCACCGTGGATCCTGAGCAAGACACGCCAGAGGTCCTTCGCCGCTTCGGCGAGCGATACGGCGCGGATCCGGATCGCTGGCTTCTCCTCACAGGCGACAAGCGGGCCATCTATTGCCTTGCCCGGGAGGGATTCCGGCTCGGTGTGACGAACCCGGCCGCCCATGAGCCGATCTCGTGCGGAGCGGCGGGGGCGCTGCCCGCGACGACGCTGATCCGGTTGCTCGCGACCCCCGCCTGGGCAACCCACGGGTCGCAGGGTCTGATCATGCACAGCGCGCGCCTGGCGCTCGTGGACCGCGGCGGTCGGATCCGCGGCTATCACCTCGCGACGGAACCGGACTCCATGGAACGGCTTCCGGCCAACCTCCGGCGGCTGCTGGGGGAACGCTAGCCGATGTCGAACCACGCCTCCCCGGCGGACGGTCCGGAGGCCGAGCACGTCGCGGGTGGCGGCGCCGCGACCAGTGCCGGCGCCCGTGGCTGGCGTCAGGCGCTCGCCATCGCCGGCGTCCTGCTTCCCGCGGTCGCCGTGCTGGGCGTCCTGGCGTTCGGCTTCACGCGCGAGGCTCGTTACATCGCGAGCCCGCTGCTCGGGCGGCCCGCGCCTGCCTTCATCCTGCCCTTGCTGGACGGTGGCGTGCTCCGGCTCGAGGACCTGCGCGGCAAGGTCGTCGTGCTGAACTTCTGGGCGTCCTGGTGTCCGCCGTGTCGCGCCGAGGCGAGGGCCCTCGAGGCGGTCTGGCGAAAGCACAGAGACCTCGGCGTGGTCCTCGTCGGCGCCAACATCCAGGACCAGGATGCCGACGCGCGGGCGTTCGTGGAGGAGTTCGCGATCACGTATCCCAACGGCGTCGACCGTGGGAGCAAGATCGCCATCGACTACGGGGTGTGGGGACTGCCCGAGACGTTCATCATCGGCCGGGAAGGCCGCATCATCTACAAGCACGTCGGCGGGGTCGCCGGGGAGACCCTCGCCGGCAAGCTGGAGAAGGTGTTGCGCGGCGTGGAGAGCCCCTCCGAGGGCCGTGGCGACTACCGACCGGTGCTCCGATGAGGACGAGGGCGAGACCGTGGGACGGCTGAGGGATGTCATGAGCGCGCTGGTCACGGCGCGGAGCGCCTGACGCGATGGGAACGCCGCTGCGACGCTCGGACCCGGGGCCCTCCGGCATCGGCGTCATGAACCGGATGGTGGCGAGACGGGAGGGTGCCGGGCGATGAGCGGGATCTGCGACGTGATCGGATCGGGAGCGATGGGCGCCGCCATGCTCGGGAGCGCCCTGGTGGGGCTCGCGCTGCTGGTATCGCTCGCGGTCGGAGTCGTGGCGGCGATCCGATGGATGGCGAGGGGCACGCCGGGGTCGGCCCGCCCGGCCGCGGCGGACCGGGCGCTCCAGTTGGCTCGGGAGCGCTACGCTCGCGGCGAGATCGGCCGGGAGGAGTTCCAGCGTCTGTTGGAGGATCTGGGTTGAGCAAGCCAAGTCGAAGGCGGGTGACCCGCGGGCAAGGCGGCGGGCGTCCACTGACCCGACGCTCGGTCGCTGGCCGCCGTGCCCTCGTCGCGTTGCTGCTCGCCGCAGGTGTCGTGGGGATCGCGGTCCCGGCTCACGCGGAACCGGCGGCGATGTCCGGCACGCCGGTCAGGGTGCCGGGCGGCTCGTACACCAACATCGGGCCGCGAACGCTCAGGGACATGCTGGCAAGCAAGGACGTCTTCCTGCTCAACGTCCACGTCCCGTACGAGGGCGAGATCGAGGGGACGGACGTCAACATCCCGTACGACGAGGTCGAGCGGAGGGTCGGCCAGCTCCCCCTGGAGCGGGATGCCCGCATCGTCGTCTACTGCAGGAGCGGCAGGATGAGCGCCGTCGCGGTGGAGCGCCTGCTGCGGCTGGGCTACACCCGCGTCTGGCACCTGGAGGGCGGATTCGTTGCATGGAGGCAGGCGGGTTTCCGGCTGAGCCACCGATGACATCGATGGCGTATCGTGGGAAGCGCGCGCGGACGCCAGGGGGACACCCTTCGGACACCCACATCGACGGGGTCGGGCACGGCGGCGCGAACCGTGAGGGCGGGGCGATGACGACGCGAGTTTTCGCGGCACTCCTTGTCCTGGCGGTGCTGGTCGGGTGGGCGCCTTGGGCGTTCGCCCAACCGGCTCAGGGCGAGAAAAGCGTGACGCCGGCGGCGAAGGTAGGGGACGAGGTCATCGCTCTGGAGGAGCTGGAGCGAGCGCTGAGCGCGCAGCTCGCCAAGCTCGAGCAGCAGCGCTTCCAGCTCCTGGAGCAGAGGCTCGAGCAGGTCATCGGCGAGCGGCTCGTGGCGCAGGAGGCCAGGCGGCGGGGGACCACCGTGGAGCAGCTGCTCAAAGCCGAGGTCTACGTCAAGGCGCCGGAGGTGACGGACGCCGAGGTAAGCGCCTTCATGAGCGAGAACCGAGCCCGGTTGCCGAAGGGGGACGAGGCCGAGGTGCAGCTGAAGGTCTGGGACTACCTGCGCTCGCAGAAAGTGGGCCAGCAGCGGCAGGCGTATATCCGGAGCCTGCGGAGGCAAGCGACGGTGACCGTGTACCTGCAGGAGCCGGCCTCAGCGCGCGTAGCGGTGAGCGGAGACAAGGGGTTCACGCGCGGGCCGGCGGACGCGCCGGTGGTGATGGTGGAGTTCTCCGATTACCAGTGTCCGTTCTGCAAGAGGGTACTGTCCACGCTCCAGCAGGTGCTGGACGCGTATCCCGGCAAGGTGAAGTGGGTGTTCCGGGACTTCCCGATCGTGAGCCTGCACCCCACGGCTCCGAAGGCACACGAGGCGGCGCGGTGCGCCGGCGACCAGGGAAAGTTCTGGGAGTATCACGACGTGCTGTTCGATCGGTCGCCACGACACGCGCCGCCGGAGCTGAAACGCTACGCGCGGGAGCTCCGGCTGGACGCGGCGGCCTTCGAGCGCTGCCTGGACAGCGGCGCGTACCAGGCCGCCGTCGACGGCGACGTCCAGGAAGGGGCGCGGCTGGGCGTGACAGGGACCCCGACCTTCTTCATCAACGGGCGGCAGCTGGTGGGGGCGCAGCCGCTCGCTGAGTTCCAGAAGCTCGTCGACGCCGAGCTGGCCCGGCGACCGACGCGGTAGGCGAATTCGCGGACGATGCCGGTCCGTAGGACGGAAGGCCAACCACTGACGCTCGCCGAGCCCGGCGGGAGGCGCCACCCCTTGAGAGACGGGGGATGCCTCCGCCTGGCCATTCTGGCGGCGTCGCTGGCGATCGCGGCGGCAGGAAGCATCGCGATGGACCCGGGACCAGCACAGGCGGGGGGCCCGTTTCTGGAGCTCGGGCTGATCCGATCGACTGTCGCCGGTCCAGCACCTGAGTTCACGGTTCCGGTGCTAGGCTCGAGCCCGCTCAGGCTGGCAGACCTCAAGGGTCAGGTGGTGTTCCTCAACTTCTGGGCGACGTGGTGCCCGCCGTGCAAGGCCGAGATGCCGGCCATGGAGCGGTTGTATGGGCGGCACAAGAGTCGCGGCTTCACGATCCTGGCGGTGTCCATCGACTCCGGGGGACCTGCCCCCGTCGCCCGCTTCGTCAAGGCGCTGGGGTTGACGTTTACCGTCGGGCTCGATCCGCGAAGCGAGGTAGCGAGCCAGTACAGAGTCCTCGCTCTGCCGACAACCTGGCTCATCGACCGCACCGGGCACACGGCCGCCATCGCCATCGGCCCCAGGGACTGGGACAGCGCGGTGGCGCACGCCGTCATCGAGAGCTTGTTGGAGAGGACTGGTCCGTGACGGCCGGACGCCCCCGGAAGACCGGTCGGGTCAAGTACGCTGTCCGCCGTGGCGGGCCGGGAGGTGGATGCTGATGTCCGCTCGGCGGATGGCGTGCACTCTGATCACCACCCTCCTGGCGGTAGCGTGGCTCGGACCGGGGCTGGGCCGGGCCTGGCGGGTCAGTCGGCGGATCCCGATGGTGATCCGGCTCGCGGCGCGCAGCTCTTCCGCGTCTGTGGCGCATGCCACTCGCTCGAGCCTGGGCGTCACCTCACCGGCCCGAGCCTGGCGGGGATCTGGAAGCGGAAGGCTGGCACTGTCGCCGGGTTCCATCGCTACTCGGAGGCGATGAAGGGAGCCGACCTGGCCTGGGATGAGCAGACCCTGGACGCGGGCTCGAGAATCCCGCGGGCCGCGTGCCGGGGAATCTCATGGTGTTCCCCGGCATACCGCGCGCCGCGGACCGGCGAAACCTGATCACCTTCCTCAGGGCGTCGAGCGAGGGCACGGCCCCCACGCCGCCGGGGGGAATGATGGCCATGCAGATCCGGAGCCTGAAGAACGTGTCGCCCGACGAGCGCGTGACGAGGGTGACGTACTGCGCGGACGCGTACCGGGTCACCACGGCCAGCGGAAAGACCCGGATGTTCTGGGAGTTCAACCTGCGCTTCAAGACCGACTCGAGCGCTGAGGGGCCGCGGCCGGGCCAGCCGGTGCTCATCCCGGCGAGCATGCGCGGGGACCGGGCCTTCCTGGTGTTCGCCGCGCCCCAGGAGATCAGCACGGCCATCCATGCGTCGTGTGACAAGTAGGGGAGGAGGGCATGCAGGCGTTGGCCGGCACGTTGCTGATCGTGGGACTCATCGGCCTCGGGGGCCCCGCCAGGGCATCGACCCAGCCGGAGGTCGAGGTGCATCACATCCACGGCCTCGCCCTGCTCGAGGCGAAGGGTGTGGTGCTGCATGTCGCCACCCACACCGGACTCGTCAGGATCCGTCCCGGGGCTCCTCCCGAGCGGGTCGGCCTCCACCGCTTCGACCTGATGGGACTCACGACGGGACCGCGGGAGCAGGGGGTCGTCTACGCGAGCGGCCATCCGGACCTCGCCACCTACCGCCGCGAGCCGGTCGGCAACCTCGGCCTGCTGGCGAGCCAGGATGGCGGAGCGACGTGGCGGTCGGTCGCGCTGCGGGGTCAGGCCGACTTCCACGCGCTCGCCTGGAGCCCGCGCGACGGGGGGCGGCTCTATGGATGGAGCGTCGCCGGCGAGCCGGGACTCTATCGGATCTCGACCGCTGACTGGCGCGCCGAGCGGTTGCCCGCGCCGGGCCTCGCCGGGGTCCTCGCACTGGCCGCGAGCCCCGATCCCGATGGGCCCGTGCTCGCCGGGACGAGGACCGGCCTCGTGGTCAGCCGCGATGGCGGCGTGTCGTGGGTGGACCTCGTCGGGCCCGTCGGGGCGAAGCCGGTGACCGCCCTGGCCTTTCACCCGGCTGAGCGTCGCCTGGTCTACGCCGCGACCGCTCACCCGGCGACACCCCTGCTTCGAAGCGGCGACGAGGGGACGAGCTGGGAACCCGTCGCGCTCGCCCTGCCGCCAGGCGAGACCATCGTCGCCGTCGCGGTGGGGCGGGGAAGCGACGTCGCCGTCGCCACGTCACGGTCGACCGTGCTCCTGACGCGAGACGGCGGCCGGACGTGGACCTCCGTGCTGGAGTGGGGACGGGCTCCGACACGATAGATGATGGTGCCGGCGGGGACGATCCTCCGCCTCCTCGGCATCGCGCTGCCGGCGAACTTCGCCTGGGAGATGCTCCAGGCGCCGGCCTTCACCGGGATGCCGGACGACTGGTTCCTGGCTACCCTGGCGTGCGCCCAGGCGACGGTCGGAGACGGTATCATCATGCTCGGCCTCTTCACCCTCGGCGTCGTGACCTTCCGCGACTGGCGCTGGTTCTCGCCGCCCCGGCTCGGCCGCTACGGTATCATCGTGCTCGCGGGCGTCGCCGTGCAGGTCGTGATGGAGTGGACCATGGCCCATGGCCTGGGGCGGTGGGGATACGCGGGATTCCACCCCATCGTGCCGCTTCTCGGCGTCGGCCTTCTGCCGGTGCTCCAGGCCGTCGTGCTCGTGCCTCTGGTGTTCTGGGGAGTGGGCCGATGGGAATGTCATCGCCCACGGCGGCCGCGCTCGGGATGATGCGGGCCGAGGGAGCGGGAGGGCGCGAGGGATGGCCCAGGGTCACCATCGGGTAGGTCCCGAGCGGCCCGGCTCCAGCGCGCCGGGTGCCGGCGGGCATGCTGGCCATGGAGGTGCGGGCGGCCACACCGTCCCCGGGCACCGCGGGCACGGCGACAAGGCGGCCGGGCACCGGGGCGGCGGCGGCCACCACGCCCACATGGTCGAGGACTTCCGCCGGCGCTTCTGGGTGTCCCTCGTCCTCTCCATCCCCGTGCTGGCGCTGACCCCGCTCATCCAGGACTGGCTGGGCGTGGGCGACGCGCTGGCGTTCCCGGGGGACCACGCGGTCCAGGCGGCGCTCGCGACCGTCATTTACTTCTACGGCGGTTGGCCCTTCCTGCGCGGGGTGGCGGCCGAGCTCAGCCGGCGCCAGCCGGGCATGATGACGCTGATCGCCCTGGCGGTCACCGTGGCGTGGGGCTACAGCGCCCTCGTGGCCGTTGGCCTCCCCGGCGAGGGGTTCTTCTGGGAGCTGGCGACGCTGATCGACATCATGCTGCTCGGCCACTGGATCGAGATGAAGTCGGTCCTGGGCGCCTCCGCCGCGCTCGAGAGCCTCGTGCGACTCATGCCGGCCGAGGCCCACCTGGTCGCCGCGGACGGCTCGACGCGGGAGGTGCCGGTGACCGAGCTCCGGCATGGCGACCGCGTCCTCATCAAGCCGGGGGAGAAGATCCCGACGGACGGCGTCATCGTGCAGGGCCACACGTCGGTCAACGAGGCCATGCTCACCGGGGAGAGCCGGCCGGTGGAGAAGGGGGAGGGGGCGGTCGTGATCGGCGGCGCCGTCAACGGCGAGGCCGCCATCACCGTGGAGGTGCAGAAGACGGGAGACGAGACCTACCTCTCGCAGGTGATCGCGATGGTGCGCCAGGCGCAGGAGTCGCGTTCGCGCTCCCAGGACCTCGCCAATCGCGCGGCGGTGTGGCTGACCGCGGTGGCGCTGGGCGGCGGCGCCCTGACCCTCGCCGTGTGGCTGGTCGTGGGGGTTCCGTTCCCGTTCGCGCTGGCGCGTGCCGTGACGGTGATGGTCATCGCGTGCCCCCACGCACTCGGCCTGGCCGTGCCCCTGGTCGTGGCGGTGTCCACCGCGCTCTCGGCCGGGAACGGCCTGCTCATCCGGGACCGCTCGGCCTTCGAGCGGGCGCGGGCCCTGGACGCCATCGTGTTCGACAAGACGGGGACGCTGACGGAGGGACGCTTCGGCGTCACCGACGTGATCGCGCTGGCGGGGCAAAGCGAGGCGGCCCTGCTGCGCCTGGCGGCCAGCCTGGAGAGCCAGTCGGAGCACCCGATCGCCGCCGGCATCGTGCGAGGCGCCGGGGAGCGAGGGGTGCCGTTCCCGGTCCCCGACGGATTTCGCGCGATCCCCGGCAAGGGCGCGGAGGCCGTGGTGGACGGCTCCCGCGTCAAGGTGGTGAGCCCCGGCTTCCTGCAGCCGGAGGGACTCAGGGTGGACGACCCCCGCGTGCGCGAGGCGGCCGAGCAGGGGAAGACGGTCGTCTACGTGCTCGTGGGCGATGCCGTGGCCGGCGCGATCGCGCTGGCCGACATCATCCGTGCCGAGTCGCGCGAGGCCCTGGCCCGACTGAAGGCGATGGGCATCAAGGTCATGATGCTCACGGGCGACGCGGCAGCCGTGGCCCGCTGGGTGGCGCGCGAGCTCGCCCTGGACGAGGTGTTCGCCGAGGTCCTGCCGGATCAGAAGGCGGCGAAGATCAAGGAGGTGCAGGCCCGGGGCCTCGTCGTGGCGATGACCGGGGACGGGGTGAACGACGCGCCGGCTCTCACCCAGGCGGATGTCGGCATCGCCGTCGGGGCCGGCACCGACGTCGCCATCGAGTCGGCGGACATCGTGCTGGTTCGGTCCGACCCGCGCGACGTGACGGCGATCGTCGAGCTGGCCCGGGCGACATACCGCAAGATGGTGCAGAACCTGTGGTGGGCGACGGGCTACAATGCGCTGGCGATCCCGGTCGCGGCCGGTGTGCTGTACCCGGCCGGCATCCTGCTCACGCCGGCGGTCGGCGCCGTATTGATGTCGGTGTCCACCGTGATCGTCGCGATCAATGCGCGCTTGTTGCGGCTCCCGCGGTGAAGGGGCCGGGGGGCGCGACACGCGCCGCCGCCTGCGCGCGGCGCTCCGCGCACAACGAGGAAGGTGCCCGATGAGGGTCCCGTCCGCGGCCGCTTTGGCTGTGCTCCTGGCGAGCGTCGCCGCCGCGGCGTCCTCGTCGCCCTACGCGGGGCAGGAGGCGCGCGAGATCAAGGCGCTCTCCCCCGACCAGGTCCGTGAGCTCCTCGACGGAGCGGGCATGGGGCTCGCGAAGGCCGCCGAGCTCAACGGGTACCCCGGGCCCGCCCACGTGCTGGAGCTGGCCGCGGGGCTCGGCCTCACCCCCGAGCAGCGCCGGAAGACCCAGGCGCTGTTCGACGCCATGCAGGCCCGGGCCCGGGCGCTCGGTCGCGCGCTGGTCGACGAGGAGCAGCGCCTGGATCATCTGTTCGCCTCGCGGCGGATCACGCCCGAGTCACTGCGCGCCTCGCTGGCGCGCATCGGGGAGCTCCAGGCCCAGGTGCGCAGCGTCCACCTCCAGGCGCATCTGGACCAGACGCGCATCCTCACCCCGGAGCAGGTCGCCCGCTACGCCGAGCTTCGTGGCTACGCCTCCCCCTCGGGGCACGGGGATCACGGCAAGGGCCGGGGGCACTGACGGCGGCTCACCCCCGATGGCTACCGATCCAGGCGCTCGCCCTCGGCCCCGGGGGATTCCAGGCCACGGCAGGGGCCGAGCACCGCCATCAGCATCACCGCGCGGCGGACGTCCGCCGGCCCAGAGAGCTGGAGCATGGGCCCCCGCCGGCGCAGACCCGGCGGCGGGGTGGGCGCGGCTGGGCGTGGCGGCTCCACGCGTCGCGGCTCGACCGGCGTGGGCACCAAGATGCGCGGCGGCAGCCGGAAAGGGACCGGCTCCGGCTCCTGCTTGGCCTCCTCCGGCGGGCGCTCTCCCGGCTCGGTCCGCCGCCGGACCCACCGGGCGAGCAGGTTCACCAGCGGCACCAGGACGAACAGCGCGAGGAGGATCAGCTGTTCGATGGACAGGCTGCGCACGAGCCGTCCCCTACTTGTTGCGCCCGGGCGGCGCCGGCGGCGGTTCGGGGCCGCTCTCGGCGATGGACTGGCGCATGGTCGTGTCGGCCTGGACGTTGCGCATGCGGTAGTAGTCCATGATCCCGAGGTGGCCCTGGCGGAAGGCCTCGGCCATGGCGCGCGGCACCTCCGCCTCGGCCTCCACCACCCGCGCCCGCATCTCCTGCTCGGCCGCCACCGCCATGGCCCGCCGCTCCTCGGCCTTGGCCTGGGCGATCTGCTTGTCCGCGTTCGCCTGATCGATCTGGAGCTTGGCCCCGATGTTCTCGCCCACGTCCACGTCGGCGATGTCGATGGAAAGGATCTCGTAGGCGGTACCGGCGTCCAGGCCACGGCTCAGGATGTGCTTGGAGATGTGGTCGGGGTTCTCCAGCACGTCCTTGTGGGTGGTGGCCGAGCCGATGGTGCTGACCATGCCTTCGCCCACGCGGGCGATGACGGTCTCCTCGCCGGCGCCGCCCACCAGCCGATCGATGTTGGTCCGCACGGTGACCCGCGACACGACGATGAGCTGGATGCCGTCCTTGGCCACCGCCGCGATGCGCGGCGTCTCGATGACCTTGGGGATGACCGACATCTTCACGGCTTCCAGCACGTCGCGGCCGGCCAGGTCGATGGCGGCCGCCCGCTTGAACGGCATGGCGATGTTGGCCTTGTCGGCCGAGATCATGGCGTTGACGACCTTGACGACGTTGCCGCCGGCCAGGAAGTGCGCTTCCAGGTCGTCGATGGGGACCGTCAGGCCGGCCTTGACGGCGCTGATGTGGGCCGTGACGATGACGCTCGGGGGCACGCGGCGAAAGCGCATGCCGATCAGCGTGAACAGCCCCACGTAGGCGCCGGCCGCCCAGGCCGCGATCCAGAGCCGCAGCGGCACGAGGTACAGCACCAGCACCACCGCCACGACCAGGATGATCAGGATGGACACGCCCCCGATGATGCCCGTGTCGCCTCCGCTCATGATGGCTTTTCCTCCGTGTCGTCGCGCAGCCGGCGGACCACCACGCGGTTGCCGTCCACCCGCGCGACCCGCACCGGCGTGCCGGCATCGATGTACTCGCCGTCGGACACCACGTCCACGCGCTGCCCATCCAGGTTCGCGATGCCCGCGGGCCGGAGCGGCGACACCGCCATGCCCCGCCGCCCGGCCCACGCGGCCTCCGTCTCCGGGGCCGACACGAATCCCTGCTCCGCCTCCATGCTCGCGCCGAGAACGAGGGCGCGGCCGAACGGCATGCGCGGGAGCATCCGGATCAACACGACCGCGCCCGCCAGCGCCAGGGCCAGCGACACGCCCACGCGCCCCGCCGCCACCCCCAGCGTCCGCCAGGTGGCGCCCGCCCCCACGAGGCTGAGGCCGAGCCCGGCCACCAGCGCCGCAATCCCGAGGACCCCGGCAATGCCGAAGCCCGGCAGGACGAACATCTCGAGGGCGAGGAGCAGGAGCCCCAGCGCCACCAGGAGCACCTCCTCCCAGCCGGCCAGGTTCACCAGCCAGTGGCCCCAGAAGAAGAGCGCCAAGCTCCCCATCCCGAGGATACCGGGCAGGCCGAACCCCGGCGTCCTGAGCTCGATGACGATGCCGAGGATGCCGATGGTCATCAAGAGCGACGACAGGACCGGATGGGTCAGGAACCGCACCAGCGCCTCGGCCCACGTGGGCCGAGGCCGGCGGATCTCGGCGCCGGTGAGGCTCAGGCGCTCGAGGACCGCGGCGAGGTCGTCGGCCCGGAGATCGGCGATCTTGTGCTTGAGGGCCTCGTCGGTGGTGAGGGTCAAGAGCTTCCCCTTCTCGATCAGGCCGGGGATCTCCACGTCCGCGTCCACCATCGCCTCGGCGACGAGCGGCGGCCGCTTCCGGCTCTCGGCGGTGGCCCGGAACTCCTTGCGCATGTACGAGACGGTCTTCTCGGCCACGGGCTGGGCGGGCCCGCCGGGCGCGCCCACCTGCACGGGTGTCGCTGCGCCGATGGTGCCGCCGTCGGCCATGACGATGGTCTCGGTGGCCAGGCTGATCAGGGCCCCGGCGGAGATGGCGCGCTTGTTGACCCAGGCCACGCTCTTGATCCGGGCCCGTAGGAGGTCGTCGCGGATCAAGACCGCCGCGTCGACCCGACCCCCGAACGTGTTGATCTCGAGCACGACGGCGGCGCCGCCGCCGCCGACCGCCTCGTCCAGCACGCGCCGGATGAAGGGCGCCAGGCCGAGGTCGATGATACCCTCCACCGGTACCACGTAGACGACCGGGCGCGGGCTTCCCGCGCTCCCCTGGGCGGCCGAGGATCCGGCGACCGCCAGGAGGGCCAGGCCGAGCCCGCCAACGCCCGCGACCCAGCGACCGATGTGCCTCATCTCTTGTCCTCGCGGGGCAGGGTAGTCGATCCGGACCGGCTTTGGCTAGAGGGCCGTCGCGGGCTGGTCGGCGCGCGCCGACGTCCACGCCCGCCGCCGCCGGCCGCTCGTCGAGGCCCTGAGGGCTCCCGGGGCCTGGCCGGGCTCGGCGCCGCCCGTGGCCGTTCGCGAGCCCGTGGCTCGCGGGGCCCGTGGTATGGTGGGCGCCTATGCTCCCCGGACGGGGCCCGCAGGTCGCGCGCAGGACGGCGAGGCCGCCCGCTTCGTGAGCGCGACCGCCGAGGCCTTCTTCGTCCCGGACGGCCCGCGATTCATCGCCACCGGGCACACGAGCGGGCCGTGGAGCCCGGGGTTCCAGCACGCCGGCCCGCCCTCGGCGCTGCTCGCCCGCGCCATCGAGGGGGCCGTCGCCGACGATCCGGCGCTGACGGTGGCGCGGCTGACGGTGGAGCTCCTGGCGCCGGTTCCGGTCGCCGCGCTGACGGTGGAGACCGGCGTCCTCCGCGCCGGGAAGAAGGTGCGGCGGATCGACGCGACCCTCCTCGCCGACGGCCGCGCCGTGGCGCGGGCCACGGGGCTGGCGCTCCGCACCGGCCAGCTCGATCTGGCCTCGGGCCCCGCGCCCGTCGGCGCGCCGGCCCCGCCCGAGCAGGGCGAGCCCTACCTGTTTCCCGTCGTGATCTCGGAGGGCGTCGGCTACGCGAAGGCGGTGGACGTGCGGCGCGTCGCCGCGGTGGCGCACCCCGACGGGGCGGCCGCCTGGATCCGGACGCGCGTCGCGCTCCTGGCCGGCGAGGCGCCCACCCCGCTCCAGCGGGTGATGATCGCCGCCGACTCGGGCAATGGCGTGGCGGTGCCGGCGGACCCGCGGCGCTACACCTTCATCAACGCTGACCTCACCGTGGCGCTGCATCGCCCCATGGAGGGCGAGTGGGTGTGTCTCGACGCGGTCAGCGCCCACGAGCCGTCGGGGGTGGGCCTCACCGAGACGCGCCTCTGGGACCGGCGCGGGGTCATCGGGCGGGGGCTGCAGGTGCTGGTGCTCGAGCGTCGCGCGTCCTGACCGCTCGCGGCGCCGGGGCCGGCCGGGGGGCGGGGGCCGGGCCTCTGACCACGGCCCGTGGCGGCGCAGCGATCGGCGAGCCGTTCCCACTCCGTACGTTGAGTGGCGGCGCACGTGGGTGACGGGAACGGGTCACCCGGCCCGGCCCCCGCCCCCCGGCCGGCCCCGGCGCCGCGAGCCGCCTCTGGCCTGGTGGAGGGCGGGCCCTTCTGACCACGGCCCCTGGCCGGGCCTCAGCCCACGAGCGGCACGCGAAGGGACTCGCCCGCCACGGCGCGGGCCAGGTTCTGGATGACCGGGTCGGCCGTGGCCAGGTTGGTGGCCAGGGGCACGTCGTGGACGTTGCAGACGCGCAGCAGCGCCCGGATGTCGGGGTCGTGGGGCTGCGCGCTCAGGGGATCGACGAAGAAGAAGACCGCGCCCACGGCGCCCGCCGCCACCAGCGCGGCGATCTGGGCGTCGCCTCCCTCGGGGCCGCTCAGGAGCTGCTCGACCTCGAGCCCCACCTTGGCCGTCACCAGGGCCGCCGTCCGGCTGGTAGCCACCAGCCGGAAGCGCCCCAGCCTCTCGCGATTGAACGTGGCCCAGGCCACGATGTCCACTTTCTTGCCGTCGTGGGCGATCAATGCCCGCGTCGTCACGGATGCGTCCTCCCTCGCTTCGGTGTACCCGTCCCGGGTTGCGGGACGATGAAGCCACCGTGACGAGAGGGCAACATCGGTGCCAGGCCGTCGCCGGCCGAACCGGGGCCCGGACCCCGGTCCGCGGCCCCCCTGGGGACCGCGCTGCCCACGCGATGGGCGCGGTGACGCGCGGGTGAGCAGCGCCGGGGCGCGCCGCGCGCTCAGTCCTGACGGATGGCCGCGATGGCCAGCGTGATCTGGACCGCCTCGCCCAGGTACTGTCCGCCCGTCTCCACCGCGGCGTTCCACGTGAGGCCGAAGTCGCCCCGGTTGATCCGCGTCTCGGCCCGGAACGCCGCCACCGTCTTGCCGCTGAAGGGGCTCTTGGCCTGCCCCCCGTAGGTCGCCTCCAGCACGGCGGGGCGCGTCGCGCCCTTGATGGTGAGGTCGCCCGCCACGCGGTAGCGACGGTCGCCCGCCGCCTCGACGCGCGTGCTGCGGAACGTGAGCGTCGGATGCTTGTCACGGTCGAAGAAGTCCGGCTCCATGAGCTTGCCGTACAGGCGCTCGTTGGTCACGTCGATGCTGGCGACGTCGACGGACGCGCTGACGGAGGCCCGGGTGGGCGCCGCCTCGTCGAAGTCCAGCGCCAGCTCCGCGGTGCGGAACCGCGCGCGCCAGGTGGAGATGCCCATGTACTCCAGCGAGAACTCCACGCTCGAGTGGACCGGGTCGATGCTCCAGGTCGCCATCGCATCCTCCTCCCGGCGGGGCCGGGTGTGTGCGGGTGAGGGGCTCGCCGGCCCCGGGGGCGACGGGGGCGGCGCGGGGCGCGGGCTCAGCGAGGGCGGCCGCGGCCGGACGGGCCGTCGCGCGGCGGGCGGGGGGCGTCGGCGGCCTCCCCGAGGCCCCAG
>Ga0187892_10002942_pt1 | contig 32362 bp, 26 predicted proteins | sample MA1701073metaG_FD_139345 | JGI IMG/M metagenome (GOLD analysis project Ga0187892, IMG submission 139345) | Bio-ooze microbial communities from a basaltic lava cave in the Kipuka Kanohina Cave System on the Island of Hawaii, USA - MA170107-3 metaG ...
AACGCCTCAGGCGTGCTCGTGTAGAGACAAACGTAAAGACGCCCCTCAAGAATCGAGGCCAAAGCGCGTCCCGCTGGGGGACCGCCCTTGACTTCTTGTTTCATACAAGTGGCTGGGGCTAAGCGGAGCGTGCCCCGGCGGCGCACCGGTTGACGTCACGTCGCGCAACCGTCCTTGGGCACTGGGGGGGGGCGAAGCATGCAGATTCCCTTGCACTCAGCCCTTGCTCAAGTGGCGGTGCAACTGGGGCACGGCCTATCGGCCTTTGCCCCAGCCACCCGAGGCCACCCCTACTTCGGCGCCATCCGGATCGCCCCGTCCAGCCGGATAGTCGCCAGGTGCCTGTGTGGCTGGGGCTAAGCGAAGCGTGCCCCAGCCGCGCACCAGTAGAGGTTTCGACGCGCAACGGTCCTTGGGTACTCAACGGTTGAAGCATGCAATTTCCACTGCACTCCGCGCGTGCTCAAGTGGCGGCGCAACGGGGGCACGGCCTATTGGCCTTGGTCAGCCTCCGCCACCCGCCGCGGCACTTTATGCCGTCCTAAGGGCCGCGGCGTGATACAATCGAAGGATGGAGCTGAATCATGAGCCAAATCCAACACACGTCCCATATCGAGCTTCGATCGAGCATCCGTGGCCAGCGTGCATTTGTTGCGGGCCACCGCGTTCGAGTCCAAGACATCGTCCTCTGGAATGAAGAGGGGCTGTCTGCCGATGAGATCGTCGCTCGCGTGCCTACGATCTCGCTCGCGGATGTGCATGCCGCATTGGCCTACTATTATGACCACCGCGAGGCGATTGACCGGCAAATCCAGGAAGACGCTTTGTTCGCTGACAAGATGGAGGCGGCCGCTCAGCCACCCACACAGCGTCAACCGTAGCGAAGGTGCCGCTTGGAGGTCCGTTTCCTAATCGATGAGCACATCGACCATGCGATTGCTGCCGCGTTGCGACATCGCGGATTTGACGTGCTGACGGTTGGCAATGCCCAACTTCTTGGTGCAGATGACCTCAAGGCGATTTTGCCATTCGCTTTCTCCCAGCACCGAGTCCTTATCACGCGCGATGCAGATTTTCTGGCGATGCACGCCGAAGGCAAATCTCATGCGGGGATTGTTCACTGGCACGGCAAGAGACGAAACGTGAAGGAAGCGATCCACTACGTTCTTCAACTGAGCCGGAAGGAAACCAGCGCGAGTATGGTCGGCATTGTTCGGTACATCAAGGCACACTATCCTTGAGGCAGTTCCACGAACTCGGCCACCCCTACTTCGGCGCCATCCGGATCGCCCCGTCCAGCCGGATAGTCGATCCGTTCAGCATCGGGTTCTCCACGATGTGACGCACCAGTGCCGCGAACTCGGCTGGGCGGCCCAGGCGCGGCGGGAAGGGAACCTGCTGGCCGAGCGACGCCCGCGCCTCCTCGGGCAGGCCGGCCATCATCGGTGTATCGAACAGGCCCGGGGCGATCGTCACCACGCGAATGCCGAAGCGCGCCAGCTCGCGCGCGATGGGGAGCGTCATGCCGACAACGCCGCCCTTGGAGGCCGAGTAGGCCGCCTGGCCGATCTGACCTTCGAAGGCGGCCACGGAGGCCGTGTTGACGATCACGCCGCGCTCGCCCTCGGCCAGCGGTTCGCCTTGTGACATCGCCGCGGCGGCCAAGCGAATCACGTTGAAGGTGCCGATCAGATTTACCTGGATGACGCGCGAGAACACTTCCAAATTGTGCGGGCCATCTTTGCCCACCACGCGCATGGCGGTGCCGATGCCGGCGCAATTCACTGCCCCGTGCAATCCGCCGAATGCCTCGCGCGCGGCGTCGATTGCAGCGCGGACGCTCGCCTCGTCGGTCACATCGGTGCGGCTGAATCGCGCATGATCGCCCAACTGTCGCGCGAATTTCTCGCCCTGCTCGGCGTTGACGTCCGCGATGACGACATTGCCACCGGCCTCGACAATGAGCGTCGCGGTCGCGGCGCCGAGACCGGAACCGCCGCCGGTTATGAGAAAGGTGGAGTTCTCGATCCGCATGCGTGACTCCAAAGTCTCTTGACAGGCGTGGACCGCGGGATCGTTCGCTCCGGAGGCTAATCCCCCCGGCTAAGCGTCGCACGGTAATGGCCAGTGGCGAGGTTCGGTTCAAATCCGCTCGATGATCGTGCAAGTGGCCATGCCGTGGCCGATGCACATCGTCTGAAGTCCCAGCCTTCCACCGGTCGCCTCCAACCCGGTGAGCATCTTCGACATGAGCGCCGCGCCGGTGCCGCCCAGTGGGTGACCGTGCGCGATCGCGCCGCCCCAGGGGTTCACCTTGGCCATGTCGGGCTTGATCTCGCGCGCCCAGCCCAGCACGACCGTGGCGAACGCCTCGTTGATCTCGATCCAGTCGATGTCCTTGATCGTGAGGCCCGCGCGCTCGAGCGCCTTGCGCGTCGCCGGGATAACGCCCGCAAGTTGCAGAGTGGGATCGTCCCCGACGGCCACGCGCGCGAGGAATCGTGCGCGCGGGCGAAAGCCGTCGGACTGCGCCACCTCTCGATTGGCCACCAGCACCGCGGCCGCCCCGTCGGAGACCTGGCTGGAGTTCGCGGCGGTTACGACTCCGCCGTTGGGTCGAAATACAGTCGGCAGGCTGGCGATCTTGGCCGGGTCCAGCACGTCGCGCACGCCGTCATCGCGAGTGACGTTGACCTTCTTGCCGTCGGCATCGAGCCCTTCGGTGGCCACCAGCTCCTTGTTTCGCCCTTCCTTGAAGGCGCGGCTCGCGCGGCGGTGGCTCTCCATCGAAAACTCGTCGCAATCCTGGCGCGTGATCTTGAACTTCTCCGCCATCCGCTCCGCGCTTTCGCCCTGGTGCACCAGCTCGAATCGCGTGAACAGCTCGGGATTCAGATTCGACATGTCGCCCACGTCGCTGAACATGGGGGCGCGCGTCATGTGTTCGACGCCCGAGGCGATCACATAATTAGCGTCGCCCGCGGCAACTTCCTGGGCGGCGAAATGCACGGCCTGCTGGCTCGACCCGCACATGCGGTTGAGGCTCACGGCCGGCACTTCGACCGGAAAGCCGGCCAGGAATACACCCAGCCGGCCCACGTTGGCGCCTTGTTCGCCCGCTTGCGTGACGCAACCATTGACGACGTCTTCGACTTTGCCGGGATCGAGCTTTGCGCGGTCGACCAGGCCCCTGAGAGCCTTGGAGAGCAACGCATCGGGACGCGTTTCGCGATACAGGCCGCCACGTCGCGCAAAGGGGGTCCGCACGGCTTCGAGGATGACTGGCTGTGACATTTCTGGCTCCTTGGAGAAGGCCGAACCGCCGAACGGCGGCTACGACGACGATACCGAATTATAGTAGTTTTGGAAACGCTCGCGCAGCGCCGACTTCTGGAATTTGCCCGCGGACGTTTTGGGGATTTCCGACACGAACTCCACCGCGTCCGGCAGCCACCACTTGGCAAAATGGGGCCGCAGGTGCTCGATCAGTTCTTCGCAGGTCGCTCGTTGGTTCGTCTTGAGTACCACGACGGCCAGCGGCCGCTCGTCCCACTTGGCGTGCGGCACGGGAATGACCGCTGCCTCGGCCACGGCTGGGTGCCCCATCAGCGAGTTCTCCAGCGCCACCGAGCTGATCCACTCGCCGCCGCTCTTGATGACGTCCTTCGCGCGGTCTTGCAGGTGGATGCAGCCGTGCGCGTCGATCGCCACCATGTCGCCGGTGCGGAACCAGCCATCGTCGGTAAACGAGACGGCGCCCTCGGGGCTATTGTAATACGAGGCGGCGATCCAGGGCCCGCGGACCTCCAGCTCGCCCATCGTGCGGCCGTCCCAGGGGACAAGCCCCTGCTCGCTTCGGGCGCGCACCTCGACAAAGGGGGCCGGCGTGCCTTGCTTGGCGCGGAAATCGAACTGCTCATCAGCCGAAGCGCCCTGCAATCGGCTGGGTAGATTGGCGATCGTCCCCATCGGGCTCATCTCGGTCATTCCCCAGGCGTGGACGACTCGCAGTCCGTGCCGCTCTTGAAGTCCGCGAATCAGCGACTTGGGCGCCGCCGAGCCGCCGACGACCATCGACCGCACGGCCGATAGGTCGTACTTCTTCGGCACCTTGTCCAGGATTTGCAGCATGCCGAGCCAGATGGTGGGCACGCCCGCGGTGATCGTCACCTTTTCCGAGGCGAGCAGCTCAAGCAGGCTCGGCGGATCCAGGTGCGGCCCCGGAAACACCTGCGACGCGCCGACCAGCGTGCACGTGAACGGAAAGCCCCAGGCATTGGCGTGGAACATGGGGACGACCGGCATCGCCACGTCGCGCTCGTTGACCGCCAATGTGTCGACCATGCCGTTGCCCAGCGAATGCAGCGTGATCGCCCGGTGCGAATAGAGTACGCCCTTCGGCTTGCCGGTCGTACCCGAGGTGTAGCACATGGCACAGGCCTGGCGCTCGTCGAAGGCGGGGTAGTTGAACGCGTCGGCGTCGGCCGCGGCGAGCCACTGTTCGTAGTCGATCGTGCCAGGCGGCAGCGGCTGGTCGGTGTGCCGCACGACAATCACGTGGCGGAAGTTGACTCGCTGGCGAAATTGCTCGAACAAGTGCCAGAGGATGTCGTCCACGATCACTACTTTGTCATCGGCATGGCTGGCGATGTAGGCGAGGTCGTCAGCGTGCAGCCGCAAGTTCAGCGTGTGGAGCACGGCCCCGGCGGTCGGGATGCCGAAATACGCTTCGAGGTGCTGGTAATGGTTCCAGCAAAACGTGCCCACGCGGTCGCCGCTTTGTACGCCGAGAGACCGTAGAGCCAAGGCAAGCTGCTTTGCACGGCGCGTCATGTCGGCGTAGGTGTAACGGTGCCGAGTCTTGTCCGGACGTTGAGTGACGATCGCCTTGTCGTGGAAATGGAGCTCCGCGCGGCGCAAGATGGCCGGCAGCGTCAGTCCGAAATCCATCATCAGGCCGTGCATCAATTCTCCTTCAATTGGGCTGCGTCAGCCGAGCCGTGGGCGTTAGTCCACGGAGTAGCAGTGCCAACTTTGGTTCCACTCCGTGGGCTAACGCCCACGGCTCGGACCAGGTTTTCCGCTTCGATCAGCAAGCCGCATCTCAGCGCGATAGCTCACGAACGATGATGTTACGTTGAATTTCGCTCGTCCCCTCGTAAATCTGCAATACCTTGGCGTCGCGGTAGAGCTTCTCCACCGGGAACTCAGTGCTGTAGCCCATTCCGCCGTGGACCTGCACGGCTTCGCTGGCGGCCCAGGTGGCCGTGTCGGCGGCAAATGCCTTGGCGAACGCGGCCTGCAGTGTGTTGCGCTTGCCTGCATCGAGCAGCCAGGACGCTTCATAGGTCAACAGCCGCGCCGCTTCGAGCCGCATCGCCATGTCGGCGATCTTGTGCCCGATCGCCTGGTGTTCGATGATCGGCTGACCCATCGTGCGTCGTTCGGTCGCATAGCGAACCGACTCATCGAGGCAGCGACGGATGAGACCCACGGCCGACGCGGCGATCATTGGCCGCGATCGGTCGAAAACGTTCATCGCAATCAGGAAGCCGGCGCCTTCTTCTCTCATCAACCGATTGCGCGGCACCACCACGTCCACCAGGTTCAGCTCGGCCGCCGGCGACGCGCGCTGCCCGAGCTTCTCGAACTTTTTGCTGATCGAGACTCCCGGCGAGTCGATCTCGACCAGAAACGCGGTCATGCCACGGTGACCGGCCGCCGGATCGGTCTTGGCGAACACGACCGCGAAGCTCGCCACCGTGGCGTTCGAGATCCAGATCTTGGTGCCATTGAGAACATAATCGTCGCCGCGGCGCACCGCGCGAGCCTGTGTCGAGGCGACATCGGAACCGGCCGCCGGCTCGGTCACGGCATAACAGCCGAACTCGCCACGCGCGATTCGGCCGAGGTATTCCTTTTTCTGTTGTTCGTTGCCACCCACCAAGACGGCATCGGAAATGACCGCGTTGAGGCCGATCGCCCCGCCGATCCCGGTGCAACCGTAGGCCAGCTCCTCGGTCACGATCGCCAACTCCAGCACGCCCAGCCCGTGGCCGCCGTACGCCTGAGGAATCGTGAGATTCAGCAGGCCGAGGTCCAATGCCTTGCGGTGGATTTCATGCGGAAACCGTTCGTGGCGATCATACTCGGCCGCCACCGGCGTGATCTCGCGCGCGGTGAAATGGCGCGCCAAGTCGCGGATCATCCGCTGTTGTTCGGTCAGTTCAAAGTTCACTGCCGCTCCCCAGGCAAGCATCAATCCCCTTGAAGTTAGCCACCCGCGCAGCGCCGAGCAAGGCGATCCACGTAGGTCATGCACGCCGTGCATGACCCAGCCCCGCCCGCGCCGCCCGCACGTCACGAGCGAATTGAGCTAGGTATACGATGGCGAACCGTCTCGGCGGTGCTGTCAGGCACGAGAGTGCCTGACCTACCGTGGTGTGCCATCACCGCCCGGAGGCGATGAGCTCGCGGATGGTACCCACAATCGGATTGTTCGGGTCGAGTCTTTCGGCGAGATCGAGATTCTGTTGCGCCTGTTGCGCCTTGCCGGTATGTGACTGGCACCAGGCCAGCTTAGCCCGGTGAACCGCCTCGGCGGGTCGCAGCCGCACGAGCCGGTCGAATAGTGGTTCCGCCTCGGCAAAACGCCGCTTCAGCAACAGAATGCTAGCCAGGTTTCCCAGATTGATCGCATCGTCGGGCCGCTCGTTGACGAGCGGCCCGAGCATCGCCAGCGCCTCATCCACCTGAGCCAGCCGCAAGAGCGTAACCGCCAGGTTGCTTCGGCAGAGATAATCTTCGGGGTTGATCGCCAGCGACCGGCGATAGGAGTCGGCGGCCTCGACATATTGCTCCAGCGCGAAATATGCCAGGCCCACGTGGTAATGAGCGACTGCGCTGGCCGGTCGATAACGTAGCGCGGTCTGAAACTCGCTCAAGGCCGGTTCGTATCGTCGCAAGTAATAAAGCGACAGCCCCAGGTTGCTGTGCGCCACCAGTGGCGACCAATAGCGAGCGGCCGAGCGATCGCCAGCCTGCCGGATCGCGCGGCGATATCGATCGACAGCCTGAGCATGCTCGCCGCGCTCGGCAGCAAGCGCAGCCACCGCCATCTGACCTTCGACAAAGCTCGGATCGAGCGCGATCGCACGGCCGAACAGTGTGCCATCATCGCGCCACCAGGTATTCCAATACGCAGTAAGCGCCGTAAGCGCAATCGCCACCACCAGCAGCAAGACAGCGGTCCCTTGAGTGACGGCTCGTCCGGCTGGGCCAAACCCCTCTCCCCCAGTAGGGGAGCGGGCAGGATCAGGGGGTTTTCGAACCGCCGCAATGCGCCGCGAAACCTCCAGAATCAAGAGCACGACGGCCGAGATCAGGCCCCAGGACGCCGGATACAAGTACCGTTCGGCTCGCAGGTGCCGGAGCGGGACGATGCCGCTGGCCGGCAACATCCACACAACGTACCACCACAGGCAATCGGCCACGTGCCAACTCCGCCAGGTGGCGTATGCGAGGCCGGCACACGCGAGCAGCACGCCGACGACTGCAACCACCTCTGTAATTCCGATGCGCCGCGCAATCGGCCAGGTGTCGCTGATCAAGGGCTCGCTGGGCCAGAGCACGCAGGCCACGTAATGCCACCAAAGCCTTGCGAACGTGCCGACGTTAATCGCTACGCCTTCGGCCGGATACGTTGCGCCAAGACCGGGGCCGCCCAGCACCGAAATTCGATACAGGATCGTCAGGCCAGCCGCTGCACACAGCGCGAGCCACGCCGCCAACCGCGGCATGGACACGGCAAACGCACTCGACGAAGCCTCGGCCGACACGGTTCTTCGCCACAACAGAATCGCGCCGGCCAGCGGCGTCACCAGCGCCAGCTCCTTCGAGCCAACCGCGGCCAAGAAACTCGCGATCGAAAGTGCCATCCATCGCAGGCTTCGCGCGCGAACATGGCTCGCGTTGTCCATCGCCAAGATCGCGCCAATCGCCAGTGCTGCGCACATTGCATCTTTGCGACCGCTGATCCACGTGACCGAATGGACTCCCAGTGGATGCACGGCAAACAGCACCGCTGCCCAGAAGGCCAACCGCTCGCCGTCGTCGCGCGTTTCAAACAATCGCTGCCCAAGTACATACAGGCCCACCACGACGAGCCAATGCCACACCAGGTTCTCCAGATGAAACGCCCAGGGGCGATTCCTCCACAGCAGCCAGTCGAGCGACATCGACAGCGCGTAGACCGGCCGCCAATATCCACCCGAAATCTGCGGCAGCCCAGTGCGTCGCTCGAGATACTCGTCGAGCGACAACGTCCAAATCTGCCCCAAATCCTCCCAACCTGTGACGCGGTAGCCGGCCTGCTCGATCTCCACGTGATCAAGCCAGACGAAACCTCCGGCCACGGCCGTGCAAAACGCGGCGGCCACTGCGAGGGCAAGCCAGGCCATGCGTTGCACGTGCTTGCGGAACTTCATTCTCCGCGAGTCGCCTGTCTAGTCGACCGTAAAATGATCTCGGACGAACGTTGCCGCTCGCTCCCATTGGCGCGCCGCGTCCGCAAAGTCCACCTCCATCGCCTTGACCGTTCGCGGCGTTTCCACTCGCAGCTTCACGTTCACCGCCGGATTGAGCGGAATCTGACCGCTTGGCCCGGCTGCCAATCGCGCCTCAATCTCAGGCCGCAGCAGCCAATCGACCAGCCGCCGTGCGTGACCGGGGTTTGGGCACCCCTTCACGATCGCCAGCGTGTTGGGGATGAAGAGCGTGCCGAGTTGGTTCGGCTCGCGGTCGGGGTAAACGATCGTCACGGGGTAGCCCTGATCGATCATCGCTAGCGCGTCGTCCGTGTCGGTCAGGCCGAACGCAGCCTGCCCGTTTGCCACGCTGAGCGCCACCTGCTTGTTGCCCGACTCAATGCGAATACCGTTCTCTTTCATGCGCAGAAACAACTCCTCGGCCTTTGACTCTCCCAAGGTGGCGAACAGGCAGGCGACGTGCGTGGCCGTGGTGCCGAAGAGCGGCTTGGCGATGCCGATGCGCCCCTTCCATTTCGGCTCCGCCAGGTCGTAAATCGACGTCGGCCGGTCCGCTTCGCTTACCAGCCGTGTGTTCACGATCAGGATCCTCGCCCGCGCCGCGAAGCCGTGCCATGATCCATCGCGATCGCGAAATGCCGCCGGAAACGCTTCCCCGGCCGGCGAATGATACATGTCGAGCAGTCCGCGTTCCTTGAGCCGCAGCGTGTTGAGGATCTCGTTATTCCAAAGGATGTCGCATCGCGGCCGAGTGGCCTCGGCCATGATCGCATTGGCCAGCCCGACGGTCTTGGTCGCCTCGGTGTCAAACTTGGGCAGGACCGTGATGCCGGTTTCGGCGGTGAAGTCCTCCAAGATCGCCTTGGAGAATTCCGCGTCCAAGGCCGTGTAGACGACCACCTCCGGCCCGCTGGACGGCCGGCAGCCGGCAAGCGCCGCCACGAGGATGATGAGCGCCGTGAAGGCGGCTTTGCTGGCGCACATGAATTGGACCGAGTACCGGGGGCGTGAATTCTCTTTGAGCTCCAATTGTGCGGCACCACGCCAGCGGCGGCAATCGCGGCCGCGCGTTTTGCGGCCGGCGCGCCAAGGTCGTAAAATCAGCCGCCGAGAATTGTAATTTGTAGCCGGCCTCACTGAGGCCGGGCGCTGCGCCGAGCAATAGTGTGGCGCTGGACCGGAGTTACGGGCCCAACTACATAGCTTGCAAGTTCACCATAATCAAGAATTGACGAAGGTGCACCATGATTCGTGCGATCAGCAGGACGTGCGCGGCGGGAGCGTTGGTACTGGCATGCGGCGGCATCGTGGCGTGGATTGCCTTTGCGGCCGACGGGAAGAATGCCGCGCCCGCGGCCAAGGGTTGGAAGCAGGGCACAGGCTGGGGGTGGATCTGGGGCAAGGACGATGAAGTCGGTTCGCTCAACGCCATGACGCCCGATTCGGTCCTCGTGGCGATGCGGCTCGCTCAGCGAGGGCAAGTGTACGACCTCGGTGTCACTTACAGCCGCAACAGCTACAAGTGGCCAGGCCACAGCCCCGGCGAGGTGCTTACCTTCCGCGGGCCGGAGGGCGTGAAGCGGCAGCTCGACAATCCGTTCATCCGGCCCGACGTCAATCCGAGCGGTATGGGTTGGCATAGCTGCGCGCTGTTTGTGAGCGACAACGTCGGCACGCAGATCGACGGCCTGGGGCACGTCACCGTCGGCGACGACGATCACTGGTACAACGGCTTCCGCGAGCGTGACTGGGGCGGCAACTTCGGCGTCCGCAAGTGCGATGCGACCACCATCCCACCCATCGTCGCGCGCGGCGTGCTCTTGGACATCGCCGGGCTGAAGAAAGTAGACGCGCTGCCGGCGAGCTACGCGATCACGCCACAGGACGTCGACGCGGCACTGGCGGCCGAGCGCGTCGAGCTCCGCCCCGGCGACGTCGTTCTCTTCCGCACCGGTGTGCTGCGCTACTGGGGAGCGGACGGCGCCGACACGGAAAAGCTGCGCGAGCACGACTCGGCCGGTATTTCGCTCGAAACCGCCAAATACCTCATTGAGCGCTTCGGCACGATGATGGTCTGCGCCGACACGAGCGGCCTTGAGGTGAACCCCCCACCCGCCGGTTCCGACACGTTCATCCCCGTCCACAGGTATCTGATCATCGAGCAGGGCGTCCACATCGGCGAGTTTCATTACCTGGAAGACCTGGCGCGCGACAAGGTGTACGAGTTCTGCTACATCGCCGCCACCAACAAAATTGCCGGCACCACGGCCGGCTTCACGCTGCGCCCACTCGCAATACGTTGAGTCGTCAGCGAGCCGCCGGGTTTATCCCGGCGGACGTGTGGTTAGGGCCAAGCACTGCGTGCTCCAGAAGCGCCGGGTGCCACTGCTGGCTTGTCCAGCAGTGGCTTCGCTCAGCGCCGCAGGTCTTGCAAGCAATCGACTCGCGCTCCGGCCGCCGCTGACCATTGAAGTGATGTTGGGCTCGCCGTCGCGGGATGGCCAGGACAGCTCTGCTGTCCGGTCGGGGCTGCCGCAAGAGGCGCCACGCGCGGCGCTGAATCGTGAGAGAGCCTCTTGTGCCTTCGGCACCCAGACAGCGAAGCTGTCTGGGCTACCCCTCTATCCCGCTATCCTGTTCGCGTGGCATGCACGAAGGTCTTCTTCGATTGAACCATTATCGTCGCGCTGGCGGGCCTCGCTGCGCTCGACCCGCCCTACCGTCTACCGTTACAGCAATTGGTTCGACATGGTGCGTCAGCACTTTGCTCGACACACCGGGCGCCTTCATGCACTGTCGTCGCGCCGGGGATTTGAGCCGCTGGGTCGACGTGCTGAGATTTCTGTATAAGATATTGTCGTATGAGCACCACCATCAACCGCCAGTGGTCGATTCCCCCGTCGGTCACGCCATGGAGCGTGACCGACGCGAGCGAACTGTACGAAATCCAGCGCTGGGGCAAGGGATACTTCTCGATCGACGACGCTGGGCACGTCCGCGTCCACCCGACGAAGGACCCGCAGCGTTCGATTGACCTCAAGCAACTGATCGACCGGCTGGAGCTGCGCGGGATCGGCCTGCCGATCCTGGTGCGCTTCGGCGGCATCCTGCAGCACCGCGTGGCCGAAATCCACAACGCCTTCCAGACCGCCATCGACGCCCATCAGTACGGCGGCCAGTATTTCTGCGTCTACCCGATCAAGGTCAACCAGCAGCGGCAGGTCGTGGAAGAGGTGCTGAATTTCGGCCGTCCCTACCGCTTTGGACTGGAGGCTGGTTCGAAGCCGGAGCTCCTGGCCGTGGCGGCCATGGCCTCCAACGACACGCCCATCATCTGCAATGGCTTCAAGGACGCCGAGTTCATCGAGATGGCCATGCTGGCCCAGAAGATCGGCCGCCAGATCATCCCCGTGGTCGAAAAATACACCGAGCTGGGCCTGATCCTCGAGTACGCCGAAAAGGTGGGCGTGCGGCCCACGATCGGCATGCGCGTGAAGCTCGCCGCGCGCGGCGGCGGCCGGTGGCAGTCCTCCGGCGGCTTCCGCTCGAAGTTTGGGCTCACCGTCAGCGAGATCATCCGCGCGCTGGGCGAGCTGAAGTCGCGCGGCATGGAAGATTGCTTCCAACTACTGCACTTCCACCTCGGCAGCCAGATTCCCAATATCCGCGTGGTGAAAGAGGCGCTCAACGAGGCGGCGCGCGTCTATGTGGAGCTGGTCCGCGCCGGGGCGGCGCTCAAGTACCTGGACGTCGGCGGCGGGCTGGGCGTGGACTACGACGGCTCGCAGACCAATTTCGAGTCGAGCGTCAACTACACGCTCGAAGAATACGCCAACGACATCGTCTATCACGTGCAGAGCGTCTGTGACGAGGCCGGCGTGCCACACCCCACGATCGTCTCCGAAAGCGGCCGCGCGATCGTCGCCTACCACAGCGTGCTAGTGTTCAACGTGCTGGGCGTCTCAGGGCTGGGCGAGGACAAAATCCCGCTCGAGCTGCCGGCCGATGTCGAGAAGCCACTAGTGGACCTGCTCGACACCTACCACAACGTCACGATGCGCAACGCCTTGGAGAGCTACCACGACGCACAGCAGGCGCTCGACATGGCAATGAGCCTCTTCTGCGGCGGCTACCTGCCGCTCGAGCAGCGGTGCCTGGCCGAGAACCTCTTCTGGGCCATCTGTCGCAAGCTCCAGCGGATCGTGCAGCAGATGGACTTCGTGCCCGAGGAGCTGCAAGGGCTCGACGAGATGCTCTCCGACACCTACTTCTGCAACTTCTCGCTGTTTCAGTCGATTCCCGACAGTTGGGCGATCAAGCAGCTTTTTCCGGTGATGCCCATCCACCGGCTCAACGAGCGGCCCACCTGCCACGCGGTGTTGGGCGACATCACCTGCGACTCCGACGGCAAGATCGATCAGTTCATCGACCGCCGCGACGTGAAGCGCACGCTCCCGCTGCACAGCGTCAACGGCGAGCCGTACCACCTGGGCGTCTTTCTCGTGGGCGCCTACCAGGAAATCCTCGGCGACCTGCACAATCTCTTCGGCGACACGAACGCCGTGCACGTCAGCATGGACGAAAAGGACGAAGTCGTGCTGGAAACCGTGATCAAGGGCGACACGGTGCTCGAGGCGCTCAACTACGTCGAGTTCAACACCGAGGCGCTCGTGGGGAAGCTACGCACCGACGTCGAATCGGCGGTCCGCGAGGGCCGCATCGGCTACGAGCAAGCCGGCGCGCTCCTGGAGTTCTACGAAGCAGGCTTGCGCGGCTACACGTACCTGGAAGAAGATCGCAAGCAGTAGCGGCGTGTGGCTGGCGCTAAGGCCTAATGGCCGTGCCCCAGAGAAGCGCGTTTCAGTGTAGGCCGCCTAGTGTTCAACTGGGGCACGCTGCGCTTAGCGCCCGCCGCTTCGCCACACGAACAGCTTCCGTCTACAGCCGATCAGCGCAACCGCGCATGTCACACAGTAAATCCAAGAGGCGGGCTCGGGTACAAGTGCGGTCGCAACTCCGACCGCTACGTTTTCATCATCGACGCCAAGGATCACGACGGGGTTGCCCTGATAATAGGGCGTCGCTTTGATGATCGGCTCATACGGATATGGGCCCGGTGGGATGAATGCAAGAGGAAAGTCCGACATCGCGTCGGTCGAGCTACCAAGCGGCGACCACGATATCGCGAAGTCCGTTGGGTCCGTATCCCACTCGTATACCACCTCATCGACGGATGGCCCATCCGCGAGCAATTCCGTCGTTGTATCAACGAAGTGAAACGTCAGCACTCCCTCGTGGCCGGTCCCAAGAAAACTCGTGGGGAAGTCACCGTTGATCGCAGCCTGGCCGACCCTTGGCACAGCCGGGGTCTTATTCCTCTGTTGAAACAAGTATGCTTTCCAAGCCGTATCGATGTGGAACTTTTCTTGCCCTGTGTTCCAGAAGAAAGTAGCGGTAAGGCCCGCGGCCGTTACGTGAGCCCCCACATAGGCTGAGTAGCTGTCAGCTTGCACCGGCACAACTGCGCCAGTCAATGATACGACCACCACTAAGGCCGCGCAGGCCCCTCTCCAACAACCGGTGGCCCAACGATTCAGATGTACCTTGATCATCGCTCATTAGCTCCCTTCTGACGTACTGAATTGCAAAGGACTAGCATGCGGCGATAGACACCTCTCAGTTCCCACAGGCACGCGACGCCGCTCATTGTCAAGGGGGGGCGGGGCAATGTAAAGCAAAAACGTCAAAAAATCAAGAAATATGCGTTACCTGTCCAGGATCGCGGCCGCGGGACAGCTTTCGGAACGGCGAGAAACGAAGCGACGTGGCTGGGGCTAAGGCTAAGGCCGAAGGCCGTGCCCCAGTGCGCCGGCACTTGGGCGACCGCGGCATGCAAAGGAATCTGCATGCTTCAGCCGCCGAGTGCCCATAGTTAGACGGTTGGGCGACGTGACGTCAATTGCGGCGCTACTGGGATACGCTCCGCTTAGCCCCAGCCACACCGGCCCCCTGCGCTTGCACCTCGTTTACTAGCTCCGCTCCACTCTCGAAAGCCGTGACGTTTGCGAGCGTCGTCTCCGCGATCCGCTCCAGTGCCTCGCGCGTGAAGAAGGCCTGGTGCGCCGTGACGAGCACGTTTGGAAAGGTCAGCAGGCGCGTGAACACGTCGTCCTGGATCACGTGCGCGGAGCGGTCCTCGAAGAAAAGCTCCGCTTCTTCCTCGTATACGTCGAGTCCCAGGTAGCCGATCTTTCCTTGCTTCAGGCCGCGAATGACGCTCGACGTGTCCACGAGCGCCCCGCGGCTGGTGTTGATCAGCATGACGCCCGGCTTCATGCGGCGCAGTGATTCCCCGTTGATCAGGTGGTGCGTCTCGCTTACCAGTGGGCAATGCAGCGTCACGATATCCGACCGCGCCAAGAGCTCGTCGAGCGCAACGTAACGCGCGCCGGCGGCCCCGGATCCCAAACGATGGAGCTGGTGCATGAAGACTACCATGAGCCGGTGGGGCACTAGGGATCTGCCGCCGGACCGCGAGCGCTGCGTCGCGCCAGCAGGCTCGGAGGTATCACCGCGCGTGGTATGGCAGTGTTGATCGTATACTTGACGGCGCGCGACGCGCTTCAAGCAACCGGCGCGCTACAGCCTGAATACGACGCAGTCGAAGAAGAGACCTATTATTACGAGAACAACCGTCAGCACATGCGTTACGATGAGTATCTGGCCGCCGGCTATCCGATCGGCAGCGGCGTGGCGGAAGGGGCCTGCCGCCACCTCGTGAAAGACCGCCTGGAGGGGACCGGCATGCGTTGGACGCTCTCCGACGCGCGACCGATGCTCTACCTGCGGGCCATCTACCTCAATGGCCGATGGAACGAGTTTGTGAACTACCACATTGAAGCTGAACAAGCTGCGCTATACCGGCGACCTGCGGCATAGAGAATTGCGAGTTACGCCCTGGTCAGTTGACTCCGTCTTTGCGCTTGTGCTTCGGGCCACCTTTGTAAAGATCGAATACGGCTTGCTTAAAATGCCGGTATACCGGGTCGGCGGGATCATAGCGTCCGTGGACAAGGATTTCACGAGCGACGCCATGGGCCGCCCTCAACGGCGGCGTTTGCGACGCAAACTCGCTCGCCAGGAATCCCTGTTTAACGAGGTAAATTGCTTCCCCGATATACGCCGCCTCTTCATCAATGAATGTGCTCATAGTAAATGGGTGATCTGCACCTTGTAGATCGAAGACGGCGTGAACGGCTTCGTGCACAATGGCAGCCCGATACAGCCTTGCATCGCTGTAGGCTTCTTTGCTACCCCAGCGATTAAGGAGTATTGATCCGCCTTTGTCCACATATCCGGCGTTGAAATCCGAAGCGCCCTTGATTACGTACACAGTAATCTTGTCTTTGGCATTCGGGTTCCTGGATGCTGAAACCAACTCGCCAACCTTTCGGATGGCCGGAGGTGTCACCGAATAACCACCAACTGAAAAAGTGACCAGCTTACCTTCGGCACAGCGGAGCACGTGCGCGACGAAAGCTACGAGATTCGGTGGCGCGTCATCGACAGAAACTTTAGGACCGGCCATACAGCGCGTTTTCTTCAATACGCGGCGTTCGAATGTCGACGTTTACCGACTCGGCATGTCATCAAGCGGAAAATCGGGGCCCGCTGGAGCACATATTCACCAGCAAACTGCCCACACCGCTGGGCTGATCAGCCATTCTATCACAGCTTTTGCCAACGTCGCAGCAGCGCGAGGCATGCATTAGAACTCACGCGAGATCAGCCTCCTAGTCGCGAATCCTGCCATCCGCTATCATCGCCCGCATGGTCACTGCTGATGCCGCGCCGCCGGTGGCGACGAACTCGCAGCCGGGCCGCGCGCTGATCGTCGACAACGACGAGCCGCATGCTCATGCTGTGGCCGAAAGTCTCCAGCGCGCCGGATACCAGTGCGAGGTGGCAACCTCTGGCATGGAAGGCGCACGGCGGATCGAAGAGGACACGTTCGACATCGTAATCACCGACCTGGTAATGAATGATCTGGACGGGCTGGCCTTGCTCGCGCGAGCCAAGGAGGCGTTGCCCGAGGCCGAGGTGATTCTGGTCACCGGCCACGGGACGATCCCCTCGGCCGTGGCGGCCATGCAGCAGGGGGCGTTCAACTATCTGCTCAAGCCCTTGGATCTGGCGCAGCTTCGCGCCGTGGCCGATAAGGCGGCGGCCAACGCGCGGCTCCGCCGAGCCAACGTCGAGCTCCACCAGCGGCTCGACGAACGATTCGGATTCGAGGGTGTCATCGGATCGAGCCCCCAGATGAACGAGGTGATTGACCGGCTGAAGCGGATCGCGCCCACCAACGCCAGCGTGCTGATCGAGGGGGAGACCGGAACCGGCAAGGAGCTGGTCGCGCAGGCAATCCATCAAAACAGCCCGCGAAGGAATAAACCCTTCGTGGCGCTCAACTGCGCCGCGCTCAGCGAGAACATATTGGAAAGCGAGCTGTTCGGGCACATCAAGGGTGCCTTCACCGATGCCTCGAGCGACCGCATTGGCAAGTTCGAATACACGCACGGCGGCACGATGTTTCTGGACGAAGTGGGCGATATGCCCATGGCCACGCAGATCAAGCTGCTAAGGGTGCTCGAGAATGGCGAGATCACGCGTGTCGGCTCCAATGACCCTATCAAGGTAAACGTGCGGATTCTTTCCGCGACGAACCGCAAACTGGAAGACGCGATCGCCGCCGGATCGTTCCGCAGCGACCTGTACCACCGGCTGAAGGTGGTCACGATCGCGCTGCCGCGGTTGGCCGATCGGGTGCAAGATATTCCGCTGCTGATCGAACATTTCATCCGGCAATTCTCCGGTCGACACAACCAGCACGTACGCAGTATGTCGACCGCCGCGCGGCGGAAGCTCTTGACCTACGCCTGGCCGGGCAATGTCCGGCAGTTGCGCAACGTGGTCGAAAGCATGGTCGTCGTCGACGCCGACGGCGTGCTGGACATTGACGATCTGCCGAGCGAGCTGGTGGATCTGCAATCGCCCGTCGCCGGATCGACGGCCGCCACGCTCGCCAGCCTGGTGGGCAAGCCGCTCGAGGAAATCGAACGCATGTTCGTGAGCGAGACGCTGCAGTTCACTGGCGGCAACCGCGAGGAGGCCGCCGAGATGCTGGGCATCGGCCAGCGGACTCTCTACCGCAAGATCAAAGAGTACGGGCTATAGACGTTCCCACGACGTTCACCATCGCGAACGGATTCCATGCCCAAGATCGAGCCGCTTTCGGCCAGCGTGGTCAACAAGATTGCCGCGGGCGAGGTGGTCGAGCGACCCGCGAGCGTGGTGAAGGAGCTGCTGGAAAACGCCATCGACTCTGGCGCCACGCGAATCGACGTGGAGATCGAGCAGGGAGGCTGCGAACTGGTGCGCGTGGTGGATGACGGCTGCGGGATCGCGGCCGATGAATTGACACTGGCCGTATCGAGCCATGCGACAAGCAAGATCCGCTCGGCCGAGGACCTGTTTCGCGTCGGCACGCTGGGATTTCGCGGCGAGGCGCTGGCGTCGATCGCCGAGGTCAGCCGCTTGCGGCTCCGCAGCCGCGCCGAGACCAGCGATGCCGCGGCGGAAATCGAGGTCGTGGGAGGACAGGCCTCGCCGGTCACGCCGTCGGCGGCGCCGCGTGGCACAGTGGTCGAGGTGCGGAACCTCTTCTTTAACACGCCGGTGCGGCGGAAATTTCTCCGCTCCGCCCAAACGGAAATGGGGCACGCAACCGAGGCCTTCGTCCGGTTGGCGCTCGCGCAGCGCGCGGTCCACTTTGCACTCCGTCACAACGGCCGACTGGTGCACGAGGTGCCGCCGTCAGCCAACTGGGCCGAGCGCATCGGTCAGTTCTTCGGTCGCGAGGTGGCCGATCAGCTCATCTGGGTCGAAAGCCATGACGACGCGGTACGGCTCACCGGCTACGTCGCCCACCCCAGTCAGAATCGCGGCAGCGCGCGGATGCAATACCTGTTCCTCAACGGCCGCGTGATCCGCGACCGCTCGCTGCAGCATGCGCTATTGGAAGCGTACCGAGGGCTGTTGCTGTCGGGTCGTTATCCGATCTGCTTCCTGCGATTCGACATGCCGCCAGAGCTGGTCGACGTGAACGTGCACCCGACGAAGCTGGAGGTCCGCTTTCAGGACGGATCGCGGCTATACAGCCAGTTGTTGGGCACGCTGCGAACGAAATTTCTCACGACCGATCTGAACAATCGGCTGGATACGGCGGCGGCCAAGGCGTCTGTTGCGGCCGAGTGCACGGACGGCAACGGCGGAACCGCCAACGAGGACGCGTTGCGCCGCCAGCTTGTCGACTGGGTGGCGCAACAGAGCGATGTCGCGGGCGCTAAGGATGACGCGTCTGAACGGCCATCGTTGGAAGATCGCGACGTATTCGAGCGAGACGCCGGCGAGGCTCGCGCGCCGCTTGAATTGAACCGCGTCCCGCGCCGCTGGGAAAATTTAAAACCGGCAGCGCCGCCGCCGCGATTGGTGCAAGCGCCTCCGCGAATCGCTCCCGGTGAGGCGACGGCAGCTCCGCTGCCGATGACGGAACGCCCGATACCCGCGTTACAGGTGCACGACCGTTATCTGATCGCCGAGAGCGACGAAGGCGTGGTGGTGATCGACCAGCACGCGCTGCACGAGCGGATTCTGTACGAAGAGCTGCGCCAGCAGGTGCTGGCTGGGCCGCTCGAGCGGCAGTGCCTGCTCGTGCCGGCGCCGGTGGATTTAGCGGCCGAAGAGGCCGCGGCGGTGCTGGAACATCGTGAAGACTTGGAACGGCTGGGCATGACTGTTGAGCCGTTCGGCGGCGACACGGTGCTCGTTTCGAGCTATCCGGCGATCATGGCAAAACACGATCCGGCCGAGCTGCTGCGAACCTTGGTCGAGGTGCTCGTCTCCAAGGCCCGCTCGCCCGAGCCGCGCGACCTGGTGGACGACGTGCTGCACATGGTGGCCTGCAAGGCGGCCATCAAGGCCGGCGATCGCCTCTCGCCCGAGGAGGTGATAGCGCTCGTCCAAAAGCGCCACCTCGTGCAAGACACGCACCATTGCCCACACGGCCGGCCCACGGCGCTCGTGCTGACACGCGAAGAGCTGGACAAACAGTTCTTGCGGACGTAGCGCGTTTACCACGGCGACAACCGGTGCATCGAGGCGAAGAGGAATCCACCGCTGAGACGAGGCGGAGGACGGAAGGGCAAGCCACGCGAAGCTGCGCCCCTGCCGTCCAATCACACCGTGTCGCCGGCCAGGATTTTCTCGCTGAAGTACCGCAGGATGTCGCGGACTGAGATGACGCCCACGATGTCGCCGTCGCGGAGGATAGGGATGTGGCGGTATCCGCCCAGGTCCATCTTGTGCAAAGCGAAGGCGATCTTGTCTTCCATTTCCAAGGTGGCCGGCGAAGGAGTCATGAATTCCGAGATCGGCCGGTCGCGCAGGTCGTCGACGCGCGTGTTCAGCCGCGTCAGCGCATCACGCTCGCTGAAGATGCCCACCACCTCGCCTTCCTCGGCGATGATGACGCAGCCCACTTTGCGCTCGGCCAAAAGCTTCAATACCTCGCCCACGGTGGTGTCGGGCGTGGCCACGATCGGCTCGCGCGGAGAGAGGACATGGATACGGTCTTTGTGGACGCCGTACTCCACGTCCGACGAAGCACGCGGCTTGCTGAGGAAGGAGAGCGGCTGCTGGCATTCCTCGCAGAAGTCGGCCCCTTCGATGTTTTCGTGACCGCAGTCGGGACAGATGCTCATGAGACGGTCCAGGTATCGCCGGAGTGAAACAATGCCTCCAAGTCGCCCTCGCCGCGCGCCTTGCGCGCCTCGGTAATCTGTGCGTTGAGCAGCTCATCGTAGATCGGCCGCTCGACGGCGCGAAACACCCCGATCGGCTCGGGGAACTCGGGTGTCATCATGCGGCTGAGCAGGTAGGCCAGGCTTGGCTCGGGCGCCTTTTCATCGTGGAACAACAGGTCGTCCTCGGATACCCCTTTGCCCAATTCCACAATTTCGGGATCCATGCCGTGGAGGCGGATGCCCTTGTCGCGGTTCTTGCCAAAAATGAGCGGCTTGCCGTGCTCGAGCTCCAAGGTGGTGTCGGCCTTTGTCTCGCGGTCGGTGGCGTAGTCGAACGCGCCGTCGTTGAAGACGTTGCAGTTCTGGTAGACCTCGACAAACGCGGTGCCGCGGTGCTCGGCGGCGCGCTGCAGCACCATGCCCAAGTGCTTGATGTTCACGTCGATCGAGCGCGCCACGAACGTGGCCTCGCAGCCAATCGCCACCGACAGCGGATGGATTGGGTTGTCGATCGCGCCCATGGGGGTGCTCTTGGTCACCTTGCCCAAGGGGGACGTGGGAGAATACTGCCCCTTGGTCAGGCCATAGATGCGATTGTTAAAGAGCACGATGTTGATATCCAGGTTGCGGCGGATGGCGTGCATCAGGTGGTTGCCCCCGATCGAGAGCCCGTCCCCGTCGCCGGTGATCACCCACACGAACAGGTCGGGCCGCGTCGCCTTCAGGCCCGTGGCCACCGCCGGCGCACGGCCGTGTATGCTGTGGACGCCGTAGGTGTTCATGTAATAGGGAAACCGGCTCGAGCAGCCGATGCCCGAGATGAACACGGTCTGCTCGCGAGGGATGCCGACCGTGGCCAGCACCTTCTTCATCTGCGCCAAAATCGAGTAATCGCCGCAGCCAGGACACCAGCGGACATCCTGGTCGCTGGCAAAGTCGTTGGCGGTCAGCACCTGCAAGGCGGTCGCATTGGACATGGAGGATCGTTTACCTCAGTTAATCAAGGAGCTCACGAATCTTGTCTTCGACTTCGCGGACGACAAACGGCTTGCCCTGGACTTTGTTCAGGCCGATCGCGTCGACCAGGAATTGGCCACGAACGAGCAAGCGCAACTGCCCCAAGTTCAACTCGGGCACGAGCACGCGCCGGTACCTCGAGATCACCTCGCGCAGATTGGCGGGGAACGGATTCAAGTAGCGCAAGTGGGCGTGCGCCACCGATCCACCGGTCTCCCAAACATTCCGGACCGCCGACGCGATCGCTCCGTAGGTGCCTCCCCAGCCCAGGACGAGCACTTCGCCTCGTTCGGGCCCCTCGACCGCTTGGGGCGGAATGTCCTGGGCGATGCATGCCACCTTGCGCGCACGCAAGTTGACCATCCACTGGTGGTTTTCGGGGTCGTAGTTGACGTTGCCGGTGATATCCTGCTTTTCGAGGCCGCCGACGCGGTGCATCAGCCCCGGAGTTCCCGGCAAGGCCCAGGGGCGCGCCAAGCGCTCGTTGCGCGCGTAGGGCATAAAGGGCTCACCGTTGGTCATCGGCCCGGGATGTTCGATCGGGATACGCGGCAGCGCCGCGACTTGGGGAATCTTCCAGGGCTCCGAGCCGTTGGCGATGTAGCCGTCGCTCAGGATGAAGACGGGCGTCATGTAGCGCGTGGCGATCCGCCAGGCCTCCAGCGCCACGTCGAAGCAGTCGGCCGGGCTCCGCGCGGCCACCACCGGCAAAGGGCACTCGCCATTGCGGCCGAACAAGACCTGCAGCAGATCGGCCTGTTCCGTCTTGGTCGGCAGGCCGGTGCTGGGACCGCCGCGTTGCACGTCGATGACAATCAGCGGCAATTCGGTCATCACGGCCAAACCAATGCCCTCGGCCTTGAGCGCAATGCCGGGGCCGCTGGAGGTCGTAACGCCCATCGCGCCGCCGAACGAGGCACCGATCACCGAGGTGATGGCGGCGATTTCATCTTCGGCCTGAAAGGTGCGAACGCCGAAATTCTTGTGGCGCGCCAGCTCGTGCAGGATGTCGCTGGCCGGCGTAATCGGGTAGCTGCCGAGGAACAGCTCCTTGCCGCTGACTTTCGCTGCGGAAATCAGTCCGAAAGCAAGCGCTTCGTTGCCGGTGATGTTACGGTAAACGCCAGGTGGCAAGGCAGCGCGATTGACGCGGAACTGGCTGGCGAAGGACTCGGTCGTTTCGCCGTAGTTGTAGCCGGCGTGCAGAGCGCGGCGGTTGGCCTCGGCCACGTCGGGCCGTTTGCCAAACTTGGCGTCGATGTAGCGAAGCGTCGGATCAAGCGGGCGGTCGTACAGCCAGAAGATCAATCCCATGGCGTAGAAGTTGCGGCAGCGGTCGCTTTCCTTCTGGCCCAGGCCCTGCTCCTCCACGGCCAGACGATTGAGGCGCGTCATCTCGACGGCAAACAACTGATACGCGCCCAGGCTCCCATCTTCGAGTGGATTGGTCTGGTAGCCGGCCTGCTTCAGCCCCTTTTCGTCGAAGGCGTCTTTATTGACAACCAGTATGCCGCCGTGAACCAAATCGCTCAGGTTGGTGACCAGTGCCGCCGGATTCATCGCCACCAGCGCGTCGACCTGGTCTCCCGGCGTGAAGATTTCCTTGCTGGCAAAGTGGATCTGAAACCCGCTCACGCCCGCCTTCGTGCCACGCGGCGCGCGAATCTCGGCGGGGAAATCGGGAAAGGTGGCGATATCGTTCCCCACGAGCGCCGAGGTATTCGTCAATTGCGTGCCGGCCAATTGCATGCCGTCGCCCGAGTCTCCGCAGAATCGCACCGTCGCCGACGTCAACTCCACCACGGGTTTTTGATGTACTTGTGCGGGGGGCGTTTCGGTGATCGACATGTTCAGTTACTCGCACTCTTTATGACAATAGTATGAAGAACGAAGATGGCGGGACAGCGACAGCGATGACGACGCACGGAACAGAACGGCAGCGTTAGGGACCTTCTCGCTGCTGCGCGACCGCACTGGGGGCGGGAGGCAGATTGTAGACGCTCTTCGGAAAATGCTCGACAAGGTAGCGTACGATGCCGGACACTTTGAGCAACCCGATCGGACGTCGCGCTCCATCGACGACCGGCAGCCGGCGGTAGCCGCCTTCGCTCATCCGCTTGATCGCCACGGCGACCGTGTCATCGGCATCCAACGTAACGGGATTGGGCACCATGACGCGATCGACGGTGGTGCGCAAGTCGCCCCCCTTGGCCATGATGCGTAAGATGTCGCGCTCGGTGAAGATGCCCACCAGCCGGCCATCGCGGCAAACGAGCACGCTGCCGTCCTTGTGCTCCTTCAACTGCCGCAGCACCTCTTCGACCGTGGTCGACGGCGCAACACAAAGAGGATCGACCGGGTATGCCTGGCCGACCGTTTCGGTATGCAGATTGAACACGATGTCCACGACGAACACCTCACGCGGCTTTGTGAGCACGCGTTGGCCGTACATGCCAAACCTACCACCTGACACGCGAATCGGCAAGCTCGGCAAAATCCGAAGAGCTTGCCGTGCAGGCCGCGTCGTGCTGCGGTGCAGACTTTAGCAATTTGACGATCGCGGTTGAACCGCAAATTGCAACTTTTTCCGCCTCGCAGAAGTTGGTTCCCAAGTGGAGCTTGGGAACCAGGACAAAAGGCGAGCGTTCGCCGCCTCGACTCGCCAAACATATCACCGGGAGGCTCACGCCTCCCGCTCGCGACGATTCGGCGAGCCGGTCGCCATTGCCGCTGGGTCTACGGCGTGTCGGAAGCCTCGGGGGGTGGTCCGTAGAACTTCGTCAGATCGATCCCCCCTTTTTGCTCCTCATCGAGGAGCTTGAGCCTGGTTTCCAGGCGGTCCACGCGCTTCAAAAGCGTCGGCAGGAGCAGGCGAGAGTCTTCATCCGGGGGTTTGGCATGCGGCACAATGGGGTAGCCCAGATGACGCTGGAGGGCGGCAAACAACCACAACGGGTCTTTGCGACGGTGGGCGAGCGCTATTTTGCCCTCCTTTTCGTCAAAGAGGATCGGCTTTTCGGGCTCCGCAGCGTCGAGGCCGTGCCGGACCTTGTTTTGCCAATAGTACTGGCTGCGAACGTACAAGAGCTCGGAGAAATCCACAATGCCGATCTGGCGCCGCACCGTGGCCAGCCATTCGCGCCAGTCGGCATCGAAGATGGGGTCGCGCGCGACTGCCTCTAACCCGTGGTCATACCCCAGCCGATTGCGGCACAGTGCCTCGAACTCGAAGAGAAACACGCCGCGCGGGCTGGCGCCAACGGCGCGATAGGCGGCCTCGCGATGGAGGATTTCCAGAGCGATGCGGAAGTCGAATCGTTTGCGCTCGTCCTCGGACGAGGCCACGACGAACGCCTGAAAGGGCGTGAAATAATGCTCAAGCCGAGCCATGGCCGGACCGAGCACGCCTTGCAGCCGCAGCTCGCCGGCCAGAAAGTCGATGGCCAGCGGCAGCTTGGTGGTCGAGAGCACCTCCTCGCGGAGCGAGGCGAGCAGGTCTTGCGTCGGCATATTCTGTACGACACGCTCGGAGAGCGCGCGAAAGAAGTAGGCCTGTTCGACGTATTCTTCGCGTTCGAGCATCTTTTGCACCCTAACCTTACAAACGCGCGGTTGGCAATCCTGGAAGGTGTGCTTCTGGCGTTTATAATATTCCACGCGGGAGAAACTTTGAATTCCTTTCGGCCGGCTGGTTAGCGCGTTCACTCCGGGGGCTTACGCCCCCGGCTCAGCGGGTGATTGCGCGGACCGACGAAAACGGGGCCAACGAGCCATGTCCTTCTCGACCATCGAAGACGCCGTTCGTGCGATTGCTCGTGGCGAAGTGGTAATTGTGGTCGATGCCGAGGACCGCGAGAACGAGGGGGATTTCATTTGCGCGGCCTCGAAGGCGACCCCCCAGCGGATCAACTTCATGATCACTCATGGCCGGGGGCAGCTTTGCATGCCGCTTTTGCCCGAGGCGTGCGAGCGGCTCAAGCTGACGCCGATGGTGGAAGTGAATACGGCGCCCTTGGGCACCTCCTTCACCGTGCCCGTCGACCACCGAAGCTGTCGCACCGGCATCACGGCCGCCGAACGCGCGACCACGGTCAAGGCCATCATCAATCCCCAGAGCAAGCCCAGCGATTTTGTCCGCCCGGGTCACCTGTTTCCGCTTATCGCCAAGGAAGGGGGCGTGCTGCGACGCGCCGGGCACACCGAGGCGACGGTCGACCTGGCGCGGATGGCGGGTCTGGAACCGGCGGGTGTGTTGTGCGAGATCCTCGACGACACGGGGGACCGCGCCAACCGCGACTATTTGCTGCGACTGGCGCAGCGCCATGCATTGGCGGTCATCACCATCGAGGAGCTGATCCGCTACCGCCGCCAGCGGGAGAAGCTGGTCCACCGGCTGGCCGAGGCCGATCTGCCCACGAAATTCGGCCATTTCCGCATCATTGCCTACGGGGTGAAGTACGAGCCGCACCAACCGTTCGTGCTGGTGATGGGCGATCCGACGAAGGTAATCGCGCCGTTGGTCCGCGTCCATTCCTCGTGTTTTACCGGCGACCTGCTCGACTCGCTGCGTTGCGACTGCGGCGACCAGTTGCACATGGCGCTGGACATGATCCGCAGCGAAGGAGTCGGCGTGCTGGTCTATTTGATGCAGGAGGGGCGCGGCATCGGCCTCTTGGAGAAGATCAGGGCCTATGCGCTACAGGACGAGGGGCTCGACACCGTGGAAGCGAACCTGGCGCTGGGCTACAAGGCCGACAGCCGCGACTACGGCATCGGCATCCAATTGCTCAAGGACCTGGGCCTGGGTAAGGTCCGGCTGCTCACGAACAATCCCAAGAAGGTCGACGCGTTTATCTATCCCGGCTTCGATCTGGAATTGGTGGACCAGGTGCCCATCATGCCGCCCTTGAACGAGCACAACGCTCGCTACCTGGCGACCAAGCGCGACAAGCTCGGCCATCAGTTGCCGGATGATCTGCCGTAGGTCAGCCGTTCTCGCGCTCGAAGGCCTGGCCTACGGCTTAGCGTTGTATCCGCGTCACGATCCAGTCGGCGATCAGCGCCAGCGCCTCGGGCGCCATCGTCTCTTCGATCTGACCGTATTCGGCGGGCGATCCGGTCGTGCAGTGCTGCAGCAGGTGGTTCAAGCTCGGCAGCTCTTGCACCGTGAAATCCGTATTGCCGCCGGCCTTGAGCGCGGCTTCGATCTCGTGCAGGTTCTGCTTGGGGGGCACTTGCAGGTCGTGCTGGCCGATGACGGCCAACACCGGGCACTTGACCTTGGCCAGCGTGGGTCGCGGGTCGTAGGTGAGAAAGTAGCGGAACCACGGCGTGAGGATGATCTTGCTCTGGGCATGGATGAGGCTCTCCGCGGCGCTGACCGCCTTTTTTTTCTCCTTCGGCAAGTTGCTGGCGATCTCCGCGATGAGTTCGCGCAGTCGTTTCTCGGCCGCGGCAATGTCGGGCGATGGCTGGCGCGCCAAGTCCTTGACGACCGCGAACAGCCGCTCTTGAGCATGGCGTTGCTGTTGGAGTTCCGTATCCGTTGCGCCACCCGCGCGCAGTATGAGCTGTCCCTGCGCATACAGGATCTCTTCGCCCGTTACGCCCGGACCGGCGATCAGCACGATGAAGGCCACGTCGCTCGATTCCATCGCCGCCATCGGTGCGATCAAGCCCCCCTCGCTGTGCCCCACCAGCCCGATCCGCCGCGCGTCGATCTCCTTGCGCGCCTTGAGGAATTCGACGCCCGCCAGCACGTCGCCGGCGAGATCCGCGCTGGTTGCTTCCTCCAGGTTGCCGGTCGAGCCGCCAACACCCCGATCATCGACGCGCAACACCGCAATCCCGCGACGCGTGAGGTAATCGCCGAGGACCAAAAACGGCTTGTGACCCATGAGCGATTCGTCGCGGTCCTGCGGACCCGATCCGGTGATCAAGAGCACCGCGCCGTGCGGTCCCGGCGCCTTGGGCCAGGTGAGCGTTCCAGCGATCTGTACGCGCGCCGGCTTGTTCTCGTACGTGACCTCCTCTTCTTCGTAGGGAAAAGGTCTCTTCGGCTCCTGAGGCCTTTTCAGTTCCGGGGGTTTGTCGATCGGCTTGAGGACCAGGCTCAGCGACGCGCCGCCTTGCGTCCATTGCCCGGCGATTTCGTTGCCGGCGTCATTAAGCTCTCCTTCGAACGCACCGCCAACCGTCTTCGCGCGGAAACTCAGCGTGCCGCTTACGAGCGCGATCTCACTGATCGGGATACCCGTAGCCCCCTGATCCGGACTGTCGAGCGTGGCCGCCAGCTTGCCGTCCGGCGACTGCCTGATGTGCACCACCACGCGCAGCTTGACGCCGACGTCGAGCGTCCCTTGCCAGTATCCGGCTATGCCTTGGCGCGCAGGTTTGTCTGTCTCGACCTCACGCTCCGAGGTCTTCTCCTCGGTAGGCTGCGCGATAAGCGGTGAAACCGGGGCAGCACTCGCCAGTACCAGGATTGCGACCAGGCGCATGCGTGGGCCGACGGTCCTTGCAAGGTGTCGGAATGCCTGACCGCCTGACTCACGCATGGCGACTCCCTGTTGGCAGTCGATCATTTCGCGTTGAGCCGGCGGATGGCCTGCTTGGCGTCGGCGTCGGAATCGAGCGCCACGTAGGCCACGAACTTTTTTCCGATCGCGGAGGCGGAGATGCCGCGGAGACTGATCCCCGCCTCGGCAATCTTGCTGAGCAGTCGATGACAGGCGCCGGCCTGATTCGGACCTTCCACGCGCACGGCCGCCATCGCGGTCGACTTCTCGAAGCCGCTAGCGCGAGCCGCCTTCATCGCCGCGGACCCCTTGACGCCCGCCAGATACGCCACGCCGGTGCCGGGCTTATCGGGCTGCCGGCGCGCCAGGAGGAAATCGAGATTCACCCCGGCGCTGGCCAGGCTGGCCAATTTCGGTGCGAGTCCGCCCGGTACGTCGGGGATCTCTGTTGACCAAACGTCGACCTTGGTTGCCGTCAATGCCATGATGGTTTCTCCCTGCGAATCCTAACCACTTCGGGGACACGCGCGCCAACGCGGCGCAACCAGGCGTCAACTTACCATCGGCACGTCGCGCGTCCAAGCAGCCCTACGCGCTGCGACGGTTCCATACGAGCGACGCACGCGACATCATCGCGAGCCAAAGTAAAAGAGCACGAACGCCAAGGCCGCGGTCCGCCACTCGTCGGGCAACAGCTCGGGACGATTCAGCAGGCTCACCGCGGCCGTGATGAGCAAGGCGAGTAGCACCGCGATCGCCTTTGCATCCTCCCACCACAGGATCGACCGGGACACGCGGTTGCGCGCCCACCATTTCCGGATGCCACCCGCCACGACACCCAGCAGGTAAGCCAGCACGACCCCCAGAACCGTCAACGATTGCGACTCAAATAGGCGTCCCTCCCGGTAGAGATAGACGCCCAGGCCAATGAACGCCAGAACAATCGCCGCGCGCACAGTGTGGCTGGGCAGAAATAGCGGGTTTGACTCTCGCGGGAGATGGCCCTCGTGCTCCAAGTGCTGAAGCGCCGCTGGCGGCAAGCGGACAAACCGGCGTGACGTGAAATAGTGCGCCAGCGCAATGAGCAGCGTCTCCTTCCAGAGGATTTCCACCTCGCGTCCGCGCGCGACATCGGCAATCACCACGGTCACGATCAAGAGCGTCAACAGCGCACGCACGCTTCCCAACGGCAGTCCGAGTGGTGGGCGCTCCGCGGCCGGTTCGGGCTGAGATTCCATTGTCGAGCTCCGAGGAGGCGCATTCTTCGGCTGTACGGCGCGCCAACCAAGACCACGGCCAGCGGCAGGTCACTTGCCCGGCAAAATCCACACTGGGTCGACGTTCGGCGGTGGGTCGACTAGGCATTGCACGGCGCGCGACATCAACACCAGCGACGGCGCATCATTCGGGTGAGCAACCAGTAGTTTGCCGAGAATACCGGCGGTCTCGCGAAAACGGCCCGCAAGAAACTCGTCCAACGCCGCTTCGTAGCCTGTCTTCAGATCAGCCCAGTTTGGGGGTGGCTCGGCCACCAACTCGTAAAGGTCGATCGCCTCCTCGAGGTTGACCAGTCGCACTCGACACAACCGTCGCGTGGCGAACTCCGACCCGATTCGCTGACAGGTTTCACCGGTGATCAAGAGCGTGGTCTGCAAGTACTTGTTGGCGCCTTGCACGCGGCTGCCGATATTGACGACGCTCCCGCGCGGACCATATTTGAATTTCTGCCGCGACCCGATGTTTCCCACCCAGGCCTCGCCGGAATTGATGCCGATGCCCACGGCCGTCGGTTCCGACAATTCCTGCTGCCAGCGTTCGTTGAGGCCCCGGAGCTGCTCGAGCATTTCGATCGCCGCGCGGCAGGCCAAGATGGCATGGTCGGGCTGGTGCTGCGGCGCTCCCCACGACGCGGCGATCTCGTCCCCGACATAGTCGATCACCACCCCGTCGTGCTTCCAGACGCACTTCGAAAGCGTCTCCAAGGTATCGCCGAGCCAGTCGGTGCTTCGCTCGGCGCCCAGATTCTCGGTGATACGGCTGAAACCACAGATGTCGCAGAACAGAACCGAAACCTCCGCGTAGCGCCCACGCTGCCAGTCGGGGTCCAACTCGAGTTGCCGCACCAGGTCGCGAGTAAAAAACTGCTCAAACTTCACGCGAGCCGACAGGGCTTCCTGCTCTTGCTCGAGGCGAGCTAACCCGGCCGCCACGCCATGGGCGATTGTCTCGACGAGCATTGCCTGGGCGCGGGTGACTTGGGCGTACAGCCTCCCTTCTCCGGGACGTCGAGATTCGCCGTACAAGACGCCAATGACCTCGCGCTGCGAGCTGAGGATTGGCGCGCCGACGTACGACTGCATGCCATACGAACTGGAACCCGTTCCTCCGCTCGGTGGATCGCCGGAAAACTTGGGTTGCTTCATTGGATCGCCGGAATACTTGGTCCGCTTGTCGTCGAACACGCGCTGTACGACGCGGCGGCTCGGACGCCAGTCGTTTGGAAGCTTGACGCCGGAAGAGGTTTTGTGCGATTGCACCTCGAGTCGCGTACCATCTTGCAGCACAACCTCCGAGACTTCGATGTCGCTCTTAACGCGATTGATGGCCCTCTCGACTCCGTTTTTTAGGATGACAGCGCCGGCATCGAGTCTGACGGTATTCACCACCGCTTGTGCAGCAGTGCTGCAGAACTCGGGCGACGTCGCGGCGACTTGCAGGACGTCCAAGAGCTGCTTCAACCAAGGCAAGGCAAATTGATCTTCCAGTCGTTCCTGGGGCGGGAGCATGATCGTCAAATAGTCCGCCGATCGCGTGAGTGGATCGCCGGGGGCCATCGTCGGCTCGGCGAGGCTTTCAAGCGGGTCCGGGCTAGCGATACGGACGGACTTCTTGCCCAGCCTGAACATAAACGGCAGCTTCAGTTCGATGGGCCCGTTTGTGGCGAACCGGTCGCCGTCGTCAAAGCCGAGAGGCTGAATGTGGCTCTTGTTGGTCAAGCGGACAACGTCATCGGCCACGCGCTCGACAAGCACGTGGCGCCGCGAGATCGTATTTTCCGTCACCGCGGCAACAATCAGGCGCCGCGGACGACCTCCTTTGCCGCTGACGAGCGCATACGGTGCCGGCTCCTGGTTCGTTTCATCGCTCATCTGCCGGCCAAGCTCCACGGGGGCCGAGGCGTTGACTTCCACCTCGTGCGCCAGCTTGCCATCTTCGTCGTAGATTTTGATTTCGAGCAGGTCGTCCGACATGGACACCAATTCTAGCAAGGTGTTGGTTCGGCTACATCCAGGCGCCCGCTGGGACATGGGCACGACGCGAGTCACGACAGGCGATTTGAGACCGCGGCCGGCGTCCAGTAGATTGGGCGGACGGGAAGGACCACGGAAGGGACCCGCCCCAACGTGCACCGTCCTGCGTTCGACCCACCGTTGTGGCGGAGGTTCGAGATGACGCCGCGCGTCAGCATTGTGCAGCAGCTTCGGCGGCTGCAGCATGAAGAGGGCTACCTGAACAAATCGCCGCTTCGCGCGCTGGCGCAGTCGATCGACGTACCGCTGCACCGGATTCAGGAAGTCGCCAGTTGTTTCCCACAGTTTCGCCTGCAGGAAGACGGAGGCGCACATGCCCCAAGAATCATTCTGCAAGTCTGCCGCGACATGGCCTGCCATCTGCGCGGCGCGGCGAACCTGATCGAGGGTCTTCGCCAATCGGTCCAACGCGAACCATCTGCCGGAATTCAGGTCGAAGGCGTATCGTGCCTGGGACGCTGCGATCGGGCACCGGTCGTGCGCGTCGACCATCGCAACTATACGGAACGCACGCTGCACGAGATTCAAGCGCTGGTGCGCGAATGTATTGGCGCTGAGCGGCCAACACCCGATCTCGACGTGCCGTGGAGCGAGTCAAGGGCTCAACCGTGGCAGGTCGATATCTACGCCAACCGTCCGATCGCTCGCCGCTACACCGCCGTGCAAGAGTTCCTCAGCGAATTCCCTGAGCACGCCGATTTGCCGACCGACGAGCAGGGATATCGGCTCGCGGAGATTCCGCTGCTGGAAAAATTGAAGGTCGCGGACCTGCTGGGAATGGGCGGGGCCGGGGCGCCAGCCCATAAGAAATGGTCGGATGTCTTGCGGGCCGACGGAGGGCGCGGCGACGACCACGCCAAGTACATCGTGTGCAACGCCGACGAAAGCGAGCCGGGAACCTTCAAGGACCGCGAGCTGCTCTTGCGCACTCCCCATCTCGTGCTCGAAGGCGTCATTCTCGCCGGCCTGCTCACCAACGCCACGCGCGGCTACATCTACATGCGCCACGAATATGAAGAACAGATCGACGCCATGGCGAACGCGATTCGCCGCGCCGAGGAGCTGCGTGTTTGTGGACAACGAATATTGGGCACGTCTCGAACGTTCCC
>Ga0187892_10002943_pt1 | contig 32354 bp, 35 predicted proteins | sample MA1701073metaG_FD_139345 | JGI IMG/M metagenome (GOLD analysis project Ga0187892, IMG submission 139345) | Bio-ooze microbial communities from a basaltic lava cave in the Kipuka Kanohina Cave System on the Island of Hawaii, USA - MA170107-3 metaG ...
CGGTTGCCGGCGGGCGTGCGGGTCGGCCAACTCCGGCGGCGCCGCGCTGAGGACCACCACGCCGTCGGCGTCGACCGGGATCGTGATGGGGACGGCGACGGCGGCGGCCCCGCCCCCGCACCGCGCCAGCAGCTCGGAGCCGGCCGCCAGCACGTCGTCGGCGAACAGGCCGGCCAGCCCACGGTGCCGGCTCACAGCCCGGTAGCCACGCGGAGCTACGCCACGTCGTCGAGGGTGGCGTGCACGTCGGCCCGTAGCCGTTCGAGCGAGGCGCCCGAGGTGACGAGCACGTCGACGGCCAGGCCGTTGCCCTCCCGGAGGAGCCCGAGGAGCAGGTGCTCGGTCCCGATGGAGCGGTGGCGGAGCCGGAGCGCCTCGCGAAGGGAGAGCTCGAGCACCTTCTTGGCTCGCGGCGTGAAGGGCGTGCCGGTGCGCACCGGGCGCCGGCGGTGGCGGGACCGGCCCGCCCGGCCGCGGGCCGCGGGCCGCAGTGCCCCGGGGCCGAAGGCGGCCTCGACGGTGGCCCGAACGCGGTCCAGGTCGATCCCGATCGCCGCCAGGGCGGCGGCATCGCCCGTGCCCAGCCGGGCCGGGCCGAGCCGTTCGGCGACGGCGGCGCGCACCGCGTCCAGGGTCAGGCCGGCATCGTTCAGGGCCAGAGCGGCGACGCCGTCCCGCTCGGCCACCAGGCCCACCAGAAGGTGTTCGGTCCCGATGTGGGCATGCCCGGCCCGGGCCGACTCCTCCTGGGCCAGGACGACCACCTGCCGTGCGCCGTCGGTGAACCGTTCGAACACCGCTACCCCTTCCGCCGCAGCAACCGGGTGCCGGCGTGCTTCTTGTGGACGGCCTGCTTGCTCACCCCGAGGACGTCGGCGATGTCCTGCCAGGACCAGTCCTGCTCCCGGGCGTTGGCCACCTGCAGCTCCTCCAGACTCTCGAGGAGCCGGCGCAGGGCGGCCACCGCCCCCAGCCCGACGGCAGGGTCCCGGCTGCCGGCGGCCGACGCCAGCTTGGTGGCCTCGCTCATCGGTGCACCATCCGGACGATGGTGCACCCATGCATACCGATGGAGGTGCGCTCCTCCGCAGCGCATCGGGAGCCGCTCACGGGCGTCACTTTACGTTGACGAGGCCCCTGTGTCAACTCCCGTTGACTCTCGGTACTGGGACTGCTCGGCCACCTCGAGGACCCGGCCGGCGGGCCGGGCGAGAGGCTCGCGGGTGCTGCACGGGGTTCCCATGCGGCCGGGAAGGCTGGGGCGCCGGGGGGTATGGTCGGGCCGATGGCGTCGCAGGCGGACTTCGCGGAGCAGGCCATGGCGCACATGAGCTCGCTGTACTCGGCCGCGCTGCGCATGACCCGCAACCCGGCCGACGCCGAGGACCTGGTGCAGGACACCTACCTCAAGGCCTACCGCTCCTTCGGCACGTTCCAGGAGGGGACCAACCTCAAGGCCTGGCTGTACCGCATCCTCACCAACACCTTCATCAACACCTACCGGGCCAAGAAGCGCCGGCCCGAGGAGACCGAGGTCGACGACGTCGAGGAGCTCTACCTGTACCGGCGGCTGGGCGGGCTCGAGGCCGCGGCGGCCGGTCGCAGCGCCGAGGAGGAGGTCCTCGAGCGGATCACCGACGACGAGGTGAAGCAGGCCTTGGAGTCGCTGCCCGAGCAGTTCCGGATGGCCGTGCTGCTGGCCGATGTCGAGGGCTTCTCCTACAAGGAGATTGCCGCGATTCTGGACATCCCGATCGGTACGGTCATGAGCCGCCTGCACCGGGGAAGAAGAGGGCTGCAGAAGCGGTTGTTCGAGTTCATGGAACGTCGCCTCGTCGGCGAGAGGGACTGAGTGGCCGCCACCGGGGAGCACGAGGACTGCAACGAGGTCGTCCTCCGGCTGTACCACTTCCTCGACGGTCAGCTCGACGACGAGCGGCGGGCCCTGATCCAGCACCACCTCGACGACTGCAACAACTGCCTGGGTGCGTTCGACTTCGAAGCCGAGCTGCGTCAGGTGGTCGCCCGCCGTTGTCGGGACCGGGTACCCGACGCACTGCGGGCGCGGGTCGCCATGGCCATCCAGCAGCCCCTGGTCCCGCCCATGGACGGGCCGCTCGGGGGCATGCGACCACTGTAGGGAGAGGGGTGTCGATCCGATGAGTGACCAGGCGGTCCTGGGAACGCCGTTCCGGGGCACTGAGCGGGCGTCCCGCTCGTTCGCCAAGGGCCGGGTGTGCCGGCAGTTGGGCTGTGCGACAAGACTTTCGATCTACAACAGCGGCCGATTCTGCTTCGAGCACGAGCCGATGGCCGTGCCGCGGACCCGAGGTCGCAAGATCGCGTAGCCGGGTACAGTCGGCCGAATGGGTCCCACAATGATCGCCGCCAGGGTCTGGCACTACTGGATCGGCGTCGCCATCCTCATCCCGGCCCTGCTGCTCGTTCTGGCCACCGTCGTCGGCTACCTGGTGAAGGTGACCAGCAACCGCTACCCGAGGCAGTAGCGGTGGCCCAGGCCATCTCCTGGGAGCTGGCCGAGAAGGTGGCCGTCCGGGTGGCCGGCCACGAGCCCCTGGCCCGCTCGTACCACTACGCCTCGCTCGACCCGGACTTCGCCGAGCTGACCAGCCAGGCCGAGGAGTTGGTGGCCGAGGCCACGGGACTGCGCTCGCTGGCTGGGCCGGCGAGGGCCCGGGTCACCGACCGCGCCGGGTGGGTGCGGGCCAACATCGCGTCGTTCCAGCGCCTGCTCCGGCCGTTGACCGACAAGATGGAGCCCAAGCTGGACGGGAGCCGGGCGGCGCCGGTCAGCCGGGCGGTCACCGGCGTGCAGCTGGGGACCATGCTGGGCTGGATGTCCAGCCGTGTCCTCGGCCAGTACGACCTGCTGCTCGTCGAGGAGGAGCGCCCGGAGGATCAGGACATCGTGTACTTCGTGGGCCCGAACGTCTTGGCGCTGGAGAAGCGCTTCGGCTTCCCGCCTCGCGAGTTCCGGCTGTGGCTGGCGCTGCACGAAGTCACCCACCGTGTCCAGTTCACCGGCATCCCGTGGCTGCGGCCGCACTTCCTCGGTCTCGTCGAGGGAACGCTGGCCAGCATCGACCCGGACCCCCGCCGCTTCGTGGAAGCCCTGCGCCGGGCGGTCGACGAGATGCGGGCGGGTCGCAACCCACTGGCCGAGGGTGGCCTGGTGGCGTTGCTGGCCGGCCCGGAGCAGCGGGCCATGCTCGACCAGGTCGGCGGTCTGATGAGCCTGCTGGAGGGCCACGGCGACGTGACGATGGACCGGGCCGGCGCCGATCGCATCCCCAATGCGCCTCGCTTCGGCCGTGTCCTGCGCCAGCGCCGCGCCGAGGTCCGCGGCCCGGCCCGGCTGCTCCAGCAGCTCGTCGGCCTGGAGGCCAAGTTGAAGCAGTACGAGCAGGGCGAGCGTTTCATCGAGGCGGTCGAGGCAGCCGGCGGACCGGCCCTGCTCGACCGGGTCTGGGAGGGGCCGCAGTGGCTTCCCAGCCTGCACGAGATCCGCCAGCCCGAGGCGTGGATGGCCCGGGCCGGCGTCACCACCTCGCCGGCGTGACCGGCCCGGGAGGCCGGTCCATCAAGCATTCACTGGTGCGCCATCCGAAGGATGGTGCACCAGTGACCCTGCCACCGGCGCCCGTCGCCGATCAGGCCGAACCGGTGGTCGCCCAACTGGTTGCCGCGCTCGTCCCCCGGTGCGCGTTCCCTCCGGCGGGAACGCCCTTGCCGTGTGCCGTCTCCGGCGGAGCCGACTCGTTGGCCCTGCTGGCGCTGGCGGTGGCCGCCGGCTGCGACGCGACGGCCGTCCACGTCGACCACGGGCTGCGGACGGGGTCGGACGCCGAGGCCGGGGTCGTCGAGGCGGCGGCCCACCGGCTGGGCGCCGCCTTCGTCGCCCGCCGCGTGTCGGTCGGCGCCGGCCCCAATCTCGAGGCCCGCGCCCGCGCCGCCCGCGGCGCGGTCCTGCCGGCCGGCACCGCCACCGGCCACACCGCCGACGACCAGGCCGAGACGATCCTGCTGAACCTGCTGCGGGGCGCGGGGCTGGACGGGCTGGCCGGGATGCGGCCCGGACCGGCCAAGCCCATCCTCGCCCTGCGCCGGGCCGAGACTCGTGAGGTGTGCGGCGCGCTCGGCCTCGACGTCGTGGAGGACCCGTCCAATTCCGACCCCGCGTTCCGGCGCAACCGCGTGCGGCACGCAGTCCTGCCGCTGCTCGACGACGTGGCCGGTCGCGATGTCGCCCTGGTGCTGGCCCGGCAGGCCGAGGTGCTGCGCGACGAAGCCGACCTGCTGGACGCGCTCGCCCGCGACATCGACCCCGCGGACGGCGCCTCCCTGACAGTGGCGCCCCGGGCGCTGGCCCGCCGTGCCGTGCGCCGGTGGCTGGTCTCGCCCGCCGGCTACCCCCCCGACGCCGCCGTGGTCGAGCGGGTGCTCGCCGTCGCCCGAGGCGAGCGGGTGGCCTGCGAGATCGAGGGGGGGCGGCGCGTGCAGCGCTCCGGCGGGCGCCTCCGGATCGAATCACCGGCCGCCCCGTAGTATCCGCGGCGATGGCCGACGCACCGCCCGCGGCGGACCCCCGCCTCGGGCGGGTGGTCGTGAGCGAGGACCGGCTCCGGGCCCGTGTGGCCGAGCTGGGCGAGGAGATCACCGCGGACTACCAGGGCCGACCGCCGTTGCTGGTCGGCGTGCTCAAGGGCGCCTTCGTGTTCATGAGCGACCTGGCCCGTGCCATCCGCCTCCCGGTGGAGTTCGACTTCATGGCCGTCTCCTCGTACGGCACCGCCACCAAGACCAGCGGCGTGGTCCGGATCGTGAAGGACCTCGACCTCGATCTGTCCGACCGGCACGTGCTGGTGGTCGAGGACATCGTCGACTCGGGCCTGACGCTGCGGTACCTGCGCCGGAACCTCCTGGCCCGCGCTCCGGCCAGCCTCGAGGTCTGCGCCCTGCTCGTGAAGCAGGGTCTGCAGCGGTCTGACCCGGACCTCCGCTACGTCGGCTTCACCATCCCGCCCGACTTCGTGGTCGGCTACGGGCTCGACGCCGACGAGCGCTACCGCAGCCTGCCCGACGTCCGCTCCTACCGGGAGCACTGATCCTCCTGCGGCTCAGGTGCCGCAGGCACCGCGTATCCTGGCGTGACCGTGAAGAAGCTCCTGCGCAAGCGTGTGGCATGGGTCGGCATCGTCCTGCTCGCCGTCTTGGTGGGCAGCACCCTGCTCGGCGGCGGCGACGACCGGACGCAGCTGCGTCTCAGCCGCTTCCAGGAGCTCGTCGACGACGGCAAGATCCGTACGGCCGAGGTGGTGGGCGAGAGCCGGGTGCGCGGCGAGCTGCGGTCGGGTGAGAAATACGAGGCCACGTTCCCGGCTGCCTACGCCGACGAGCTGACCGAACGGCTCCTGGCGGCCGACGTCGACGTGGACTCCAAGCAGGCGAAGTCGAACGTCTGGCTGAACCTGCTCATCAACTTCCTCCCCATCGTCCTTCTCATGGGCGGGTTCCTCTACATCATCAGCTCCATGCAGGGCGGCGGGAGCCGGGTCATGCAGTTCGGCAAGGCCAAGCCCCGCGTGGTGTCCAAGGACGAGCCCAAGGTGACCTTCGCCGACGTGGCCGGCGCCGACGAAGCGGTCGCCGAGCTGGTGGAGATCAAGGACTTCCTCGAGGCGCCGGCCAAGTTCCACGCCATCGGCGCCAAGATCCCCAAGGGCGTGCTCCTCTACGGGCCGCCGGGCACGGGCAAGACGCTCCTGGCCCGGGCCGTGGCCGGCGAGGCCGGGGTTCCGTTCTTCTCCATCTCCGGCTCGGACTTCGTCGAGATGTTCGTGGGCGTCGGGGCCAGCCGGGTCCGGGACCTCTTCGAGCAGGCCAAGGCCAACCCGCCGGCCATCATCTTCATGGACGAGATCGACGCCGTCGGTCGCCACCGGGGCGCCGGCATGGGCGGCGGGCACGACGAGCGGGAGCAGACGCTCAACCAGCTGCTGGTGGAGATGGACGGTTTCGACGTCAAGTCCGGGGTCATCCTCATCGCCGCCACCAACCGGCCCGACATCTTGGACCCGGCCCTGCTGCGACCGGGCCGCTTCGACCGCCAGATCGTCGTCGACCGCCCCGACCTGGAGGGTCGCAAGGCCATCTTGGAGGTCCATGCCAAGGGCAAGCCGCTGGACGGCTCGATCGACCTGGCCGTGCTGGCCCGTCGCACGCCGGGCTTCACCGGGGCCGACCTGGCCAACCTCATGAACGAGGCGGCGCTGCTGGCGGCCCGGTACAACGGCCGCGAGATCACCATGCCCCACCTGGAGGAGGCCATCGACCGGGTGATAGGTGGGCCCGAACGCAAGACCCGGGTGATGAGCGAGCAGGAGAAGCTCGTCATCGCGTATCACGAGGGTGGCCACGCCCTCGTCGGCCATGTGCTGCCGCACGCCGATCCGGTCCACAAGGTCTCCATCGTCGCCCGGGGCCGGGCCCTCGGCTGGACGCTCTCGCTGCCGACCGAGGACCGCTACATCGTGAGCCGGTCCCAGCTCCGCCACCAGCTGGCCGTGCTGCTCGGTGGGCGCACGTCGGAGGAGTTGATCTTCTCCGAGGTCACCACCGGCGCCGCCAACGACATCGAGAAGGCATCCGAGATCGCGCGGGCCATGGTGACCCAGTACGGCATGAGCGAGGTTCTCGGCCCGCTCCAACTCGGCCAGCAGAACCAGGAAGTCTTCCTGGGCAAGGACTTCGGGCATCAGGCCAACTACTCCGACGAGGTGGCGGCGCGCATCGACGCCGAGGTCCGGCGCATCATCGAGGACGCCCACGCCGAGGCCGAGGCCATCCTGCGGGCCCACCGGGCCACCCTCGACCGGCTGGCCGCGGCCCTGATGGAGCACGAGACCCTCGACACGCCGGCGCTGATGGAGATCTTCGGTGATCTTCCGCCCTGGGCCGCCGACCCCGGTCCCGTCCCTGCACCGGCACGGCCGCCCAGTCCGCCGCCGGCGGAGCCGCCGATGGTCCCGGTGGGGGTGGCGATGTTCCCCGGCCCAGCGGCGCGCCGCCTCGGCCGCCGCCTGCGCCGGGCTATCACCCGGCCCGCCCCCGCGTGACGGCCAGCGAACTTGGCGCCATATCGCACGCTCTGGCGCGCGATTTGCACACAGGTTCGCTACGCCGGTGGGGCCCGCCGGGAACCTGGGTGCAAAACGCGCGCCCTGGCGCGCGTTTTGGCGCCAAGTTCGCATGGGGGGGCCGATGACGGGCCCGGACATCGACCGCGGGCGCGTCGAGAAGGCGGTGCGCGAGATCCTCGAAGCGGTGGGGGAGGACCCCGATCGCGATGGCCTTCGCGACACGCCGGCACGGGTGGCGGCCATGTACGCCGAGCTGCTCGGCGGCCACCTCGAGAAGCCCGACGACGTGCTGGCCGTCACGTTCGCGTCCGACTACGACGAGCTGGTGCTCGAGCGGGACATCCCGCTGTACGGGCTCTGCGAGCACCACATGATCCCGTTCGTCGGCCAGGCCCACGTCGGCTACATCCCCGGCGCCGACGGCCGCATCACCGGCCTGTCGAAGTTGGCCCGCCTGGTCGACCTCTACGCCCGGCGGCTGCAGGTCCAAGAGCAGCTCACCCACCAGATCGCCGACAGCCTCGAGCGTGTGCTCCGGCCGCGAGGGGTGATCGTGGTGCTCCAGGCCGAGCACCTCTGCATGTCCATGCGCGGCGTGCGCAAGTCGGGATCGACGGCGGTGACCTCGGCCGTGCGCGGGTTGTTCCGCAGCGACGCGAGAACGCGCGCCGAAGCCATGGCCTTCATCCACGGCAACCGCTAGAAACAACGGGTGGCCCGCCGCTACGACCTGGTCATCCTCGGCATGGGGTCGGGAGGGATGCCGGCGGCGGAGTTTGCCGCGAGCCTCGGCCTGCGGGTGTGCGTGGTGGAGCGGCACCGCGTCGGCGGCGACTGCCTCTGGACCGGGTGCGTGCCGTCCAAGGCGCTGCTGGCGTCGGCCAAGGTGGCGCACCACCTCCGGACGGCCGATCGCTGGGGCCTGCCTCCCACCACCGCCCCGTTCGACACGGCGGCGGTATGGGACCGGGTCCGGGCCGTCCAGCACCAGATCGCGGCGAGCGACGACGATCCCGAGCGCTTCCGCGGGCTGGGCGTGGAGGTGGTCATCGGCCAACCCCGGCTGGTCGGGCCGCGGTCGGTGGAGGTGGGCGGCCGCGTCCTTCACAGCCGCTACGTCCTGGTGTGCACCGGCAGCCGGCCGGTCGTCCCGCCCGTCCCGGGTCTGGCCGAGGCCGGCTACCTCACCAGTGAGAACGTCTTCGAGCTCCCGTCGGCCCCGGCGCGGGTGGTGGCGATCGGTGGCGGTCCCATCGCCATCGAGCTCAGCCAGGCCCTGCGCCGCCTCGACGTGGCCGTGACCGTGCTGCAGAAGGCACCGGGCATCCTTCCCCGCGACGAGCCCGAGCTGGTGGCGATGCTCACCCGCCGGCTGCGCGAGGAGGCGGTCGACCTCCGGCTCTCCGTCGACGTCGACGAGGTCACCGTCGAGGGGGCGCCAAGGTCGTGCACGGGCGGGAGGCGGGGCGGTCCGGTCGTTGGGAGGCCGACGAGCTGCTGGTCGGCGTGGGCCGGGCACCCAACACCGAGGGCCTCGGGCTGGCCGAGGTCGGCGTCGAGGTCGGCCCTCGGGGGATCAAGGTCGACGAGCGCATGCGCACCACCGTCGGCTCGGTCTACGCGGCCGGCGACGTCGCCGGCCGCTTCCTCTTCACCCACTCCGCCGCCCACGAGGCGGTGCGGGCCGTGCGGGACATGTTCTTCCCGGGCCGGGGCACGGTGAGCAACCTGGTCCCGTGGTGCACCTTCACCGACCCCGAGCTGGCCCACGTCGGGATGACCGAGGCGGAGGCCCGCGCCGCCCATGGTGACAACGTCAAGGTGTGGCGGTTCGACCTCTCGCACTCGGACCGGGCCCGGGCCGACGGCGACGGCGACGGCCGCATCGTCGCCGTGTGCGGTCCCCGCGGTCGCCTGGTGGGCGCGTCGGTACTGGCCGCCGGCGCCGGCGAGCTGATCCACGAGTTGGCGCTGCTGGTGCACCAGCGGGACAAGCTCACCAACCTGTCCGGCATGATCCACGCCTATCCCACCCGCTCGACGGCCATCTCGCAGCTGGCCGGCGAGGCGACGTTCGCATCGGCCCGCCGGCTGCGGTGGCTCACCCGCCTGTCCCGGGCATGGCCGGCCCGATGACCGGCCCGGGAGGCCGGTCCATCAAGCGTTCACTGGTGCACCGTCCCGAAGGGACGGTGCACCAGTGACCGGCCCGGGAGGCCGGTCCATCAGTGCCACCGGCCCGGGAGGCCGGTCCATCAGTGCCACCCGCCCGCTGGTGATGGGCGTGCTCAACGTAACTCCCGACTCCTTCAGCGACGGCGGCCGGTGGTTGGGCCCCGAGGCCGCCGTGGCCCACGGGCGCGACCTGGTCGCCGCGGGGGCCGACATCGTGGACGTGGGTGGCGAATCGACCCGCCCGGGCGCCCAGCCGGTCGACGAGGCCGAGGAGCGCCGCCGCGTGGTGCCGGTGGTGGCCGCGTTGGCCCCGCTGGTCCGGGTCTCGATCGACACCACCAAGGCAGGCGTGGCCGAGGCGGCCATCGGCGCCGGGGCCACGCTGGTCAACGACGTGTCGGCGTCGCTGTGGGACGTGGCGGCGGCGGCCGGCGTGGGCTGGATCGCCATGCACCGGCAGGGCGAACCGGCCACCATGCAGGTCGATCCCTGCTACACCGACGTGGTGGCCGAGGTCGAGGCGTTCCTGGTCGGTCGAGCCGCGGCGGCGGCTGACGCCGGCGTGGGCGAGATCTGGGTGGACCCGGGCATCGGCTTCGGCAAGACGGCGGCCCACAATCTGGCCCTCCTCCACCACCTGGGATCGCTGGTGGGCCGGGGTTGGCCGGTGGTGGTGGGGACGAGCCGGAAATCGTTCCTCGGGGCGCTGGCCGGTGGCGCTCCGGCCGGGGACCGGCTGGCCGGGTCGCTGGCCACCGCCGTGTATGCGATGGACCAGGGAGCGGCCATGGTGCGGGTGCACGACGTGACCGCCACCGTGCAGGCCGCCCGGCTCCTCGCCGCCGCCGGAGCCGGGCCGTGAGGGGGAAGTGGGCGGCGGGCATCGAGCCGCGGAACTTCAGCTGGGTGATCAAGGACAAGCTGGCGGTGAGCGAGCGGCCGGGCGGCTACGCCCGCAACCACCGTCGGGTGCGCAGGCAGGAGGAGATCATCTGGCTGCGTGAGCAGGGGTTCACCTTGGTGGCGTCGCTGCTGGGCTCCACGCACAACCTCCACGCGTATGCGGAGCTGGGCGTGCGGTCGGTCCACATGCCGTTCGGGCTGACCGACGATCCCCGCGCCTTCCTGCCGACCTTCTACGAGGCCCTGCGCGGGTGGCTGGCCGCCGGCGACACGGTGCTGGTCCACCAGGAGGAGCTGAGCGACCGCCTCATGGGTGTCGTCGGCGGGTACCTCTTGTGGTCCGGGCTGCTCGACTCAGGGCCGCACGCCATCGAGATCCTCGAGCGGCTCGTCCACCGCCAGATGGGCCCGCCCGGCCGAGAGCTCGTCGCCCTGGCGCCGACGCTCTAGTCCATGGACGCCGTGGTGCTGCGGTCCCTGCGGGTGATGGGTCGCCACGGTGCCGCCCCCGGCGAGCAGGACCAGGCGCAACCGTTCGAGATCGACCTCGAGCTGGTGGCCGACCTGGTGCCGGCCGGCGCCAGCGACGTCCTGGACCACACCGTCGACTACGCCGCGGTGGCGGTGGCCGTGGCCGCCGTCGTCACCGATGAGCACCACGCGCTGCTGGAGCGGATGGCCGAGCGGATCGCCGAAGTGGCGCTGGCCGACGATCTGGTCGTCTCGGTTACCGTCGAGGTCCGCAAGCTGCGCCCGCCGGTCCCGGTCGACCTGGCCTCGGCTGCCGTCCGCCTCACCCGGCCCTGACCCGTGCGGGCGTTCCTCGGGCTCGGGTCCAACCTCGGTGACCGCTGGGCCCATCTCCGGGCCGCGGTGGCCGGACTCCCGGACGTGGTGGCGGTGTCCCCCGTCTACGAGACGGCGCCGGTCGGCGGGCCCCCGGGCCAGCCGGCGTACCTGAACGCGGTGGTGGAGCTGGCCACCGAGCTGTCACCACGCCACCTCCTGGCCCACGCTCGGCGCCTCGAGGACGAGGCGGGCCGGGTGCGGACCGAACGCTGGGGACCGCGGCCGCTCGACGTCGACGTGCTGCTGGTCGGCGACGTCGAGGTGGACGACCCCGACCTCCGGGTGCCGCACCCGCGATGGCGGGAGCGGGCCTTCGTGCTCGTCCCGCTGCACGACCTGGCCCCCGACCTCGTGCCCGTGCGGCCGGTCGACCCGGCGATCCGCCACGCCGGGGACATGTCCCCGGGCTGACCACCTACGATCCAGCGGTATGGGCATCCGTCCCGGTCAGGCGCTCATAGGTGTCGTGGTGCTCTGTGGGCTGCTGCTCGGCGCGTGCGGCGGCGGCGACGGCGACGCGCCGGCCGCCGCGCCGGCCACCACGGCATCGACGACTCCCACGCCGGTTCGCGAGGGGCCGCGCTCGGCGCCGCGCTGGGAGACGGTGACCACGCTCAGCGGGACGGGGGCGGTGCGGACCGCCGCCTTCGAGATCCTCCCGGACGCCATCCAGTGGCGGGCGCGCTGGACCTGCGCGAGCGGCACCCTGACGGTGCTCACCGATCCGCCGCCCCGCAAGCCCAAGCCGCTCATCGACGCCCCGTGCACCGAGGGAAGCGGCACCGACCACGCCATCCACACCGGCTCCATCGCCCTCGACGTGACCGCGACGGCCGGATGGGAGATCGCCATCGACCAGCAGATCGACTTCCCGCTCGACGAGCCGCCGCTGGCTGGGATGGACGCCGGTGCCGTCGTCGCCCAGGGTTCGTTCTACGACTTGGAGAACAAGGGGAAGGGCACGGCCCGCCTCTATCAGCTGCCGGACGGCGCCCTGGCCCTCCGCTTCGAGGACTTCGAGGTGACCCAGAACACCGACCTGTTCATCTGGGTCAGCGAGAGCACCGGACCGAAGAACAGCGCCGACGCGGTCGGCACGCCGTACGTCCAGATCGGCAACCTGCGTTCCACGGCCGGCAACCAGAACTACCTGCTCCCGGCGGGCCTGCCGGCGGGCAAGGCGCGATCGATCGTCATCTGGTGCGCGCCCGTCTCCATCGCCTACGCCGCCGCCTCGCTGGCCGCGCCCTGACGGGCCACACGGCGATAACGCCCGCGTTACGGGCTACGGCCCATGCTGGTCCCAGTGCGGCGCCAGCCCACGGTACGAGCGGCTGATCCGGGGTAGGCAGCCGGGCGGGGTCCCCTTCCTCCGCCCGGCCGCCTAACCTGGGCGGCCGACCGATGCAGCAGACCGACACCATCGCGGCGTTCCGCGCTGCCCTGGATGCCGAGCGGGCGATGCGTCGGGTGGTGGGACTGGTGCCCACCATGGGCGCCCTCCACGGCGGCCACCGGTCCCTGATCGAGCGGGCGGCCGGCGAGTGCGGCGCGGTGGCCGTGACCATCTTCCTCAACCCGCTGCAGTTCGACGTGGCCGCCGACCTGGCCGGCTACCCGGCCGATCCGGCGGCGGACCGCGAGGCGGCGGCCGACGCCGGGGCCACGCACCTGTTCGTCCCGGCCTCGGCCGAGATGGCGACCGGCGCCATGGCGACCCGGGTGCGGGTGGACGGCGTGTCGTCGGGGCTGGAGGGCGCGGCCCGCCCGGGGCACTTCGAAGGGGTCGCCACCATCGTCACCAAGCTGTTCGCCGTTGCCGGCCCCTGCCGCGCCTACTTCGGCGAGAAGGACCACCAGCAGCTCCAGGTGGTCCGCCGGCTGGTCAGCGACCTGGCGCTGCCCGTCGAGGTGGTGGCCTGCCCAACGGTGCGGGCGCCCGACGGGCTGGCCCTGTCCAGCCGCAACGCCCGCCTCTGCGCCGCCGAGCGGGCCACCGCGCCCGTGCTGTACCGGGCCCTGCAGGCCGGTGCGGCGCAGGCGGCCGCCGGCGAGCGGGACGCCGCCCGGTTGGAGCGGGTGGTCGCCGAGATGGTGGACGCCGAACCGCTGGCCCGGCTCGACTACGCCGCGGCCGTTCCCGAGGGTGCCGGCTGGCGCCTGCACGTCGCGGCGTGGATCGGCGACACCCGCCTCATCGACAACCTGGCCGTGGAGGGGTAGGTGACGGCGACCCACCTGGACCTCGACCTGGACCTCCTCGTCCTCGGGTCCGGGGTGGCCGGCCTGTCGGCCGCCGTGCGGGCCGCGTCGGGTGGTGACGGGCTGCGGGTCGGCGTGCTGACCAAGGGCGAGCTGGCCCAGTCAGCCACCCGGTGGGCCCAAGGTGGGGTGGCCGCGGCCCTCGGGGGCGACGAGGACTCCACCGACCTCCACCTGGCCGACACCCTCGCCGCCGGCGCCGGCCTGTGCGACATCGACGCCGTCCGTGTCCTGGTGGACGAGGGCCCGGCGCGGGTGAACGAGCTGATCGCCCTCGGCGCGGTGTTCGACCGCGACCACCAGGGCTCCCTCCTGCTGGCCCGCGAGGGCGGTCACTCGGTCCCCCGCGTGGTCCACGCCGGCGGGGCGGCCACCGGCGCCGAGGTGGAGCGGGCACTGGTCGACGCGGTCCGGGCCACCGCCACCGTCGTCCTGGAAGGCTGGTTCGCCCGCGACCTGATCGTCGAAGCGGGCCGCTGCCGGGGTGTGGTGGCCCGCGACGCGAGCGGCGCGGCCCACCAGGTGCGGGCCGACCACGTGCTGGTCGCCACCGGCGGCGCCGGGCAGTTGTTCGCGGTCACCACCAACCCGCCCGAGGCCACCGGGGACGGGCTCGCCATGGCGCTCCGGGCCGGCGTGGCGGTGGCCGATCTGGAGTTCGTGCAGTTCCACCCCACCGCGTTGCACCACCCGGCCATGCCCAGGCCGCTCCTTTCGGAGGCGCTCCGCGGCCACGGAGCCGTCCTGCGCGACACCGGGGGCGAGCGCTTCGTCGACGAGCTGCAGCCGCGGGACGTGGTGAGCCGGGCCATGACCACCCGCATGCTGGCCCAGGGCGTCGAGCACCTGTGGCTCGACGCCACCGGGTTGGCCGACCTCGATCAGCGATTCCCGACCATCGCCGCCTCGGTGCGGGCGGTCGGCCTCGACCCGGCCGTCGAATGGCTCCCGATCGCGCCCGCCGCCCACTACATCTGCGGTGGGATCCTCACCGACCTGGACGGGGCGACCAGCCTGCCCGGCCTCTGGGCCTGCGGCGAGGTGGCCTGTACCGGCGTCCACGGGGCCAACCGCCTGGCCTCCAACTCGCTGCTGGAGGGGATGGTGTTCGCACCGCGGGTGGTGGAGGCTGTGGCCCGTGGGTGCGTCGGTCCGAGACCTACCGGTGCCATGCGGGCCCTTCTGTCCTCGTCCGGCCCCCGGGCCCTGTCGCTCGGGCTCGCGCCGCGTGCGGCCGGCGCCCCGGAGGCCCCTCCGCCACCGGGGAGGCTCGACGTGCTCCAGCGCGCCATGACGGCCGGGGCCGGCGTGGTGCGCTCGACGCCGTCGCTCGAACGGGCCAGGGACGCGTTGCTCGCGCTGGACGGGGGCGACGACGAGGTGGCGAACCTGTGCGTGGTCGGCAGGGGCGTGGTCGCCGCCGCGCTGGTCCGGGAGGAATCGCGGGGGTGCCACTGGCGCTCGGACTTTCCCGACGTGCATCCCGGCGCGGCGCGGCGGCAGGTGGTCGTCGGTGGCTGACGCCGACCCGCCGATGGCGGCGGTGCGCGACGTGGTGGCCCGGGCTCTGTCCGAGGACCTGGGGCCGCTCGGTGACATCACCGCGATGCTGGTGCCGGTCGGTGCGCGGGCCCACGGTGGGCTGGTGGCCCGGGAGGCCGGCGTGCTGGCCGGGCAGCGGTGCGTCGACGAGGTGTTCCGCCAGGTCGACCCTCGCATCGAGATCCGTTGGCACGCGGCCGACGGCGACGCGGTGGCGCCGGCGGGCGTGCTGGCGACGGTGGTGGGCCCACTGCGGCCGGTCCTCACCGCCGAGCGGCCCGCCCTCAACCTGGTCGGGCACCTGTCGGGTGTCGCCACCGTCACGCGCCGCTACGTCGACGCCGTGGCCGGCACGCCGTGCCGCGTGCTCGACACCCGCAAGACCACCCCGGGCCTGCGGGCGCTGGAGAAGGCGGCCGTGCGGGCCGGCGGCGGCCACAACCATCGCGGCACGCTGTCGGACATGGTGCTGGTGAAGGACAACCACCTGGCCGGCCTGACCATCACCGAGGCGGTGGCGGCCGCCCGGCGGCGCTGGCCGATGCGGGCCGTCGAGGTCGAGTGCGACCGCCTGGCCCAGGTGCACGAGGCGATCGAGGCCGGAGCCGACGTCGTCATGCTCGACAACATGTCGCCGGGCCAGGTGGCCGAGGCGGTGGCGGTGGTGGGCCGGGTGGCCCTGGTGGAGGTGTCGGGCGGCGTGACCCTGGCCACCGTGGCTGCGTACGCGGCGGCCGGCGCCGACCTCATCTCGGTCGGTGCCCTCACCGCGTCGGCGCCCACGCTGGACGTCGGTCTGGACCTGGCGTGCTCCTGACCATCGACACCGGCAACACCCAGACCGTCCTCGGGCTGTTCGACGGGCCGGACCTGACCACGCACTGGCGCATCGCCACCAGCGCTGAACGCACGGCCGACGAGCACGCCCTCCTGGTGGCCCAGCTGCTGGAGATGCAGGGGATCGACCTGGACGACGTGGTCGAGGGCATCGCCATCGCCTCGACGGTGCCGACGCTGACCGCCACGCTCCGGGACATGGCCGAGCGATGGTTCGACGTGCCGACGCTGGTGCTCGAACCGGGGGTCCGCTCGGGGGCCGCCATCCTGGCCGACAACCCCCACGAGGTCGGCGCCGACCGGGTGGCCAACGCGGTGGCGGTCTTCGACCGCTTCGGCGGGCCGTGCATCGTGGTCGACTTCGGCACCTCGACGAACTTCGACGTGGTGTCGGCTCGCGGTGAGTACCTGGGCGGCGCCATCGCGCCGGGCATCGAGATCGGCATGGACGCGCTGTTCGCCCGGGCCGCCGCCTTGCGGCGGGTGGACCTGGTCGAGCCGCGGCGGGCCATCGGCCGGAACACCGTCGAGTGCATCCAGTCCGGCCTGCTCTACGGCCATGCCGAGATGGTCGACGGCATGTGCCGCCGGTTGGCCGCCGAGATCGGCCCCTGCACGGTGGTGGCCACCGGTGGGCTGAGCGCCCTCCTGGCGCCGCTGTCGTCGGCCATACAGCACCACGAGCCGTGGCTGACGCTGCACGGGCTCCGGTTGGTGTTCGAGCGCAACCGCCCGCCAAGGTAGCGGCATGCCCGACATCCCCTACCGCTACGAGCGGGCCCACGACGCGGCCACGGTGGTGCGCGCCGCCGCCGGCCTGGAGCCGGGGGCCTCGTCCGGCGACCAGGTCTCGGTGGCCGGGCGGATCCTGCTCCGGCGGGTGCAGGGCAAGCTGGCCTTCGCCACGCTGGCCGACGCCAGCGGGCGGGTGCAGCTGTTCGCCACCGAGGCCCGCACGCCCGACTACGAGCGCTTCTGCGCCCTCTCCCTGGGCGACTGGGTCGGTGTCGGTGGTGAGGTGGTCCGCACCAGGCGGGGCGAGGTGAGCGTGATGGTGGACCGCTGGGTGCTGCTCGCCGAGGCCCGTCGCCCGTTCCCCGACAAGTGGCACGGGCTGACCGACGTCGACACCCGCTACCGGCAGCGCTACGTCGACCTGTGGGTCACCGAGGAGAGCCGCCGCACGCTGGTGCTACGCAGCCGGCTCGTCAGCCTGCTCCGGCGGTGGCTGGAGGCGCGGGGCTTCATGGAGGTGGAGACGCCGGTCCTGCACGACGTGGCCGGGGGCGCCCCGGCCAAGCCGTTCGTCACCCACCACAACGCCCTGGACATGGACCTGTCGCTGCGGGTGGCCACCGAGCTGCACCTCAAGCGCCTGGTGGTCGGCGGCTTCGAGAAGGTGTTCGAGGTGGGCCGCACCTTCCGCAACGAGGGCCTGTCGCCCCGCCACAATCCCGAGTTCACCACCGTCGAGCTGTACGAGGCCTACGCCGACTACGGCGACATGATGGTCCTCACCGAGCACCTGGTCGCCCACCTGTCCACCGAGCTGCTGGGCACCACATCGATCGCCTATGGCGGCCGGTCCCTGGACCTGGCGCCGCCCTGGCGCCGCGCCACGCTCACCGAGCTGGTGGCCGAGCACGCCGGCCTGGAGGTGGACGTCTCGATGCCGGTGGACGAGCTGCGGGCGCGGGCCGCTGGGGTGGGGATCGACCCTCACCCGTCGTGGGGCCCCGGCAAGCTGGTCCTGGAGATCTACGAGAAGACCACCGAGGCCCAGCTGTGGGGCCCGGTGTTCGTGTGCGACTACCCCGTCGAGGTCTCCCCGCTGGCCCGCGACCACCGCTCGGCGCCCGGGCTGGTCGAGCGCTTCGAGGCCATCGTGGCCGGCCGGGAGCTGGCCAACGCCTTCTCCGAGCTGGTGGACCCCGTCGTGCAGCGGGCCCGGTTCGAGGACCAGGCCCGGGCCAGGGCGGCGGGCGACGAGGAGACCATGGCCGTCGACGAGGACTTCCTGCGGGCCCTCGAGTACGGCATGCCCCCCACCGGCGGCCTGGGCATCGGCATCGACCGCCTCGTCATGCTCCTCGCCGACGCCCCCCACATCCGCGACGTCCTGCTGTTCCCCACCCTGCGCCCCGAGCAGTAGCGAACCGCGTAGGGAACGGGGGCGGGTTCCGGGGGGAATCCCGCCCCAGTTCGGGGCGTCGGCTACGCGGCGACGTCCTTCAGCAGGCGGTGGGCCAGGCGTCCGAGCGAGTCGGCCATCGGGCCGTCCAGCTCGGGCACGGCCAGCGCGGCGGCGGCCTGGTCGGCGTAGGTCCGGGCCACGGCGGCCGAGGCGGCGATGGCCGGGCTGGCCCGCACGATGTCCCGGGCCTTGTCCCGCTCCGGCACCTCGAGGGGCCCGCCCAGCAGCGACCGCAGCTCGGGCCCCGCCGCCGGGTCGGCCAGCGCCAGGATGACGGGCAGGGTGTAGATGCCCTGGACGAGGTCCTGGCCGGCCGTCTTACCGAGCGACTCGTCGGTGCCGATCACGTCCAGCACGTCGTCACGGATCTGGAACACCATCCCGAAGGCTTCCCCGAAGGCGGTGAGGGCGTCGACGGCGGGGCCACCGAGGCCGGCGGTGAGCGCCCCCACCCGGCAGGACGCGGCCATCAGCGAGGCGGTCTTGCCGGCGATGGCGGCCATGTAGTCGGCCCGGGCCCGGCCGGGGTCGAACGCCGTTCGCAGCTCACCCACTTGGCCTTGGCAGAGCCGGCCGATGGTGCGGGCCAGCAGGCCGGCCACCTCGGTGCCCAGGGACGCGGCGATCTCGGACGCCTTGGCCAGCAGGAAGTCGCCGGCCAGGATGGCGACGAGGTTGCCCCAGCGGGCGTTGACGGTCTCCACGCCGCGGCGGCTGGTCCCCTCGTCCATGACGTCGTCGTGGTAGAGCGAACCCAGGTGGACGAGCTCGACGGACACCCCGCCCTGCAGGACGTCCACGGTGCCGTTGACGCCGCCGGCCGCCGCCGAGGCGAGGGCCAGCGCCGGGCGGAGCCGCTTGCCGCCGGCGGTGATCAGGTGGCCGGCCACCTCCGACAAGAAGGCGTCCTCGGTCCTCACCGACGCCCGGAGGGCGTCCTCCAGGGCTGCGAGATCGCCTTCCATCCTGGGAAGGTCGAACAGGTCGGCGACGTTGACCACTGGTCCAGGACAGTACGCGACCGGGTTCGCGAACGAAGAACGGCGCGGCCACGGTGGCGGCGGTCGGTAGCGCGGTGCCCTGGGTAGACTGGACCAGACCACTCGCCCCACTGATGTTCGAAAGACAGGAGGAGGCGGTCAGTTGTTCGAACGCTTCACCGACCGGGCCCGCCGGGTCCTTGTGCTGGCACAAGAGGAAGCGCGCCTGCTCAACCACAACTTCATCGGGACCGAGCACATCCTGCTCGGCTTGATCCACGAGGGCGAGGGCGTCGCCGCCAAGGCACTGGAGTCGCTCGGCATCTCGCTGGAGGCGGTCAGGGAGAAGGTCGAAGAGACCATCGGCCCGGCGGGTACCTCGACCACCGGCTCGCCGCCGTTCACGCCGCGCGCCAAGAAGGTGCTGGAGCTGTCGCTGCGTGAGGCGCTGCAGTTGGGCCACAACTACATCGGCACCGAGCACATGCTCCTCGGCCTCGTCCGGGAGGGCGAGGGCGTGGCCGCCACCGTGCTGGTCAACCTGGGCGCCGACCTGTCGCGCGTGCGCCAGCAGGTCATCCAGCTGCTGTCCGGCTACGCCGGCGGCAAGGAGGGTGCGCCCACCGGCGGCGGCACCGCCGCCGCCGGCCCGGAGGGAAGCCCGTCCGGCTCGCCGGTGCTGGACCAGTTCGGCCGCAACCTCACCACCCAGGCTCGCGAACGCAAGCTGGACCCCGTCATCGGGCGGGAACGCGAGATCGAACGGGTCATGCAGGTCCTGTCCCGCCGCACCAAGAACAACCCTGTCCTCATCGGCGAGCCCGGCGTCGGCAAGACGGCCATCGTCGAGGGCCTGTCGCAGCGCATCGTGGCCAACGACGTGCCCGACACGATCAGGGGCAAGCAGCTCTACACCCTCGACCTCGGCGCACTGGTGGCCGGGTCGCGCTACCGCGGCGACTTCGAGGAGCGGCTGAAGAAGGTCCTCAAGGAGATCCGCAGCCGCGGCGACATCATCTTGTTCATCGACGAGCTGCACACCCTGGTGGGTGCGGGCGCAGCCGAGGGCGCCATCGACGCCGCCTCGATCCTGAAGCCCATGCTGGCCCGCGGCGAGCTGCAGACGATCGGCGCCACCACGCTGGACGAGTACCGCAAGCACCTGGAGAAGGACGCCGCCCTCGAGCGCCGCTTCCAGCCCATCAAGGTCGAGGAGCCCACGCTCAGCCACACCATCGACATCCTCAAGGGCCTGCGCGACCGCTACGAGGCCCACCACAGCGTCACCATCACCGACCAGGCGCTGGTCGCCGCGGCCAACCTGGCCGACCGCTACATCTCCGACCGCTTCCTTCCCGACAAGGCGATCGACCTCATCGACGAGGCCGGCTCGCGCCTGCGCATCCGGCGCATGTCGACACCCACCGACTACAAGGCCCTCGAGGACGAGATCACCAAGGTCCGGAAGGAGAAGGAGGGCCACATCAACGCCCAGGCCTTCGATCTGGCCAAGCTCGCCTCCGAGAAGCAAAAGGCGCTGGAGGCCCGCCGCGAGGCCAAGGAGGCCGAGCTGCGAGCGGCCGGCGACAACCTCTTCGACGTGGTCGACGAGGAGGTCATCGCCGAGGTTCTGGCCAACTGGACGGGCATCCCGGTGACCCAGCTCACCGAGGAGGAGACGGCCAAGCTGCTCCGGATGGAGACCGAGCTCCACAAGCGGATCATCGGCCAGGAGGACGCCATCAACGGCCTCTCGCGGGCCATCCGCCGCACCCGCGCCGGCCTCAAGGACCCCAAGCGGCCCAGCGGGTCGTTCATCTTCCTGGGGCCCACCGGCGTCGGCAAGACCGAACTGGCCAAGGCCTTGGCCGAGTTCCTGTTCGGCGACGAGTCGGCCATCATCCAGCTCGACATGTCCGAGTACATGGAGAAGCACACCGTGAGCCGGCTGGTGGGTTCGCCTCCCGGTTACGTGGGCTACGAGGAGGGCGGCCAGCTCACCGAGGCGGTGCGCCGCAAGCCGTTTTCCATCGTGCTGTTCGACGAGATCGAAAAGGCCCACCCCGACGTGTTCAACACGCTCCTGCAGATCCTGGAGGACGGCCGCCTCACCGACGCCCAGGGCCGCTCGGTGGACTTCAAGAACACCGTGCTGATCATGACCTCGAACCTCGGCACCGCCGACCTGCGCAAGGCCAGCATCGGTTTCGCCAAGACCAGCGAGGCGGTCACCTACGAGCGGATGAAGGAGAAGGTCAACGAGGCCCTGAAGCAGCACTTCCGGCCCGAGTTCCTGAACCGCATCGACGAGACGATCGTCTTCCACGAGCTGTCCAAGGACGAGGTCACCGAGATCGTCGACCTGATGATCCGCCGGGTGCGCGAGCAGCTGGAGGGCCAGGGCCTGGGCCTGGAGCTGACCCAGGCGGCCAAGCTGCGACTGGCCGAGAAGGGCTACGACCCCACCCTCGGCGCCCGGCCGCTGCGGCGGGCCATCCAGAACCTCATCGAGAACCCGCTCTCGGAGCGGATACTCGTCAAGGAGTTCCCGGCCGGGACCACCATCATCGCCGACATCGAGGACGACGAGATGGTGTTCCGCACGGTCGCCGGCTTCGAGCCGCCGCCGGTCGAGCTGGCCGGCACCGGGCCGGCATAAGCGCGCCCGTATCGCGCGTTCCGACTAGAAACCAGGGGTGGCCGTCGCCGTCGATCTCCCGGCGGGGCTGACGGGCCCGGCCACCCCTGCCGGCCCGCCCCGCGCCGCACGCCGCACCCTGTTCGCCGTCTTCGCCGCCACCGGTTTCTCGGCGCTCACCCTCCAGGTCGTGTGGCAGCGGGTCATCTCGCTCCACGGCGGCGCCGACCTCTCGTCCATCGCCACCGTCGTCGGCGCCTTCCTGGCCGGTCTGGGCATCGGCAACCTGGCCGGCGGCGCGCTGGCCGACCGGTTCGGCGCCCGTCGGTCGCTGCTGCTCTTCGCGGTGGCCAACGCCGCCATCGCCGTCTTCGCCTGGGCCAGCATCTGGCTCCTCTACGACCTCTACAACTCGCTGGTCGACAGCATCGACCGGACCGGCGAGGCCGTCGCCTTCCACTTCGCGCTGCTGGTCGTGCCGACGACGCTCATGGGACTGTCGCTGCCCCTGCTGTCCAGGGGGCTGGCCCAAGGCGTCGACCAGGCGGCCAGCCTGGTGGGCCGCCTCTACTCGGTGAACACCCTCGGCGCCGCCGCCGGCGCGTCCGTCTCGGGGTGGTGGCTTCTCGGCACCTTCGGCTTCGAGGGCACGGTCCGCCTGGCCGGGCTGATCAACCTGGCCGCCGCGGCGGCCGTGTTCGTGCTGTGGCGCCGGGCCGGCGAGATCGCCCCGGCCCCCGCCGGTCCGGCCCCAGGCGGTGCCGCGGCGGGCACAGAGCCGGCCGACGGGCGGGTCTGGCCATGGATCGCCCTCTACGGGCTGACGGGCGCGGTGGCACTCGGGCTGGAACTGGTGTTCTTCCGGGTCATCGACGCGGTGATGCGGTCGAACTCGTACACCTTCGGCCACGTGCTGTCGCTGTACCTCCTGCTGTTCGGCCTGGGCGCGGCGGCGGGCGCCCGGCTGGTCCGCCGGGCTGCCCGACCCGAACGATGGTTCCTGTGGCTGCAGTACGGCGCTGGTGTGGGCAGCCTGGCCGGCGTCGCCGCGCTGCTGGCGCCGATGCGGCTTTCCGGCTTCGGGCGGCTCCGCCGCTTCCTGGAGGACTACTTCGTCACCGACGGCTTCTCGGTCGGCGGCTGGTCGCTGGCCTCGGGCCACGACCGGGCCGTGCTGGCGTTCGCCAACCTGGTCGCCCCGCTGCTGGTGATGGGCCTGCCGGTGTTCCTCCTGGGCGCCTCGTTCCCGTTCGTCCAGGCCATGGTGGCCAGACGCATGGGGACCCTCGGCCGCCGGACCGGCACGCTGCTGTTCGCCAACATCGTCGGCAACGTGGCCGGCATCTTGCTGGTGGGCTTCGTCGTCATCGACTGGCTGGGCACGGCCGGCACGCTGCGCCTGCTGGCCGGCCTCCTGCTGCTCCCCGGCCTGGCTGCCGCGGCCCGGGCCGCAACGGCGGCCCGCCGCGCCGGCCTGGCCGTGGGCGCCACCGCCCTGCTCGGCGCCGGGCTCCTCGCCGTCCCGTCCAACCACCAGCTGTGGGCCCTGTTGCACGGCACACCCGAAGACGGCTTCGAGCTGGCCGAGGACCGCTCGTGTGTCACCTCCCTCGTGCGGCGCGGCAGCGGGCGCTTCCTCTACATCAACGGGGCGTCCCAGAACGGCTACCCCTTCGACGACTACCACGTCCTGATCGGGCTCACCCCGGCGCTGCTTCACCCGGCACCGACCAGGGCCATGGCGGTCGGGCTCGGGATCGGCGCGACGTCCTACGGCATGGCCCAGGACCGCCGCATCGACACCGTCGACACCGTCGAGATCTGCGGCGGCCAGCTCGAGCTCCTCGACGGGCTGGCCGACGCCGGCGCGTTCGAGAGCCGCCGCCTGCTGGACGATCCCCGGGTGAACCTGCGGGTCGGCGACGGCCGCAAGCACCTGCTGCGGTCGAAGGCCCGCTACGACGTCATCACCGTCGACACCCTGCGCCCGCAGCGGCAGCCTGTACTCCACGGAGTTCTACGAGCTGGTGGCCAGCCGGCTCGCCGACGACGGGTTGTTCTCCCAGTGGAACGCCACCCCGCGCGTGCTGGAGACGATGCGGCGCGTGTTCCCGTTCGTGCAGGTGTTCCCCGTGCCGAGCTACAACTCGGCCTTCGCCGTCGCTAGCCTTCGGCCGTTCGAGTTCGACGGGATGACGATGTCGGGGCGGGTGGCCGCCATCCCCGCCGGATCGTTCAGCCCGGGCCAGCAGACCGCGCTCGGCGCGTTCTACGAGACGGCTGTGCCGCAGGTCGTCCGGCGGGGCGAGCCGCTCCCGCCGCCACCGGCCGGGCTGAACCGGGACCTGTTCCCGCGCGACGAGTACTTCATCAACAACGGCGGTTGACCGGCCGCCGGCCCGCCGTCGCGGTGGTGGCGGCCATCGCGGCGACGATCCTGCTCGGCGCCTGTCGCGTCGATGTCGACGTGGCCGTCGCGCTCGACACCGCCGGCGCCGGCCGCGTGTCGGTGACCGTCGCCGTCGACGCCGCGGCGGCCGCACAGGTCGCCGATCTGGCGTCGCTCCTCGACCTGAAAGGATTGCAGGAGAACGGCTGGTGGGTGGACGGGCCGGCTCCCACGGCGGGCGGCGGCCTGCGGATCGAGGCCGCGAAGCAGGTGCGGAGCCTGGCCGAGGCCCGGGTGGCCCTGGCGGAGCTGAGCGGGCCGGCCGGGCCGTTCGGCGGCCTGCGGCTGAACCAGGACCGCACCCCGTTCGGGACGCGCACCCAGCTGACCGGCCAGGTCGACCTCGCTGCCGGGCTGGCCGGGTTCGGCGACGCCGCCCTCCGGGAGCAGCTGGGTAGCCTGCCGCTCGGCCTCGACCCTTCGGCGCTGGAGCGGGAGCTGGGGCAGCCGCTGGCGGAGGTGCTCGACTTCAGCCTGCGGGCCGATCTCCCCGGCCGGTCGGCCGCCGTGCAGGGCACCTTGGGCGGAAGCGTCCCGGTCGACATCTCCGGCCACCGTGTCGACGCCCGGCGGGTGGCTCTCGCCGTCGTCTCGGCCGGCACCGGCGCCGGTCTGGTCGCGCTGCTCTGGCGCCGCCGCCGCCCACGCGGCCGGCACGTGCGCTCGTGAGAGCCGAGTTGCAGCTGCGTGTCACACCGAGGTGCATGATACGAACACATGTTCCGATCCCGCTCCAGGCAGGCGGCTCCTACGCTGCCGGGGATGGTCCCCGACCCGATGGAGCAACCTACGTACGCTGCCTCGCAGATGGCGTCGCTCCCGGAGTCGCTCATGGCTGCAGCTGCCTTCACCACGGAACTCGGCGCGCTCGTCGTGGACGACTGTCTCAACATCCTCCGCCAGGTTCCCGACGGGACGTTCGACCTCGTGGTGACGTCGCCGCCCTATGACGGTCAGCCGAAGTACGGCAACGGTGAACGCTACGAACGGGACTGGTACGAGGACGTCTTTCTCAAGGTGACCAGCGAGATTCTGCGCACGCTCACGCCCGCCGGCAGCTTCGTGCTCAACTATCGCTCTCGTCGCCAACATGGCGAGCGTGGAACGCTGCAGTACGAGCTCGTGATCTGGCTGAAGGAGCAGGGGTTTCGTTTTTGCGAGGACTTCGTCTGGGGGAAGCCTTCGCCACCGCCCGGCCGATGGAAGCGACACCTCAAGGATGCGGTGGAGTACTGCTTCCACTTCGCCAAGACCACTGACTACCAGTTCTTTCCTGAGCACTGCCTGGCGCCGGCCAGATGGGATCGGAAGGATGTCGAGCGCCGCAAGAAGCTGGCGCACAACTATGAGCGCGTGAACGAACCCTCGGGCCAGGGCCGTCGCCGGGTCCAGGCGGGGCCGGCGATGGTTCGACCCTCGACGTTGCTGCACATGGAGCCCGAGTTTCTCCCGAACCCGACCGAACACCCCGCCCGCTTCCCGGTTGAGCTGCCGTCGTTCTTCATCAAGCTGCTGACAGATCCGGGTCAGCTTGTGTTCGACCCGTTCGGTGGTACGTGCACCACCGCGGTGGCTGCTGAGCATCTGGGCCGACGGTGGCTTCTCACCGAACTCGACGCCAGGTACACCACCGTGCTCCCCGCCCGGCTGGAGAAGGGCCGTTAGCACCACGCCGGTGACGACGGCGGAGACGATCGCATACATCGCCGACGCGTCCTCATGGGACGAGCGGGTGACGCGGCTGCGTCAGGTCCCGCAGCGTCACGGGACCAACGAGCACCCAACGATCTACGCCGAGGTCGCACGACAGGTCTACGTCCCGCATCTGGCGCCGGACTTCGCGTATGTGCATGGCGCGGACTTCTACGAGTTCGACTACTTCCAGGTCGCGTACCAGTTGGCTGAGGACGCTACGGCCGGCTTCACCCGCGTGAGTACGGAGGCGCTTGCCGCCGCGATCCAGGCGCAACCGACGACACTTCTGGTGTTCCGCACGATTACGGGCCTGCTGAGGAACGAGTTCGCAGCTTCAACGAGACTGGTCGCCGACTCGCTCGGTGTACCGGCCCTGAGCGCCGGCAAGGTCGACTCGATGGAGAAGCGAGGGAGCCGTACCAAGCCGGATCAAGCTCTTGTAGCGGCGGTGACCATTGCGCGAATCATGGCCGGCGAGCTCTTCGGCGACCCGCCGGGGGCACTGCGTAGCAAGCAAAGGAAAGTGGACACGGCGGACGGGTGGGCGACGGTTCGGGAGTTTGCCGACAGAGGCGTGCCCTACGGCGCCTTCCTGCACCAGCGGCATTATGGCGGTGCCTTCGGTCAGCTTCTGAACGCGACCTCCACGCCGCGAGGCGATCTGATCGAGGGTGCCGTGGAGGCAATGTTCCAGGCGTCGGGCGTGCCGTACATCCGCACGGGCTCGCACAACCAGGCGGAGATCGAGTCTCGTTTCGAGGTAGTGGTGCGGCCGGCGCCGGACTTCGTCGTGTACGACGAGGCTGGAACACTCCGCGCAATGATGGAGTGCAAGCTCACCAACGATGGCGGCACGGCCCGGGACAAGGCGCTGAGGTTCGATCGACTCCGCGCGGAGTCGTTGCGCCTTGGCGGCGTTCCGCTGCTGGCCGTGCTGGGCGGGTTGGGCTGGACCCGGGTGAACGACACACTCGGGCCGGTGATCCGTGACTGCGATGGCCGGGTGTTCACGTTGGCCAACCTGCCGGAGATGCTCTCGGTGGCCCCGTTCTCGCAGCAGGACAGGCGCGCAGAGCAGTCGTGAAGGTGTCGCACCCCCGGCGTACGGTGCGCAGCGGTGACCCGGCTGCGGACGACGTACCAGTGCGCCAGTTGCGGCGCCACCGCGCCGCAGTGGGCGGGGCGCTGCGCGTCGTGCGGCGAGTGGAACACGATGGACGAGGCGCCCGCGACAGTTGGCCGGCCCGGCCTGCCGCCGGGCGGCTACGCCGTGCCCGTGCTCCTCGGCCACGTCGACACCTCGGCCGCGGCGCGCCTGCCCACCGGTGTGGCCGAGCTGGACCGGGTGCTGGCCGGCGGCCTGGTGCCCGGTTCGGTCACCTTGGTGGGCGGCGAACCGGGCATCGGCAAGTCGACCCTGCTCCTGCAGGCGCTCGCCGGCCTGGCCCGGGCCGGGGGCCGGGCCCTGCTCGTCTCGGGGGAGGAGTCCGCCTCCCAGGTCCGTCTCCGGGCCGAGCGGCTGGAAGCCCTGTCGCCGCGTCTGTGGTTGGTGCCGGAGACCTCGTTGCCGGGGGTGGTGGCCGCGGTCGACCAGGTGCACCCGACCGTCGTCGTCGTCGACTCGATCCAGACCATCGTCGACCCCGAGCTCGAACCCGGGCCCGGCTCGGTCACCCAGGTCCGCCACTGCGCCTCCCGCCTCGTCGCACTGGCGCGGGAGCGGGGCGTGGCGCTGGTGCTCGCCGGCCAGGTCACCAAGGACGGGGCCCTGGCCGGTCCGCGGGTCCTCGAGCACGTGGTGGATACGGTCCTGTCCTTCGAGGGCGAGCGGCATCACGCGCTCCGCCTCCTGCGGGCCGTCAAGCACCGATTCGGCCCCACGGGCGAGCTCGGCCTGTTCGAGATGACCGAGGGCGGCCTGGCCGGGGTGGACGATCCCGGGCAGCTCTTCCTCGGCGATCGGCGCGAGGGCACCTCGGGGTCGGTCGTGGTGCCGACCATGGAGGGGTCACGGCCCCTGGTGGTCGAGCTGCAGGCACTGGCCACGGAGTCGCACATCCCCGTGCCACGCCGCTCGGCCCAGGGCCTCGACGGCGGCCGCCTGGCGCTGGTGCTCGCCGTTCTGGCCCGAAGGACCTGGCTGTCGCTGGATCGCACGGACGTGTACGCGTCGGTGGTCGGCGGTGTGCGGGTGGCCGACCCGGCCGCTGATCTGGCCATGGCCATGGCGCTCGCGTCCGCCGTGACCGGCGTGCCCGTGCCCGACGACGTGGTCGTGCTGGCCGAGGTGGGCCTCGGTGGCGAGCTGCGCCACGTCGGCCACACCCCTCGCCGCCTGGCCGAGTCGGCCCGCCTCGGCTTCACCCGCGCCCTGGTCGCGCCGTCCTCGGCCGGCGGGCCCGCGGGTCTGGCGTTGGTCCCGGTGGCCACCGTGGCCGACGCCATGGCCCGTTTCGGGCTCGTCGCCCGGCACTAGCATCGCCACCGTGCTCCAGCGCCGCACCGCGGCCATGATCGAGGCGCTGACCGCAGTGGCACCCGGTCGGCCGCTGCGGGAGGGCGTGGACCGCATCCTCCAGGCCAACAAGGGCGCCCTCATCGTGGTGGGCGACGGGCCCGACGTGCTGTCGATCTGCTCGGGGGGTTTCCTCCTGGACGCCGAGTTCAGCCCGCAGCGCCTCTCCGAGCTGGCCAAGATGGACGGCGCCATCATCCTGGCTCCCGACGCCAGCCGCATCGCCCGGGCCAACGTGCACCTCGTGCCCAGCCCGAACGTCCAGACGTCGGAAACCGGTACCCGTCACCGCACCGCCGAGCGGGTGGCCCGTTCGGTCGACGTCCCGGTGATCTCGGTGTCCGAGGACCTGTCGATCATCGCCGTCTACCGCCAGGACCGCAAGCACCAACTGGAGCTGGTGCCCCGCCTGGTGGCCCGGGCCAACCAGGCCCTGCAGACCCTCGAGCGGTACAAGAACCGCCTCGATGCGGTAAGCGGGTCGCTGTCGGCGCTGGAATCCGAGGACCTCGTCACGCTGCGCAACGTCGTCACCGTCCTCCAGCGGGCCGAGATGGTCCGGCGCATCTCCGAGGAGGTCGCCGGCTACATCGTCGAGCTGGGGAGCGATGGGCGGCTGGTCCGTCTCCAGCTGGAAGAGCTGATAGGCGGCGTCGAGGACGACCGGCGGCTCGTGATCAAGGACTATTTCCACGACCGTCGCAACTGGCACCTCGACCAGGCCATGGCATCGCTGTCCGATCTCGGCACCGATGACCTGCTCGACCTCAACCAGGTCGTCAGCGTGCTGCACCTGCCCAGTGGGCAGGCTGCCCTCGACGCCGCGGTGCAGCCGCGCGGGTACCGGCTGCTGTCGCAGGTCTCGGGCCTGTCGGACACGATCGTCGACCGGATCGTCGACCACTTCGGCGGCCTGCACAAGATCGTCCGGGCCTCCGTGGCCGATCTCGACGCGGTGGAGGGCGTCGGCGCCGTCCGGGCCCGCGCCATCAAGGACGGCATCGCCCGCCTGGTCGAGACGTCGATTCTCGATCGCTACTCCTGAGCGGTCGGCATGGCCCGCGAGCTCCTGCCTTCGGGCACGCCCGTGGAGGTCGCCCGCCCGCGCCGCCCCGCTGCCGCCGGCCTGGTGCTGGTGCCCGATCTGCACGGCCTGCGGCCGCTCTTCGACGATTTGTGCGCCCGCCTGGCGGCCGAGCACGGCTGGGCCGTCGCCGCCCCGGAGCCCTTCCCCGGCCGCGAGCATCTTTCCGCCGAGCAGCGCGAGATCGGGTCCAACGACGACGCCCGCGTGCTCGGCGATCTTGTGGCCGCGGCCGACTTTCTGGGCGAGGAATCGTTGTCGGTACTCGGTTTCTGCCAGGGAGGCATGTGGGCGTTGAAGGGCTCGGGCACGGGCCGCTTTCGGCGCGCCGTCTCGTTCTACGGCATGATCCGCGTCCCCTGGGCCCGGCCCGGCCACGCCCAACCGCTGGACTGGGTGGATCGCCCCGGCGCCTGCCCCGTGCTGGCGCTGGTGGGCGGCGACGACGCGCTGGTTCCCGTCGCCGACGCGGACCTGCTGCGGGCCCGCCCGCACGCCGAGGTGGTCGTGTACCCCGGGGCGCAGCACGGCTTCGTCCACGACCCCGCCCGCCCGACCCACCGCCCCGACGACGCGGCCGACGCGTGGCGCCGCGCCGTGGCCTTTCTCAGCGCAGGGTGAACGGCGGCCCGCCTCAGCGCGCCCGTTGCTCCAGCTGGTCACGGCGTCGCAGGTGGTAGTGGCGTCCCGCCTGGTCCAGCCAACCCAACCGGACGAAGGTGGCGATGGCCTTGTTCACCCGCTCGCGTGACGCGCCCACCATGCCGGCCAGCTCCTCCTGGGTGACCGGCAGGTCGAACTCGTCCTGACCGCCGGACAGCTCCAGTAGTCGTTTGGCCGTCCGGCCCAGCACGTCGAGGAACACGTTGTCGGCCAAGGCCGCGTCGGTGGTGCGAAGGCGCCGGGCCAGCAGGGCCAGCGCGTCCCAGAGCACCGCCGGGCGCTGTTCGATGGCGGCGCGGACCGGGCCGTAGGGCACGGCCAGCAGCGACGAGCGCTCGAGGGTGCGGGCGCCGGCCGATCGGCCGGCCCCGTCGAACAGGCTCATCTCACCGAACAGGTCGCCCGGCTCCATGAGCGCGACCACCAGCTCTCGTCCATCGGTGGAGCGGTTGGCGATCACCACCCGCCCGGACAGCACGAGGTAGAGGGTCTCGGCCGTGTCGCCCTCGACGAAGACGGTGGTGTGCCGGGCCAGCTCCAGCAGCTCCGATGCGGCGACCACGGCGGAGACGGCGAGGGCGTCGAGCGAGGCGAACGGTTCGGATCGGGCCAGCCGCGAGCCGGGGTCCATGGCCTCCGCATGGTAGGGCCGGGTAGGACGCCAGGTTGTCGAAGGGGCTCCGACCCTTTACCCTGGCCTGTATCCCCCCTTCGTCTGAGCCCCGGGAGTGGTATGTCCGCGTTTGATGTCGGTGACAAGGTCGTGTACCCCCATCATGGAGCGGCGGTGATCGAGAAGCGGGAGCACAAGGAGGTCTTCGGCGAGAGCCGCGAGTACCTCGTCCTCAAGCTGGCCTACGGGGACCTCACCTTGATGGTGCCGTGCGACAACACCGACGAGGTCGGACTGCGTGAGGTGATCAACGACGAGGAGGTCGAGGAGGTGTTCGCCGTGCTTCGCAAGAAGGAGGCGCGGATGCCCACGAACTGGTCGCGGCGCTACAAGAACCACGTGGAGAAGCTGAAGTCCGGCGACATCTACCAGGTGGCCGAAGTGGTCCGGAACCTCTCCATTCGCGACAAGGACAAGGGCCTGTCGGCCGGCGAGAAGCGGATGCTGACCCGGGCCCGCCAGATCCTGGTGTCGGAGCTCACGTTCGCCATCAACGTGTCCGAGGGCGAGGCGGAGGAGAAGCTGAACGAGGCCCTCGTCTGAGCTCCCCGCCCGGGCGGCAGGGGGGAGTTTGGGTCGTCGTGGTCGCGGCCGGCCGGGCCACCCGCTTCGGCGGCCTCAAGCAGTTCGAGCAGCTCGGCGGTCGCGCGGTCGTCGACTGGTCCCTGGACGCGGCGCGCGTCGTCGCCGACGGCATCGTGCTTGTGCTTCCGCCCGGCATGAGCACGGGCGGCGGGGCCGCCGACGTGGTGGTCGAGGGCGGCACGACCCGCTCGGCCTCGGTGCGCGCCGGTCTCGGCGCGGTGCCCTCGACGGCCGAGGTGGTGGTCGTCCACGACGGGGCGCGCCCCCTGGCCACCGCCGCCCAGTTCGACGCGACGGTCGCCGCCGTGCGCGGCGGCGCCGACGCCGCGGTGTGTGCGGTGCCGATCGGCGACACCGTGAAGCGCGTCACCGGCGACACCGTGGTCGAGACGGTCGAGCGCGCCGGCCTGTGGGCGGTGCAGACGCCGCAGGCGTTCCGGCCCGACGTCCTGCGCCGGGCGCACGCCGGGTCCGGCGAGGCGACCGACGACGCGGCCCTGGTGGAGGCGGCCGGCGGCCGGGTGGTCGTGGTGCCCGGCGACGCCCGCAACCTCAAGCTCACCCGTCCTGAGGATCTGGTGACCGCCGAGGCGCTCCTCGCCACGGTCCAGGCCGGGCCGGTCGGATGACCGAAGCGGGTACGCGGGGCGAGATGCGGGTCGGGCTCGGCGTCGACGTCCACCCCGTGACCGGCGACCGGGACCGCCGGCTCGTGCTCGGCGGCGTGGTCCTCGACGGCGCGCCGGGCCTCGCCGGCCACAGCGACGCCGACGTGGTGGCTCACGCGCTGGCCGACGCCGTCCTCGGTGCCGCTGGATTGGGCGACCTGGGTCAGCACTTCCCCGACACCGACCCGGCCTGGGCGGGCGCCGACAGCATCGCGCTCCTCGGTGAAGTGGCCCGCCGGGTCGGGGAGTCGGGCTGGCGGGTGGTGAACGCAGACTGCACCGTGGTCCTGGAGCAGCCGCGCCTGGCGCCCCACCGTGCCGCCATGCAGGCCCGCATGGGCGGCGCGGTCGGGGCCCCGGTGAGCGTGAAGGCGTCCCGCCCCGAGGCGCTGGGCGCGCTGGGCCGGGGCGAGGGCATCGCCTGTATGGCCGTCGCGCTGGTGGTGCGCACATGAGTCCAGCGCGGGTGGTGCGCACATGAG